>Ga0210394_10001773_pt1 | contig 32484 bp, 32 predicted proteins | sample IncBWC12MmetaG_FD_160121 | JGI IMG/M metagenome (GOLD analysis project Ga0210394, IMG submission 160121) | Forest soil microbial communities from Barre Woods Harvard Forest LTER site, Petersham, Massachusetts, United States - Inc-BW-C-12-M | ecosystem: Environmental > Terrestrial > Soil >... | reverse complement strand
GGCGCGGACCAACGGCGATCCGCAATTATGGATGGTTCCGATGGCGCAGACGCTGCGCGGGCTCGATGTGGTGGTTCTGAATCCATTCACGTTCGCTAGCTGGATGGATCTGACACTTTTCGCGGAACGAATGACGGCGGGGTGCGTTGCGGGGCTCAGCGGGCTGGGGCTGCTGCTGGCGGCGATCGGACTGTTCGGGGCGATCTCCTACTCGGTGAGCGAGCGGAGGAAGGAGCTGGGCATTCGCGTCGCGCTGGGGGCGAGGCCGGGGCAGTTGCTGGACATGATCGTCCGGCATACTTTGGCGATCGCGGGCGGCGGGATCGTCGTCGGGCTGCTGCTCGGCGTTGGTACGACGGTGCTGCTGCGGTCGCAGTTTTACCAGATCCGGGCGGTGGAATGGACGGTGCTGCTGCCGGTCAGCATCGCGATGCTGGCGGTTTCCTCAGCGGTGGCGTATTTTTCTGCCAAGCCGTGGCTGGGGATCAATCCGATGGAAGCGGTGCGGCACGCTTGAATTTTCTCTGCATTTCAGCGATGTAATGTGGGGTGGGCTATCAGCCGGCAGCCTGCTTCCAGCAGGCTTGTTCGTCGATCAACAAAGCCGCCTGGAAGGCGGCTGCCGGCTGATAGCCCGCCCCACACTGAGTTGTGATTCTGATTCCCTCCTTCGACTCTGAAAAACCCCTATTATTCCGCGCGGATGGCGATTACCGGGTCGACCCTTGCGGCGCGGCGGGCGGGGACAAATACGGCGACGACCGAGGCTGCGGCCACCGTCAGTAACGTCAGCAGCAGTGTCATCGGGTCGAAGGAACCGACGCCGAACAGGAGCGATTGGAGGGCGCGGCCGGCAATGGCGGCAGCGATCAGTCCCAGAGCCATGCCGAGAAGAAGCAGACGCGCGACGCCGGTCGCGATCTGGCGCACGATCTGTCCGGGGGCGGCGCCTAAGGCCATGCGCACACCGATCTCGCGGGTGCCGGAAATCACGATGAGCGTCACCAGGCTATAAAGGCCTACCGACGCAAGCAGCAGCGCGGCGACGGCGAAGAAGCCGATCATCTGCGCATCGAGCTTTGGCTGGTCGAGCGTCGCGTCCACCACATCGGCCAGCGTTTGGAGTCCGAAGACGGCACGCTGGGGAGCGACCTCATGGACCGCGGCGCGGACTTCGGCCAGCAGGCGCGCCGGATCGGCTGAGGAGCGCACAACATACTCGGGATCGGGCCAGTTGCCGGGTCCGAGGCAGATATAGACGTAGGGGACGGGCGCGGTTTGGAGCGCATCCTCTCGGCTGTCGGCCACCACGCCTGAGATTTCGTAGGGCCTCTTGACATCGGTGATTTTGAACGTCCGGCCGATTGGGTTTTTGTCGTTCATGAATTGCTGCACGAAGCGGCGATTCACCAGCGCCTTCGGCGGCGTGCTGGTGGCCGCGCGAAAGGCCGGGCACGATTCGCCCGCGACCAGCGGCGTTCCGACGGCCTTGAAATAATCGCGCGTGACGCTGCGCTCACCCGCAGTGACGGCCGGTTCGTCGCCGAAGGTGTATTGATAACGGAGCGTGGCGCCGGAGGCGGGAAGAAAATTGGCGAAGCCGGCGGCCTGCACGCCGGGGAGGGCGCTCAACTTATCGAGCAAATCTTCCTGCAACCGGCCGATGCGCGTGCGGTCCTCGTCCCAGGCCGCGCCTACGTGGAAGGTAATCGCGTGGGAGGCTTGAAATCCTGGATCGGAGTGCGAAAGATTCTCATACGTCCGCAACATCAGCCCGGCGGCGGAGAGAAGCAGAAAGGTAAGCGCGATCTGCGCCACGGCCAGCGCGCCCTGCCAGCGATGGCGCTCCCCGGAGTTTCCACGTCCGGAAGAAGCGAGGAGCGACGATGCACTGCGGCGGGTGGCCTGCATGACGGGAACCAGTCCGCACAGCAAGGCGGCAGCGCATCCAGCCAGCGTGGCGACCAGCAGCGCTCGCCAGTCCAGAACGATTTCGGCGGGACGAGGGAGCGCCGCCAGGCGGGATCGCAGAAGCGCAAGCAGACCCGCCGCCAGCGCCGATCCGGCGGCGGCCGAGACCAGGGCGACAATCGCCGATTCCTGTAGCACTCCCGACGCGATCTGCCAGCGGTTTGCTCCCAGTGCGCCGCGGATGGCGAACTCGCCGGAGCGGCGGGTGACCTGCGTCAAAGAAAGCGCGGCGGTATTGGCGATCGCGATCAGGAAAAGAAGAACCACCGAACCTAGCACCAAAAACAGTCCGCGGCGGTAGTTTCCCACGCGCGCTTCTTTGAGGTCGCTCACGACGGCCGTCCAGCCGCGATCGGTGGCCGGAAACTGGTCGCCCAACTGGTTCTGTACGGTGGTCAGATCCTCGCGGGCTTGCGCGATCGTCACCCCGGGCTTCAATCGCCCGAGGCCGGAGAAGAATCGGGCGTCGCGGGCGCGCATCAGCCATGGTTTTATCTGCGCGGGAAGATAGAGATCGACTGCAGGGGTGGCAAAGCTGGCCGGGGTGACGCCGACGATGGTCACGCCCTGACCGGAGAGAATCAGCCGGCTGCCCACGGCCGATGGCGATTGACGATAGCGACGGGTCCAGAATTTGTAACTGATTACGGCGCTCTGCGGTCCGGTGTCCTTGTCCTCCTCGGCGGTGAAATAGCGGCCGAGGGCGGGTTGCATTTCCAGCACCTGAAAAAATCGGGGCGCGACGCGCCGGCCGGCCAGGCGCTCCGGTTCCTGGCCGCTGGTATCGGTGACGTTTTCGCTATAGCTGCCGGAGATCGTCACGAACGTGCGGCTCATCCGGTTCCAGTCCTCGATGCGTCCCGGCGCGAGCAGTCCTTCGCGGCCGGTCTTGGGACTGCCTTCCATGACCACCACCAGGCGATCCGGATCTTTGTAAGGAAGGGATTTCAGCAGCGTCGCGTCGACCACGGAGAAAACGGCGGTGTTGGCGGCGATGCCGAGGGCGAGGATCGACAGGGTCGCCAGAAAAAACGCGGGCCTGCGGCGCAGGGAGCGCCAGGCGATCAACCAGCGGGACAGCGTCATGCCGGTTTGACGATTATCCGGGGCAGTGGTTTGTCCCGCAAACATTTCTTAGCCGGCAGCCGCCCTCGCGGGCGGCTTGTTCCAAGCGACGAAGAGCCTGCTGGAAGCAGGCTGCCGGCTGATAGCCCGCCCCACAAGACCAGCAAGATATCAGGGAGTGCCCAAAACTGTTTGTCTGGTGCGCCCGGCAAGGGGCTATAATTGCGGATAGGTTCTCAAACATGCGGGTCATCGTTTGTCTCATTGTGACGGCTTTCTGCCTGGAATCCCAGCAGCCGCCTGCTACCCAACAGGCCGCCGCGACGCTGCCGCAGCAGACGCCGTCGATTAAGGTCGACGTGCAGGAGGTCATCGTGCCGGTGACGGTGACCGACGACAAGGGCAAGTTCGTCTCCGACCTGGTGCAGAACGATTTTCAGATTTTCGACGAGGGCAAGCTGCAAAACATTCAGTACTTCACCCGCGAGCGAGCGCAGCCGGTGGTGGTGGGGATCCTGATGGACTTGAGCAACAACAGCCGCACACACTGGAAAAACTATCAGGAAGCGGCCATTGAGCTGGCCAATACGCTGCTGCCCGGCGACAAAAAATACTCCGGCTACCTGATCGGCTATGGCAACGAGGCGGAGCTGATGGTCGATACGACCACCGATTCCGAGAAGATCATGGAAAAACTCCGCAAGATAAAGCCGGGCGGAGGATCGGCGCTGTACGACGCGATTTATCAGGCCTGTACGCGGCGGTCGCTGGTGGCGGGCGAGCCGGTGGACCCGCGCAGAATCGTGGTGGTGATCGGCGACGGGAACGATAATTCGAGCAGCAAGACGCTGAACGAGGTCATTGAGCTGGCGCAGCGCAATCTGGTGACGGTGTACGGAATCAGCACATCGGCCTACGGCTTCGATGCGGCGGGCGACCCGGCGCTGGTGCGGCTGGCCGAAGAGACCGGCGGGCGCGTCGAGTATCCGCTGGTGAATCCTTACAGCGACGTATCCGGTTATCTTTCGACGCCGTCGGACGACGGCAACTACGCCCTTTCGGTGGGGAGCGGCGGCTATGCGTCGGCCATCGCGTCCTCGATTTTCAAGTCGGTGGAGCACATCGCCGGCGAGGTGACCACGCAGTACATTCTGAGATACGTGCCGGAAATTGACGCAGCCTCGGTGCGGAAATATCGCCGGCTCGAAGTACGGGTCGCGCTGGCAAATGTAAAGGTCCGGGCCCGCAAAGGGTACTATCCGTTCACGCCTTAACCGTTATAATTCACAAAGCGCCGCTTTTGCCGATAAGCGGGCTTTACTTGAATGTCGGTCCTGACAACAGAGAACGCGCGGTATATGATTCTCAGTTTGGAATTGCCGGGCGCGGGCCGGATGAATGCCGGCGTGCTGCTGGAAGATCCTGCCACCGATCGATTATGGGTGCGGCTGCGCCGCGATTGGGACGAGTTTGCTCCGGACGAAGCCGAGGTGCTTTCGGCAATCGAGTACGACCTGGCGTCGAAGGCCCGGGAAATGGGCGCGACACAGTTGCTGCGATACCTGGAAGACACGCTGTCGAACGCCGTGCAAGTGACCGGCCGGCGCGAGATTCCAGTGGAGGATTTTGAGCGCGCGCTCGGGCGCCTGTACCGGCAACACGTGCAATCGACGGTGCGTCCGTTCGTGACGCATCTGCCCCGCTACTCTCTGGCCGTGGCGGCGGGGAAGTTTTTGGAGAACCAGGAAGTCTCCGAAGATGGCTGGGAAGAGACGCCTGCGGATTTGCGCCTGACACCGGAGCTGTTCGTGGCCAGGATCGTGGGAAAGTCGATGGAGCCGAAAATTCCCGACGGGAGTTTGTGCGTGTTCCGGCGGGGAGTGACGGGATCGCGCCAGGGGCGGCTGGTGCTGGTGGAGCAGTTGGGCGGCGGCGCGAACGACCGGTACACGGTAAAGCGCTACTCGAGCGAAAAGGTGCAGCGCGAGGACGGGAGCTGGTCGCACGAAAAGATCACATTGGAGCCCCTGAATCCGGAATTTGAGGCTTGGACGCTCGACCCGGAGGAGGAGAAATTCCGGATCGTGGCGGAATTCGTGCGGGTGCTGGACTAGCGTGGGGCAGGCTGGCAGCCAGCGGCGGGTTGGTAACCCGCCTGAAGCGCCGGTTGTCAACCGGCGCGCAGGATGCCATCCTGCCCCACAAAGTGGTTAGCCCTCCAGGACTTCCTTCAGCTTCTTCAGGAAATCCGCCCAGCCCGTCTTCGTGGCCTCGATCTCGTCGTCCCACGCGGCTTCCGGACCAAAGCCGGATTGCACCAGACGCAGCCGCGTCACCCCGTCGCCGATGGCTTCGATATAGTAGTCGACCGCCATTCTGCGGGTGACTCCGGTATCGACCGGTTTCCCGTCGCCCCCGTACGTAACCGAGCGCTCGCTGCACGTGCCGAAGTGCGTGTACGGATCCCAAGCCGAGATGGTCGTCGTGCCTTCCATCCCCGGCCCCCAGGAAAAAACATACTCGCCGCCCACGCGCGGGTCCACACGCGATTCGGGCGCGAACCACTTGACGATTTGTTCCGGCTCCGTGATGGCGCGAAAAACCTCTTCGGGCGTGGCCTTAATGTCGATGATAGTTTCGTGCAATCGGCTCATGATTTACTCCAGATTTGCGGATTCGTTGCTCGATTCTTCCGGCTTCAGCGCAGGATAAGACGCGGCGATGAGGCGGAAGCGCCGCCCTCCCTCGGCTTGCTCGTTGTGATATTTCGCGGCCAGATGCGCGATCAACGCGGTCAGCTCTCCGGCAAACGCGGAGCGCGATTCCGCTGTCGCGAACCGGATCTCCGTCTCCAGCGTCAAGGTCGCGACTCGTTTCCGGGCCTTTCCGGCGCGGAGGCATAGAGCGGCCAGGTCGCGGATGATTCGGGCCGCGGTCGAGACCAGGTAGGCGGCGGAGAAACGATCCGCCGGCACGCTCCTCGCCGTGGGCGGGGCTATCAGGAATTCACGCGCGGTCGCCCGGACCACGCGCTCGATGCAGTTGCCCTTGCGCCGTTCTTCAAATAATTCGACAAATCCCTCGCGTTCCAGCTCCCGCAGGTGATAGTTCACTTTCTGGCGCGGGATTCCCAATTGCCGCGCCAGGCCGGCGGCCGAATCGGGCTTGGCGAGGCGCACGAGCAGGTCCAGGCGGCCGGACTGGAGAAGAACGGCGGCCTTTTCAGGGTCCTGGACGATCTGGAGCGCTGCCGGCATGCTTCTTTTTATCACCGTATGGTATATCTGTCAAGAAAAATATTCTATTCGGCGAGCTGCGAGCTAAACTGTTATCAAATGTGGAAGCATTCCGTCACCCTGTTCCTGTTTTGCGGCTTGGCCTTCGCTCAGAAATACGACGGGCCCCGGCCGCCGAAGAAGGACGTGATCTACCTCGTCCACGCCGATAACCTGATTCCCACCGAAACCGGCGAGGCGAAGGAGGAGGGCAAAAAAGGCGATCCCGTCTATACATTCGCCGGTACCAGTTCGCCCTCGCGCACGCCTCTGGCCGAGCCGATTTTTATCCTCGACAGCGACAACATCAAACCGGATTCGGTGGAACTGTATCGCATGGACGTGAAGAGCGGTCATCGCGAAGTGAAGGTCTCCGGAGGTTCGAAACGCTACGGCACCAAGGCGCTGCGCCTTCAGGTGACCAAACTGGACCGCGGACTTTACAAGCTGGAAGCCTCGGAAACGCTGGACCCCGGCGAATATGCTCTCTCACCAACCGGCTCCAACCACGTCTTTTGTTTTGAAGTGTACTGAGACAAGGTAGACTAAGACAATTATGTTTGTTGGACTGGAACACACCGCCATTGCCTCGCCCAATCCCAAGAACCTCGCGCAATGGTACGCCGACCATCTCGGGTTTCGCATCAATTTCGAGTACGACGGCAATTATTTCGTTCGCGCGCAAAATGGCTCGATGCTCGAAATCATTCCTTCGGAAGGCGCGCGCGCGGAGCAGAAAATGCGCGACGAAGGGATCCGCCATCTGGCCATCGAGGTGACCGATTTCGACGCGGCGCACGAGGCGTTAAAGGCGCAGGGCGTGAACTTCACCGGCCAGCCCTATGTGAATCAGGGCAACCGGCTGGTATTTTTCACCGACTGCGACGGCAACTTCGTGCACCTGATCAAGCGGGAAAAGCCGTTACCGTAGCCGTTAACCAATAAGATCGGCCACCCCTTGCTCCAGCGCGTTTTCAAAGCATTTGAGTATCGCGACTTCCGGTTGATGTGGATCGGAGCCTGTACCTCCACCATCGGCACCTGGATGCAGACGGTGGCGCAGCAATGGCTGGTCTACACGCTGTCGAAGGACGATCCGTTCTTCCTCGGCCTGGACGGATTTCTCGGCCAGATCCCCATCGTGCTCTTCTCGCTTCTGGGCGGCGTGATGGCGGACCGCACCGATCGCCGCAAGATGCTGCTCGGCTCTCAATATGTGCAGATGACGACGGCTCTGACGCTCGCCGCGCTCACCTTCCTGCATGTCGAAAGGGTGTGGCACATTCTGGTTCTATCGTTCATCGTCGGCTCCGCCCAAAGCTTCGGCGGACCTGCCTATTCGGCGCTGATTCCTTCGCTGGTCCCCAGGGAAAATCTGCCGAACGCCATCGCGCTGAACTCCATCCAGTTCAACCTGGGGCGCGTCATCGGCCCGGCTCTGGGCGGCATCACGCTGACCGCGTTGGGCGCGGCCTGGTGCTTCGGACTGAACGGCGTTTCCTTCGTCGCGGTCATCATTTCGCTCTACATCATCCATGCGGGATTTACGCCCGGCAAGTCGACCGAATCCATGCTGGCCAGCATGAAACAAGGCATCGGGTTCATTCGCATCCAGGAAGGCATGAAGCCTCTGATCGCGCTGTCTTTCCTGATGACCATGGTGGCGATTCCGCTGATCACCTTCCTGCCGGTGTTCGCCAAGGAAGTGCTGCACGGCACGCCGGCGACCTTCACGGCTCTGCTGTGCAGTTCGGGCGTCGGATCCATTTGTGGCGCGCTGATGGTGGCCGGCATGGCCAAGACGAAAAACCAGGGCCGAACCGCGCTGCTGATGCTGCTGGTGCTGGGCGTCGCGACCATCGTGTTCGCCCGGTCCACCTCGACCGTCCTATCCTGCGCCATGATCTTTTTCGCCGGCGCAGCCATGATCACCGTGTTCGCCTCCATCACGTCCCTGGTGCAGGCGATTACCGAGGACGGCATGCGCGGCCGCGTGATGAGCGTCTACAACGTGGCTTTTCGAGGCGGCATGCCGATCGGAATGCTGGTGGTGGGGAAATTGATCCCGATTTACTCCGCCCCGTTGACCATGACCTTCGACGGCGTGCTGACGATTTTGCTGGGCCTCTACTTTCTGCTGGTGCAGAGACGAATCGCGCGGCTGTAAGATCGAATCATGCGCTATTGTGGCGCGAACTTTAGTTTGCAGCGTCGGCTTCAGCCGGCGTCTCAGTCCGGACATCGGCTAAAGCCGATGCTGCAAGCTAAAGCTCGCGCCACCCTGATGCTTGCGCTGTTCGCTGTTCCCGCCGCCGCGGCAAACTGGATTCAAATCTCTTCGCCCTCCATCGAAGTTTTCACCGACAGCAGCGAGAGTTCAGCCCGCGCGCTGCTCGATCGCTTCGCAACATTGAACCGTATTTTCCGGGAATCGAACATCGCCGAAACGCCGCCCCGTTTGCGGGTGTTCATTTTCGCCTCCGGGCGCGACTTCGAGAAATACCGGCCGACTCGGGCCGCGGCGGGATTTTACCGGAACGATACCGACCAGGACATCATCGTCCTGGCCGAGGGCAACCAGGTAAAGTACATCGCCTCCCATGAGTATCTGCACCGCGTGATCCAGCACGCCTCGCCTCTGCTGCCCGGCTGGCTGAATGAGGGGCTGCCGGAATTCTATTCCACCATCTCGATCAGCGGAGCAAAAGTCCACATCGGTGCGCCGATCGAGAGGCATCTGGTCTGGCTCGCCCATCGCCCTTGGATGGACGCCGAGGATCTCGCCCTGGGCAATCGCGCCGACGGTGGAATTTTCTATGCCGAAAGCTGGGCGCTGGTGCACATGCTGAGCCTGTCCCCGAAATGGGCAAGCGGCATGCCGGAGTTCGTGAAACTCCTCTCCCAAGGTCGCGATCAGCAGGACGCCTTCCAGACGGCATTCGGCTCGTCGATGGACGATGCGCTGAAGGATCTGCATGTCTACGTCCGAAAAATGAGGGAAGTGACCGAGGCTGAGCCGCCGGTGGAGACTCCCGGCGAAATCAACGTGAGGCACCCTTCTCCGCTCGACGCCGCGCTCGCCCTGGCCGACCTGGCGCTGCGGACAGATCATCCGGAACTGGCGCGCTCGCTGTTCGAGAAAACCGCCAAAGAAAATCCGGCGTCTCCTGAAGCTATCGCCGGCCTGGGCTCGCTCGCGCTGGCCAGCGACAACAAGGACCTTGCGAGAGCCCAGTTCGAACGAGCCATCGCCATGGGCACTCGCGATGCGCGGACGTACTTCGAACTGGCGGCTCTGACCCGCGACAACGCGCTTCTCGAAAGCGCGTTGGCCCTCGATCCCGATTTCGCCGAGGCTCATTTCCTGCTCGGCGTCCGCTTCACCGATGAGGGCCGCTTCGCCGCCGCGATCGAACATCTCGAAAAGGCGGCCGCGCTCCAGCCCAGGCGTTTTACCTACTGGAACGCGCTCGGCTACGCACAGGCCAAATCGGGCGACCGGAGAGGCGCGGGCGAATCGGCGCGGCGGGCTGCCGTCCTCGCTCACACGCCGGAGGAGGAGCGAATGGCTGCCGGCCTGACGCAATTGGCAACGGAGCAACCCGCGGCCCGCCAGAAGAAACCCGATGTGGTGACGCCTCCGTCATGGCAGAACCGCAAAGGAGACACCCGCGTCGAAGGCATCTTGACCAATGTCGATTGCAGTGCGGATCCGGTGCGACTCCTGGTGTCCTCCGCATCGGGCAAAACCATCGAGCTTGCCGTGCGCAATCCCGCCGAAGTGGAGTTGGTCAACGCCCAAGGCGTTTCCACCACGCTGGTCTGCGGAAGCCAGTCGCTGCCCGTGGCCCTGGAATACCTGGCCGCGTCCCGTGAGGTGACTCGAATCGAGTTTAGACCCGTTGTTATAATGAAACGCTGACTATGCCTCAATCCGCGTTCACGCGTTTTTGGAACACGGTGAATCCGCCGCTGAAGAGCAACCGCGCTGCGCCACCGAAGCCGTCCGCGAAAGTCCTGGATATGAGGCGCCGCCAGCGCCGGCTGATCACCATCACCCTCGCTGGCCTCGCTGCAATGGGAGCAGGGGCGTGGACGTACAACTACGTCGCCAGCGCGCCGGAGCGCGCCGACCAGGAATTTCAGGAAGGCATGAAGATGATGAGTCCGGGCAAGTATCCGGACGCCGTCGTCCACTTTACGCGGGCGCTCTCGATCTATAAGCAGCTTCCCAACGCCTACCTGGAACGCGGCAACGCCAATCGCGTGCTGGGCGAGATGGACGCGGCGCTCGCCGATTTTCAGGCAGCCGCGGACCTGAACCCCGTTCTTCCCGAAGCGCATAGCGGTATCGCGCTGATTTACATTGAGCGCCACGACACGGCGCACGCCCTCGAGCACCTCAACAAGTCCATCTCCCTCCATCCGACGGTCGAAGCGTTTTATCAGCGTGCACAGATTCTGGAATCGCAGGGTGAACATCAAAAGGCCATCGCCGATTACGACCGCGCGATCGCCGAGGAGAGGGAATCGCCGTACATGTACCGCGCGCGGGCCCTGGCCAAAGCGAATCTGGGCGATCAGGAAGGTGCGCACGCCGACAGGGCGATCGCCGTTCAGATCGAGCATCACTAATGGCCTGTCGCAACCAAATCGTTAGCATGCCCGCCACTCGGCGAATGCGCCCTGCAGCCTGCTTCGGGCAGGCTTGTTCGACGATCGATAAGAGCCGCCTGAAACGCGGCTGCAGCCAAATTAGCCGCCGTACAAAGCGATGCGGGTGGTAACTGTTTCGTGGATTCAGGCCTCTAGCTGTCATATCGAAGGCGCCGCATCCGCTTCCTGACGGTCGCGGCTCAGAGCCGCCATGCGTGAGCATGCGGGCAAACGGGAAACACTCGCGCCGATTGGCCTTGCGGGGAACGAAATGAACCGGCCTTTTTCAGTTACAATCGGGTTTCGCGCGAGATAGGCTTGCGCATCTTTGAACCATGTTTGTTCCACTTACTCCGCTGCGCTGTTTACACCGCGCCATCGATGTGTTCGGCTCGAAGACGGGAATCGTCTCGGGCGACCGCGCGTTTACCTATGCTGAGTTCGGCGCGCGCTGTGAAAAGCTCGCCACCGGGCTCCCGAAGTTCGGAATCCGCCCCGGCGACCGCGTCGCCTACTTGAGCTTCAACACGCATCAGTTGATTGAGGGCTATTACGGCGTGGTGCAGGCACGCGCCATCGTGATGCCCCTGAACGTCCGTCTGTCGGAAGTGGAGCTGACCTCCATTCTCTGCCACTCCGGCGCACGCATGCTGATGTTCGAAGACGATTTCGCGCCCATGGTGGAAAAACTCCGCAAGAGTTGCCCTAACGTGGAAAAGTGGGTTGCGCTCGACGGGGAGGGCGATCTGTCGTATGAAGAGATCCTCGACGCCGGACATCCCGAACGCGCCGATATTTTCACCTACGACGAAATGTCGGTGGCCGAGCTTTTTTACACCAGCGGCAGCACCGGAACGCCCAAGGGCGTCACGCTCGCGCATCGCACTCTCTATCTGCACGCGCTGGATATCTGCTCCATCATGAAGGACGTGGAGAGCATGGTCGACCTGCACACCATCCCCATGTTCCACGCCAACGGCTGGGGCCGCCCCCAGGGATCCACTTACATGGGCATCCCGCAAGTGATGGTGCGCCGCTTCGAACCGACCTTCGTATTCGAGTTGATCCAAAAACACAAAGCCACCGACATGTGCCTGGTGCCGACTATGGCCAACGCCATGATCAACGCTCCCGACCGCGAAAAGTGGAACACCTCCAGCATGAGGCGCGTCATGATCGGCGGCGCAGCGGCATCGCCGGAATTGGTCGAGCGCGTCGAAAAAGCGTTCCCTTCGGCCGAATGCATCGCCGGCTACGGTTTAACTGAAACGGCTCCCGTGCTGACGTCGTCCAGGCACAAGGTGCCGTCGTACCCCACCAACGAAGAGCGACTGCGGCGTCAGGCAATGGCCGGATGGCCTCTTCCCGGCGTTTCCGTTCGCGTCGTCGATATGGACATGCGCGACGTTCCTCGCGATATGCAGGCCATCGGCGAAGTGGTGGCTATGGGCGATCACATTATGGAGGGTTATTTTAAGGAACCCGAAGCCACCGCCGCTGTCATGACCGGCCCCTGGTTCCACTCCGGCGACATGGCCGTCTGGGATGAGGACGGCTATATCCACATCGTCGACCGCAAGAAGGAGATCATCATATCGGGAGGCGAAAATATTTCTTCCATCGAAGTGGAGCGCGCCATTTTCTCGCACCCGGCGGTCTTCGAATGCGCCGTGGTCGCCGCGCCCAGCGATAAATGGGGAGAAGTTCCCGCCGCCATCGTGGTGCTGAAACCCGGCGAATCGCTAACGTCCGATGAACTGATGGCTTTCCTCGAACAACGGTTAGGAAAATTCAAACTCCCCCGCATCATCGAATTTTCCGAAGACCCGTTACCCAAAACCGGCACCGGCAAAATTCGCAAAATGATCATCAAGGAGAAATTCTGGGCCGGTAAAGAAAAACGCGTCCAAGGTTAGGCATCGCCGTGTGGGGCGGGCTATCAGCCGGCAGCCGCCCTCTGGGCGGCTTTTTTCAGAAATGTTCATCGTCACCTCCTCCCTCGACCAGATCGCCGACCTGTACGAAGCCGGAACCCTCGGCCTGATCGAACACGATGGCTGGGTCGAAGTCTTTTTCGACGATCGCGAGACGGCCGCAAAGTTCGGCGAACCCCACGAAGCTTTAGACGTCGACTGGGTGCAACAAACGCAAGACGCGTGGCCTCCACTATTAGTCGGCGAAAAATTCTTCTTAGTCGCCCCTTGGCGCACCGAACCCACGCCCGAAGGCCGCTTCCGCCTCGAAATCAATCCCGGTCAGCTATGCGGCACCGGCCAGCATCCCTGCACCCAAAAATGCCTGGAGGCGATGGAGCGCATCGTCAGGCCCGGCGATTCCGTGCTCGACGTAGGCAGCGGCTCGGGCATCTTATCGATCGCAGCAAAACTCCTCGGTGCGAGAACAGTAATCGCCTGCGACATCGATCCCGAAGCATGCGTGGACTTCGTAGGCAGCATCGACGCCGTCCGCAGCAATTCCTTCGATGTAGTGGTAGCCAATATCAACGAAGAAGTAATCGGCCGAATGCGTCGCGATTTCGAGCGCGTAGCCACGCATCGCATCCTGTCCGGCTTTCAAAATGAAGAAGGCGAATGGACCTGCATCGCCGATTAGCACGACTATATTCGCTTCGTTTTCCGTCCTTTACCGTTTTCAACCGCCGCGCCCCGAAATATTCCGCACTATCCTTCAATCGAGAGGTTGGCGCACCGATCGGCGTCCAGCTCGCCGGAGCGTGAGTGTTCTAGACCACCTCATCGACCGACGCTAAATGGTCGGGCGCGAGCGCGAGCGATACAGCGCCCCAGGCCCGTCTGGGTTATCAAAAGGGAGGAGGCCTCCGATGAATGTTTTCGTTTGGTGTGGTTTGAAACACAGACTAAAGTCTGTGCCACCGCATGATAGCTGCTGGGTGGCACAGGCTTCAGCCTGTGAAGCTCTTGCACCCTACGGCTAACCCGGTGATTCCGGCCACTTATGCTTGGGATAACGACGCGACAGCTCCCTCCGCACCTGCGGATAAAGCCGTTCCCAAAATCCCCGTAAATCTGACGTAACCTGCACCGGCCACCGATTCGGCGCGAGCAAGTGGACCACGACAGGTGTCGTTCCAATTCGCGGCGTCTCTTTCACGCCAAAAAAATCCTGGAGCCGCGATTCGATCCACGGAGGCTTCCCTTCCTCATAGTGCACGCGAACCTCGCGCCATCCTGGAAGCTTCAATTTTTCCGGCGCGAGAAGATCGATGCGCGGCGGCCCAGAAAAAGTGACGGACGAATCAGTCCGCGTTCGAAACCGCCCTCGCCCGATTTGCGGCAATGGCCGTGGACAGGTCCGTCCGTTCCCATCTTTCGTCTCCCAATTCTCACGCGTTCTGGGATAATATGACGGTCGAGTGGAGTCCGAAACGCATGGCATTTCTCCTTTACGACGTTCGATCAGATGCAGAGGGAAAGACGCGTTTCGAGTTTCGTTCTGAATTGAAGGGCGAGACTTCGTTGTGGAGGACGGGCGGCCCCGTAGCCCGGAGCGCACGCTACAACGGCGCATCGGACGATGGTCCCTGGGTCATCACTGAAGCCGACCTGTTGAACGCGCTTCTGCCTTCCGGCAGTTCGCCCACCGCCATCCTCGATGACCTTGTGCCAAGGGGCCCGGAAATTCGCGTAGGCCGAATTTTGGAAATCCGGGGTTTTCTCGATTCTCCATATACGGACAAGCCGACCGAGCGATATAACCCGATTCTCATAACGATGGAAGAGATCCTTCATTTGCGCCCCAACGCAGCCCCGCAAGACCCGCTCGAGCGAGAGAAATGCAAACATTCAATTCTGATGCCGAGCCCTCCAGTCCGGCGAATCAGAACCATCAACTACCTCTGGCACAGTTGGCGTCCGCCCCGGTCCTTCAGCGGCGCCATCCTTACGGACGACCAGTGGAACTATCTAACGGGGTGAGGGCTCTGTCCACGCGCTCTCCCTGGGTCGTAGTATCCGTCGAAACGAAACAGCGGAACTTCGAGTTGAGCGCCGAAAGCATTGACGAGGACCTTAACTCCGAGACCCTCTAGAACCCACGGCCGCGATGCGTCTATCTGGCGAGCTTCGGGCGAGGCGACCTCGACCACGATTTCCCCTTCGACGTCACCTCCAGCGGCCAGCACGTCGAATACGGATTGTTTCTCGCTGATGCTACGGTTGTACTTGACTCCAAAGATCCCGGATTCCTTGGGCGCGCGCTCGTAGCCCGAAGAGGGCCGTGGTTTCCGACACTGAGCGCTCGAACTGTATCGCAACAAACCCGAGCTCCGATCGAGGGTCCCCGGTACTTACGATAACGTCGTGAAGCACGAACGGCACGCGACTCACTTTCAGCAAGAGAGTGCGCCCTTTGTAGCCGTACGGATTTCGCAAAATCTCAAATGGGTGCACTTCGCCATCAGGTTGAGAGTTGCTGTCGGCTTCGCTGGCCCTTGGTGTTTGGTCGGGATCATTTTCGGTTGGCTCCCCACCTTGCTGTTGGGGCTGTGGCACGTCGGATTTCTCGGCCGCCTTTTTCCCTTGTTCCGCAACCGCAGTTTTGGTTTTCGGCGCGGCGTTGTAGACGAGCCCAATTGCGAGCAACAAAACCAGCAGCAGGGCGGCTAAGACCGCTAGCGTTACGAAAATTGCCTTGCTCCCGTGGGTTCCAGGTTGTGCACTGGCAGCCGGCGCGATCTCGACGCCGCCCCTCGGGACAGCCGAGCCGCAACCGCCGCAGAACCGATCTCCCTCACCAGCCGGCCTTCCACAACTGGAGCAGAACATAGCCGAGTGGCAGTATACCAACCTCGGAGGAAAACGCGTCAATCGGGAGTTTCATCCGTGATCGCGCGAATCGTTTCCGGCGCGTTTCCTTCAAACCGGTTGTTCGCGAAAATATACGACGTCCGCCGCTCCTCCTTCATTCGCGCGATCAAGTCGCGCAGGGCTTTGCGCCCCTCCGGATTTTCGTCCTGAATCTTTTCGTACGGCGCGAACTGCGCAACTGCGCTCTCATACGCGCGGCCTGCCCGCAGCAGCGCCCGAACCACCGTGAAATCCGTGGTAAACGCCTCCGGAATCGCGATCTGTTCCTCTAAAGGAGGCATCTTGGTCCAGGCATTGAACACATGTGCCGTGCGATGCTCCTTGAGCGCATCGAAATAGAGCGGGACCAGGAATTCGCGATTGCGAACCTCCACAGCATACCGGAACGTCGACGGCAGCAAATCGAAAAACGGAACAATCTGCGCTACGAATTCCCCGGCGGTCGCCCCGCGCGCGCCAAACTCGAAAATCAGGCATGCGATACGCGAACGATAGGGCTCCAAAGGCTCCAGAAACATCGCCCGAAACGCGTCCGCGCTGAGGTAAGCTTTGTTCGTCCGCCCGGCGCGCGGCCCGTACCTTGGATGCCTGGGAAACACCTCGACGGTCACTTCTTCCGGCACCTTCAGTGCGAACTGCAACTGCGGCGGAGCGTTCACAAACAGTTTTTTCCAGAACTCCGGCGTCGGAAACTGATAAAACGAAAAGTCCCCGCAAACGATGGGAAATGTTTCGGCGAACTCCGCTAAACACTCCGCCTCAAAGGTCTTCTGTGAAAATTTGCCGCGCGACAAATACCGTTCGCGCGTGTAAATCTGGCCGATCCAGCCGTCGTATTTCCAGGAACTGGTGCCGATGAAGATGCGCTGATCCGCTAGCGCCCGCAGTCGCTTCCCCAGCGCCTCCTTATCGAACGAAGGCGGCGAATCGAACAGCGAAAGGTTCACCAGGCATGTGCGGAACGGTTATAAAACGGGTCCGCGCCCGCTTCTATAATGGCGCTCGGCAGCACCTTGATCATCACCGGCGCGGCCCCGTTGGCGTAGCGCGAGCGCACTTCCACGTGATGGCCGCGTGCGGTCAGATCGTTCACGACGGCCTGCGGAATGCGCTCATCGAGAAGCAGGTCGCCGCGATTCCAGGCGTGATTATCGTAACTTGAAACCAAGTGCCGCGTCTGAAAGCGAGGAGCCTCCACCGCCTGCTGCGCGTTTAATCCGAACTCGACGACGTTCAGGAACATTTGGATGAGCGCCTGATCCTGGTTGTCGCCGCCCGGAGTCGACATCGCCAGATAGGGCTTGCCGTCGGCGTGCGTCACAATGGTGGGGCTCAGCGTCACGCGCGGACGTTTGCCGCCGGCCAGCTCATTCGGATTGCCCTCGACGAGAACGAACTGCTGGGCGCGTTGCGTCAGCGGAATACCCGTGTCGCCCGCGATTACACTTGGCATCCATCCGCCGGAAGGCGTGGCGGAAAACACCATACCATCCTTGTCGATCGCGTCGACGCAGGTGGTGTCCTTCGCCATCAGCGCGTCGTCGATACGGAGGCTCGCAATCTCGGTCTCGGTCGGGTGCTTGCCGATTTTGCCGTTAATTTTCCCCGGCAGAAATTCCTGCGACGCTTTTTCCGTGATGAGCTTCCTGCGCTCCGCGGCGTAGCTTTTCGAGAGCAGAATATCCGAGGGAATCTGCGAAAACTTCGGGTCTCCATAATATGTGTCGCGATCCGCATACGCCAGCTTCAGCGCCTCATCCGTGCGATGAATGTATTCGGCGGAGTTTAGCGGGGTGCTGTGCATATCGTAGCCTTCCAGCATGTTCAGGGCCTCGATTAACGCCGGCCCCTGGCTCCAGAAACCAGGCTTATAAACCACGTACCCGCGATAGGTGGTCGAGACCGGCTCCTCCACCGTAAGCTTGAACGCGGCCATGTCTTCGTAGCGGATCAGGCCCTGGTTGGCCTTGCTGAACGCGTCGATTTTCTTCGCGATCTCGCCGCGATAGAAATAATCGCGCACCGCGTCGATCGCCGCCTCGCGCTTGGCTCCGGAGGCTAGCGCTTTTTTCTCCGCTTCCGACATCGCGCGCAGGGTCCGCGCCGTATCGGGCTGACGGAAAATTTCGCCGACGTTCGGCGTGTGCCCTTCGGGCATAAAATGCGCTTTCGAGGTGGGCCACGCATCAAAAAACGGCCGCGACCCGGCGAAAGACTGCGCGCGCATCTGATCGATGGCGAATCCGTCCGCCAGCTCGATGGCCGGCGCGATGATCTCGCCGAACGACCTTGTTCCGAATTCGCGCAGCGCCAGCAACCCCGCGTCCACCATACCCGGGACCAGCACCGGCATCAGCCCGGCGACCGGAATAATTCCTTTCAACCCACCCGGATCCATCTCCAGAATTTCGAAAGGCTTCAGCCGGCGCGTGCGAAACATCTCGGCCGTGGCCAGCTTCGGCATGGTGCCGACGCCGGCGATCGCGAATACTTTGCCCGCCTTGGTGCGAATCAGAATCGGCGCTTCGCCGCCCAGGCCGAAGTGCGAAAGCTCCGTCACCGAAGCCGCGAACATCGTTGTGACGCCCACGTCCACCGCGTTTCCGCCCTTATAATACTCGCGCATCCCCGCCTCAGTGGCGTATTCGCTGCCGGCCGCGATTGCACCGTGCGTTCCGCGCACCGCCTGCCGCACAGGATGTTCGTATTCGCGGCGAGACTGTCCGCTGGACCAGGAAGCCGTATTCACGACGACAAGAAGAGCAAGTATTTTTCGCATCGGGAACTTGTCTTAATTATACTGATAACAAGTGAGTGAACTAGCAGAACTTCTAGAACGATTCCGGCGCGGCGCCGAGCTGCTGGCCGTGGTAACGACGGGCGCAGCGGGGCCTGAACTCGACTTCTCGCCTGCCGAAGGCAAGTGGGGCGTGCGCATGATTGTCTGCCACCTGGCCGATTGCGAGGCCGTCAACGTGATGCGCTTCCGGCAAATGATTGCCGAGGACAACCCCACGCTGGTGCCCTTCGACCAAGACAAGTGGGCGGCGAATCTCGATTATAAGAGGCGAAAAATTTCGCAGCCGATAGAAACCTTCCGCCGCCTGCGCGGTGAAAATTACGAGCTGTTAAAAGACCAGCCCGAAGAAGTGTTCGCGCGCACGGCCAATCATCTGGAGCGCGGCCCGATCACCGTCCTCGATATGCTGCGACTGCACGCGATGCACGTCGAAAAGCACGTCCAGCAGATCCAGGCGGTGCGGGCGGCGTACAAAGAGCATCGCGCCAAGCTGGCGGCCGCGCCGGCGACGTAACTACAAAAAGAGTTACACTAAAAATGGAGTTTGAATGGGACCCGGCCAAGAATCGAAGCAACCTTGCGAAACACAACTTCGATTTCGAGGATGCCGAGCTGGTTTTCGCCGGGCTATGCGTCACCTTTGAGGATCGGCGTTTCGACTATGGAGAGGAGCGCCTGATCACATTAGGGCTGCTCGAAGGACGTGCGGTCGTGGTTAACCATGTGCGGCGTGGGGAGTCAACCCGAATCATCTCCATGAGGAAGGCGAACCGACGTGAACAAAAAACCTATCAAGAGCGACTTGGCAAAAATTGATCGCATGACCGATGCCGATATCGACTATTCCGACATCCCGGAACTCGACGACGATTTTTTCAAGAACGCGAAGATTGTAGATTGGCCGCCCGCCAAGGCGCAACTCACCATCCGCCTCGATGCCGACGTGCTCGCCTGGCTCAAATCCGGCGGCCGTGGTTATCAGACGCGCATCAACCGCATCCTGCGTGTGGCGATGGAATCGCAGCCCAAAACCCGCGCGCGAAAAAAGACTACTGCTTCCCGTTCTTAAACACCGTCCCTTCCTTCATCACGAACATCACTTTCTCCGTGGCATGAATATCCTCCACCGGATTCCCCGGCACCGCGACGATATCGGCCCACTTACCCGCCTCCAGCGATCCCGTCTTTTCGAATAGGCCCAAGAGCTGCGCGTCCGTCGATGTCCCCGATTTCAGCGCATCTATCGGCTTCATGCCCACCCGCACCATCTGCGCGAACTCCTCCGGATTCCTTCCGTGCGGATATACCGCGGCATCGGTTCCCAGGGCGATTTTGATGTTCTTGGAAATCGCCTTCGCTACCGTCTGATCGAGCGCCGCCATTGCCGCGCGGGCCTTCGCCGCGATCTGCGGCGGCAGATAGCCTTTCTCCAGCACTTCGCGCAACCCCTGGGCCGCCATCATGGTCGGAACATAGTAGGTCCCGCGCGCTTTCATCATGTCCAGCGCGTCATCGTCCAGAAACGACCCGTGCTCGATCGAATCGATCCCCGCCTTAATTGCCCGTTTCGCGCCCGCCGCTCCGTGAGCGTGCGCGGCTGTTTTGCGCCGCAGTGCGTGCGCCTCGTCGACCATCGCATCGAGTTCGGCCTGCGTCAATTGCGGCGTATCGACGTCGTCGGTCAGCGACAATACGCCTCCGGTGGCGCACGTCTTGATCACGTCCGCGCCATATTTGATGTTGAACCGCACCGCCAGGCGCATCTGGTCGGGTCCGTTCGCCACTCCATCCGGAATGCCCGATTCGCGCCCGAACAGGCCGTATTTGAAGCCTGCGGCGTTATCGCAATGCCCTCCCGTCGCGCCGATGGCGTTCACCGCCACCAGCATCCGCGGCCCGGGAATTTTTCCCGATGCGATGGCATTGCGCAGCCCGACGTCGAGGAATTCGGTCGACCCGACGTCGCGCACCGACGTAAATCCAGCCATCAGCGTGACCCGCGCGTTGACGCTCGCATCGAGCGCCTGCTCGGCGACGGTCTTGGTCAGCGTATCCATCTGCTGCTTGCGGAAATCGAGTTCGTAGGCCATCGTCAAATGCGTATGCGCGTCCATGAAGCCGGGCAGAATCGTCGCGTCGCCCAGATCGATGACCTCGGACCCGGTGGGAATTTCCGCCCTCGCGCCGACGCCTCGAATTTTTTCTCCTAAAACGACCACCAGCCCGGGAGACACCACCCTGTCGCTGACGCCGTCGAACATCCTGGCGGCCTTGATCACGATGGGTCTTGACTGCGCGTACGCAAGCGCCGCGGCAATCACAAACAAAATCATGCGCATAAGGGGCTATTCTAACGAAGATGACCATTAGAGCACGCGGAGCGCTGGCGGCAGGCTTGACTGCTATCCTGGCGCTGTTCACCGCGAGCGCCATGCTGTTCGTCAGCCGCCCCGGCATCGAAGCCGATGAAGCCGTCGTCACCGGCGCCGGGATCTACACGTTTTTCTCGCTTCCGGTGATGCATTTCAGCTATGTGGGCGCGCTGAAGACGTGGTTCTACCTGGCGCTCTTCTCCTTTGTGAAACCCAGCCAGGTTTCTCTCCGCGTGCCCATGGTGCTGGCCGGGGCTGCCGCGGTCTGGTTGTTCTTCGTGCTGCTGGACCGGACGATCGGGCGGCGCGCGGCGTGGATCGGCGCACTTCTGCTGGCCACCGATTCAATGTTCGTCATCCTGAACGCGCTCGATTTCGGACCGAACGCGCTGCATTTCGTTTTCAAGCTCGGGGCGATGGTGCTCTTGGTCCGCTTCCATCGCGAAGGATCGAAGTGGGCGCTGGCCGCGGCATTCTTCCTCATCGGCCTGGGTCTGTGGGACAAGGCGATCTTCATCTGGGCCGTCTTCGGAGTCTCGCTGGCCACGCTGATCGTATTTCCGCGCGAGGTTCTGCGCCAACTTTCCATCCGCAATCTGGCCATCGCCGCAGCGGCAACGTTCTTGGGCGCACTGCCGCTGGTGGCCTACAACATCCATCGGCCGTTCGATACGTTCCGGACGAACGCTCACATGACCAGGGAGCCCATCCGCCAGAAGATCACTGTTCTGGAAGTCACCATGAACGGAGCCGCCCTATTCGGATTCTTCACCTCCGTCCAGCCTCCTCCACAGCCAGGAGAAGCGCGTTCCTGGTTCCAAAAAGCCTCACGGACGGTGTCGGAGGCGGCTCGCCATCCAACGACCAATCTCACCATTGCCGCGTTGTGCGCCGCGTGTCTCGGCCTGTTCGCGCGCGCCTCGCGCAAGCCGGTGCTGTTCGGGCTGCTGGCCTGCGCGGGAACCTGGCTGCCCATGATCGTCACCGCGGGCACCGGCGGGGCGGCGCATCATGCGATTCTATTGTGGCCGTTTCATTTTCTGGCGATCGCCGCCGCGCTCGCAGCCATCCCTTGGGCGTGGATCTCCGCCGCGGTCACTGTTTTGCTCTGCGCGTCGAACGTTCTCGTCACCAACGAATACTATCGGGAACTGGTACGCACCGGTCCCGACATCCGGTGGACCGATGCCATTTATACGCTGGAAAGCGATCTCGAGCGGCTGCGGTCGCCCGAGGTGTACGTGATCGATTGGGGCATCCTCGAATCGCTGAAGCTCCTCAGCGATGAGGCCATACCGGTTAGCGGCGTGGGTTTAGGCGACGCCGAAAACCTCCGCAAGATCATCGCCGATCCTCGCTCGGTGTTTGTCGCGCACACCGCACCGTTCGCTTATTTTCCTGGCGACCGGTCCGCGTTGGAGGACTTCGCCACCGGCGCAGGGTATGAGGAAGTGTCGGCTGAGATTGTCTACGATCGTTACGGGAGGGCAACATTTGACGTTTTCCGGTTCCGGGAAAAAGCTCGCTAGTCATGTGGGGCGGGCTATTGCGCCGGCAGCCTGCTTCCCAGCAGGCTCTCTCGTCGCAAGAAGACTGAGCCGCTCGGGAGAGCGGCTGCCGGCTGATAGCCCGCCCCACATCGGGTGGACTCAGATCCTTCGCGGACAGCTCGCTTTCCTAACCCTGTCGGTGATCCTGCTGCTGTTCCTCTCGACCGCGATGCCGTTCGTCACCCGCCCGGGCATTGAGGCCGACGAAGCGCTGGTGGCAAATCCGACGTTTTTCGTTTGGCACGGCGTGCCGCTGATGCCGATCAACCATCTGGGGGCGCTCAAGGCATGGTTTTACATCGGGTTCTTCAGCATCGTGAAGCCGGGACCAGTATCTTTGCGGATGCCGACTGTGTTGCTGGGAGCGGTCGCCATCCTGCAATTCTTTCTGCTGCTCGACCGGACCGTCGGACGCCGCGCGGTGCACGTACTCGATTTCAGCGATACGGAGAATCTCCGCGAAATCGTCGCCGATCCGCGCGCGGCGTTTGTCACGCATACCGCGAAACATACATATCTGCCGCAGCAGCGCGCGCTGCTGGAGGATGCCGCCGCCGGCGCGGGCTACGAAGAAGTGCCGGTCGAGATCGTTTACGATCATTACGGGAGGGCGACATTTGAAGTTTTCCGATTCCGGAAAATTCCTTTGTAACATCTGTGGAACCGAGTGCGAGCGGCCGCCGGAAGGCATCTCGCGGGAGGGAGAAACGTGTCCCGTTTGCCGCAGCTCGGCGCGCGTGCGGGCGGTGATTTCGCTCCTCTCTGAAGAACTGCTTGGAGTATCCATGCCGGTCTCCGAATTTCCGATGCTGAAGGGAATTCGAGGCATCGGCATGAGCGATTCTCCGGAGCTAGCCGAACGGCTGGCCGCGAAGCTCGACTATACCAACACCTTTTATCACCAGCCTCCGCGCTTCGACGTGACCGATCCGGACCCCAACGATTTCGGCCGCTATGATTTCATCCTGACCAGCGAAGTGATGGAGCACGTCCCTCCGCCGGTGGAACAGGCGTTCGCGAATCTGTTTCGTCTCCTGAAGCCGGACGGTCTGCTGGTGATGACCACGCCCTACACGCTGGGCGGAAAAACGAAGGAGCATTTTCCGGAACTTCACAGTTTCACGCTCGCGCAACTGGGCGAACAAACCGTGCTGGTGAACCGCCGGCGCGATGGATCGGTGGAAGTGTTCGACAACCTGGTGTTTCACGGAGGCCCTGGATCCACTGTCGAAATGCGCGTCTTTACGGAAGGATTGTTGCGCGAACAACTGCTGGGCGCGGGATTTTCGAGCGTCCGCGTGGCCTTCGAAGATGTTCCGGAGTTCGGCGTGGAGCTGGCGGAGAAATGGTCCCTGCCGATGGTCGCGCGCAAGGGAATCTTTCATCCGCCGGCCGGGGAGCTCGCCCGCGAGTATCGCGACGCTCGTCGGCGTGCCGCGCATCTGAAGGATCAGCTGGCCAGGTTGCAGGCCGACTACGAACGCTACGTGGCGCATCACGAGGCGTGGCATAAGGATACGATGCGGGAATTGGAAGAGCGCCTGGAGTGGGGCACGAAGCTTGATCGCGAGCTAACCGCTCGCACCGAATGGGCGCTGGGACTCGATAAGGAAAACGCCGAGCTGAGGCAGCAGCTGAAGGCGACCTGGGCCCGCAAATGGCTGCGCCTGGGACGAAAGCTGGGCGCGATTGATTGAAAACCTCAACTGATCGCTCCCTGCGGTCGCGGCTCGGTAAGCTGAGCCGCGACCGCAGGGAGCGATCAGTTGCCATCGGAACGCGATACAGTAAGGAGCATTATGGACCCGTCATTGATTGCGATCGTCGTAGTGATCGTCGTGATTTATGTGCTCTCCAGCATCAAGATCCTGGCCGAGTATGAGCGCGGCGTGGTGTTCCGGCTGGGCCGGGTCCTGCCGACGCCAAAAGGCCCGGGCGTGATTCTCGTGTTCCGCCCGATCGACCGGCTGGTGCGGTTGTCGCTCCGCGTCGAGGCGATGGAGGTTCCTTCGCAGGACGTGGTGACACGCGATAACGTGACGCTAAAGGTTAACGCCGTGGTGTATTTCCGGATCGTCGATCCGACAAAAGCTGTCATCGAGATCGCCAATTATCTTTTCGCGACCTCGCAGCTTTCGCAGACCACGCTGCGCAGCATCCTGGGCGAAGCGGAGCTGGACGAGGTGCTCAGCCAGCGGGAAAAACTGAACGTCCGGTTGCAGGCCGTGCTGGACGAACACACCGGGCCGTGGGGCGTGAAGGTGTCCATGGTGGAGATCAAGCAGGTGGACCTGCCGGAGTCCATGATTCGTGCTATCGCCCGCCAGGCCGAGGCCGAGCGCGAGCGGCGCGCGAAAATCATCCACGCCGAAGGCGAGGCCGCGGCGGCGCAAAATCTGGAAAAAGCGGCCGCCATTATGTCCTCCCAGCCGGCCGCCATGCAGCTACGCTACCTGCAAACGCTGGTTGAGATAGGATCGGAGAAGAATACGACGGTTGTGTTCCCACTGCCGATGGATATACTCTCGAACGTAGGTCGTATTCTAGAAAAACTTGCGAAGGAAGCATAGGTGCCCAAGAACGAAGACGGCGAATTTGAATTAATTCTGGCCAACCGCCAGTTGTTGAGCGTGTTCTTCATCGTGGTGGTTCTGTTCGGCGTGTTTTTCACGATGGGCTACATCGTGGGAAGAAACTCCGGCCCGGCGCAGGTGGACGTCGCGTCCACGCACAAGACCGAGGCGAAGCCCATCGTGGTCGATTCCCCCGCGCCGCAGGAGACTTCAGCGCCCGCGAGCGCGCCGCCAGCTACGACCCCCGCGCCCGTTTCGACGCGGCCGCAGCAGCCGCCCGAAGAGGCAAAGGTGGAACCGAAGCCGGTGCCCAGGCGCGAAGAGCCGAAGAAGAAGGAAGCGCCCGCTCCCAAGGAAAAACCCGCGCCATCGACCGCCGCGCCCGCGGCCGGCCAGACGTATTTACAACTCGTCGCGACCGCGAAAGCCGAGGCCGACGTCATGGTCGACGTGCTGCATCAGAAAAACTTCAAGGCGATCGCCGTGCAGATTCCGGAAAAGCCGGAACTCTATCGCGTCCTGGTGGGCCCTCTCGCCGACGGCACGTTGAACAAGGTGAAGTCGGATCTGCAAAGCTCGGGATTTCCCGGCGACAAGGCGATCAAGAAAGTTTACTGATGGAGTTGGTCCAGCTTGAGACGCGCGGGCCAAGGCTCCCGGAGTGGCTGCGGAGGTCGCGCACGCATCCCGAGTCGGTTCACAATTTGAAGGTGGAACTGCGCCGCAAGAATCTGCATACGGTTTGTGAATCCGCCCGCTGTCCCAATATGCACGAGTGTTTTCACCGCCGCGCGGCGACGTTCATGATTCTCGGCAACCTGTGTACGCGCGGATGCGGATTTTGTTCGGTGCCGAAGGCGAAGCATCCCGGAGCGCTTGACCCGGAGGAACCGGAGAACGTCGCGCGCATGGCCGCGGAGATGAAGCTTCGCTATGTGGTGATCACCAGCGTGAATCGCGACGACCTTTTTAACGGCGGTTCCGCGCATTTCGCGGAGACCGTTCGCGCCGTCCGCACTGCTCTGCCGGAAGCACGCGTGGAAGTGCTGACGCCGGATTTCTGCGGCGACCTTCAGGCCGTCGCGCGCGTGCTCGATGCAGGGCCGCACGTGTTCAATCACAACATGGAAACGGTGCCGCGACTCTATAAAACAGTGCGTCCGCAAGCGGACTACCGCCAGTCGCTGGACGTATTGCGATTCGCGAGGCAGCACCGGCCGGAGGCCCTGACCAAATCCGGCGCGATGGTCGGCCTCGGCGAAAACCCAAGCGAAGTCGAGCAATTGCTGCGCGACTTGCGCGAAGCCGATGTCGACGTCGCCACGCTGGGCCAGTATTTGCAGCCGACGCGGCGCAATCTAAAGGTGGCTGAATATGTGACACCCGCACAGTTCGACCGCTACCGGGATTACGGGCTGTCCGTCGGCTTTAAAATGGTCTTCAGCGGACCGCTGGTGCGCAGTTCGTACATGGCGGATCTGTTGGCAAATGGTGATCCCCTTCCTTACGGTCGGGGTTCGGTGGGAAGCGCTGAGGGTGACCCTCATGCAGGCGCACGAGACGGCATCGACACCGAACCCCGACTGTAAAGGAGGGGACCCACGCGTGAATTTCGCCCTTTCCATTTTTACGGCCGTCCTATTGATCCTCATTTTTCCCCGCTATGATTTGACGTGGCTCGCGCCGGTCGCGCTCACGCCGCTGCTTTTCGCCTGCGCGCGCGAAAAATCCTGGAAGCGACGATTTCTCCAGGGCTGGGCCGGAGGATTCGTCTTCTGGTTTGGCGTTTGCACCTGGATCCAATTCGTGCTCGAAGTCCACGGAGGCATGGGGAAATGGGGCGGATGGGGCACGTTCGTTTTATTCGCGATCCTCAAGGGCCTGCATATGGCGGTATTCGCCGGGCTGGCCGGATTCGTGATGCCTCGCTGGTGGGCCATCCCCGCGTCGGCTGCGCTGTGGGCCGGATTAGAGCGCACGCACGGGCCGTTCGGCTTCGCCTGGCTCGACCTGGGGAACGCCGGAATCAACATGCCTGCGCTGATGCGCCTGGCGCCCATCACCGGAGTTTACGGATTGTCATTCGTGTTCGCGATGACGGCGTGCGCGTTCGCCCTGGTCGCATTGCGCAGGCCCCGGCGCGAACTCACGTGGTTGCTGATTCTTCCTCTCATTTATCTTTTGCCGGCGCCGCCGGCAGTCCCGGCCACGCATCGCGTATTGGTGGTGCAACCCAATGTTGACACGGAACTCGAGTGGACCACAGGCATTCTCGCGCAGATGGAAGAACAGCTTGCTTTGCTCTCGCGTACGCGCAACGCGGACATGGTCATCTGGCCGGAAATGCCCGCGCCCTTTTATCTCACCAATCCAGCGTTCCTGCATTACGCCGGCACAGTCGCGCAATCCGCACATACTTACTTCCTTTTTGGCGCCGTGGGAAAGACAAAACGGGGAGCGCCGCTCAACTCCGCGGTAATGATCGATCCGGACGGCCGCGTTCTCGACGAATACGACAAAATCAAGCTGGTTCCGTTCGGCGAATTTGTGCCGGACGTTTTTTCGTTCGTGAATCGCGTAACGAAGAGGCGGGCGATTTCGAATCCGGAAGCCGGGTCGTGGTGTTCCCGAACCACGTGGGCGCGTTTATTTGCTATGAATCGGCATTCCCGGACCTGGTCCGCGAGTTCGCGCGTAATGGCGCGGAGGTGTTCGTAAATCTGTCGAACGACGGCTACTTTGGCGCCAGCGCGGCGCATGAGCAGCACCTGTCGTTGGTCCGAATGAGGGCCGCTGAAAACTCCCGCTGGATCGTGCGGGCGACCAACGACGGAATCACGGCGACGGTGGGTCCATCGGGTCGCGTAACGGAGCGCCTGCCGTCGTTCCGGCAGCTCTCGGCAACGATGCACTATGGCACGTCGACGAATCAGACGCCGTATACGCGTCACGGAGACTGGTTCGCATGGTCGTGTCTGGTAGTCGGGATCGCCGCCTGCGTAGCCGTCAGATCGGGCGCACGATGAAGCTCCCGAACGGCGAGCATGCGGTTGTCGATAGCGCGAAGCTTCGGGAGTACTGCCTGAATCCTCATCATGCGCGCGGGCGGCACAAGGCAAGGGTATTTGCATCCATCGCATTCATCAGGACGATTCGGAAATTCTGAGAGAGGCGCTGCTCACGGCCGCCCGCGAGGCTGAGGCAAGCCCGGGCGACACCAATCAGTATGGGCAGCGCTAAGTGGTCGATTTCGAATTCATCCGTCACGGAAGATCGGCAAGACTTCGGAGCTTGTGGATCGTGCGGATCAGAGAGAATCTTCCCCGCCTGACAACTTGTTATGTACTATAAACGAAGAAGGTGTTTTCATGGCCCTTATCGAAATGCATTCCGTAGTTGCGCTGCTTGAGGACCAGCCTGGCGAAGGGCTGGCGCGAGGCCAGGTCGGCGTTATTGTCGGTGAGTGGGCGCCTGAGGTCTATGAAGTCGAGTTCTGCGACAACGACGGGAAAACCTACGCATTGGTCGCGCTGAAGGCAGAACAATTATTGACTCTGCATCATGATCCGACGCATCAAGCTGCGTGAAGCGGTCCTAGCTGTGGCGGATTACCAGCACGTCGCCGTCCTTGACGATGTATTCTTTTCCTTCGAGCCTGAGCAGCCCTTTCTCGCGTAAACCGGGATAGCCGTTGTGATCCACCAGCAATTGCCAGTTCACGGTTTCGGCGCGAATGAACTTTTTCTCGAAGTCACTGTGAATCGCGCCCGCGGCCTTTTGCGCGGTGCTGTTTTTCGGAATGGTCCAGGCGCGAACCTCGGTTTCGCCGGCGGTCAGAAACGACATCAGGCCCAGCAGCGAATAGGTTGCGGCGATCAGGCGTTCCAGCGCGGATTCGTGCAGGCCGTAGCTTTTCAGATACTCCAGCGCGTCTTCTTTCGGAAGCTCGGCCAGCTCGGCTTCGATTTTTCCGCAGATTGCGGTGATCGCGATGCCTTTGCGTCCTGCAAAAGGGCCGGTGCGGTATTTTTCCTCGACCTCGGCCATGCGCGCGGCGTCTTCTTCGCCTAAATTGAGGACGCACAGCATCGGTTTTTGGGAGAGAAACTGGAAGCCGCGGGTGCGCTTCTCATCTTCGTCCGTGAAATCGAGTACGCGTACAGCTCGATTCGCTTCGAGCTCCGTCTTGATCCGCAGCAGCAATTCGAGTTCCTTCTCAAACTCGACGTTTTTGCCCCTTTTCAGCTCTTTTTGCACGCGTTCGATGCGTTTTTCGACCACCACGAGGTCGCTGAGGATCAGTTCCATCTCCACATCTTCGAAATCGCGGATGGGATCGACCGATCCGGCTTCATGCGGCACCGTGTCGCTTTCAAAGACGCGCAGCACGTGGGCCATGGCGTCGACCACACGGAGGCTGGCCAGATATTTTGGATCTCGCAGAGACTCCTTGGAGATTGCCGGAAAATCCAGATATTCCACAGTTGCGAAGGTGATTTTCGGCGGATCGAAAATTTTCGCCAGCGCGTCCAGCCTTGCGTCGGGCACCTTGGTCACGCCGACGCGCGCTTCGAGCGATCCGACGCGGGCCGATTCGTGCACGCCGGTCAGGATCGTAAAAAGACTTGTCTTGCCCACCATCGGCAGGCCAACGATTGCAGTTTGCATGTATCTTTATCCAAGGTAGCAGTCCGGGCTTGAATCGGCGTTCATCCGCGTTCATCAGCGGCCAATAAATCTTTTTACACGCCTCTGCCGTCCGTCCGACTCTTACCGCCGGTCAGGTATTGTGGGATGTTTGGCGGAGAAAAAAGAAAGTTGGCCGCGGATGAACGCAGATGAACGCGGATGAAGACAAGAACGCGAACCACTCAATGTTGCGTTACAACGGTACGTCCACTAGCGTCAAAATCTCGCCGAGGATTTTTTCTGCCATTTCGGCCGAGCGCTGCGCCATAGCCGCGCGCGCATTCACGGCCACTCTATGCGCGAACACCGGCACCACCATTCGTTTCACGTCGTCCGGGATCGCGTATTCGCGGCCTTCCACCGCCGCCAACGCCTGCGTGGCGCGGAACAGCGCCTGGGACCCGCGAGGGCTCACGCCCATGGCCAGCGAATCGTGCGTCCGCGTTTTCTCAACGATCGCAAGCATATAATCCACCAGCGCTTCGTCCACCTGCACCTGGTGCACAGCGTCCTGGAGATGCGTCAGTTCTTCGCCCGAGATGACCGCCCGGCCGGCGTCGTTCGACGTTCTACTCTGGCGCACGATTTCGCGCTCCGCGGCGATATCCGGGTAGCCGATGCGGATCCGCATCAGGAAGCGGTCAAGCTGGGATTCAGGCAGAGGATAGGTTCCATGATGCTCGACGGGGTTCTGCGTGGCGATTACCATGAAGGGCTGTCTCAACTCGTAAGACCGGCCGTCGATGGTCACCTGCTGCTCGTTCATGGCTTCCAGCAGCGCCGATTGGGTCTTGGGCGTGGCGCGATTAATTTCGTCGGCCAGCAGGAAATTGGTGAAGATCGGGCCCTGTTTAAACTCGAATTCCTCGGTGTGGGCGTTATAGATCGTCACGCCAAGCACATCCGAGGGCAGCATGTCGGAGGTGAACTGCAAACGGTGAAAACTGGACCGGACGCTGCGCGCCAACGCCTGCGCCAGCGTCGTTTTCCCTACGCCTGGTACGTCTTCTATTAATAAATGACCGCGCGCGAGCAAACAGGCGAGCGACAGGCGCAGCACTTCCGCTTTACCGCGGATCGATTCGCCCAAAGCCGATTCGATTTCGGATATCTTGGAAAGCGATACTGTTGGGCTGAAACTAGGGTCCCGCTGGACCATCAATGCCATGATATCGAAATTACCGGTGCTATTTCTGTTGGTTACCGCTGTTGGCCGGGCGTCAACGGTCGAGGAGCAGGTGCGAGCCGTGCTCGACAAGCAGGTGGGGGCGTGGAATAAAGGCGATACAGAGGGCTTTCTGGACGGTTACGCGTCAGACACGGTCTTCGTCGGCGAGAAGATGACGCGCGGCGTAGAGGAGTTGAAGAAGCGCTATCAAGCTCGCTATCCGACGCGCGAAGCGATGGGGAAGCTTTCGTTCTTCGATCTGGAGATTCACCCTATGGGCAAGGATTTCGCGTACGTCATCGGCCGGTGGCAGCTGGAGCGTGACAAAGAAGGCGGCGGCAACGTGAGCGGCGTGTATAGTTTAGTGTTCCGGAGAACGGCGATCGGGTGGAAGATCGTGCTGGATCACACGAATTAAACTTTCGGGTTGACATTCGACCCAAAGCGATTTATTCTTGGGTCGAATGGCCACCCAAGATCGCATTTCTCTTCTTCAAGGCACGCTCGACCTGCTGATTTTGCGCACGCTGATCTTCGGCCCTCAACACGGGCAGGGCGTGGCGCGCGCGATTCAGCAGCAGTCCGAGGACGTGCTGATCGTCGATCACGGAACCCTTTATCCGGCACTCCAACGGCTGGAAAACAAGGGTTGGATTGAGGCCGAATGGGGCGCTTCGGAAAATAACCGGCGCGCGAGATTTTACAAGCTCACCACGGCGGGTCGAAAACAGCTGACCCAAGAGACTGGCCAATGGCGCAGAATGGCGGCGGCTATCGGGCGCGTGCTGGGGCCGGAGTCGTAGGTAGGAGGATGTCATGTTCTGGAAACGCAAACAAAGGGACTTTAATGCGGAGATCGACGCGCACCTCGAGCTTGAAGCAGACCGGCTTCGGGAGGACGGCCTGACGCCCGACGAAGCGCGAGCGGCGGCGCTGCGGACTTTCGGAAATCGGACGTTGGCGGAAGAGCGCTTCTACGAATCGCGGCGGTGGATGTTTTTCGATAACCTTTTTCGGGATGTGCACTTCGCCATCCGGGTGCTGACGAAGGACGCGCGCTTCAGCATTCTGGCGATTCTGGGATTGGCGCTCGGCATCGGTTTGAGCACGGGGATTTTTTCATTGATCAATGAAGCGGTGCGGGCACGCGCGATCGCCGGGGAAACCGACGCTGCGTACGTCGGACTGAATCGTTTCGAAAGGGACCATCCGCGTAGCGGCCCGGAATCGTCATACTCCAGCTATCGCTACTACTTGAGCCATGCCAGCTCCTTTCGCGCCATCAAGGCGGAGTCCGGCCGGTTCCCATTCATCGTGGGTGCAGGTGTCGTTGCGGGACTGCGGACCGAAGCCGAAGACGCGCAGGGCCGGTTCGAATCGGCCAATTTCCTGTCCGCAACAGGCCTCCAGCCCGCGTGGGGCCGAACGTTTTCCACGGAGGAAGAGCAGATTGGAGGGCCTCCCGTTGCGATGTTAAATTTTGGATTCTGGAAGACGCATTTCGCGGCCGATCCGGGC
>Ga0210394_10001772_pt1 | contig 32503 bp, 25 predicted proteins | sample IncBWC12MmetaG_FD_160121 | JGI IMG/M metagenome (GOLD analysis project Ga0210394, IMG submission 160121) | Forest soil microbial communities from Barre Woods Harvard Forest LTER site, Petersham, Massachusetts, United States - Inc-BW-C-12-M | ecosystem: Environmental > Terrestrial > Soil >... | reverse complement strand
GCACCTCGCGCGGCGCGCTCTCGGCGAAGTCGCCCACCATCTTGTCGGCCACCTGATTCTGCGTGGCCGGCCCGCGGGTGCTGCCGCAGTCGCCGGTGGCATGAAACACCAGCTGTCCGCCGGCGCTGATCGCTGCGGTGCGGCGGGTATCCCCGCCCAGGACCTCGGTGAGTGTCAGACGCGGCTCGGGCAATCCGCGCGGCGGCGGGAACGGCAGCGGCGCGATGCGATGCTCGCGATTGAGCTCGTCGATGCGGCGGTAGGCGTCGGCATCGGATGGATGGCGCACGCGAAACAGCGTGGGATCGGCGGTCGGCTCAGGCTGCGCGAATACCGGCTTGCCGAGCTGCCGCGCCGCGACCGCCTCTCCCGCTGGGATGGGGCGACGCCGGTTTTCTGGGGTGCGAGCCATGCGCGCCGCAGGATATCAACCTGCGCGCTGCGAGCGATACTTGTGCACGTCCGGGAGAAACGCGGCCAGCAGGCCGATCAGCGGCAGAAAGGCGCAGATCTGGTACACCAGGCCGATGCCGACCAGATCGGCGAGCTTGCCGAGCACCGCCGCTCCCACGCTCCCCATGCCGAAGGCGAAGCCGAAGAACAGCCCTGCCACCATGCCGGTGCGGCCGGGCATCAGGTCCTGCGCGTAGACCACGATGGCGGGGAAGGCGGAGGCGAGGATCAGTCCGATGGGCACCGTGAGAATGCCGGTCCAGAACAGATTGGCGTACGGCAGCAGCAGCGTGAAGGGCAACACGCCGAGTATCGAGACCCAGATGATGTACTTGCTGCCCAGCCGGTCGCCGAGCGGTCCGCCGATCATGCCGCCGACGGCCGCGGAGGCAAGGAACACGAACAGGTGCAGCTGCGAGCTGCGCACCGAGACCTGAAAGTGCTCGATGAGATAGAAGGTGTAGTAACTGGTGATGCTCGCTAGGTAGAAGTACTTCGAGAACACCAGCGCGAGCAGCAAGCTGATGCCGCGCGCCACGTGACGCGGCGGCACCGAAGGGTGCAGCGGCGCGGCACGTGCCAGGCGCGTGATGCCGTGCGCTTTGTACCAATGCCCGACGTTCATCAGCACGAACATTCCGAGCAGCGCGACCGCCGAGAACCAGGCGACGCTCGACTGGCCGTGCGGCAGCACGATGAAGGCCGCCAGCAACGGTCCGGCGGCGGAGCCGAGATTGCCGCCGACCTGGAACACCGATTGCGCCAGTCCGTGCTTGCCGCCCGAGGCCATGCGGGCTACGCGCGAGGACTCCGGATGGAACACCGAGGAACCGGTGCCGATGAGCGCCGCGGCGCACAACAGCAGTGCGTAGCTGTCGGCGAAGGCGAGCAGCAGCAGGCCGACGAGCGTGAAGCCCATGCCCGCCGCCAGCGAGTAGGGCCGTGGGGTCTTGTCGGCGAACGCGCCGATCGGCGGCTGCAGCAGCGAGGCGGTGATCTGGAAGGTGAAGGTCAGCAGCCCGATCTGCGTGAAGGACAGCCGATAGGAGCTCTTCAGCATCGGATACAGCGCCGGCAGGAGCGACTGCATCATGTCGTTCAGCAGGTGAGAGAAGCTGATCGCGGCGAGGATGCCGACGGCGGTGCTGCCGACCGAGCCGGCCACACGGGCAGCGGTGGCTGAATCGTTCAATCGCTTACTTCCGGCTCCCAAGGGAAGATGGGACTAGCACCAGCCCCACTGTGCCGGATTTCCGCGCCCGCGCCCATCTCTCGAAATGGCCGTTTGCCGGTGCCGCCGCCGCGGGCGGGTTTGTCAGGGCTGCTCCGGCAGGTCATCATGGGGCGCGGCATGCGGAGGACAAGGTTGACCAGCGGCCCGGAACCGGTTGGTTCAGTCGATGTTGCGCTGACTCACACGGCCAGGCTGCTGAACACGCGACCCGCGCTGGCCGCCGAGCAGGCGGCGGAGATTCTCAAGGTCGTTCCGGGCCACCCGCTGGCGACGCTGCTGCTCGGGGCGGCACGGCGCGCCTGCGGCGATGCGGCCGCTGCCGTGGAGATCCTCGCGCCGCTCGTTGCCGCACAGCCGGACTGGGCGTCGGCGCATTACGAGCACGGCCTCGCACTCGGGCCCGTCGGGCAGGGCGCGGCGGCGATCGCGGCGTTGCGCCGCGCGGTCGCGCTCAAGCCCGACTTCGCGGAGGCGTGGCTCGCGCTCGCCGGTCACCTGACTGCCGTCGGCGATGGCGCCGGGGCGGATACCGCGTACGCGCAGCACCTCAAGTGCTCCACCCAGGACCCGCAGCTCATCCAGGCTGCGGCTGCGCTCGGCGAGAACCGCATTCCCCAGGCCGAGGCGCTGCTACGTGAGCACCTGAAACAGCGTCCCCGGGATATCGCCGCGATCCGCATGTTCGCCGAGGTCGCCGCGCGACTCGAGCGCTACGGCGATGCCGAGAAGCTGCTCGAGCGCTGTCTGGAGCTGGCGCCGGGCTTTGCCGCTGCGCGGCGCAATCTGGCCACGGTGCTGCACCGCCAGTACAAGGATGTCGCCGCGCTCGAGCAGGTCGAGCAGCTGCTCGCGAAAGATCCTCACGATCCTACCTGCCGCAATCTCAAGGCCGCAATCCTCGGCGGACTCGGCCGCTACCAGGAGTCGATCGAGCTCTACGCCGGGGTTCTCAAGGACTACCCGCTGCACGAGAAAGTCTGGCTCAATTACGGGCACGCGCTGAAGACCGCGGGACGCCAGGAGGAGGGCATCGCGGCATACCGCCGCTGCATCGCGCTCGCGCCGCGCAGCGGTGCCGCCTACTGGAGCCTCGCCAACCTCAAGACCTTCCGCTTCACGACTACCGACGTGGCAGCCATGCGCGCGCAGCTTGCGAGCGGCCCGCTCTCGGCGGACGACCGGGTTCAGCTGCACTTCGCGCTTGGCAAAGCGCTCGAGGATGCCGCCAGCTACGCGGAATCCTTCCAGCATTACGCCGCGGCCAATCGGCTGCGCCGCGCGCACGCGGCCTACGATGCGCAGCGCACCACCGCGCGCGTGCAGCGTTCGCGGCGGATGCTGACACCACAGTTCTTCGAGCGGCGACGCGGCTACGGCGCCGACGCGCCCGACCCGATCTTCATCGTCGGCATGCCACGCGCCGGCTCCACGCTGCTCGAACAGATTCTCGCCAGCCACTCGGCCGTCGAAGGCACGATGGAGCTGCCGGACATCATCTCGATGGCGCGGGAGCTCGCGGCGGCCCGCGGCGGCGAGAGCCCCTATCCGGCGCTGCTGGCCGACCTCAGCGCCTCTGCGTGCCGTGAGCTTGGCGAGCGCTACCTCACCCAGACCCGCGTGCAGCGCAGGACGGCGCGACCCCGTTTCATCGATAAGATGCCCAACAACTTCGCGTACCTCGCACTCATCCACCTCATCCTGCCGCACGCCAGAATCATCGATGCGCGGCGCCACCCGCTGGCGTGCTGCTTTTCGGTCTTCAGGCAACACTTTGCGCGCGGGCAGCAGTTCGCCTACGACCTCGAAGATCTCGGCCGGTACTACCGGGACTACGTCGAATTGATGTCGCTTATTGACAACGCCATGCCGGGTCGGGTCCACCGCGTAATCTACGAGCGGCTGATCGAGGACACCGAGACGGAAGTGCGCCGTCTGCTGGATTACTGCGGACTGCCGTTCGAGGCAGGGTGTCTGCGCTTCTACGAGAACGAGCGTGCCGTGCGCACCGCCAGCTCAGAACAGGTGCGACAGCCCATTTTCCGGGACGCGCTCGAGCACTGGCGGCATTTCGAGCCGTGGCTCGAGCCGCTGAAGGCGGCCCTCGGACCGGCGCTGGAGACCTACCCGCGTCCCCCGGGGATTGAAATGTATTGAAATGAGCGAGTAACGCTTACACTCGTTGCGCTACAACAACGTCAGGGGGGATCCATGACACGCAGTCGGTTGCGAAAACTCAAGCGTTCCCGGCCGCAGCAGGTGCGGGCGATGATCAAACTGATGCCAATCGCCTCGGCGATTGCCAGCGCGATCCATCCCGCCCTGGGCCAGGAGCAGTCGCCGAGCGGTGCTCTGCAGGAGGTCGTGGTCACGGCCGAGAAGCGCACCGAGAATCTGCAGAACGTCCCACTGAGCATCGTCGCGATCGGCACCGAGGAACTCGATAACCTCAACGTGCAGAATCAGGACGACTACATCAAATTCCTCCCGAGCGTCACGACGCAGAAGAGCGGCTCGGGCGGCGGCGCGAACGGGCCGGGCTTTGGCAACGTCATCATGCGCGGCATCTCGAGTGACGCCGGCCAGAACCACTCCGGTCCAATGCCCACTGTCGGTACCTACCTCGATGAGCAGCCGATCACGACCATCCAGGGCGCGATGGACGTGCATCTCTACGATATCGCGCGCGTCGAAGCGCTCACCGGACCCCAGGGCACCCTGTACGGTGCGAGCTCGGAAGCGGGCACGCTCAGAATCATCACCAACAAGCCCGAACTGGGAGTGCTGAAGGGCGAATACCAGCTCGAGGGCAACGATGTCGATCACGGTCAACCGGGCGGACTGCTGCAGGGGTTCGTGAACGTTCCCCTCGGATCGAGCGCGGCGGTGCGCCTGGTCGGCTGGTACCAGCACGACGGCGGCTACATCAACAACATCTTCGCGACCCGCACCTTCCCGCAGTTCGGCGTCACCATCAACAACGCCGCCGTCGCCAAGAACGATTTCAACGACACCACCATCTACGGCGGCCGTGCGGCACTCAAGGTCGATCTCGGCGAGAACTGGACGGTCACGCCGTTCCTCATGGCACAGGCCACCAAGGCCAACGGCTTCAACGCGTATGCGCCGACGGTCCTGGGCGTGCCAATCGGTGACCTGAACCTCGAGCACTTCTCGCCCGACAGCGTCGAAGACCGCTTCGTGGACACCGCGCTCACCATCGAAGGCAAGATCAGCAACTTCGATCTCACCTACGCCGGTGCCTATCTCAAGCGGCACGACATGACGCACACGGACTATTCCGACTATTCGCTCGCCTACGACATCTCGATTCCGAGCTACACCGCGCCGATCGTCGACAACGCCGGCCATCACATCAACCCGACGCAGATGATCGCGGGCCGGGACGGCTACGAGAAAATCAGCCATGAGCTGCGCCTGCAGTCGCCGCAGGACTGGGTGGTGCATTTCATCGCCGGCGGCTTCTACCAGCGCCAGCTGCATAACATCGAGCAGAACTACCAGATCGCCGACCTCGCCCAGTCACTGTGGGTCACGGGTTGGCCGGATACCTGGTGGCTCACCCAGCAGCAGCGCGTCGACCGTGACTACGCGGCGTTCGGCGAGGCCACCTGGGATATCAGCTCCAACTGGTCGTTGCTCGCGGGCCTGCGGCATTTCAAGTACGACAACTCCCTCGAGGGTTACCGCGGTTACGGGCTCAATAACCCGCTGGGCATCGCCAGCGGCCTGGGCGAAGCGGGCGTGTGTGATTTCAGCTATCCGTTTCAGGGCGCACCGTGTCTGAGCTTCAACAAGGACACCAGCGGCAGCGGCAATACGCCCAAATTCACCCTGACTTACAAGTTCGACTCCCAGCGACTCATCTACGCCACCTACTCGAAGGGCTTCCGCCCCGGCGGCATCAACCGGGTTGGCGACCTGCCGCCGTATCAGGCGGACTTCCTGAAGAACTACGAGGTCGGCTGGAAGACCAGCTGGATCGACAATCACCTGCGCTACAACGGTGCGATCTTCCGCGAGGACTGGGATAACTTCCAGTTCTCCTTCCTCGGGGCGAACGGGCTGACACGTATCGCCAACGCCGGGGCGGCGCGGGTGACGGGCATCGAGAACGAGCTGCAGTGGGCGATCACGCACGGCTTATCACTCGGGGCGGGCCTGACGGTGCTCGACCCGAAGCTCACCGAGAACTACTGCGGCGCCATCAATCCCGACGGCAGTCCCATCACGACCTGCCCCCAGTCAACGCAGTTTCCCAACGGCCCGCTGGCGCCGACGGGCACGCAGCTGCCGGGCACCTCCAAGGTGAAGGGCAATGTGATCGCGCGCTACGCCTTCTCCCTGGGCGAGTTTCAGGCTTACGGGCAGGCGGCCTACGTCTATCAGAGCGCCGAGTGGGATGACCTGCGACTCATACAGCGCGCACAAATCGGGCAGCAGCCGGCGTTCTCGACGCTCGATCTGTCGACCGGTATCGCGCGTGACAGCTACGCGCTCGACCTGTTCCTCACCAACGCGTTCGACGAGCGCGGCCAGCTGTTCCGCTTCAACCAGTGCGCTTCCTGCAGCATCGTCGCGAATTACATCGTGCCGACGCAGCCGCGTACGATTGCGTTGCGGTTTACGCAGAAGTTCTGAACGCTGCAGGCCCTGGACGCGACGGCGGTCCGCGCGCCGTCGCGTCCGGGCGGATGGATGTGGCACGCCGGTGCTGCGATTTGATGGACATCACTGAGTCAACTCAACGCTACGAGCGCTGGCTCGCCGGCTACGTGCCGTTGCGGGCGGTGGATCTGGCGCTGAAGCACCGCCTGATGGCCACGGACCGGTTCGCTTTCCTGCGCGCGACGTTCTACCGCTGGGCGCAGCAATGGCCCGAAGTCTGCAGCGAGCTCGCCGGCGCTCCGGCGGTGCTCGCGGTCGGCGACCTGCACGTGGAGAACTTCGGCACCTGGCGTGACGCGGAAGGGCGGCTGATCTGGGGCGTCAACGATTTCGACGAGGTGGTGACGCTCCCCTACACCCAGGACCTGGTGCGTCTCGCCACCAGCGCGCTGCTCGCGATCGAGCACTTGCGCGTCACCATGTCGGCGCGGCGCGCGTGCCGCTCGCTGCTGCAGGGCTACGCGGAGGCGCTGCGCAAGGGCGGCGACGCCGCGGTGCTGGCGGAACGCTATCGCTGGCTGCGCGACCTCGCGGTCGCGCGCCTGAAGGACCAGCGACCCTACTGGGAGCACATGCGCGCGCTGCGCAACGCGCCGGCGCCTACCGGCGGCGTCGCGCGGCGGCTGCTTGCCGCGGCATTGCCGCCACAGGCAAGCGAGGTACGCATCGTCTACCGTCAGGCCGGGGCCGGCAGCCTGGGCAGGCTGCGGCTGGTGGCGCTGGCGCGCTGGCACGGCGGCATGATCGCGCGCGAGGCGAAGCCACTCGCGCCCTCCGCCTGGCTGTGGGCGCGCGGTGCGCCGCTGCGTCCGCCGCGCTACCTCGAGCTCATCGGCCGCGCCGTGCGGGTGCCGGACCCGTTCCTGCGCGTGCACCGGCCGTGGCTGCTGCGCCGCCTGGCGCCGGATTGCAGCCGCATCGAGCTGGCCAGCCTGCCGCGCGGCCATGACGCGAACCGCCTGCTGTGGATGATGGGCTGGGAGACCGCCAATATGCACCTCGGCAGTCCGCAGCAGCGCCGGCGCATCCTCGCCGACCTCGCCAAGCGCAAGAGCGGTTGGCTGGCGAAGGCCGCGGAACGCATGGCACAGGCCCTCGAGCACGACTGGCACAGCTGGCGCAAGGCATAGAAGGCGTGAGCGCATGAAAGACCTGACACAGGGGCCGATCGGCCGGCAGCTGGTGGCGACCGCGGTCCCGATCGCCATCGGCATGCTGTTCCAGACGCTGTACCTGCTGGTGGACCTGTATTTCGTGGCGCCGCTCGGGGACGCGGCAATCGCCGGAGTGAGCACCGCCGGCACGGTGGGCTTCGTGATCCTGGCGCTGACTCAGATGCTCGGCGTCGGCACGGTGGCGCTGGTCGCGCAGGCCGTCGGACGCAAGGACCAGGCCGCGGCCACCCTCGTGTTCAACCAGTCCGTGCTGCTGTCGGCCGTGTGCGGGCTAGTGACGCTGGCGGCGGGCTTGCTGGCGAGCGGCGCCTATGCGCACGCTCTTGCGGCCGACCCCGCGGCGGCCGCGGCCGGCCGCGCGTATCTCATCTGCTACACACCGGGACTCGCGCTGCAGTTCGCGATAGTGGCCATGGGATCGGCGTTGCGCGGCACCGGCATCGTCAAGCCGACGATGCTGGTGCAGATGCTGACCGTGATCGTGAACATCCTGCTCGCACCCGTGCTCATCAGCGGCTGGGTCACCCACCACGCCTTCGGCACCGCGGGGGCGGGACTGGCGAGCAGCATTGCCATCGCCTTCGGCGTGGTGTTGCTGTGGCTGTACTTCGCGCGTCTCGAGCACTACGTGGCGCTGCAGCCGCAGCAGTGGGCTCCGAACTGGCGCGTGATCGGCCGTATTCTCAACGTCGGGCTGCCCGCCGGCGGTGAGTTCCTGATGATGTTCGTCATCCTGGGGATGGTCTATTGGGTGATCCGCCCGTTCGGGCCCGGCGCCCAGGCCGGATTCGGTGTCGGCGGACGGGTCATGCAGGCGCTGTTCCTGCCCGTGATGGCGGTGGCGTTCGCCGTGGCCCCGGTGGCGGGGCAGAACTTCGGCGCCCGTCACTACGCGCGCGTGCGCGCGACGTTTCGCGCCGCCGCGCTGGTGAGCTGCGGGCTGATGCTGCTCCTCACGCTGGTGTGCCAGTGGCGCCCGCAGTGGTTCATCTATGCATTCACGCGCGCGCCCGACGTCGTGGCGGTCGGCGGCCCGTACCTGCGCATCATCTCCTGGAACTTCGTGGCGACCGGGCTGATCTTCACCTGCTCGGGGATGTTCCAGGCGCTCGGCAACACCTGGCCGTCGCTGCTGAGCTCGGCCTCGCGGCTGCTGACCTTCGTGCTGCCGGCGCTGTGGTTGTCGCGGCAACCGCACTTCACTCTGACCGAGGTGTGGTACCTGTCGGTGGCGACGGTAACGCTGCAGGCGCTCACCAGCCTCGCGCTGCTGAGGCGGGAGCTGCGGCGCAAGCTCGAGATGCCGGCAGCCGCCGGTGCCGCGCGCGGCGCGCAGCCCGCAGCCTCCGAGGGAACCCCCGGCGGCTGAGGGCTTACTTCGGCTCGCTTCCCGGCTTGGGGTCGGCGAGCGGGAACGACTGTGCGGCGGTGGCCGGTGCCGCCGGGGACGCCGGTGCCGCTGCACCCGCGGGAGCGGGCGAGGTCGCGCTGCCCGCGGCGGACGCCGAGCGCTGTGTGCCGGTGCTCGAAGCGACCGCCGTCATGAAGCGCCGCGCGGCGTCGTCGCTGCTGGTGATGCTGCCCGAGAGGAGGTCGCCGGCGGCGATGCCCGGCTTCCCGTAGAAGGCCGCGTCGGCATCATCGTCGATGCTGATGACGGTGCCATCGAGCGCCAGCCCCGCGAATACGCCGCGGCTGCGCGAGTATGAATAAACTTCCGCCTTGAAGGTGGGATCGGTGGCGGCGGATGCCTGCCGGCCGACGGGGCCGGCAGCCACCGAGGCATCGGCGCCGAGGGTCACCTTGCCGCCGCTGATCCCTTCGACGCCTTTCGGCGTGGTGAAGACCAGCACGATGTCCGCCGACTGTACGCCCCACTGCCAGCCGAAGCTGCCGCCGGTCATGGTGATGAACACCGGGCTGGTAAAGCGGCCCTGGCGGTCGCGCACCACCAGTACGCCGTGTCCGCGGCGTCCGCCGGCGAAGAAGGCCACCTTGGTGAGATCGGGAATCACGGCGATGCCGTAGGCGCGCTCGAGCAGCCGGTCCGGAATCACTTCGTCGCGTCCGCCTCGCAGCTCATCGAGCACCTGGCCGGCGACGAGCAGGCGTCCCTCTTCACGTGCCTGGGCGTGGACCGCGCTGGCTGCGCCGGTCAGGGCGATGCCGGCCAGCAGCAGGACTGAAGTGTGGATGCGCATGGTTGAGTATCCCCCGGGTAGTGAGTGTCGCCGCCCGCCGACAGCGGTGCGCCGACGGCGGCCGCTGCGGAGCTTAACTCACCCGCGCGCCGCACGCTGCGATTTGCGCGCCGCAGCGCGCTAGTACCAGATGGAGAGGTACACCTGGAAGATGTTCGCGTTGAGCGTGTAGAGCGGCTCGTTGCCCGCGCCGAACTCACCGGCGAGCAGCGCGTCGCGAAAATCGCTGTACTTGATCAACAGGTGGTCGGCGCGCACGTTGAGCGTGTTCTTGCTCAGCGAGGGAAACCAGGGCATCGGGAACAGATAAGAGGCGCCGGCGCCGATGGTGTAGCTGTGGAACGCGGCGAGCTCGCGGTCGCGCGCCATGAAGTTCTGGTAGTTGGCACGCGGAAACAGGTCGCTGTAGAAGTCGGCGTGCGTTTGCTGGTAGTAGCGCAGGCTGCCGTCGAACACCCAGCGCTTGTACACCGGCAGCGTGTAATCGAGCTCGCCGGTGTGGGCGATGATGCCCCAGGTGTCGCGGAAGAAGCGGTACTGGGCGGTGAGCGCGGCGCGCCACGGCAGGTAGTACTTCCACTGCAGCGAGGCGGCGTTGCTGGTGCGCGTGTTGGGATAGACCTGATCGGCGAGTGTGAACCCCAGGCCGCCGGGCGACAGGTAGCGGATCTTGCGATAGGGGTTGGCGAGGTACCCCTGGTCGCTCAGCAGCTCGTAGTTGAAGTTGAGGATCGCGTTGCGGGTGAGGATCTGGCTGAGCGACAGCGAGTAGCCGCGGTGATCGGCGCGCTGGTGGAACGTGGGATCGTTGACGATGACGCCGTCCGGGTCCTTGATGTCGCGGAATACCTGGTCCCAGCCGCGCCGATAGCCGAGCGTGAGCGTCGTCAGGTCGCCGAACATGTCCTGGCTCACCGAGTAATAGGTGGTGTCGGCGATGTAGTCCGGCTCGCGGCTGTGGATGTAGCCGGCGCTGTAGGTGGTCTTGCCGTGCAGGTAATCGAAGCCGGCGTTCTCCTGCTTGCGCGTCTCGTGGTAAGGACTCGCCGACAGTTTCACGTCGATCGAGGCGCTCGAGATCATGTCCTCGTAATAGCCGGCGGAGAGCGACAGGTTGTCGCTGACCTTCTTGCGCACCAGCACTTCCGGACCCGCGACGGTGATGTCGCCGCCGTTATAGTAGTGCCACAGCGCGTCGAAGCGGTCCTCGGGCAGCACGCCGCCGAGCGCCGGCACGGTGATCACCGCGAGCGCCAGCAGCGTGCGCGTGAAAGGACTCAGGGTACGGCCCGGGTCCGCGGGCGCGGCGCGCCCGGCGCCGCTCAATTGCATCCGCAGCCGCCGCCGACCGCGCCGGTGGCGCCATGCGCCCCTTCGCGCGTCTCGAGCACGTGCTCGAGGTAGATGCTCGACACCGGGTCGCGGTTGAAGGACATGATCGGATCGGCCAGATGCTCACGCTCGTACGGCTTGACCCACGGAGTCGGCGCCGCACAGGCGGTGAGCAGGGCGAGGATCAGCGCCCCGCCCAGGGCCCGCGTCAGCTTGGTCGCTCTCCCCATGTCACTCTCCGACGAAAATCCGGCGGCGCGCTTACTCGCGGATCAGGGCGCGGATGCTGTCGAGGTACTCGTTCTCGTCGCCCGGCTTGTAACCGCGGTGCAGCTTACGCAGCTTGCCACTGCGGTCGATGATCACGGTGCTCGGCATCCCGGCCACGTCGTATAGCTTACTCACTTTGCTGTCGCGGTCGTAGAGGATCGGGAAGCTCACCGGCGTCTCCTGCAGCCATGCGTCGGCGGCTTTCGAGTCCGGCTCGACGTTCACTCCGAGCATCGTGAAGCCGAGCTTGTTGTACTTTTTGTAAATGCTTTCGAGCAACGGCATCTCCTGGCGGCACGGTCCGCACCAGCTCGCCCAGAAATTGATCATCACCACCCGTCCCCTGAATTGCGACAGGCTCACATCGCTGCCGCCCTTGGCGGCGAGGGTGAACGACGGCGCGGGGCCGGCCGGGTCCGCCAGCGCGGGCAGGGCGAGGGTGAGCGCGGCCAGCGCGGCTGCAAACGGGTTCCTCATGAGCGTTCCTCTAGAAGAAGACGGTCGTACCGATGCGCGCCTCGAGGTTATTGGTGAGCTTGGTGGTGCCCAGCAGGCTCGACTGGAACACGTGGTCCTGCACCGTCACGTGCAGCGCCAGCCAGTCCGCCGGCACCACACGATAGCCGGCACCAAAGTTCACCGTGAACTTCGTGTCCCCGCCGAAATCGGTGCCGCCGATGCCGCCGAGGAGATAAAAAGCGCTCGTCATGGCGATGCCCCGACCGATGAAGGCCTCGCCCGGCAGGAAGTTGTAGCCCAGCGAGAGATCGTAGTACGTGAGGCGCCTCTCAGACTCGGTAAGCAGCTGCACGTTGCTGAGCTGCTCGAAGCTGGTCTGCCCGGCACGGGTGCGCCCGACCTCCGCCTGGAAGAAGAAATCCTCGGTAATGTGGTAGGCGGCCGTGAGGCCGTAGGAGGGATGCGCGCCGAAATCCTCGATGGACAGCACGCCGTAGTCCGCGCCCAGCTCGAAATTGCGGCTGCGGATCCTCGGCACGGTGATCTTGCGGCGCGCCACCTCCGGCTCCACCACCCGCGGCGGTGCCTGATCCTGCGAGCTGTCGCCGGATGCCGACGCCGACGGGCTGCGGTGGAACCAGTGGCGCACCGAGGCGCAGCCGGACAGCGTCGCGAGGAGCGCGAGAGCCGCCGTCAGAAGAAGAACGCGAATCCCGCTTTCCATTCGTCAGCTTCCTCGTTCTGGTTGCGCTTGGTGAACACCCAGTGGGCCTTGTACTCCGCGCGCAGGAAGAAGCGCCGCGTGAAGTAGTAGCGTACACCGCCGCCGACGTAGGCCGTCGGCTCGGTGCGGTTGCTCGCCTGCACCAGGGTGGCTTTGGGCTCGGTGTGCACCTCGCCGAGCCCGAGCGTGAGAAACGGCGACCAGCGCGACTCGGGCGCGATCACGTGCGTCAAGCCAATGTCGCCGCTGTAACCGTTGGAGAAGCGGCCGAAGAACTCCCCCAGCGCCCCTTCGAGCGCCAGCTGCGGATTGAACGAAAACGATGCGTAGGCGGACACCAGCGAGGCGCCGCCGTAGGCGCCGGCGAAAATGCCCATCTCATAGCGATGCGAGGTGAAGCCGGCGCGATCGCCGACGTCGAAGTGGAACGGCGTGCCATCGGCGAGCACCGTCTTCTGCATGTCCGCCTGGCTCGCCCAGCCTTCCACGCCGTGCTCGGTGCGCACCTTGAACCAGTCGGTGCGCCGGAACAGCACGTCGACGCTCGCGGCGCGCGGCACCACGTGAAACACCGGGTAGCCGCGCCCCGGGCCGGTATGCAGCTGCAGGTACGGCTCGGTCACGAACAGCTGCAGGTATTCGCGCGCACTGCCGAGGACGGGAGTGAGCAGCACCGCCACCCCCAGAAGGCCCGCGAGCGCCCACTGGCGCGCGCGAGGCGTCAAGTCCGTCCTTTGCTCAATTGACGGGTACCGCTGGGTCCCATGGGTTGTTGAAGTACTGCGCGCCAATATCCAGCCATTCGGACAGCAGGCGAAGCTCGGCCGGCGTCATGTAGCCGGCATGGGTACTGCCGGAACCTGCGGCAAAGCGCCCCAGGAAGGCCGCCGACAAGCCGCCGTTCGCATTGCCCGCATCCATGTACGGACCGACCGACGGTCCGGGCATCGGTCCCATCGCCGTCATGATAACTGTGTTGTGGGCGAACAGCAGCTGGCGGTACGAAGTGAGCTCCTGCGGCACGTCGGCCGAGGCGCTGTGGGTGAGATCGAGATTGCCCGCCGGCGTCTGCGCTGTGCCCATCGCGTTCACCGGACTGTGGCAGCCCCCCTGGGTGCAGGTGTTATTGACACCGGCCACCGGCGGATTCGGCCGCGCCAGATCCCACAGCGGCTGGATGTGCTCGGGGTAATTGATCTCGATGCGGCAGTTCGACGACCACGCCGTGATGCACAGCGCACTGGTCGGGAAGGGCGTGAAGAACTGGGTGGCATCGTCATAGCGGAAGAAGATGTTCGGGTTCGGCGTGGCGGCGGCCGGGTTGGTCCAGACGTCGGTGTAGATCACGTTGACGGTCGGCACCATCTGGGCGCACCGCGGCGTGTCGCTCGCGCAGCTCACCGCCATGCGCGCCTGTGCCATGGTGTCGCCGGCGCTTTGCGGGATGAAGGCCTTGGCGCCGGAGGGGATGGTGTTGGGGAAGGGCGCGCCCGCCGCGCTCGCGCCCGCCCAGGCGGAAGCGAACAGCCCGGTGCGTCCGTGCGACAGCGGCTTCTGCGCGCCGGCCTGCGGCAGGTGGCAGCCGTTGCAGGACACCACCTCGCCCGGCTGCACCTGCAGCCACACGCCCTGCACCGGCGTGATGCGCCGCGCGTTGGCATCGAGCACGCTCAGGCGCAGGGCGACCTGTGCGGGCACCTGGATGCGCAACGAGCCGTCCGGCTCGATCGGCGCGTAGCCGAGAATCTCGATCATGTAGTTGCTGGCGCCGAAGGCGGCAGCGGACAGATTAACCAGCTTCGGGTCGGGAATGGCGACCGCCTTCTCCAGGCGGATGAAGCGCGCCGGCCGCCCACTCGCCGGGGTGAGCGCCGGATTGGCGAGCGTCGCGATGCTCGGCACCGCCTTGTCGATGCCGTCGAAGTCGTAGACGCTCCTTATATCTATGACACCGACGCCGGCGTTGACCCAGTCCTGATTGAGCGTCACGCCCGGCACCTGGTCGGGAATGATGTTCGGCAACGGCCGCGGCTGTGCCACCGCGACGTCGGTCACCATCACGCCCTCGACCGGCTGCATGATCGGCAGCAGCGTGTTCTGGCTGGGATCGAACATCCACACGCTGTAGAGCGGCAGGGCGACCTGCGGCTTGGGGGCGGCGAGCGCGGCCGTCGTGCATGCCACGATCGCCGGCGGCGTCTGGGTGGTGTCGAGCAAGCGGCACTGACCCCAACTCACCAGGATGCGGTTGGTGCCGTCCTGCAGCGGGTAGGCGGCGATGAACCGGCCGCCCGGCGAGGGGCCGGGCAGAGTCACCACGTTGTTGGGAGTCGCCGGGATCTGCGCCGGCCCGGTGAGCGCGGCGTTGGCGAGCAGCGGCTGGCTGTTCTCCACGTAGTGCGTGCCGTCGATGATTACCAGATCACCGCCGTCGTCGACGCCGGTGTACTGGCGCGTGATGGCGAGGATGCGGCCGTCCTGCATCTGGTGCGGATGCGCGAACTCGATGACGCTGGCGCTGGTGCCGGTGTCGTGGCTGTTGACGCCGTAGTACAGCTGCGGGTCGGTGCCGTCGGGGTTGGCCGAGTACAAGGACATCTGGTTGCGGCCGGCCGCGGGCATATTGTCCCAGCGCGTCCACAGCACGCGGCCGTTCGCCAGCACCGTGGCGTCGCGATCGTGACTCTGGTTGAAGGTGATCTGGTGGATGCCGGTGCCGTCGGCATTCATCACCTCGAGCACGAACGCCGGCTCGGTGCGGTCTTCGTCCAGCGCCGAGAACTGCGGATCGCCCTGGTTGAGCAGCACGCCCTGCGACTGATCCTGGCGCGTGGTCGAAAACACGATGCGCCCGTCGGGCAGGTAGTGCGGTGAGACGTCGTCGACGGTCGGCGGATCGGGGTCGGTGCTCGGATTGATCACCGGCGCCAGCGCGCCGCTGGCGATGGTGTACTGCCAGATGCGCCACGAGGGCGCCTTCTTCGGGTCCTGGTTCTTGGCGAGCGGGCCGCGCATGGCGAAGATCACCAGCGTACCGTCGGCGGAAGTATCGACGTCCTTGATGTCCCAGCTCGCGCCGGTGGTGACGCGCGTGGTGATGTTGGTTTCCTTGGCGCTCGGCGAGGCGCTGGCGCGCATGTAGAGATCCGCCGACGGGTTAACCTCCTGCATGATGCGCAGGTCGTCCTGCTGCAGCGTTCCCGCCATGGTGGTGGGCACGGTGTGCTTCACGTAGAAGATCGGGTAATCGACGGTGGCGGGGTCGGCCCCCTGGCTGTTGGCGATGTTGACGCTGCCGCCGCCGTTGCAGGCGGCGAGTAGCGCTGCCGCCAGCACCCCCAGCAGTGCGTACAGCGGCGCCGCGGCGCCGCGCTGCGCCCGTTTATGTTCGCCGCGCTCTCGCATGCTCCCTACCGAGGCGCGCGGATACCCGCGCCGCCTGAATGTAACGTAATTCATGAGCCTGATAGTGACTTATCGCCATACCGCCGAATTCATCACGGCGCCGCCCGCCGCACGTGGTTCTCATAGCAGGCACCGGCGCGGGTCGCGGGCATTACTAGGTAGACGTTCGTCCGCAGACATGCCGTGACCGGGCTCGCAGTTTGCCGCGCATTGAGCACCGGCGCACAGCAACAGCCGCACCTGTCGTCGACTGGCGACGTCCGGCGGTTGAGACAACGGCGACGGGATGGCCGAACCGTATAGTCCGATCGCGCACCGGGCATTTTTTTGGAGTTGACTAGCGCCATGAATGTCAGAACCAACACGGCACAGGTCTACGCGCGCCGCACGCGGCGGATCGCGCTGGCGGCGGTCGCGGTGCTGCTGGCGCTGCCGGTGCACGCCGGCCCCAACGAGCAGGCGAAGCGCATTTACGAACGCATCGCAGGCGTGCCGCCGTCAGCGGCGGTGCTCAGCCAGATGGCTGCGGCGATCGTCGCCAGCCCCGGCCAGCAGGGGCTGCTCAACGCCGCCGCCATCGCCACGCAGGCGCCGACGTTCTACAACGTGACGCTCAAGAATATGGTGATCCCGTGGACCAACCGTGACCAGACGGTGTTCGCGCCGCTCAACGACTACGCCGCCACCGTGATCGGCATGGTGCGCGACGACGTGGCCTTCAATACCGCGCTGTCGGCCGACATTCTCTATACGGTGAACGCGCCGGGGCTGCCGGCCCCCTCCAACGCGAGCAACAGTCATTACGCCACCGCCGAAGTCAACGGGGTGGATCTGAGCTCGGCGCTCAAGAAGACCACGCAGTCGGCCGTGTACGGCACGCCCACCGCCGCCACCGCCGGGCTGCTCACCACCTATGCCGCGGAAGCTGCGTTCTTCATCAAGGGCACCAACCGCGCGATGTTCCGCTTCACCATGATCAATCACTTCTGCAACGACATGCCGACGCTCATGGACACCACGCGCCCCACCGACCGCATTCGCCAGGACGTGGCGCGCTCGCCCGGTGGCGACAGCCGCGTGTTCCTCAACACCTGCGTCGGCTGCCACAGCGGCATGGACCCGATGGCGCAGGCGTTCGCCTACTACAACTTCAACGGCACCGTCGGACCGGGGGTCATGAACACCGGCACCATGCAGTACACCTCCGGGCAGGTGCAGCCGAAGTACCTCATCAACTCGGCCAACTTCCCCTACGGCTTCGTGACCCCGGACGACAGCTGGTCGAACCGCTGGCGCACCGGCATCAACGCCGCGCTCGGCTGGAACCCGTCGCTGCCCGGCAGCGGCAGCGGCGCCAAGTCGCTCGGTCAGGAGCTCGAGTCCGCGGCGGCGTTCGCGCAGTGCCAGGTGACCAAGGTGTTCACCGCGGTGTGCTTCCGCGCCCCGACCGCCAACGACCAGGCGACGGTCAACGCGATCACTGCCAGCTTCCAGTCGGGCGGTTACAAGCTCAAGCAGGTATTCCAGCAGTCCGCTGCCGCCTGCCCGGGCCAGTAAGGGAGCGCGTGCCATGAACCGCAACCCCGTTGCCAACTTCCGCCTGCGCACACTCTGCGCCCTGCACGCCGCGCGCCACCTGGCCGCAGTCGCGCTGCTCGCCGTGCTCGGCGCCTGCAGCGGCGGCGGCGGACCGGGCGTCACGGTGAATCAGCCCACCGGCACCAGCACAGTCAATACCTACACCGGACCGGCGCCGCAGAACGCGGACGTGCTGGCCTTCCAGCTCAACCTCTGGCAGAACATCATCCCCTCCGATCGCTGCGGTGGCTGCCATCACGCCGGCGGCCAGTCGCCGATGTTCGCCCGCTCGGACGATGTGAACCTCGCCTACCAGGCGGCGCTGCCGCTGGTGAGCCTCACCAATCCCTCGCAGTCGACGCTGGTGCTGAAGGTCGGTGGCGGCCACAACTGCTGGGTCGCGGACCCGTCGGCGTGTGCATCGACCATGCTGGTGTGGATCCAGAACTGGGTCGGTTCGGGCTCCTCCGCGACCAGCAGCATCCAGCTGGTCGCGCCGCCGGTGCAGGCGGCGGGCGGCGGCAAGCAGTTCCCGGCGCTCGCCACCAGCGGCAATCCGAGCTACGCCCAGTCCGTGTACCCGCTGGTCACGCAGTTCTGCTCCGGCTGTCACAATCCGAGCTCGGCTACGGCGCAGCAGCCGTATTTCGCCGACCCGAACCCCGCCGACCTGCAGGCGGCGTACGTCGCCGCGCAGCCGAAGATCAATCTGGCGACACCCAATCTGTCACGCTTCTACCAGCGTCTGGCGGATGACATGCACCACTGCTGGCCGACGCAGAGTTCGGGCGGGGCACCCGACTGTCCCGGCAGCGCCGCGGCGATGCTGGCGCAGCTCACCGCGTTCGCCAACGGCATTCCGGTGACGCCCATCGATCCCACACTGGTGGTGTCGAATGCGCTCACCCTCACGCAGGGCACGATCGCCGCCGGCGGCAGCCGCTATGACGCCAACGTCATCGCCATGTACATGTTCCAGACCGGTCAGGGCAGCACTGCCTATGACACCAGCGGCGTGACCCCCGAGGCCGACCTGCAGCTGTCCGGCAACGTCACCTGGGTCGGCGGCTGGGGCATCGACGTCGGCCAGGGCGGCAAGGCGCAGGCTTCCACCAGCGCGAGCGCCAAGTTCGCCTCCATGATCCAGGGCTCGGGCGAGTACACCTTCGAAGCGTGGGTGGCACCGGCCAATGTCACGCAGACCGGTGCGTACATCGTCAGCTACTCCGGCAGCAACACCACGCGCGACGCGACGCTCGCCCAGGCCGCCATGCAGTACCAGGGCATGACGCGCAGCAGCGCCACCGACACCAACGGCAATCCGCCGCTCATCACCACCACCGCGGGCGGCGCGGCGCAGGCGGCGCTGCAGCACGTGGTGCTCACCTACGATCCGGTCAATGGCCAGAAGTTCTACGTCAACGGCGTATTCACCGGCGATGTCGATCCGGCCAAGGGCGGATCGCTCGCCAACTGGGACAGCACCTTCGCGCTGGTGCTCGGCAACGAGGTCACCGGGCAGCGTCAGTGGCAGGGCGTCATCAAGTTCGTCGCCATCCACAATCGCGCCCTCACCCCGGCGCAGATCCAGCAGAACTTCGCCGCCGGCGTCGGTCAGAAGTACTTCCTGCTGTTCGGCGTCAGTGCGCTCTCGGGCGTGCCGCAGTCGTACATCCTGTTCCAGGCGAGTCAGTACGACAACTACAGCTACCTGTTCTACCAGCCGAAGTTCATCAGCCTCGACCGCACGGCGGCCGTGCCGTCGAATCTGCAGATCAGCGGTATCCGTATCGGGGTGAACGGCGCGCTGGCGCCCGCGGGGCAGTCGTACGCCACGCTCGCCGCCGCGGTCGGCGGGGCGAACTACACCGCGGCGAACGGCCAGCTGCTGTCGAACCTCGGCACGGTGATCCCGGTGACGCTCGGCCCGGGGCAGGACCTGTTCTTCCTGTCGTTCGACCAGCTCGGCTCGCACGTGCACGCTTACGTGGATCCGCCCGTCAACGCGACGCCGCCGGCGCCGAGCACCACGCCGCAGCCGGACTTCGGCATCGCCACCTTCGAGCGCGTCCACCATACGCTGGCGAACATAACCGGGGTGTCGATCAACGACCCGGTGGTGTCGTCCCTGTATAACGTCTCGCAGCAGTCGATGCCGGCCGGGCCGCTGATTGCGGCGTTCGCGCCCGCGCAGCAGACCGCGATCTCGCAGCTGGCACATGCCTACTGCAGCGAGATGATGGCCAGCCAGTCGCTGCGTGACACGTTCTTCAGCAGCAACGGGCTGGACGCCAGCCTCAATAGCACCTCGTCGTCGTTCTTCGGCGCCAGCGGCAGCCCGCAACGCCTGATCGTCATCAACGCGCTGGTCGCCAAGGGCGTGGGCAGCAATGTGACGCCGCAGGCCGCCACCGCGGTACAGAACGAGGTCGAGGCGCTGCTGACGCGCATCCCGGTGATCAACCCCGCCGCGACCGTGTCGCAGGCGAGCATCGCGACGTGCACGGCGGTGCTCGGCAGCGCTGCGGCGATGCTGCAGTAACGGCAAGGATCTGGAGATCAACCCGATGTTCATCTACAAGAAACCCCCCCGCCCGCACCTCAAGGGCGAACCGCTGCTGCACGAGAATCACCGGCGACCCGTGACGCGCCGCGACTTCATCGCCGCCGGCATGCTGAGCGGGCCGGCGATGGTGATCGGGCCGGCGTGGCTGGGCGCAGTGCTGCGTGCCAATCGCGCCAATGCCGCACTGGATCCGGACATCGCGAACCTGCTCGCCAACACGCAGTGCAATGTGCCGACCAACTCCGCCGGTATTCCCTTCATCTGCTTCGACCTCGCCGGTGGGGCGAACCTGGTGGGCTCGGAAGTGCTCGTCGGCCAGCAGGGCGGCCAGACCGCATTTCTCTCGACCGCCGGCTACGAGCTGCTCGGGGTGCCCGGCAACATGGTGCCGAGCTCGAGCGCCAACATCGACCCCTCGCTGGGACTGCTGTGGCACGCCGACGGCGCCATCAAGCGCGGCATCCTCAGCAAGGCAACGACGCCGGCAACCGCGGCCGGCACCAGCGGCGGAGTGTTCTGTGCCGAGTCGCAGAACGACACCCAGGCCAATCCTCACAACCCCATGTACGGCATCGCCATGGCGGGTGCGCAGGGACAGCTGCTCACCCTCATCGGCACCCAGTCGTCGGTGTCGGGCGGCAACTCGCAGGCGCCGATGGCGCTGATCAATCCGGCGCTACAGCCGACGACCATCAGCCAGCCCTCGGACGCGACCGCGCTGGTGCCGATACCCCCGGGCGGCCAGCAGGATCCGCTGTCGGTGGCGGTGCTCGAGTCGCAGACGCGCATCAGCGGCGGCAGCACGCCGCAGGCCGGCCAGGGCGACACGGCGGCGTTCACCGGCGCGCTCGCGGCGCCGAGCGGTGGCACTCCCGGTGTGCAACTGTACGCAGACGCGAACAGCGATGCCGCCCTGAAGAACCAGGTGCGCTGCGCCTACGTCAAGTCGGCCCACACCGCCGACCTGTTCGGCAACCCATCGGCGCTCGATCCCACCCAGGATCTGCTGATCACCGGTGGCGCCGCGCCGATCTTCACCGCCGCCGACTTCAGCGATTCCGATAGCGCCGCCACCGCCACGGTCATGAAGCTGGTGATAGACGGTTTCGCCGCCGCGGGCACCATCACGCTCGGCGGCTACGACTATCATGACGGCACGCGTGCCACCGGCGAGACGCGCAATTTCCAGGCCGGCCAGCTGATCGGCGCGGTGCTCGAGTACGCGCAGCGCAGGAAGAGTCCGGTGATGATCTACGTGATCAGCGACGGCTCACTCAACTCCAACATGATGGTCGACAGCAGCACCGCGGGCCGCGGCAAGCTCGGCTGGCAGGGCGACAACTCGAGCGTCGCGTCGACGTTCTTCCTGGTGTACAGCCCGAGCGGACGCCCCACGCTACGCAACGGCGCCGCCGGCCAGCAGATCGGCTACTTCAGCGCCGGCGGCAACGTGGTGAGCAGCTCGAGCCTGGTCGGCAACGCGGTGACCACGCTGGTGCAGGTGCTGATCCTCAACTACATGGGCCTGGCGGGCACCACCGCGCAGTACAATACGGTGTTCCCCATGCTGCCACTGGGTTCGGCCAGCCAGCTGGACGCCCTGACGGTTTTCCAGCCCATCGTGTGACCACCGTGCCCACGGGCGTGCCGCGCCGCCGCGGTGCGTGCCTGTGCGCCGCCCATGTCGCCGGCTGCCGACGCCCGCGGGCGTGACAAGGGCACGGCCTGCGCCTCATTTCGCCTGTCGGTTCGTTGACAGTGTTAAGTGCGCTATGCAATTTTGCGCGCTTGGGGCGGTGCGCTTGCGCCTCACCAGGGCGAAGGATCTTTATTGAGCTGGCAACGGCCCGACGGCCCGGCATCGCGTGGGGGGGCCCCGCGCGCAGCTGCGTCGCTGCGGCTGTGCCTGCTGGCGCTGGCGCTGGGCGCCGGACTGCCGGCGGCGGCGCAGCAAAGCTACCCGCTGCTCGGCGCGGCGGCGCCGAATTTTGCGCTGCGCGCGGCGAACGGCGGCAACGTGCGCCTGTCGGAGCATCGTGGCGAAGTGGTGGTGCTGAGCTTCTGGAGCAGCCGCTGCTACCCGTGCCGCGCGCAGCTCGCCGCGCTCAGCCGCAGCCTTGCGACCTACCGCTCGGCGGGACTGGCGGTGTACGGCATCGGCGTTGATGACGACCCGGGGCAGTCGCAGGATTTCGCGCACTCGGTCACGGTGGATTTCGCCTTGCTGCTCGACCCGACCAAGGTGGTGAGCCGCAGCTACCAGGTCGACAACCTGCCGATGACCGTACTGATCGACCGCAACGGAACCGTGCGCTACGTGTTGCGCGACTACAGTGCCGCAAGCTCGGGACTGTACCTGCAGCAGCTGCGCGCTCTGCTGAACGAATGATCGGAACGAACATGCTGCAACCGACTTTCCCCCAGGCCCCGCCCGCGGGCCGCAGCGCCCGCGCGCCGCGTGCGGCCACCGGCGTGAGGCTGCTCGCCGCGGTGTGGGCGCTCGCGTCCGCGCTCGCGCTGGCCGCGCCGCCGGCGGCCGCGCCTCCGGCGCCGGCACAGAGCAGTGCGCCGGCTTCCGCGGTGGCACCGGCGGCGACCGCGCCCGCGCCGGCACCCGGGGCCGCCGCGGCCGCAGCGGCGCCGGCGAGCAACCCCGCTCCCGGCGAAGCGCCCGCGGAGACTCGCAGCCTCGACGAGGACATCCAGGGCCTGAAGAAGGATGTAGTGGACCTCAACAAGGATCTGTTCATCCTCGAGGAGGAGCTGCTGTTTCCCGCCAACACTCAGGTGGCGGTGTTCCTGTCTGTGGATGTCGGCGACTTCTTCGCACTCGATTCGGTGCAGCTCAAGATCGATCAGAAGGAAGTGATCAACTATCTGTACACGCCGCGCGAAGTCGAGGCATTGCTCAAGGGTGGCGTGCAGCGCCTGTACATCGGTAACCTCAAGGTCGGCCCGCATGAGCTGGTGGCGTTCTTCAACGGCAAGGGACCCAACGATCGCCCCTACAAGCGCGGCGCGTCGCTGCGCTTCGAGAAGGGTGTGGGCGCGAAATACCTCGAGCTGAAGATCGACGACCGGCAGCGCAAGCTGCAGCCGGAGTTCGAGATCAAGGACTGGGAATAGTCTTGAGGCCCCGGTCCACGCGCACGCTGCTCATTCTCGCCGTGGCGGCGCTGCTGGCCGCCGGGGCTGCGCACGCGCGCCGCCACGATCCGGAGAAGCTGCCCGAAACACACATCCGCGACCTGCATTTCGGTGACGTGCTGTTCCTCTACCTGCAGAACGACGATGCCCACGATTTCGAGGCGCTGACGCGGCTGCTCGCCTACGACCAGTGGGGGCGCATGCCCCATCACGCCGACGACGCGCAGCTGCTGGCCGCGGGCCTGTACCTGCAGCTCGGGATGCACAACGAGGCCGGCGAGCGCTTCGCGCGGCTGCTCACCAGCGACGTGCCGACCGGTGTGCGCAACCGCGCCTGGCTGTACCTCGGGCAGATCTGGTACGCCCGCGGCTACCTCGATCGGGCGGAAAGCGCGCTGCGCCGCGTGAATGGGCGCATGTCGCCGGAATTCGAAGCGCAGAAGGAGCTGCTGCTCGCCAACGTTCTCATGCACCAGGGGCGTTACGACGAGGCGATCCGTCTGCTCTCCGGCTGGCGCGGCGGGCCGGTATGGTCCGCGTACGCGCGCTTCAACCTGGGCGTGGCGCTGGTGCGCAACGACCGTCTGGTCGATGCCGCGCCGTTTCTCACCGGGGTCGGCAGCATGATCGCCGACACCCCCGAGCTGCTGGCGCTGCGCGACCGCGCCAATCTCGCGCTCGGCTTCGCTTACCTGCAGGCGAACCAACCCGAGCGCGCCCGACCGGCGCTGGCGCGCGTGCGCCTCAACGGTCCGTACTCGAACCGGGCGCTGCTCGGGATCGGCTGGGCGGATGCGGCGCTGGGCGACTATCGCGGCGCGCTGACGCCGTGGATGGAGCTGCGCAGCCGCGACGTGCTGGATGCCGCGGTGCAGGAGTCGTACCTGGCGGTGCCTTATGCCTTCGGCAAGCTCAACGCCAACGCGCAGTCGGCCGAGTACTACGAGAGCGCCGTCGGCTCCTTCGCCACCGAGGACGCCCACCTCGATGCGGCGATCGCGGGCATCCAGAAGGGCGATCTGCTGCGGCAGGTGCTGAGCCAGCAACCCGGCAGCGAGGTGACCCCGGTCGCCCCGCACGGCTGGTTTCGCGACGTGAAGCAGCTGCCGGCGACACCGGAGGCGGCGTATCTCTACACGGTGCTCGCCGGCCACAACTTCCAGGAAGGCGTGAAGAACTACCGCGACCTGGTGTACATGAGCAGCACGCTCGATCGCTGGGGCGACAGCATGGCGGCGTTCGAGGACATGATCGACACGCGCCAGCGCGCCTACGCCGAGCAGCTGCCGCGCACCGATGCACTATTGGCCTCGCGTGCCGTGGATCGGCTGCAGCAGCGCGATGCGGCGCTCGACAGCGCGCTGCGCACCATCGAGTCGCAGCACGACGTCGCCGCACTCGGTACCGCCGAGGAGCGCGCGCAGTGGGCGCGCATGCAACGCGTGGAGGCCGGGCTCGCCGGCGCTCGCGCATCCGCCGAGAATGCCGAGCTGCACGCGCGACTGGCGATGGTGAAGGGGGTGCTGTATTACCGCCTGGACGAAGCCTTTGGCGCGCGTGTGTGGCAGGCGCATCGCGGGCTGCGCGACCTGGGTCTGGCGCTGAACGAGGCGCAGAGCCGCTGGATCCGCGTCGAGCGCGCCCGGCGCAACATGCCGGTGAACACCGGCGAATTCGCCGCGCGCGTGGACGCGCTGCGCGGGCGGATCGTGTCGCTGCAGGGGCGTCTGGCAGGCGCCGAGCTGCGCCAGAACGCCTACCTCGCACAGCTCGCGGTCCACGAGCTCGAGCAGCAGAAGGACCGGCTCGCCGCCTACCAGGTGCAGGCGCGCTTCGCGCTCGCCACCATGTACGATCGTGCGGCGAACGCCGAAGCCACCCGCAGCAAGCCCCCGGCGGCACAGCCCGAGGCGCCGCCGCCCGCGGAGTCGCCGCCGCCCGCGGAGTCGCCGCCGCCCCCCGAGGCGCCGCCGCCCCCCGCGGAGCCGCCGCCGCCCGCGGAGCCGCCGCGATGAGCGCCACGCGACTGCGCGCCGCGCTGCTCGCGGCCGCCGCGGCGCTGCCGCTGTGCACGCTGCTGGCGTTGCGCGTGGCCGCCCAGGGCGCGGCCACGAATGGTGCACCACCGGGCCGCACCATCGGCGATCTCGGCGGGCGCAAGATCGAGGTGCATCCCGACACGCCCGCGAGCGCGAGCAGCACGCGCGCCATGGAGAATTACCGCCACTTCCTCGAGATGCAGAACACCGATCCCAGGTTGCGCGCCGAGGCGCTGCGGCGACTGGGCGACCTGAACCTGGATGCCGGCGAGATGCAGCGCCTCGAGCAGGAGGTGACCGCCGTGGATATGCAGGGCGCGGAAGCCATCCGCCTCTACAGCACGCTGCTCAAGGCCTACCCCGACTATGCGCGCAACGACCAGGTGCTCTACCAGCTGGCGCGCGCCTACGAGACCACCGGCCAGCCGGATGCCGCGCTCACTACCCTCGATCGCATCGTGCAGCGCTACCCGCAGAGCCCGCAGCTGGATGAAGTGCAGTTCCGCCGCGGCGAGCTGCTGTTCTCCGCCAAGCGCTACCCCGACGCCCAGCATGCCTACGGGGCGGTGATCGCGCGCGGCGCGGGTTCCGCCTTCTACCAGCAGAGCCTCTACAAGCACGGCTGGTCGCTGTTCAAGCAGTCGGAGAGCCTCGAGAGCCTGCCATCCTTCGGCGGGGTGCTCGACCAGGAGCTCGGCACGAGCGCGGCACACGCCAGGAGCCTCGAGAGCCTCAAGCGCGCCGATCGCGAGCTGGTCGAGGATACGCTGCGGGTCATGAGCATCGCCTTCTCCTACAACGACGGCGCGGCCTCGCTGGAGCAGTACACGCACCAGCACGGCGAGCGGCCGTACACCTGGCTGTTATATTCGCGGCTCGGCGACCTGTACGTCGACAAGCAGCGCTACCAGGACGCCGCCACCGTCTATCGCGCCTACGTGGCGCGCGATCCCTACAGCGACCACGCGCCGGATCTGGACATGGCGGCGATCGAGGCCTACGGCAAGGGCGGCTTCAGCCAGCTGGTGTTCGACGGCAAGCACGAGTTCGTCGAGCACTACAACTTCGACTCACCGTACTGGAAGACGCGCAGCCGCGCCGATCATGCACGTGTGGTGCAGGAGCTGAAGACCAACCTCAAGGACGTGGCCACCTATTTCCATGCCAACGCGCAGAAGACCAAGAGCATTGCCGATTACCAGGAGGCGGCGCGCTGGTACCACGCCTATCTCAAGTCCTTCCCGGACGATGCCGACTCGGCGCAGACCAACTACCTGCTGGCGGAGGCGCTGTTCGAGAGTCACCAGTACCCCGAGGCGGCGAGCGAGTACCAGCACACCGCCTATGGCTACCCGAAGAACGACAAATCCGCGACCGCCGCCTACGCCGGCCTGGTTGCCTACCAGAAGGGCGAGGAGGGCCTGAGCGGAGCGGACAAGGAGACGATGCACAAGCGCGCCACCGACGCCGGGGTCAAGTTCGCGCAGACCTTCCCCGAGCATCCCGACAGCGCCGGTGTGCTCACACGTGCCGCCGAGGAGATCTTCGCGCAGGGCGATCGCGCGCGTGCCATCAGCGTGTCCGAGTCGATCCTCGCGCGGCAGCCGCCGGTCGATACCGCCAAGCAGCGCATCGCCTGGACCATCATCGCGCAGGCGCACTTCGACCAGGGAGACTACGCCAAGGCGGAGCCGGCATTCGTGCAGGCGCGGACGCTGGCCGCCGGGGACGACAAGCTGCGCGCCGATCTCACCGAGCGGCTGGCCGCGAGCGTCTACAAGCAGGGCGAGGCGCACCAGCAGGCGGGCGACGCCGCTGCCGCGGTCGAGGATTATCTGCGCGTGGCGCAGGTCGCCCCCGACGCGAAGGCCCGCGTCAACGCGCAGTACGACGCCGCCACGCAGCTGATCACTCTCAAGCAGTGGCCGCGCGCCATCGGCGTACTCGAGGATTTCCGCCGGCAGTTCCCGCAGAACCCGCTGCAACCGCAGGTGACGCGCAAGCTCGCGGTGGCCTACGCGGCCGCCGATCGCCCCGGAGAGGCCGCCGCGGAGTTCGAGCGCATCGCCACGCGTCCGGGCGAGGAGCGCGCGGTGCAGCGCGAGGCGCTGCTGCAGTCGGCGGACCTGTACGCCAAGGCGGGCAACCCCTCCAAGGCGACCGGCATGCTGGAGAAGTTCGTCGCCGCGAACCCCGAGCCGCTTACCGATGCCGAGGAGGCCCGGCAGCGCCTGGCGGACTATGCGCAGCAGAGCGGTGACTCCGCACGGCGCGACCATTGGTATCAGGAGATCGTGCGTGCCGACGCGCAGGCGGGCGCGCAGCGCACCGAGCGCACCCACTACCTCGCGGCGAAGGCACAGCTGGTCCTGGCGCAACCAGCGCGCGATGCCTTCCGCGCGGTGCGCCTCACCGCGCCGCTGAAGAAGAGTCTGATCGTGAAGCGCAATGCGCTCGAGACCGCGATGGACGGCTACAAACGCGCCGCGGATTACGAGGTGGCCGAGGTGACCACCGCCGCGACCTACGAGATGGCCGGACTGTACCGCACGCTGGCCAAGGATCTGCTGGCGTCGGAGCGGCCGAAGAATCTCAAGGGCGAGGAGCTCGAGGAATACAACTCACTGCTCGAGGAGCAGGTGTTTCCGTTCGAGGAGCAGGCGATCAAGGCGTACGAGTTGAATGCCGCACGTGCCCATGACGGGGTGTACGACGAATGGGTCCGCAAGAGCTTCCAGGCGCTGGCGGAGCTCAAGCCCGCGCGCTATGGCAAGACGGAGATGACGCAGGATGTGGTCGCGCGCCTCGAGTGAGCGGGGCCGCCCCGCGCGCGCCGTGCAGGCTCTGCGGCTGCTCGCAGTGCTGGCGCTCGTGCAGGCCGCGGGCTGCCGCACGCCACCACTCACCGAGCCGGCGGCACAGCCGCTCACCGGGCCCGGGGCGGCTGCTGCCGGCAACGCGGCGGCGCCCGGCGCCGCGGCCGCAGGCGTTGCAGCCGCGTCAGCGGCGGCGGCAACACCGGCCGCGGGCCAACACCCCGAGGTGCCAGCCGCGGCGAGCGCGGATTTCCAGCGCGCGGTGAATTTCATGCGCTCCGGCAATCTCACCGAGGCGGAGCTCGGATTCAAACAGCTGGCGCTGCAGTATCCGCAATTCGCTGCGCCGCTGGTGAACCTCGCCATCCTGCAGCGCAAGGCCGGGCAGCTCGAGGAGGCGGAGAAGAGCTTGAAGAGCGCGGTCGAGCGCGAGAGCGGCAGCGCCGTCGCCTGGACCGAGCTCGGCGTCACCCAGCGCATGCGCGGGGAGTTCAAGTACGCAGCGGCTTCCTACGAGCAGGCCATCGCCGCCGATGAGCGCTATGCGCCCGCGTGGCGGAACCTTGGCGTGGTCTGCGATCTCTATCTGGGTGACCCGCAGCGTGCGCTCAAGGCATTCGAGCAGTACAAGGAGCTCACCGGCGAGGATAAACCCGTGAGCGGCTGGATCGCGGAGCTGCGGCAGCGGCTCGGACTGCCGCCGGTGAAGCGGCCCGCGGCCGCCGAGCCGGCTGCTCCGGCGGGCGCACCCGGGCAAGCGCCGGCAGCAGCGCCACAGGCGCCGCCCGGGCTGGGCGAGCGGCCGGCGCAGCCGCCAGGTCCCGCCGTTGGGAACGCCGCGCCGGGCAGTGCGGCGCTGTCAGGAGAGCGAGCATGAAAGCGATGCATCGGGGTTTCCTCTGGACGGTTCTGCTGTGCCTGGCCGCGGCGCGCGCCACCGCGCAGCAGAGTGCCCCGCCGCCGACCGCGCCCGCAGGCGCGGCGGTGCCGGCGCAGGACATCCCGCGTCCCGATCAGCTCGAGCCCGGCGTGGCCACGACGCCCGCACCCGCTCAGGCAGCACCGGCTGCGACCCCGACCGGCGCGCGCAAGGGCGCGGCCACCGCCCCCGCGCCCAAGGCCGCACAGCCGCAGGCGGCCGGCGGCCACAAGGGCCCCGACCGGCTGGAGCTCGACACCACTGACATCACCGGCAACCGCGAGCTGCCCAAGGTGTTGTATATCGTGCCATGGAAACGCGCCGACCTCGGCGACCTGTCCGGCAGGCCGCCGAACAGCCTGCTGGACGAGGTACTGCAGCCGCTCGACCGTGACGTGTTCCAGCGGGAAAACCGCTATTACGACGCCCTCAAGCCTGCGCAGGCCGCGCCCAAAACGGACACGCCGCAGGGTTCGGCAACCAAGCCCTGACATATGGCGGGCGCAACATCGCAGATGAGAGCCAGGTCGCAGCTTTTTGGGCTTATGTCATTCAGTTTTAGTTAGTCTCGGTGTTTCTTTGTCGGTCTTTTTGCGTGGGAGTGTCAGATGGGCCTGTGGAACCTGATCGTGCGTTTCTTCCAGGGCGGTGGGGACTTCATGTACCCGATCGCCGTCGTGTTCGTGGTGGGTCTGGCGATCGCCATCGAACGCTACATCTACCTGACCCACACCGCGGTGCGCAATCGCGGCCTGTGGAACGAGATCGTGCCGCTATTGTCGCAGGGCAACTTCCGCCAGGTCGCGCAGGCGACCTCGAAGTCGGATTCGGCCATCGGTCACATCCTCAACTACGGACTGGCGCGAATTCAGTCGGCGCGGCGCCGCGACGACATCGAGAAGGCGATGGAGGAAAGCCTGATGGAAGTGGTGCCCAAGCTGGAGAAGCGCACGCACTACCTGGCGACCTTCGCCAACCTGGCGACGCTGCTCGGGCTGCTCGGCACCGTCATGGGCCTGATCCGCGCGTTCGCTGCGGTGGCGACGGTCAACCCGGCCGAGAAAGCCAACCTGCTGTCGGCCAGCATTTCGGTGGCCATGAACTGCACCGCGTTCGGCCTGATGACCGCCGTGCCGCTGCTGTTCATCCACGCGTGGCTGCAGACCAAGACGACCGAGCTCATCGACAGCCTGGAGATGGCCTCCGTCAAGTTCCTGAACGCGATCACCGAGCGGCAGGCCGCGGCACCTGCCGCCGCCTGAAGCGCACGCCGGTCGTGCCGCGGAAGGGCTGAAGGCGCATGCGCCGTTCGTATCAATATCGCAAGCTGGAGCGCCATACGCGCAAGCCGGCGGAGCTGCTGCTCGTGCCGATGATCGACATTTTCACGGTGCTGGTGACCTTCCTCCTCATGACCGCCGTGTTCTCGCGCACCGTGATCCTGCAGCTGAACCTGCCGGCGTCGCAGACCGAGTTCAAGGAGCCGCCGCCCGGACTGCAGCTGGAAGTCATGGTGCGCAAGGACCAGCTCATGGTGGCCGACCGCAACAGCGGGCCGCTGCATGCGGTTCCCAACACCGCGCAGGGCTATGACTACGACGGCCTCACCCAGTACCTGAAGTTCGTCAAGACGCGCTTCCCGGACAAGACCGACGCCAGCATCCTGCTCGAGCCGGACACCGCCTATGACACGCTGGTGCAGGTCATGGACCGCGTGCGGGTGTTCGAGACCGGGGAGGGCGCCAACACCGCGCAGGCCGAGCTGTTCCCGGACATTTCCATCGGCGATGCACCCGCGCCCGACGCTGCCGCTCCGGCGGCGGCTGCGGCCCCGGGTGCGCCTGCGGCCGCGAGTCCGGCGGCCGTCGCCGCGACCCCTGGCGGAGCACATCCATGAGCATGTCAAGCCGCGCGCTGCGCATGGCGCAGCACCACCAGCGCAACCGCGCCGACGCCCAGCTGAACCTGATCCCGCTCATCGACATCCTGTCGGTGATGGTGGCGTTCCTGCTGGTGTACTCCACCGAGGTGGAGGTGATCCAGAACGCCAAGGGCATCGAGATTCCACAGTCGATCGCCCAGACTGCGCCCAAGCAGTCGGTGGTGGTGATGATCACCCGCACCGACCTGTTCGTGCAGGGCGAGTTCATCGCCTCGGTCGCCGACATCCGCGCGGCCCAGGGGCCGCTGGTGGAGCCGCTGCGCGCCGCGCTCAAGCGGCCGCTGCTGGTGGGTCGGGAAATGACCGAGCGCGATCTGGCGCAGCGCGAGATCACCATCATGGCGGACAAGGCGCTGCCGTACGACGTGCTGAAGCGCGTGATGGCGACCTGCACCGACGCCGACTACGGGCGCATTTCGCTCGCAGTCATCCAGAAGGAAAAGCCGGTCGCAGCCGGCCAGTACAAGCCGGCGTAAGGGAAGACGATGCTGCTCGCCCCCTATTACCGCGAATATGAGCTGCCCTGGGAAGGCGACCTCGAGTCGAGCGTGCGCTTTCGCAAGATCCTGCGCGTGCTGCTCATCATCTTCGTGTTGCTGGGCATCCTGTTCCCGCTGCTGCCGACGCCGAAGCACGCGACCTTCGAGGACGTGCCGGAGCGACTGGTGCACGTGATCGAGAACACGCCCAAGCCGCCGCCACCGCCGCCGCCGCCAGCGCCGAAGGTGGAGGAGAAACCGAAGATCGAACCGAAGCTCGCCATGGTGACGCCGCCGGTCGATCAGCGCCAGCGGGCGCACGAGAAAGCGCAGAAACAGCTGAACCAGGTGAAGGACGAGCTGGCGGACCTGCGCGACATCATGGATCTGACGCCGCTCGAGACCAAGAACCTCTCCGGCGCGGTGGGCGCGGATGCGCACGCCGAGCGCTCGCTGATCACCTCCAAGGTCGGGGTCGGCAGCGGCGGCATCACTTCCGCGAACAGCAGCCGCGGCTTCGGCAGCGGCGCCGGCTCGCTCAGCGGTCACGACACCACTGCGGTGAGCTCCGGCATCGTGCGCGGCGGCCTCAACAGCCGCGGCCCCGCGGCCAGCGGCGGCGGCGGCAAGGCGGCGCGCTCGCGCGAGGAGATCGAGCTCATCTTCGACCGCAACAAGGGCCGGATCTACAGCCTGTACGCGCGCGCGCTGCGCGACAACGCGGAGCTGCAGGGCAAGCTGGTGCTGGAGTTCACCATCGCGCCGAGCGGCGAAGTCACCATGTGCCGCGTAGTCTCGAGCGAGCTGAAGGACGCGGAGCTCGAACGCAAGATCGTGGCGCTGGTGCGGCTGTTCCGCTTCGATCCCAAGGATGTAGACGCCATCACCACCACCAAGCCGATCGACTTCTTCCCGGCGTGAACGCCACCAGCGCCATGGGTGCCCCATGAACCTCAATTCCGAGATCGAGTTCTTCGCAGAGCTGCGGCTGGTCGACAAGGCCCGCCTGCTCAACCTGTTCCTGCATGAGCTTGCCGAGGAGGCACGCGCCACCTACGGCCCAGGCGCCGAGCAGGTG
>Ga0210394_10001771_pt1 | contig 32549 bp, 33 predicted proteins | sample IncBWC12MmetaG_FD_160121 | JGI IMG/M metagenome (GOLD analysis project Ga0210394, IMG submission 160121) | Forest soil microbial communities from Barre Woods Harvard Forest LTER site, Petersham, Massachusetts, United States - Inc-BW-C-12-M | ecosystem: Environmental > Terrestrial > Soil >... | reverse complement strand
CACCGTCCCGCAGGAACCGGAGACTACGACTACACCTCCGCCGGCGCCGGACACGCTGCCGGCCACAATGCCGTTTCCAATCGACTAGTAGGTACGTGTGGCATGAGCGTTGCCGAACAATCGATGAACGAAAATCAGTCCATACGCGAAAACACCGGCGTAGAACGCTTCGACGTCCTCATCGTCGGGGCAGGAATCTCCGGAATCGGCGCTGCCTATCATCTCTTGCAGCAGTGCCCGGGGAGGAGCTTCGTCGTCCTCGAAACCCAGGTTAGTTTCGGCGGCACGTGGATCACCCACCGCTATCCAGGCATAAGGTCCGACAGCGACCTCTATACCTTCGGCTATCGCTTCAAACCATGGACCAGCGCGCCGATCGCTTCCGCGGCAGAGATCTTGAGCTACCTGGGCGAAGTCATCGAGGAGAACCATCTAAAGCCGCTCATCCGCTACCGGCACCAGATTGCGACGGCGAGCTGGTCGAGCGAGGAAAATCTCTGGACCATCGAAGCCATCCGGACAGATAGCGGTGAGAAAGTCCGTTTCGCCGCGAACTTCCTGTGGATGTGCCAGGGCTACTACCGGCACTCCAAGGGATATACGCCCGTCTGGAAAGGCGTCGAGAACTTCAAGGGCCGCATCGTTCACCCGCAGACCTGGCCCGAGGACCTCGACTATAAGGGCAAGAATGTCGTCGTCATCGGTTCGGGCGCCACCGCGGCGACCCTCATCCCGGCGATTGCCGCCGACGTCGCCCACGTCACCATGCTGCAACGCTCGCCCACTTATTTCATCACCGGCCGCAATGCAATCGTCATCGCCGACGAGCTGCGGGATTTGGGCGTGGACGAATCCTGGATTCACGAGATCGTGCGCAGGAAGATACTGCGCGAGCAGGACGTGTTCACCCACCGATCGTTCACCGAACCGGAGGTGGTGAAAAAAGAATTGCTGGAAGGCGTGCGCGCCGCCGCCGGTCCCGACTGCGACATCGAAACCCACTTCACCCCGAGGTACCTCCCCTGGCGGCAACGCATCGCGTTCGTGCCGGACGCTGACCTGTTCGCGGCGATTCGCTCCGGCAAGGGATCGGTCGCAACCGATGAGATCGAGCGGTTCGTGGAGAGCGGAATTCTCCTGAAGTCCGGCAGGGTGCTTACCGCGGATATCATTGTGACGGCCACCGGTTTCGATCTTAACGTCTTGGGCGACATCGATTTCACCATCGACAAAAAGCCCATGGTTTTCTCCGACACGGTGACCTATCGGGGCATGATGTTCACCGGCATACCTAACATGGCGTGGGTGTTCGGATATTTCCGCGCCAGTTGGACATTGCGGACCGACTTGGTCGCCGACTTCACCTGCCGGCTGCTCAACCATATGCAAGCAATAGGCGCGCGCAAGGTCACGCCAACGCTGCGGCCGCAGGAAGCGGCCCTGCCCAAGCAGTCCTGGATCGATCCGCAGAACTTCAATCCAGGCTATGTCATGCGCGGTGTGCACCTGCTGCCGAAACGACTCGACAAGCCGGAATGGCAACATTCCCAGGATTATTGGCTTGAGAAGGACCAGATTCCTGCCGCCGACCTCGATGACGGCACGTTGCTGTACGAATAGCTTGGGCGAATGTGTTCGCCACGGTGCCAAACCGTGGCTAGACTGCCGCTGAGGTCGCGGGCGCTATCGGAGGATGCACGCTCTATGGATGCGGAAATAGAGACCATTGCCGCGCGGCTTGATGACCAGGCAGAAATGACCCTGTTTCTGGCCTCGGTTCCCGACAGCACGGAGCTGGCAAAACTTCTCGATGCTGGAAAGCCCGTATCCACGCGGGCATACGAAGATGAGACATGGACAGCCCGCTTCGTCGAGAGCGATGGACAGACAGTCATGTGCTTCAAAATTGCCCCCGTTACGATAGATCAAGCGGAAATGATCGAGATGCAGTGGGAGCGGAATATCGCATTGAGTGAGACAGCATTCAAAACGGCTGTCGAACAGGCCCTTGGCGGTTAACGGCACCGCGGGCGCGATAGCCCCGCCCCGCTCGCTATCGCCTTTAGTGCTTGGTTGCCTGGCGGCGACATGGCTGATCTGGGGCTCGACCTATCTGGTGATCCGCTTCGCGCTGGTCGGCTTCGCGCCATTCTTTATGATGGCAACGCGCTTCTTGTTTGCGGGCGTCTTGTTGATGGCCTGGCAACTTAGCCGCCGTGCAGCGCTGCCTACTTTATCGGAATGGCGCAACGCCTTGCTCGTCGGCACGTTGATGCTCGGCGGCGGCATGGGCGGAACCGCTTACGCCGAGCAGACGGTGGCCTCGGGTCTGGTCGTTGCATTCATCGCCGTGCTGCCCTTGCTGCTGGTCGTGATCAATCTTGCCTTTCGAATTTATCCGAGCCGCAAGGAACTGCTTGCGGTGTTGATCGGGTTCGCCGGAGTTCTGATGCTGACTCGAGGCGCGGGAATGCACGCATCGCCTGCGGGCCTCATTGCCGTTTGCCTGGGAAGCAGCGGCTGGGCGCTTGGCAGCGTGCTGAGTCAGCGGGGTTTCACGCTTGCGCCCGGTGCGACCGGCTTTGCGACGGAGCTGCTCGGCGGCGGGCTGGCGCTGCTCGCAATGTCTGCATTGAGCGGTGAGTCATGGCACTTGACCACGCAGGTGAGTGCCTGGCTTGCCTGGGGGTATTTGGTGACATTCGGCTCATTGATTGCGTTCAACGCCTACATGCTGCTGCTTTCCCGAACCTCGGCGACCCTGGCGGCGAGCTATTCGCTGGTGAATCCGCTGGTTGGACTAGTTCTGGGCGTGACGCTGGGCGGCGAAACCATAACAATGTGGGAGTGGCTGGCGGCGGGCATCGTGATGATCGGCGTGGTGTTGCTTTTCATGGGCCGGCGCCAATAAATTGAGCTGTCGTCGTCGAGGCGCGCAGTGCGCGCAAGGAGAAAGTGATGAAGGGGGAACTGGCTCCTTTGGGACAGGCTAAGGACACGCTGATCGATCTGGCGATTCGATTCGGACCAAAGCTGCTGACCGCAATCCTCATCCTCACGGTCGGGGCGTTTGTGGCATCGTGGGTCGCCCGCGCGGCAAGTCGCGGCTTGAACCGCATCGACCTCGAACCACCGGTGCGCCAGCTCCTGACCCGCGTGACGCGAGTTTTGGTTCTGGGGCTGTTCGTCCTCATGGCATTGCAAAATCTGGGGGTCGAACTGCTGCCGCTGATAGCGGGACTGGGAGTCGCAGGCGCCGGTATCGCTCTCGCGACTCAAGGGGTTCTGAGCAATATGGTTGCGGGTCTCACCATTATTTTCACCAAGCCATACCGAGTCGGCGAATACATCGCCGTCGTTGGGGTCGAGGGCGAGGTGGAGAACATCGCATTGTTCAATACGGCGCTCAGGCATCCGGACCGGTCGCGAATCATCGTGCCCAATCGCAAAATCGTCGGCGAAATCCTGCACAACTACGGCCGAATACGCCAGTCGGACATCACAGTAGGCGTTGCCTACGAGTCGGACCTTGCCGTTGCGCTCAGCGTCATTCGCGACCTGGTTCGCGCCAATCCGCGTGTGCTGAACGAGCCGGCGCCCGTGGTTCAGGTGGCGCGGCTGGGCGAATCGGACGTACAAATCGCCGTCCGGCCCTGGGTCGCCGTGGCCGACTACGGCGCCGTCGCCGGCGAACTTCATGTGTCGCTGGTCGAGGAATTGCGCCGGCGCGGCATCAGCATTCCCTATCCGCAAAGGGAAGTACGCCTGCTCGGCAACGAAACTTGAGCGCAGGCGATCACGCATCGCGCGGCGGCGGTGAACGCGCGCGGCGCCGCTTCGGCATTCAGTTCGCTTTTGGCGGCGCCCGATTCTGTGTCGAGGCCTCGATGCCGGGGAGCGGTCGCGGAGTTGGATTGCTGCCGCTCAGTATGTCCTTCATGCGCTGTTCGATCAGCGGCTGCCACTCCGGATGAGTGAAAATATAAAAGCGCTCCTCGCGGATCGCGGCCAGCACTTGCTTGCCAACCTCGCGCGGACTCAAGGAGTTCTTCAGCAGCTCGGAAAACCACTTGCGAAACGCCTCCGCATCCGGCCGCGTCTGCCGCGGGGTTTGGTCGGCATATTCCGCCGGCCTATTGCGCTCCGAATCGACAATGTTGGTGTCGACAAATCCGGGGCACAACACCGACATCCTCGGCTTGTAGCCATCGCGCTGCAGCTCCAGATAAGTGCTCTCCGATAAGCCGACCACGGCGAATTTAGTGGTCCCGTACAAAGCACTGCCTGGAATGAGTCCCGCCAGCGACGCGGTATTCACGATGTGGGCCTCGGTGTCCTGTTCGATCATGAGAGGCAGGAACGAACGAATTCCATGCACGACGCCCATGAGATTGACACCCATTATCCAATGCCAGTCGTTGAGCGAACTCTTCCAGCTGGCGCCCCCGCCAACGCCGGTGGCAATGCCGGCGTTGTTGCAAAGCACGTGCACCGCGCCATATTTTCTCAGTGTCTGCTTCGCCAACTCGTCCACCTGCTCCGCTCTCGACACATCGGTATGCACGGCATACACATCGGCGCCGGCGTCGCGCAGGGCGCGAGTGGTCGCTTCGAGCGCGCCCGACTCGATGTCGCTCAAGACCACTTTCATGCCTGCCGCAACGAATGTCTCGGCCATGCCGCGACCGATACCGCTTGCCGCCCCTGTGACGACGGCCACTTTATCTTTGACGTCTTTCATTGAAGCTCCGAGAAAAATGGGTAGATCGAACAGCCCTTGACCAGGCCGGACGCGCATTCTATGTGCGAGTTCAAGAAACCGACAGACTGATGTTTGAGAACGAGATTTGCTAAACTAATTGCAAGTGATGAGTTGCCGGACTGCCCGCAGCGCGAGCGCGCTAAGGATTGAGGTTGGCGCGCACACCGGCAACATCGATGGCCAGGGCGAGCGCCCCCTTGATGCCGGCAGCGCCCCCTAGACTGGGCGGCGCGATGTAGCTGCCATCCTGAAGCTCGTGATGTGGCACATAGCCTCGGAGCCAATGGCGCATGCGGGTGCCGATTGCGGTGAACAGCCGGTCTTGTTGCATGACGCCGCCGCCGATAAAAACGCGCTGTGGCGAATGCATGAGCACCAAGTGTGCGCACAGCTGACCGAGATAGTCGGCCTCGATGTCCCAGATGGCATCGTGTTCGCCGGCCTGGTTCAGTGTGCGGCCGGTGCGCGCCGCGATTGCTGGACCGCAGGCCAGTCCCTCGAGACAGTCGCCGTGAAAAGGGCAAATCCCTGCAAAGTCCGTGTCACCGGGATGGCGCAGCACGCGAATGTGTCCGATTTCCGGATGCATCAGGCCGTGCACGGCGCGGCCGTGATGCAGGACTCCCGCGCCGATGCCGGTTCCGACCGTGACGTAGGCGAGACTTTCCAACTGCTGGCCGGCGCCCCATTTCCACTCCGCGAGTACCGCGCCATTGACATCCGTATCGAAGCCGACCGGCCGCCCCAGCGCTCGCCGTACCATGCCTACCAGGTCGGTGTTGGCCCAGCCGGGCTTCGGCGTATTGGTGATGAAACCATAGCAGGGCGAATTTCGACGCAGTTCCAGCGGCCCGAATGCGCCGATGCCGAAAGCCTTGACGGCACCGTACCGCGCTTCTGCGGCATGGAAAAAATCAAACACTTGCGCGAGCGTCGTGCGTGGATCACGGGTTTCGATCCGTGTCTCATGCACGATGTCCCCGTGGGCGTCGCCCAGCGCGCATAGGAACTTTGTTCCGCCGGCTTCGATGCCGCCGTACAGGGATTCGATGGAACTCACCGGCGGGACGGTACACTATTCCCGATTGGAAGGGGTGCTACGGGAAAATTACTTCGGCCTGTAGACCGCAAGCTTACTGTGCGTTCGCCCTGCATCGGCCTCGGAAAGCTCCGACTCGGCCTGCCGTCTGGAACGTACCAGTTCCTCGAACTTCGGCGCAGGCAAGGCGGGACTGTAGTAATAGCCCTGATATTGATCGCACCCCAGTGTCTTGAGGAATTCGAGCTGATCGATCGATTCGACCCCCTCCGCCACTACCTTCAACTTCAAGCTATGGGCAAGCGAGACGATCGCACGCACGATGGACGCGTCTTCTGGCCGCGACATGACCTCACTGATGAAACCTCTATCGATCTTCAATTTGTCGATCGGAAATCGCCGCAAGTAACTCATACTGGAATAACCCGTGCCGAAATCATCAACCGACACCAGTACACCCATTTTGCTCAACTTTTCGAGAATTGCGATCGACTCCTCTGGATCGTTCATCACCGCACTTTCGGTCAATTCCACCTCGAGGAAATGCCCTTCCAGGCCGGCTTGATCCAGCGCATCGCGAATCGTTTCGACGATGTCGTTTTGGCGGAATTGCGAAGCCGAAAGATTCACGGCAACCCGCAACGGCGGCAGACCGGCGACCTGCCAAGCGCGCGCTTGGCGGCAGGCCTCACGCACAACCCAGGCGCCGATGGCGCCGATCAGCCCGCATTCTTCGGCAATGGGGATGAACTCCGAGGGCGGGACCGTGCCGCGTGTCGGGTGCCGCCAGCGCAATAACGCCTCCGCACCGTGCATGACACCCGTTGCGGTGTTGACCTTGGGCTGGTAGTGCAATTCAAGCTGCTTTTGTTCGAGTGCGAAGTGTAAATCGCTTTCCAGCTTGACCTTGTCCTGCGTAGCGGTATTCATGCCCGGCGTGTAGAACTGAATATTGTTGCGGCCACGCTGCTTGGCGCAATACATGGCCGCGTCCGCGTGTGCGAGCAGAAGTTCGATGGTTGCGCCATCCTCCGGATAAAACGCGACACCGATGCTTGGTGACGTGTGGATCTCAACACCGGCAATTCGCACCGGCGCTTGCATCACATCGATGATTCGGGTCGCCACCTGCTGGGCCGTATCGCGGCCGCCGCCGGGGCTTACGATCAGTACGAACTCGTCGCCGCCGAGGCGGACCACGGTATCGATCTCGCGCACGACGCCTTTGAGACGCTGCGCCACCTCTTTCAAAAGCTCATCGCCGGCCCGGTGTCCGAGCGAATCGTTCACCAATTTGAAGCGATCGAGATCCAACAAAATCAGGCCAAATGACTGGGCGTGGCGATCCGCGTGCTTGCTGGCTTGGTCAAGCCGATCGTCCATCAAGACTCTGTTGGGCAGGCCCGTAAGGGCATCGTGCGTCGCCAAATGGCGCAATTGCTTGTTTGCCGCCTCGAGCCCCTGCGTGCGGGCAGTGACTTCGCGCTCGAGAGTCTCGACCTGCCGGCGCACGATGCGCTCATTTTGCCATTTGCGAGTCAGCGCATTCGCACATTGCAGGACTTCTATGGGCTCGAATGGCTTTTTAACGACGAGCAGCTTGTCGGAGTTACGCAGGCGGGCCACCACGTCGGACCAATCATAGTCGGAATGAGCCGAACAAATGACGACCTGCACATCGGGGTCGACAGCCCAAAGGCGCTCGATCGTCTCGAGTCCGTCCCACCCCGGCGGCATGCGCATGTCGACGAAAGCCATCGCAAAGGGCCTGCCCTCGTCGATGGCTTGCTGCACCCGCGCGACTCCTTCCTGTCCCTGCGTCGCCGATTCCACCTCGAATCCCGGATTCATATTCGTCGGCAAGCTTTCGCCCAACAGCGCGAGCTCCGCCGCCGCCAGGCTAACCGCCGGGTCGAAGCCGCCGCCGAGGACTTTGCGAAAATCCTCGTGGATGTCCACGCTGTCGTCGATGATGAGGATTCGACGATTGAGCGATGATGTTTGCTTAGCCATAAGCGGTCTCCGGGGACCTTAGGGGTAGATCGAGGGTGAACGTCGCGCCGCAACCAGGGCCGGCACTCTCGACGTGCAGTGCGCCGCCCATATCTCTCGCCGCCAATGCACCGCTGTGCAAGCCGAAACCGTGACCATTCTTTTTGGTCGTAAAGCCGTGACTGAAGATTTTCGTCATGTCTTCGGGGCGGATCCCGACGCCATTGTCGCTGACTGCGACCTGCACCCCGCCGTTGCGCTTCGCAACATGCACCACGACTTGGCGATCTGACTTTGGCGATATCTCGCAGGCATACTTTGCGTTGCGCAGAAGATTTACCAAAATCTGCAAGACCTTGTGCTTTTCAACGATAATCTCCGGCACGTCCTCGAAGTCGCAGCGCAAGGTCACACCATGGCGGGTGAACGCGCCGGCATTCATGCGCAATGCGTCGTTGACGAGACTGGCAACGGCCAGTTTTTCCGGCACTCCGACCAGTTTCGCGTAACTCTGCTGCATCGCGACGATTTCTTTGATGTGATCGACGTTTTTGCACAATGCATCGAGTTCTCGCTGGATCGTGCGTTGATCAAGCTTGAGCTGTTCGGATAATTCGCCGAGATATCCTGGAAGGTGCTTACCGCGTGAGTCAGTCGAGACGAAGGCACCCAAATCCGCCTCGTGCTGCTTCAACAGTGCAACGACCTTTTCGAGCCCCGCCGCCTTGGATTTTCTGACACCTTCCGCCACCAGCTTTGCCGAGACATTCACGCTGTTCAAAACGTTGCCTACGTTGTGCAGCACATTGGTGGCGATCTCAGCCATGCCGGCCTGCCTCGAAGCATCGCGCAATTGCAGCTGCAGTTTGCGCTCGCGTTCCTCCGCCTCAACGCGTTCGCTGATGTCCAAATCGATGCCGACCAAGCGCGGACGGGCATCGATCGAATCCATCGCCACCGCAGCCAACGAGGCAATGTGGCACACCGAGCCGTCCGGGCGCACGACACGGTATTGAGAGCGCAACGGGGAATGTTCACGCATGGCAGTCGTTATCGCTGCTTGTGCAATTTGTCTGTCGTCCGGGTGAATCAACGCGAGCCATGTTGCCATGGTGGGCTGAAATGATTGCGCCGGCTGTGAGTACAGCTCATGCATGGTGTCGCTCCACCACACCTCTATCCCATCCCGCATGACCTCGTAAACGCCGGCGCGCGCCGCGCGCGTCGCAACGCCAAAGCGGACCGAAATGGTTTCAAGTTCGGCGCGCCGGCGGCGTTCCACCGCAATATCGGCTTCGACTCGTGCCTTCAAACGGCGCCGCGTCGCCAATACGAAGATCACGCTGAGAACCGCGGTGACCAGCAGCGCTCCGGCAACTGCGCGCTTTTGAATGATTCCCGACGCGATGGCGTCCCTGACGACGAACTCGTCGCGCCTCTCGAAGTCATCGCCGATCGCCTGAGTAAGATTATCGCCCTGCACGATGCGTGCGCGCAGCGACATCAAGGCGTCCAAGGTGGTGTCCCGTGTAATGGTAGCCGCCAGGCTTTGCACGACGTCGGACGCCTCCGCTACACCGGCACTTTCACCGCGATCGGCGAGCGCCTTCAAGCGTGCGGCGGCCGTGCGCAGTGCCTCCACCGATTGCGCACCCAAGGTACCTGTATCGACGGCGTCCGCAGCGCCATTGGTGAAAGTCTTGTAGCTAGCGCGGGCTTCATCCGCCAAAATCCGCAGCGGCCGGGAATGCTCCAAGGCCGCCGCGCGGCGCGCATCGACGGCCATTTGTGCCAGTAATACGACGGCGATCGGCAGCACGACGGCGAGAAACTGCAGGGCAATGAGTTTGTCGGTGGCGCGTTTCATGGTGTCGAGGAATTAATATTTGCCGACTACGTTGATGCTGTTCTGCGGTGCGGTGCCGAGATACCCGCAGCCGCCCGGCGTGTGCCTGATGAATTCGAGCACTGCGGCGTCGTTCGCCATGGCGGCCGGCGGATTGATGCCGTAGCGGAACGATTTTTTGACCCATGAATTTGTGTACCTGACCGCATCCATCTTCAGTACTTTCTCGAGGAAGGCAGGCTGGGCCGCCAAATTGTCGACCGGTATCAGCCGGGTCGTATTCAAGAACTGCTTCTCACCCAAAAAAACATCGCGAACGTCGGCCGCATCGAGGGAAACGCCCTCATGGCAGACAACATAGAGTTCGTCCGCCATTGCGGTAGAGCTTGCGGCGAGCAACACGAGCGACACCATCCACCGTCTGAATTTAGGCTGCATTGCCTGTTTCGCTGGTTGCGCTAGAACCGTATCGCGTAGTCCATCAGCACGTCGTTCCACTCTTGGACGAGGCGGTCGGTATTTTTGGTGTGGCCTAGTTCAAACTTGAGCGCCGATTTCAGGTCGATATCGAACCGCAATCCCACGGCGTCGCGATAATAGGACATGCCCTCGGTTTGCGCTGCAAAGTAGGTGTCGCTCTGGTTGAGCGCGGCGCGCTCATAGCGAGCGTAGGGCGTGGCAATCGGCAAACGCCACGCGAGTTGCAGGAACCCGGCGCTGCTTTTGTGCGTCGGACCGACGGGGGTAAGGCCGCTGTCGCTGAATCGGTAGTACTCGCCGATGTGCTCGAAACGATCCGTATCGTACGCAAAATACACGCCGACGTTGTCGACGCGGGTGAAATTTACGTACGGCTGGTCGTTGGTGATCTTGCTGCGAAATGCGCTGACACCCATTTTCAGTCCATTCAACGTTTCGCCGAACACGTATCCGAGGTTGCCGCCATAAATCGCGCCGCCGTGATCGACACCGCCGCTGCGCGGGTCGATCTCGCCGTCAGAGATGGCCTGGCCGTTGCCGACAAAAAGATCGTACGTCGCCTTGCCGTCGGTCAAGGGCTCCGCACCGGTGAACCACGCACCGACGGTATGATTCGGCATCACCCCGCCTTGGTCTTCGAACAGGATGAATCGCGGGCGCCGCAGCGAGGTCGCAATTTGCTGGCCGTGATGGAAGGCGGTGTTGTAGTAGCCGAATGGCGTGTGAAAGCGGCCGATCCAAACCGTTGCCGCATCGCTGAACTGATAGCCGATTTGCGCGCGCTCGAGATCAGGTGCTACCTGACCCTGCTGGTCCACTTCAAAAGTCAATTCAAACAATGCACGGGTGTGCTCGCCGAGTTGCGGATTCAGGTACATATCGAGGGCGCCCACGTTGGCTCCCTGCAATCCAGGCTCATTCGCCGTGTGGTTGCCGATGCCTATGTCGGCAAAGCCATGGAGCGGTACTCCCGCGCCGCCGCCGCCGCGGGCGGCATTGGAGTCGGTTATCTGCGTCAGCTGCTGCTCGACACTATCCAAGCGCTGCTGTATCTGCGGCGAGGATTCAGCCGGCGGCGCGGGCGGAACATTTTGTGCGGAGGCGGCCGTGCCCGCGCGCTGGGCCTCGAGCTCTTTGACCCGGGCAGTGAGCTGCTCGATCAGCTTGAGGCTGCGGTCGAGCTTCTGCTCGAGCGCGGTCACGCGGTCGTTTTCATTCTCCGCGGCCGATACAAGACCCGCCGGACAATACGTCCCCAACACGCAAAGGGCGCCTACCGTGATCGCGTGCAACTGCCGTTTCACAGCAGATCCCGCCAGGTGCCGTGACTGGAGTCGATGGCGCCCCGCAACGCCCCATCGTCACCCAAGGCGACGATCCGGTAGTCATGCATCACATGTTCGTCATAGTGCCAAAATTCAAAGCCGAGAAGCCGCGCTAGGCGCTCAGTGTCGGCCGGGGTACCTGTCAAAAAATGCCAGTTTTCGCGAAATAAGTGATGGCTCACTCGGTACCTGCGCCAAGCGGCAGGATCGTCGTTGCTGGGGTCGTAACTGACGATGAGAAACTCGCCGCTTGTTCCGAGCGCATCCAGTTCGCGCTGCACTTGCTCGAGACGCTTCATCGTCACCGGACAGACGCGATGGCAGGTCGTATAGGCCATCGTGATGAAAATCCGCGCACCCAGCAGCTGCGGCAACTGTAGGGTCTTGCCGCGATCGTCGCGCCAACTGGGCGGCAGGCGGTCGAGCAGTGGACCGACTCCGGGCGCCGCAGGTTCGCCGACCGCGCCTACCAACAGGGGCAGAAGCAAAGCGATCAATGCCGCGCATCGCATGCGCACCGGGTGCGCAGCCGACGCGGACTGCGCGTGCAAAGTCATGTGCAGACCGACTCCCGACGTTAACGAACCAACTCTAACTATCGGTTGAGTCTGCCTTACCTTGATGCCTCGTTATGTAACCCGGCGCACAATCAACAGGTGCCAACAGGCATGTAGTGAGAAATGTCTCACAATCTACTGTGAAGATTTGTATTGCGCTCAGTGCGGGTCGGCCGATCGCGCCAGCGTCAAAAAATAGTCTTCGAATTGATGCTGTTCGATTGAGCTGATATAGATCCCTCTCGGCATGCGGTCGGCTGCCGCCTGCGGCGTCAGGCGAAACAGGATTTCGTCGAGGAGGCGGCCCCTGGGATAGCGGCCGCCTAGGAGGAGAGGCGCGAGCGTGCCGGGATCGCCAAAAGGCAGTGGCGGCGCCACATCACTGCTGTGGCATGCGATGCATCGTTCCAGAAGCGGCGGCGAGGATTCGAGGCCGTCGCTTGCGGGCGGCGCGGCGGCCGCCTCCGATTTCATGCCCGACCCATACCACGTCGAAAGCGACCGGCGGCTCTCGCGGCGCAGGTGCTGGCAGTAGGGGTCCTCAGAAGCGAATGTCCGGTACTGAGCGAGGTCGTACAGGGCGGCGTCGCTGCGGGCGAGTCGCTCGAACAGTGCTTGCTCCAGGGTCAGGGTGCCATCCGGCGCCGAAAAGTCATACGTGCCGCGTTCCAGGGCAAGTGTCCAGTGCTGAGTCGGAATGTTAAGACCCCTCTCGACCACAAAGCGAAGCGCGGTCAGCTCAGTGGGCGATGCGAGAACTCGAGTTTGGTTCCCCCGGCCCGCGCGGCGCAAAGTTTTAAGTTCCGACTGGCGCCGATCGGCACGCGTAGTCACGCCGGAAAATTCCTTGAATTGGGCATTCACAGCGGACCGCAGCGCCGCCGGGTAAAAGTCCTCGAGCCGTCCGCAATTCGCCCCGGCGGTGGCCAACAAGACGTAGCGGTGCGCAGCAAACGCGGGTGCACCGGCCAGTTCGGACAAAATGGCTCGCATGTTGAGAGTCGACAGTAGAGCGGACAGCTGAGCGTTCGGAGGCTCGATCGATGCGCCGTTGTATACCGCTCGCGCCCCTTGCACGTAGGTCTCGCGATCGGCAAAAGCAGTCGCACCGAGCAAGTGACGGTAGCGCGGATGACTGGCGCGAGTTGCAAGAAACTCGCGCATGCCTTGGATTTCCGCGGGCGACAGCCCGGCATGGTACCGCTCGCCGTAGACGCCGGGCCACGAGGGCGGCGCATCCCAGATCGGGCGCGCCGGACGATCATGGCAAGCGACGCATCGGGCGGGATTTGGTTCAGAAATCGTCGCGCCGCGCGGACCCTCATCTGCCGGGAACGATATCTCGCGAAACAGGAAACGGTTGGTGCGCGCGTCGAACTCCATCGTCTCAACCGCCGCATAGCCGTGCGCCGACGCGTCCCCATTGAAGGTGACGATGAGCTGCGCGCTGCTGCCGAACAGGATTACGCGTGGATTCGCAAAGCTAGCGTCTTGCAGGCTGCGGCTCGAGAACACGAGCGCGTAATGCGTCCGCAGGTCCTGAGGCAGTGCGGGGATGAGCTCCTCGATAGTCGAGATCCGATCCGTTTCCAGAAGTTGGCGCAATGACTCGAAACCGAAATTCTCGGCGCGCGCGCCGTCGGCCAAGGCCAACGTGAGACACACCCATAGAGCCCAAACAATACGCATCCGACACCCACAGCGACCCCGCCCGAGTTAACGGCATATACACGACTTGGCTGATGGAAGTTGCCGACCAATGCTCAGAAAACGTCAGCTCAGGGCCTGTTTGGCGGCAAATCACTGAATTTACGCAACGGCGCGATGCGTGGAAATGGTGCCGCAAGAGAGAATCGAACTCCCGACCCACGCATTACGAAGACATCGCGATACCTAGCGAGGGTAATCGAAGATAATCCGACGTGGCTCCTGACACCTCAACTGGTCAATCCGGGTCACGTCGGATCACCCTCACCCATCCCGGCTTGGTAGCAGAGCGGTACCAACGCGCGCGCGCCACCAGCGAGTGGCCGCCATCGACCATTTCGGCCGGTGACGACCGGCAGCTATCCGGCATCAGACTGGCTCACCGATGATGCGTCCTCTGGTGATCGCTCGAACCGATTGTTAGGCGTCGGACCCGGGACATGAAGCATATAGGCGCCAATGCTCGCCGCCTGTCCAACGTCCAATAGCGACCGTAAAGCGCTGACTACGTAATCCTTGATGATAGGACATCACAGTTACTGGTTCGCACTCAACAACATCCTTTGGCTCAAGCATCTCCGGGCCGACAATGACGCCCAAGATAAGAAATACAATCAACAATAGCCGGGCGCGGGAAATGAAATATCCGCGAGTCCCTTCAGAGTCGTCCTTCACGCCCGTTTCTGCCAGTGGTGAACGACGGCTTCCAGCGGGCCGATAAATCCAATTTAGCAATCTGTTCAGGTGATAAGGGCTCCAACGACGCCGGCCACTATTAGCGTAACCACTATCGTAGCTGCTCCAGCTACCGTGCCGGTTACGAGCGCCCCGCCAATAAAGACAACGCCAAGAATAACTAGGCCCCACAATACCCCTCGAAATTTAGTGTTTTTAATGATAGTCATATGTTGCGAGAGATTATTAGCTCTAACAAGAGACCGCAATCGACCCGTTACCGTCCGCGCGGTGAGCGACCGCTTTGGGGCAGCATTAAGGTCCGTACTCTAACGAAGCAGGAGAACTGCCATGATGCATACTAGGATGCCCGCATCAATGATTGCTCCAAAGATCATCCGTGGAATGTCGCGCGAGGGAGTGCCTGGATGATTAGCCCAATATCGTTGCACGCGCGCTCGGTAGTTTGGTGATACGAAGTAGCGCATCCCCTTGAGGCCATAAACTAAAAAGGGCAATAGAGCGTCAGTTTTGCTGATACTAGGACGGCTTTCCATGCTGACTCAGTAGATGATGTGCCTGTTAGCCCCATGCAACTAACGATGAGGACGGTGAAGTTTCATAATCATCGGCCCAAGCTTACCGCAGCCTACGAATGGCCGCTCAGCGACCGTCGTTCCCAACGCACGCACCAACTGTCGCTTCGCGACCCGTTGTTGCCGCTCGCCGCCGACCGCAAAATTCACCGACGTGCTAACGCGATCAGTAACAGGAGAAGAACAAGGGCGATGGCAGTGACGATTCCGAAAAATAGGAAATCCCTATGGAATTCTTCTGGCCCAATCACCAAACCACGGGAGTCACGCCATGTCTCGGCATTCCGGATCGCCCACCATAGGCGAACCATAATACCGGATGTGACGAATAGAAAGATGGCGTTTGCCATGATGCTGCCGCGAAAAAACCGTCGCCGTCGGTCATCCACCGACCCACGATTAATTATGATGTCTAGCAATTTCGAGGTCATGCGTACTCCCGAATATTCAAGCGCCTTCAACTACACTTTGCCACCCCAAACGGCCGTGTTTATTCCTTGACGCCCGGAGGCACGAAAGGCTTTGCCCGATATATGAGCACCCCAAAGACCGCCATTACGCCGGGCAGAACAAACGCAATGATCCGGTACACAATGTCGCGGTCAGGAGGGCCGTTTACTGGGATGGAGCCGTTTGGGTTAAAAAGTGCGGGCAGCGAAGAAAGCGCTCCAATCGAGCCGACAATTACAAACACGACCGCAACGACACGGCGCACCACGAAATTGAATACACGCCAGTAGGTTTGCTGTATGCCCACTCGAGAAATTAACGGAATTTGCCTCTTAGAATAGCGATCAATCGCGACGTCCTCCGAACATAAGCGGAATCAAAGCGCGGAGCAGAAAAAACCCCACTGTAAGACTCCCCGCAACAATTACTACAACCAAGCCTCCCGCTGTTACGTAATTGTCCGGAATCACTTCGTGTTTAACACCGATTGCCCCACCAATAGTGAAGGCCATCATTGCGACGAAACAGAATAGCGCCCTTGCCAGGTCGCGAAGTGGTGAACGACTCCCTAGCTTCTGAATCTCTGAGAGATATCGATTCTTGTCGAGTGCTCCGGACCGGCGGCGGAGTATGAAGAAGAATGCCACCGCCAGAATGATCAGCCAGGAAACAGCGGGCGGAGAGTTCTTGCTGTATAGGAAGTAAATCAGTCCAGCTGCAACGCACAGTCCAGCTACTGTTCGAATGATCTTTAGAGCTTGAGCTTTCGGCATCATGTCAACATAGCCTACCGCAAGCTGCCAATAACCGCTTTAAGGCGACGATTTCCTTGGTTGCAGTGCCCGCTCTCGGGCCGGGCAGCCGCCGAATAAGTACACCGCTGAACACGCGCCTATGATCGTTGAGAAAGATCGGAAGGTCCAGGCGACCAGCTCTGATAGAAAACCCTAGTCAGTGCGCAAGCAGCTGCCACGCATATCACCGCGACTCCCATTGGGAGAAATATCACGGCTAGGCCTGGTCCGTCAGCCTCGTCTCCCGTTCCGTAGTACGCCCGAAATACCCAACATCGGAACGAATATTCCAAATAGCAAAAATATCAGGCAAGCCAATAGGAATGCCAACGAGGTCGCAGCTATACCACGCGCCACGCGATTTTCTATGACAACGTTGATTGTCATGATACCTGGCCGGCGATTAATCGAACTGGTCCATATTTGGTCGTCCTTGAGAAAGCTGCAGAGCCTGCATCGGTTTCAGTTTACTGTGCGCTTTGAATGACAGCTTACCGGCGAGCATGTTCGGCAGTCCAATGGCACAAAATGGCCCGATTTGAGAGTCTTGGCTTCAACTTTCCCGTCGCTCCACGTAGATACTCGGGAGCGGACCACCCAGCGCCGGATCATCGGCGTTTAACTCTCGCTGTATTGTCAGTTCATCCGGCAGGGACTTGACGTGCCAGCGGACCAGTCGAAGCCCCGCATCTGTTGTGGCTTTGGTCTTTTTCGCGTCGGTTTCTCTGCGGTCGTCCCTTTCATGGGACTTGTCATCAAGTTCAATCGCAGCGATGACCGTTGCGGCCTTGTCGCAGATTACAAAGTCGTAGCTCATGCGGTTAATACGGTTGTTCCACTCATGGAAACGGGAACCCTTCTTGACACCGAGAACCCGCGACACCTGAACTTGCGCGAGGATGACGTGATTGGGAAGCGCCTTCACGAGCCGGTGATATAGAACCTGCTCCGGCTGCGTCAGCAGACGTTTCACATAAAAGGGCCAAAGCCTGGAACCGCTAGAAGCAAGTCGGCCGAGCTTTTTGAATATTGCGAGGAAAACAACCAACCCGAGAATGGTTAGTATTACGACGCTAGGTTTGTACATGGCTAACGAATCATGGCGCACTTCTTCTAGTGGACGCGGGCTGCTGCGGCAAACAACTCCTCAAATTTCCGGATGCCGCTATTCCTGAGCCGAATCGAGCCCGTCCCATCGTCATCAATAAAACCAGCGATCCTGTTGATGGCCACTTGTGCGTTGTTTTTCTTGAATGGGTGCCGGACCAGGGCTGCGAGCAGTTCGTCGCGGCTCATTCTCTTCGGGTAAATGTAATAAAGAATCACGAGCGCCACCTCCTTGGCGCTATCACCAATGTCGGCATAGACGCGTCCATCGACACTCTCAGCGAACGGATAACGGCGCTTCATTAGCCCATCGACGACTTCTCGGGCGAGTTCAAGGTCTTGTCCCTTTTGCGAGAACCGCACCATCTCGGACAGCACCCATGCGCAAACTGAGATAACGGCTCGAGCGTCCATCTCGTTTGCATCGATTTCGTCTGCATCGTGCCGCGCGCCTCGGTTGCTAGCGATCTCATATGCAAACCGGCAGGCGCGCGGGATCGTCAGTCGGACGGTATCGGGGTGTGGGACCCTGTTCTCCAAGCTGGTCATGATCGCACCCGCTTTGAAGTGCTTGCCCGTTGGTACAGTTTCGCCGCAGAACGCCCATAGAGCCTTCAGCACGGCTTCAATGAACTTGCCGCCCTTTGCGGATGCATCATCCCATTTGGCAAGCTCGAATTCCGCGACCATTGCTTGGAAATGCCGTATTGCGGCGTCCCCATGCTTGGGAAGGAATGAATCCTTCAGCAGGTCGTTGATGGTCCTAGCGCTTCCGGGCATTGGGCTTGGCCGCCTTTGTCGCAGCGTGCTCAACCTCGGTGGCATGCGGGTATTTCTGGATGTATTCGTAGCTGCCGCGCTTACCGTTGCGAGTAAGGTGCGGCGCGCGCATCAACGCCATTCCAAGCTCCGCGTCGGTGAAGTGATTGCCCCGCTTGGAAAGTACCTCTTCAATGGCACCCTTCTTCTTTCTCGCCACAAAGAAGTTGTCTTCCCATAAAATCCGCAGCGCTTCCGTTGCAGTCCTTGCCGCTTTTCCTGCTTTACTTGCCATAGACCCACTTCCCGTCGATCTTCTTGCGCCGAAGCTCCTTCCGCTTCAACAAGCCGAGGACCACACCAGAGAGTGTCGTGGTCGGATATAGAAATCCCCGCTCTTCGAGAGCCATGCCGATTTCGCCAAGAGATTTTGGTTTTTCCATAAACCCCTCCTCCTTGAGTTCAATAATCAAATCTGATGCAGAGTCTCGCTTTTTCTCTGTCTTTTTGGCTGACTTTGCCCTGGCGACCACAGCCTTGGCATTGCCAATGACAGTTGTCTGCTCGTATGTCGCAATGATCTTGGACACCTCCTCGGGTGTGCCGGTGACTGTGATCATCGCGCCCGATTGTGACTTTATAGTCGCCTTAGCCATAAAATTTCCAGCGTTATGTACAATGCCTCTTATTGCTTATTATTGTGATCCGATGGCATGCCTCTGTCAAGGCAACTGCCGCGCTGGTTGTCTCGCTTGAGTTCATGCCGCACCGTAGCGGGACTGACGTTTGCCACACTTCGAGTAGCGCAGCCGCTTCACTATTGCGTCCAACTTACATTCCCAAGTCGATAGAGCAGCCCGCGCATCGGGCTGTGGCCCCATCAAAACCAGTCCGGGTCACTTGGACTTTTCGCCGCAAAAGCGGCTTCGCGTTCCACTTTCAACTGACCGAGTGCAAGTCCGATGGCGTCACTAAGGCATTCGGACGGCTCGATATTCTGAATGAAGAAGACGTCGGAGTGTCGCAGCAGCATTTCAGCCACACTGTGACCCAGGTCTTCGGTGCGGACGGATTTAATCATCGATATGCATGTATCCATCGCCGCAAACCTATTTTGGCGCACGGCTCCGACAATCGCGCACTCCAAAGCGCTTGTCTTTACTCTGACAGTCGAGTTGCCCGCAGAAAAGACAATCTTCATGCGATCCGCAATTATTTCAGCATAGCTCCAGCCATAGGTTGCATTTCTAACCATGTTGTCATAGGAAGCCAGGAATTTCAGGACACACTGGGGCGGCGCACTGGCGAGCAGACCGAAGAACTCATCATCCAGATCAAAGAGAATTTTCGCCCGTGGTTCATCCGGCAGTATTGAAAGCTCCTCGCTGAATTCGCCTAGCAGGTCGTTCAGTTTCGGCCCAGGCTTGCCTTGATCGCGTATTTCACCGAGCAATTGGCCTGCTCTTCCGGGACCTTTTGTCCTGTCGAGTGGAACGTCATAAGCCGCAATCAGCCGCTGTCGGAGTACCGAGAGGTCCGGATACCTGTCAGTTGGTGCGAGTAAGCAGCAACGTTCGATGACAGAATATATGGGCGGCGGGACCCCCTCTGGTGACAAGTACATCGGATCGCGTCCACTGAGCAAGCAGTAGAACGTTTTTCCTAACATGAAAATGTCGCTGACTACACTCGCATTTCTGAATCCAGCATTTGTCAGAAACTCTGGAGGCAGGTACCCCGGTGTCCCCCAGTACTGAGAACTCCTCGTCGCAGCGGTGTGGCCGGTGAGGGCCTTCCCTAGGCCAAGATCCGAGATAACCACAGATTCGCCATGCAGCAGAAAATTCTGAGGCTTCACATCACGATGAAACTTACCACGAGAATGAAGCTCGCTCAGACACTCGATCATTTGACAGAGAATCTTCTCTTGAAATTCTATGTCGTCGCGCATCCGGGCGGCTACGTTGGTGAGATCACCATCCTCGTAATATCGCATTACAAAGTACGGTGGATTGTGCCCCGTGTTTTCGTCGATAATTTCTACTACCTTGGAGTTACCCTGAAATTCACCAAGGAGTTTGACTTCGCGGCGAAATCTCGTCAAAGATTCTGAGTCTGATTCTCTACACGCTTTTAGCACCAGCTTTTTGTGCGTCTCATCGCCAAGCCTGTTTACGAAGAATACGGCGCCCATTCCGCCGCCGTCATTGCAGACATCCTGAACGATGTACTTTCCATCGATACAATCGCGCTGATTGAACATGAAGCGCCTAAGGTCGTCCCGGTTGACCCAATAGAATCCCAATATTGCGGCCCGCAATTTGGAAAATGGTCGTTGTAAGTCGCAGAAATTGCAGAAAATTCAGATTGGGGGCTATCGCCGGTTGTCCCTTTTGAGTACATGCTGGCCGCCGTGATCGGAGAGCTTGTCGATCGTCAGTTGTGGGCGCAGCGGCATCATGAAAGCGAGTATGCCGATGACGCGATTCAATTGTGTATCCAGTAGTCCCAGATGCCAAACTACTGTATGCAGCAACGGCGTGGACCATAGACCACAGGCTGACCGGGCAATGCCGCTGCACGATGGGATTAGATTTTTATAAGGAGCCCTTGAAAGCCCGTTCGCTGCCCATATGCGGGCCGGTAACGGGCCGCAGTGGTTTGAAGGTGACAGCCGAGGCTTGAAATAGAACCAGACAGGAACCTTCGCCGCTGGCTCCATGCACGATGGCGGCCCCACCAAGGGCACTCGTGCAACGAGAAAGGAGATCGAGTGATGAAAATCGCTCTATTCTGTCTCGAAGCCAGCCGGGACGACTTCGGTCATTTGCGCATCCGGTTCGCACTCTGCATCTACATGCGGATGGCTTCGGAGACGCCGGTGACTACGGTCTAGCCCGCAAACAGGGGCGGTGCTCGTGGCCGCCCTTTTCCATTTTCTAGCCGTCGCTAGACCACACCACAGCCGTCGCTAGACCCTGTGCCGCTCGCCGCTGCCGCCGCGCTCTGCGCAAAATTCCTCCTGTCTTACCCAACACAGCCCAGGAGTGAAAACATATGAGCAAGCCCAAAATTGATAGCGAGGCCGCGCGCGCAGAGATCGACGCGAAGCTCGATGCGCTGGAGAGATTTTCATTCGATAGTGAAGATAACGATGATGGGGAGATTGATGGTCTCGCCAACTTGCTCTGCGCATTCCACACGGGGAAGGACACGAAGGTGCGCTTCATGACACTCGTGCAGGTTGAGCGATTGAAGCGGGCGGTGCCGAGGATTCTCAACGAGCACATCCCGCTGGTAGTTGATCATTATCCCGAGTCGGAGAGCGCACGCGAACTGACTGAGCACGATCTGCCACTGTTCCTCACCTGCGTTGAAAAGATGGATAGAACCCGCGCGAGGCAAAGCGCGTCGGGCCGGAGCGCCGGTGAGCGCGGGGTGGTCGCACAGCTCCGGGCGGAGAACGCCGCGCTGCGGGCGCAGCTGGCGCAGGGGGCGAAGCCCGAAGAGGACAAGGAGGAGCGAACGGAGCCGGCGGTAGCCGCCTAGCGACCGTTTGCCGCGTGCGCCCGACCAGGGGCAGCGCGGCCTTTCTCCTCCTTGCGTTTCTTCGGTCCTAGCTTAGGTGGCGCCACACGATATTCCTTGCCAGCAAACCGGCCTGCCTTGCGTAGGGAATCGGATCGCTCGCCCTGGATCGCGATGATGGAATTTTTGATTAACCGTGCTCTTTCGAGCGGCAATGGCAAGTAGCGGCTGCGCTGGTCGTTCATCGATAGCAAGTCGCGCGTCAGATTCACACCGCGCGCAGGGTGTTTATCACCATCGGTGATGAGTTGTTTGAGGCGCGCAACTGAAATACCGAAGAACGCGGCCATCTGTTTCAGCCCGACCAAATCCTTGCTCATCTTGCGATCCATAGCACCCCAGCCACCTAGTCGCCACATCAGACCATGCCCGGGCGGGTGGGCACAAGATCAAACGGGCTCGTCCTCGACCGCCGTCGCTAGACCTTCGCGACCGTCACTAGACCCCGGCGCGCTGGCGTTGGCGTACGCCGCCGTGGTTTTTTGTAGGTGTTCCGGAGGTCCGGCCCAACAGGAGATTATAGCGATGGGTGCGAAGTCCAAAGAGAGCGCGTTCGCGAGCATAGGCGAGATAGCCCGCGAATCTGAATATTCGGTGGAACACCTGCGCGAACTCGACAAGAGCGGTGCGGTCCCGGCGGAGCGTATCGGCGGCTGCCGCGTTTACGAAAGACAACCAACCCTTGACAAGCTGCGCGTTAGAAAACAGCAGATGTCGAAGCGGTAGACTCGTGACTGACTATCTACTGCCGGTGCCAGGTCTCGGACTCCTGATCGTGACCGCTGAGGAGCTGCACGCCGCGCTCTCCCGTGGGCGCGCGGTTCTCGGACAGGCTGATATAGGTATCCCCCCGTCTACGCCGAAGGACGGTACGTCCGGAGCGCTGCTGGATGCCTCCGAGATGGCCGCTGCGACCGGCGTGCCCGCGTCCTGGTTCGAAACTGCCGCCAGGGAGGGTCTGATCCCCCACCACATGTTCGGACGCTGGCGGCGCTTCGACTATGCCGAGGTGTTCGCGGCCAGCCGCGCCGGGATACCCAGGCTGCGCGACATGCCGCGCGCTCCGGTGGTGCCGTTGGCGAAAAAACTCAAACGAGCCAACGGCAAGAGCAAGTCCGCGTGACTGAAATCCCAACAATCGTGGCGACGTTGACCGCGCGGGGCTCGCAATTAGAGTTTTACTGCGTTCACTGCCGGTGCAAGCATTTCCACAGCCTCACGCCAGGCTACAAGAGCGCGCACTGCTGGTGGTCCAAGTCGCCATACATCACCAGCGGCTATAACCTGGTGCTCGCCGATGAGGTGGTAGTGTGAGCGCCGCCGCAACCGTGACCGTGTTTGCAGATAACAAAGGGCAGCGCGTCCATGCAGTGCGCCCGATGAGCCTGATTGAGGTCGAATGCCTAATTCGTGCGGTCGAACCCGCAGCAGCCAAGGACAAGCTGCCGCTGCTGAAACTTGCAACGTTCGGCAACAACAAGACCGACGCGGGCTGCTTGCGTTTCGATGCGAACGTTACGCAGGTGTCCGGCATCGAGGGCGACTACGACGGCGAGAAGATGACGATGGAAGAAGGCGCCGAAAAGCTTCGTGCGGCGGGCATCGAGGCGCTGCTGTACACGAGCGCCAGCCATAGCCCAGACAGGCCGCGCTGGCGCGTGTTGTGTCGCTTGGCGACTCCGCTTACCGGCATCGAGACCGAGTTGCGTGGACAGCGCAAGCGTTTGGTGGGCGTACTCAATGCAATTCTTGGCGGCGTACTCAAGGGCGAAAGCTTCGCGTTATCGCAGTCGTTCTACTTCGGACACGTCAAAGGTCGGCCAAATCCGGTAACCCGACGCACGACCGGGGTCTGCATCGATGAGATGAACAACCCACCTACGCCGGTCTACGCGATCAGCACCGCGACGAAGGCCACAGAAAGAGACACATCGGATTCGGCCAAGCTGCTCGCCAAGGTCGCCAAACTTCTGCATAAAGGCAAGGACGACGAAGAAATCATCATTGCGCTTGTCAATGATAGCCACGCGAAAAAGCAGGCCGACCCGCGACGCGCCATCCAGCGATGCATCGACAAGGTCCGCACCGACGAAAAGCAGCAGCGCGTTGACGCCTTCGAAGAAATCAACGCCGTACGCTGCGTCATTTACTGGGGCGGCCGTGTGCGGATCCTTTCGCAAATACGCGACCCGCAAACCCTGCGCCCGGTCGTCACCCTCGCAAGCGTCCCTGATATGCGAGTTTGGTATGCAAACAGACCGTACGTGAACGAGACGCCATTTTTCAATATCTGGTTAACGCATCCCGACCGCAGGCAGTACCAAGGCGTGGTATTCGAGCCCAATGGAAACTATGAGGGATATCTCAATCTCTGGCACGGATGGGGCGTCACACCCGTGCCCGGCAATTGTTCGCTGTGGCTTAGCATGGTACGTGACGTCGTTTGCGGCGGCATCGTTGACCGGTACCTCTACGTGATGGAATGGATTGCTGATGCAATCCAAAACCCGACGGTACGACCAGGCGTAGCCCTGGTGCTGCGCGGCGCGCCTGGCACCGGCAAGGGCACCTTCGCGCGGGCAGTGGGCAAGCTGTACGGCGATCACTTCCTACAGATCAACAACGCGCGGCACTTGACGGGAAATTTCAATGCGCATCTGGCAAATACTTTGTTGCTATTTGCAGATGAAGCATATTTTCCTGGTGACCGCACCGGCGAAGGCGCGCTCAAGGCGTTGATCACTGAGCCCACCACGCCGCTCGAACTTAAAGGCAAGGACGTAATCTCGGTCAGTTGCCACATCCGCATCATCATGGCTTCAAACAGTGAGTGGGTAGTCCCTGCTGCGGGCGATGACCGTCGGTTCGCGGTGTTCGATGTCAGCCGCATCCACGCACAGGACACGGCGTATTTCGGCGCGATATGGGCTCAGCTGAAAACGGGTGGTTACGAGGCGCTGCTGCATCACCTACAAAATTACAAGCTCGGCGGCGTTGACCTCCGCAGGATTCCGGATACCGAGGCGCGGCGGGAACAACAGGAACAATCCTTCGACTCGTTCTTCGCGTTCTGGCGGCAGCGGCTACAAGAACCGACCGGCGACATGGTCCTAGGAGCGTGCTTTCTGGAAACCAATCAGCTCTATAAAGATTACGCCGCCGCGACGAGATACCACCCGTTAGCACCAAACATTTTTGCAAAGCGGCTGAAGAAGCTGTTCCCCGAAGCAAGACAAACCAGACGCAGCACCTTCATAGGTGAAAGCGAGATCCGCAAGTACGGCTACGAACTACCACCAATCGAAACTCTGCGCGAAAACTTCGAAGTAGCAGTGGGCCGAAAGCTGGATTGGGAGGACAACGACAGTGTCCCCGGTGGCTAGCGTCTGGGTGTCTGGGTTTGGGCGGCCCGGAGCGCGCCGAAGCGACGAGCGCGCGACCACAGCCCAACCGAAGCCCTCCTTGGGGCGAGGGGGGCGCGACGCGTCGCTCTGCTCACACCACAAGCAAAACCCAGACAACCCAGACAACCCAACCAGAAAAAGACCGGACCGTTTCGGAGCCCGTCTGGGTTTGGGCTGGGTGTCTGGGTTTCCGTCAGTCGGACCGTCTGGGTTGGCTGGGCTCGTCTGGGTTGGCTGGGTGGCTTCGCCGACAGTCTTGGGTGCCCAGTTAGGTGTGAAAGCAAAGCCAAAGATGCCGAAGGCATGCACGTCTGCGATCCGCGTGGATTTACTCAAACCAGGACCCATTTACACATGACAACAAACACCGCCTCTCAATCCATACCGCTGCGCGTGGGCTTGGTCGTGATGTGCCGCATCGTCGGCATGTCCAAGCCGAGCTTTCGCGCACGCGTCAACGCCGGTGATTTTCCACAAGCGGTGGATGGAAAGTATGACGTCCCGCGCTCAGTCAAGGCGTGGCATGAGTGGAAAACTGCCAGTGGCGATAATCCGCGCCGAGTTTTTGAGGAGCAGCGCGCAATCAAGCTGCGCCGAGAAAACGCAAAGGCTGCCGGTGCCCTTACGCCCACGTCGGAAGTGGAATTCATGATTGACCACGCGTGCGCGGTCTTCAACTTAAATTTGGAAGCGATGCCTGGGCGCGTCGCACCGATTGCAGCGATGAAGGAGGCACCGGTAATCGAACAAATAGTGCGCGTTGAGTGCGAACGCTGCCGCACGCAGATCCGCGAGGCGTTCGAGGCGTTTGCGGCCAAAGTGAATGAGTTAGATCAATCTGAAGGAGCGAATGCAAATGACTGATACGACACCTTCCAGTAGCTTGCGTGACTCACTCAACAGCCAATTCGGGCCGCACATCGGCGAGGCGATGTTCGAAATTGAGCTTGCGGCCCGCAAAAAAACTGCCGACAAGTTTCGCGCCTTGCAGACGCAGCTCGCCGAAATTAATGCGCAGATTGACGTCAAGCAGCAAACGCATATTCAAAATTTGGTGCCGCTCCAGCAGCGAATGGACGCGACTCATACCGCTTGGGTTGAAGCGTGCGCCGCCTTCGAATCCGCGCGGGTGGCCGGTGAATCTTCGGTCATGCAATTGCGCGGTCAAGCATGGGACTTGATCAAGGAAATTAATTCGCCCCATCCTTATTTCGAGAACAAGGTCAAACACATTCAATGGGGGCGTCCCGATTGGTACAAAGAAGAACCCGACCTGCCCCCGATGCCCGAAGTTAACGGCCCGCGCTGATGACTGAACAGTTCGCGCGTGCGGCGTTCCATGAAAGCGGTCACGCAGCAGCCTGCATTGTGCTCGGACTTCGAGTGTCGTCTGTCACGATCGAGCGTACCGTCACCACGGACCGAAACGGATGGGAAGCCTTTGCGGGCGTCACGCAGGTGGATCTCGGGGATCCGCTGTGCACGGCCATCGTGTGCCTCGCAGGCCCGGCAGCGTCTCGGCGGCTGTCTGCTGGTGACACTCAAACTGGTATGGAAGGCGACTATCGCCGCGCCGATAAGGCTATTGATGCCGCTACCGGCGAGTGCAATTCATTTCCTAACCTCAGCGTTTACGGCTGCCGCCGCGCCAACATTGCGTTGCAAGTCCGAGCCTCCGCAGAACAGATCGCCGAGCATCACTGGCCGGAGATTGTCGCAATTGCCAATGCACTGCTCGAATGCAAGACCATCGGAGGTGATGCGGCCGTTCAACTCTTCGAGCGTTCGCTACATAGCCGAGGGGGCCGTGTGTGGGCGCATGCCGCAGCGATGCCCTCCGGCGGTCCGAAATGATGAAGCGGATTCTCGACCTGTTCGTAGAAATCAGCAGATCGGGCAAGCCGCTGTGGGGCACGTTGCATGTGCGTTTGCGCCCTCCGCCAAAAGCGAAACGCGAACGCAAGAAATTTCGGCGCCCCGAGTCGGGCATACCGATCAACCGCGCGCGGCGAACGGTAAAGGACGGCATCCGCCGCATGCGTTGTGATGAAAATGCAACGTGATTCGGCGCTTAGCGTTGGGCTGTAAGGGAATTGTGCAGCAACTTTATCGTGTGTTTTCCTTCAAGGTGGGCAGCCTTTTGCCCGCTATAGCAGGAATAGCCGACATGAAAGACAAAGCCAAATCACAAGCGCGCGAGACGCGCATGTTGGTCTACATGAGCCGCGCGCAGCGCAAGGGCTTGCGGGCTGCGGGCCGCGCCAGTGGCACCAGCCAACAGGTGCTGATCCGTCGCGGCATCGACCTTGTGCTCAAGGTGCGGTCGTGAGCTGCGTGCGCAAGCGTCGCGGCGCGTGGACGCTCGACTTTCGCGATCAGACCGGCACCCGCCGCGTCATTCAAACCCAGTGGTCGGCGGACTGCGACCGGCTGAAGGCCGAGAAGCTACTGGTTCAATACTTGGCCCAAATCGATGATGGTAAATTCGAGGCGAAGTCCGAACAGCGCAATTTCGAGCAGCTGATCGAGGCTTACCTCGCGCAGCTTGACGTGCGCAAGCCGACGCGCAGTGAGTACCTCGCCATCATCAACACGCACATCAAACCCTGCTTCGGAAACATGAAACTTCGCGCCATTACGCCGCAGGTCGTCGAGCAGTTTCGGGGGTGGGTACAGGATAAGGGCCGTGCGGTGCGCACAGTCAACAAAATCCTCACACTGCTTTCGGCCATGCTCAAGTATGCGGAGGGTCACCGCTGGATCGCCGCGAACCCGTGTCGGCACGTGAAGAAACTCAAGCAATCGCTGGCGCAGCGGCGGCTGGCGCTCGATGGCAGCGTGTTGACGGTCGCCGAGTGTCAACTGTTGTACGCGGCGGCGGGCTCGCAGCGCGAGCGGGTGCTATTCCGGATGGCCGTCGAAACCGGTATGCGACAGGGCGAGCTGCTGGGTTTGCGTTGGCACGACGTTGACTGGGTAAGTGGGCGCGTGTTCATCCGCCAAACCGTGCGCAAGGGTGAGGACAGTCAGCCGAAAACTGCGGCTGCACTGCGCGCCATCGGGCTGTCGCCCGCCATGCTCAAGGAGCTGAAAGTCTGGAAGCTTGCTTGCCCCAAGGCAGAACCCACCGCTGCGGTGCAGGACCTGGTGTTCCCCAATTCGGTGGGTGGCTTCGAGGACGTCCACAACCTAGTGCGGCGGGGTTTCTACCCCGCACTGCGGCGGGCGGGGCTGCGCCGCGTCCGGTTCCACGACCTGAGACACACGTGTGCCTCGCTCCTGCTCGCCGGGGGCGTGGGCATCAAACACGTGCAGGCACAGCTTGGGCACGCCTCGGCCCAGGTCACGCTCGATGTTTACAGCCACCTGATGCCGGACGCGGGCTCGCCGGGGGCCGACGCAATGCATGCCCTGTTTGGCGGGTACAAGGTGGTAGCAGAGCCGTCCGTCACGAGTATCGAGGCTGGGCTGACCCACGCATCGGAGTGTGCTCCGGTGCCGTCTTCGACGGGGTCTGTAGTGGTAACAGAATTGGTGCCGCAAGAGAGAATCGAACTCCCGACCCACGCATTACGAATGCGTTGCTCTACCAGCTGAGCTATTGCGGCGTTGTACCTGGAAAGGGGGCCGGCATTCTAACCCGCGGGCTCGATCGACGAAAGGCTGGCGCCGTGTTTTGCGACGCCGCGCAAGGCTCTGGGCAGGGCAAATATCACGTGTTCCTGCCGCCCCTGCAATTCTTCCGCAACTTCGCCGCCCCATTCACGCAGCTTGGCAATCACGCCTTGCACCAGGATTTCCGGGGCCGACGCGCCGGCGGTGAGCCCAATTTTGTCGACTCCGTCGAACCATTCGCGTTGCAGGTCTTCCGGTCCATCGACCAGGTAGCCGGGCTTGCGGCACTTATCGGCCATTTCGCGCAAGCGGTTGGAGTTCGAACTCGACTTCGATCCCACCACCACCAGTACGTCGCAGCGTCCGATCAGTTCCTTGACCGCATCCTGGCGATTCTGCGTGGCATAGCATATGTCCTCCTTCACCGGCGCCTTGAGCGCCGGAAACCGGGCTCGCAATGCGGTAACGATGGCGGCCGTGTCGTCGACCGACAAAGTGGTCTGAGTAACGAAGGCCACCTGATTGGGATTGCGCACCTTCAAGGCCGACACATCCTCGACCGTCTGCACCAGGACGATCGAACCGCCGAACGATGCATCGAACTGCCCAATCGTGCCCTCAACTTCCGGATGTCCGGCGTGGCCGATCAAGAACACCTCGCGCGCCTCGCGGGCATAGCGGGTGATCTCCATGTGCACCTTGGTGACCAGCGGGCAGGTTGCATCGAACACCTTCAGCGAGCGGCGCTTGGCTTCATCCTGCACCGCGCGGGGCACACCGTGGGCGCTGAAAATCACGGTGGCATCATCCGGAACCTCGGTTAATTCCTCGACGAATACCGCGCCGATGGTGCGCAGCCGGTCCACCACATGTTTGTTGTGCACCACTTCGTGCCGCACATAAATGGGCGCGCCAAACAACGCGACCGCCCGTTCGACGATATCGATGGCGCGGTCCACGCCGGCGCAGAATCCGCGCGGGTTAGCTAATAGAATTTGCATCAGTTTTCCGCCTTCCTTCCAGCAAGGCATCCAATAACAGGCAGGCGGCGCCGACGGTAATGGCCGAATCCGCCACATTGAATGCAGGAAAATACGCTCGATCCCAGTGAAAGTGTATGAAATCTATGACGTGCCCCAGCCGAATGCGATCAATGACATTGCCCAAGGCTCCCCCCAGCACCAGAGCAAGCCCGCAGGCCAGCAAAGAGTGCGCGCCGCGCAGCCGCAGCAGCCACACGATGATCCCGATGCTGACCACGACCGCGAGCCCGATGAACATCCAGCGCTGCCAGCCGGAGGCCGTGGCGAGAAAGCTGAACGCCGCGCCGACGTTGTGCATTCGCGTGATGTCCAGGATCGGCAGCACGGCTATGAATTCGAATTCACCGAAATTTTGGGCGATGTAACCCTTGCTGAGCTGGTCGGCGAGAACGATAAGAGCCGACAAAAGCAGCCAGGTCGCGGCGCGTCCGCGATTCGCTTGTGTGTTCATGCGAATCGACGCTCCTCGCCGGGACCTTCAATGTTGCTCACGCAGCGCGCGCAAATCTCGGGATGGCGCGGCTCGCTGCCGACATCGGCGCGCAACTGGTAGCAGCGCAGACACTTGGCATGGTCGCTGGGTTCAACGTGGATCCACACATCGTCGTGACTGGCCTTAACGGCATTCGCGGGAATCGGGCCTTGCCTCACATGCGCATAACTCGTGATCAGCAAAAACCGCAACTCGTCGTGCATCGCCTCGAAGCGCGGCGCCAGCGCTTCCGGCACGAATACGGCGACTTCGGCCTCGAGCGACGAACCGAGGGCCCCGGCCGCCCGCAAGCGTTCGAGTTCACGCCCTACGTCCGCTTTCAGAGCAATCAGCGCAGGCCAATCGATCATCGAATCGCGCTCGGCGCCGGCGGGGAACTGATGCCACACATTCATGAACACCGATTCATTCGGGACATTGGGAAGGTGGCCCCATGCCTCTTCGGCCGTGAAGCTTAAAATTGGCGCAATCCAGCGCACCATCGCCTGCGCCAGATGATGTAGTGCGGTCTGCGCCGACCGACGCGGCGCACTGTCCGCAGCGGTGGTATAGAGCCGGTCCTTGATGATGTCCAGATAGAATCCGCCGAGTTCCACTACGCAAAAATTATGGATTTTCTGATAAATATCGTGCAACTCGTAGTTTCGATAAGCGGTAACGAGGTCATTTTGCAAGTGGAAGCCCTTAGCCAAAGCCCATTGATCGATGGCGACCATGTCGTCGAACGCTACCGCTTGCCGATTGGGCTCGAAGCCATGTAGGTTGCCCAAGAGAAATCGCAGGGTATTGCGCATGCGCCGATAAGAATCCGCCATGCGCTTGAAAATCTCCTCCGAGACGCTCATCTCGTTGGCGTAGTCGGTCGCGGCTATCCACAAGCGCACGACATCCGCACCCAAGGTGCTGGTCAATCTTTGCGGCGCGAGAATGTTGCCGAGCGACTTCGACATTTTGCGGCCGCTTTCATCCACCGTGAACCCATGAGTGAGCACCGCGCGGTACGGAGCGCGGCCATACATCGCCACCGAGGACAAAAGCGAGCTATGAAACCAGCCGCGATGCTGATCCGAGCCCTCCAAATACAGATCCCCCGGTGAAGTGATCTCCGGCCGCATCTGTGCGACACAATAATGGGCGACGCCCGAATCGAACCAGACATCCATGACGTCGGTGGCCTTGTCGTAGCGGCTCGCATCCGGTCCCAACAAGGCCGCGGCGTCAAGATTGAACCAGGCATCGATGCCCTCGTGTTCGACGCGTTTGGCAACCTCTTCGATCAGCTCGTGCGTTCTGGGGTGCAGTTCACCGGACACTTTATCGACGAACAACGGGATCGGTACTCCCCAGGTCCGTTGCCGGGAGACGCACCAATCCGGCCGCACGGCGATCATGCTGGAGATTCGCTGCTCACCCCAGGCCGGCGTCCAATCCACATGCTCAATGGCTTCCAGCGCTCCCTTGCGCAGGCCCGCTTGGTCCATGCTGATAAACCACTGCGGCGTGGCGCGAAAAATCACCGGGGTCTTGTGGCGCCAGCAGTGCGGGTAGGAATGATGATGCGGCTCGTCCTTCAGCAGCCGGCCGTGCTCGATGAGCTCCTTGATCACATGCGCGTTGGCGTCGAATACTTGCTCGCCGGCGAATAGCTCGGTAGTGGGCAGAAAGCGCCCGTCGCCGCCTACCGGATTATCAATTTCGAGGTTGTAGCGGCGGCCTACCAGGTAATCCTCAAGGCCGTGTCCAGGCGCCGTGTGGACGGCTCCGGTACCGGCATCGAGCGTCACGTGATCGCCGAGAACCACCGGCACGAAGCGCTCGTAAAACGGATGCTGCAGCAGCAGATGTTCAAGTACTGCGCCCTTGGCGGTTGCGGTGACGACCCAGTCGGTCACACCCAGCGTGTGCATGACGGATTTGATGAGTTCGGCAGCCAGCAGCAGCCGCTCGCGCCCTGCTCCACCATCGAATTCCACCAGCGCGTAGTCGAGCTGCGGATGTACGGCAACCGCGCGATTGGCCGGCAGTGTCCAAGGGGTCGTGGTCCAGATGGCCACCGCTGAGGGCACCTCATCGGCGATCAAGCGCTGCTCGGCCGGCGAATCTGCCATGCGCTGCGCCAGATCGGCGCGCTCCTGCACTTCGAAGCGCACGTAAACGCCGGGCGAGGTGATGTCCTCGTATTCCACCTCCGCCTCGGCGAGCGCCGAGCGGCAGTTCAAGCACCAGTGCACCGGCTTGTAGCCGTTGTAGAGGTGGCCGTTCTTGATGATGAGAGAAAAGGCGCGCAGCTGTTCTGCTTCGTAGCGCGGCATCATGG
>Ga0210394_10001770_pt1 | contig 32594 bp, 29 predicted proteins | sample IncBWC12MmetaG_FD_160121 | JGI IMG/M metagenome (GOLD analysis project Ga0210394, IMG submission 160121) | Forest soil microbial communities from Barre Woods Harvard Forest LTER site, Petersham, Massachusetts, United States - Inc-BW-C-12-M | ecosystem: Environmental > Terrestrial > Soil >... | reverse complement strand
CCGCAGCTGTTCTGTGCACGGCGCTTGCCGTATTGCCGGCAATGCTCAACGGAACCCGGGCCGCCGATGCACCCGCCTCGCCGCCCGCGGCGCAGTTCGGCGGACAGTGCGCCCAAGGGCTGGCGGAGGGCCAGCATGTGATGACCAACTGCACGACGACCTGGACCGACAAGGATGGCAAGACCTACTGCTTCAGTAACGAAAGCGCGAAGAAGACGTTCTTGCAAAGTCCGGCCGAGAATCTGCAACGGGCGCAGGAGTTCGCGGCCGCCAGCGACGTCGAGTCCACCGAAAAGGCCATGCAAGACTTCACCGGGTCCGATGCGGAAGCGAAGGTCAAGGAATTCATCGCCGACAAGCTCAAGGCAAACGGCGGGATGTTTCCGTTCGAAGACTCTCGCAACGGCGAGCAATTGAAATTGGCCTACGACGACGTCGACTTCACCCGCACGATCGACGGCTACGGCTTTTTTCCGGACGTGAAATTTCACGACTCGCAAGATGCACAAAAGAAATACTTGATCGATTTCTGGGTCACTCCGGTGGGCGGCAAGCTGCAAGTGCAGGAGACCCGTATCTACAAGGAACCGCTGCAAGCGGACGGCAAGTGGACGACCATGGCGCGCCAGCCGATTCCGTGGTGGTGGATCCCGGCATCCGAACACCCGGGCCACCTGGCGACGAAGCGCGGTTGGGAAGTGATGTCCGCGGTGGAACAAACCGCCGTGCGGGAAAGCTTGAAGAACAACGGGGTGTTCAAGCTCAAGGACGACAAGACCGGCAAGGAATTGCAGCTAGAGTTCGTCGATACTCATCAGCCCGTCCGGCAGCTCGACAATGACGGTCATTACTTCGCCTGCACCGACTTTCGGGTGGTCGGCACCAAAGATCAGATCTACGACATTGATTTTTGGGTCAGCGACAAGGACGGAACGATGACCGTCGATCAGACGAAAGTGCACAAAGTGCCGGAACTCAAAAGCGGACAGTGGATTCAGGTGCCGCGCTACGAATGGAAGGACGTGGGCGCCTCGCACGTCGTCCCCTGAAGGGGCGCGGCGCGCCGATCAGCGTCCCGCGCGGGAATTGGCGACCAGCTTCTTCAAGAAGCTCAGACTGGCGACGCCCGGCACGAGTTGCAGGCCGACCACGAGGCCCGGCGTCCCATCCAGCGTGAGCGCATGCGCCTCGGCGTCGTTGCGCGCCAGCAGCGCGGCAATCTCCTTGGCGTGACTGATGCGATCCTTTTTCAAGGCATCCATGTTCACGCCCGCCTTCTGCAAAATCGCATCCACCTGATCATTCCGTGCCAGGCGGGGGCCGCTGATCAGAGCGTCGTGGGCGACCAGGTACTTACCCTGCCAACCCGCCGCCAGCGCCGACGATGCCGCGTACGTTGAGACGGGGCCCAGCACGGGCCAGTCCTTGTAAATCAGGGCAACCTTGGAATCTTGGGCAAGCAAGGCTTGCAGTGTGGGCACCACCGTCTTGCAGTAGGGACAGTTGTAGTCGAAGTATTCGACGATGGTCACGTCCGGCTGCCGAGCGCCCACCGGTTCCGTACCTGGATTGGCGAGCATTTCCTTCTGCCCATCGGGGGTGATCAGATCGAGGTCTTCCGCCTGCTGCGCCCAGGCCGCATCCAGCAGCAACGCGCAGGCCAGCATCGCGACCATGATTCGAATCGTCTGCATGCCCCGCATCCTAACAAACCCGGGTCAGTGAACGGGTTGAATCAGGCCGGCATCGTCCGGTTGGTTGGAGTTGATCCGCGGACTGACCGGATAGGCCTGCATCCACGTCGCGCTGTAGGGCGGCTGAATTGCCGCTTTTGCCTCAACGGGGGTTCCGCGCAGCCAAGTATCGTAATCCCGGCGCCGCAGGATGGCCGGCATGCGGCCGTCCGCGCCGCCAATGTCGGCCAGAAGCGCGTTCGCCGGCACGCGAATGACCGAGCAACTCTCGATCACATCATCGTCCTCCGCGACTGAGCGATCCCAGACCGCGGCGAAGCCGAATACCGACCGATTGACCAGGTGCACAAAGAAGGGTTGACGGTAATTCGCGGCGGTTCGCTGCCATACATAGAATCCCGACGCCGGCAGGATGCACCGCTGACCCTCGAGCCAGGGCATCCGGTAGATGTTAGAGCGCTCGATACCATCCAAATCGGTGCAGGCCGTGGCGTCTGCGGTCGGTTTGCCCTCGGCCCACGATGGGATCAACCCCCAGCGCATCATCATGCCTTCCGTCTGGCCGTCGTGCACCCGGATGGCCGGCACGTATTGCTGCGCCGCGACGTTGAATTTGGTCGTGAATTTCCACCACGCCTGGGCCGGCAGGAACTCGCGCTCCGCCGCGAATTGATCCGGAAGGACGTAACGATCGCACATAGAGGCAGAGATTACCGGTCATCGGTCCCGCCAGGCTGTGACGGATCTTTAGTCTTGAGCAAACAATGCCCCTTCGGCCTCCTCGAGGGCGCGGGTGATTCTGTGCGCCCATTCGGTCTGCCCGGCTTCATCGCTCACCAAGTCCTGCCGTATCTCGATCTCCACATGTGGCAGGCCGCGCGCCTCGCCATGGCGCGGAATGGTGTAGTCCGTGGCGTCGCTCACGAAATAAGGCTCATTGTCGGCTACCAGCAATTCTTTTTCACGGCGTAGCCGCTCGAGCACCAGACCGGCAAAACGGCGGTCGCGGTTGTACAGCACGGCGGCGTGCATCTCACGGCGCACGCCATGGTAAATGTTCGTCATGGTGTGCTGCGCGACCAGGATGGTGGATCGGCCTGCCGCTGCTCTTTCGTCGAGCAGCGCGCGCACATGATTATGATAAGGATCGAAGATCTCGACGCGACGCGCGGCGATGTCAGCCTCGCTCAAGGCGGCATTGCCGGGAATGTCGCTCGATTCGCTCACTCGAGGAATCGATGACGCCACCGCCGGGTCGCGGTTGCAGTCGATTACCAGCCGGGAATAATTTTGCGCCACCAGCACCGCGTCGAGCGCCGCGGCTGTCTGGCGCGCCACTCCTAGGGCGCCGATGTCCCAGGCGATATGCCGCTGCAATTCGGAGGCCGGCAGTCCCAGATTCTGTAACCGGCGCGGGATGCGCGGGCTGGCGTGATCGACCACGATGACGAAATTGGATCGTCCCTGCCGCCCGACTTCGATGAAGGGCGGCGGTTCGTCCGGGGCAAGAAGCGTCTGCGAGCTCACTTCGCCCGCAGATCTTCCAAAACCGTGCCGAACTGCAACACTTCCTCTTCGTGCGGCGGATCGCGCAGCGTCTCCTGGAGCGCGGCCGCATACCATTCGCGCATGGCGCGCGTGCCCAACAAGCGATCGGCATACGCCGCTGAGGCCGGATCCAGATTGACACCATAGGTCTGAACCCTGAACGCCACAGGAGCGAAAAAGGCGTCGACTGCGGTAAAAGCTGCCCCTGCCAGGTAGGGACCGCCGAAGCGGTGCAGGCCATCATTCCAAAGACTGCGCAGTCGCGTGAGGTCGCGCTCCAGCGCCGGCGGGATTTCATGGAGACGGATGCGCTGTCCGCAGGTCATGGAGCAGCGGCTGCGCAATTCGTTGAATCCCGAGTGCATCTCGGCAGCGGCGCTGCGCGCCCAGGCGCGGGCGTCCGCCGGCTGGGGCCAAACAGCCGAGTGCTCTTCGGCCAGGTACTCCGCAATGGCAAGCGAATCCCAAACCACGGTGTCGCCGTCGACCAGGCATGGGACCTTGCCGCTGGGTGAAATCTTGCGGTAGCTTTGCCAGTTCGCGTCCTGGCCGAAGGGGAGTAGATGTTCCCGAAAGGCGATGCCTAGTTCGCGCATCAGCACCCATGGCCGCAACGACCATGACGAATAATTCTTGTTCGCTATGTATAAATCGTACATCGTTCTCCACCCCGCGCAAATTTCCGCGACGACCCGCACCGCCGTGACACCGCCGACGGAATAAAGATACCTCGCCCGGCCGCTCAACGCGACTGCGGGCGACCCAGCGGCCGCTACGGCTTCTCGTCGATGTGGGCGGTAAAACCGATGCCACGGCGCTTGGACGCCGGCGGGTTGGTGAGTTCGCGGATGGCGGAGAGGATTGCGGCGATGGCGGATCGCGGTACTTTTGGGAACTGGTCGCAAATTGCGACCGGTTCAACGCCTCGCTCTCGGCGCGGTTCAGGCGGTACAGGGGAGGCCGCCGTCGAGCGTCTGTTTCGAGACAGTAAAGAAAAATGACACCGTTCCGGAACATGCATAATCGATCAATGCGTATATCAATGAAAACCGCTGTCGCATGGGCGGTGGGCCTTTCGGCCTGGTTGGCCGTGGCTGTCGCCAGTGCCCAGCCGCCAGCCCCTCACCCTCCGGCAGCGGCGGACCACTCCGGTGTAGTGCGGCAGAACGACGTCATGGTCCCCACCCGCGACGGCGTACTGCTGGCAACCGACATCTACCGGCCGGCCAAGGCCGGGGCCGACGCATCCGATCGGCTCCCCGTACTGCTCCACCGAACGCCGTACGATAAGTCAGAGCCGGCGACTGTCGCGATCGCCGAGACGCTGGCGCAAAACGGCTACGTCGTGATCATTCAAGATACGCGCGGACGGCACCGCTCGCAGGGCGTCTTCGTCAAGTATTACGACTACGATGCGTACGACGGCTACGACACCATCGAATGGGCCGCGCGGCTGCCCTACAGCAACGGCAAGGTCGGCATGTACGGCACCTCATACGCGGCGCATACGCAGGCGGATGCATCGAAGCTGCATCCTCCGCACCTCGGCACCTTGATCCTGAATATGGGCGGCATGTCCAACGCCTGGGATCATTCAGTGCGCTATGACGGGGCATTCGAAATGGGGCGCCAGCTCACTTGGGCCTGGTCGCAGGCGCTGGAAGATGCCAAGGACCCGATTACCAAATCCGTGCTGTCGAAAGAGAAGGTCAGCGATTGGTACTCGGCGCTGCCGCTCCGCAAGGGCCAAAGCCCCCTCGCCATTGCGCCGACCTTCGAAGGTTACTATCTCGACGAGGCGACGCGGTCCGACTACGACGCTCACTGGCAAACACTCGGCATGCAATGGCAAAAATACTATGTCCAGACCGCCGATGTGCCCATGCTGCATGTGGGCGGCTGGTACGACATCTATCTGCGCGGAACGATCGACAATTTTCGTTCGCTGGCGGCGATTAAGAAATCCCCCATGCGGCTGCTCATCGGTCCGTGGACTCACCATGGAAACACGGCCGACTACGCCGGCGATGTCGAGTTCGGTCCCGCCGCGGCAATCACCGACTTCGACACGGTGTTCCATTTGCGCTGGTTCGACTATTACTTGAAAGGCCGGCGCACCGAAACTGCGGCGCAGGCGCCCGTGCACTATTTCTTGATGGGTACCGGCGACGGCCACAAAGACGAGCACGGCCGCCTGTACCACGGCGGGGCCTGGCGCGACGCGAATCAATGGCCGCCCGCGGCTGCGCGTCGCGCAGAGTTTTATCTGCACGCCGACGGGTCGCTATCAGCGACTACTCCGCAAGCGGGCGAACGCGACTCCACGACCTACCGCTTCGATCCCGATCACCCCGTACCGACCATCGGCGGCGGCGTGTCCAAGCGCCTGCTGGACGGCGCCTACGATCAGCGCGAACGGCCTGATATGCCGGGCTCGCGCGCGCCGTTCCTGCCGTTGCGCGCGCGCCGTGACGTGTTGGTCTTCGAAACCGCACCCTTGCCGGACGATGTGACGGTCGCGGGACCGGTCGAGATCACCCTGTTCGCCGCCTCCACGGGCGTCGACACGGATTTCACCGTGAAGCTCATCGACGTCTATCCGCCGAGCGAAAGCTTCCCACAGGGTTTCGACATGAACCTTACCGACGGCATCTTGCGAGCCAGCTATCGAGAACAATCGCCGACGCGCCGTCTCCTCGTGCCGGACCAGGTCTACTCATTGTTGATTCGGCCCTTTGATACGGCAAACGTCTTCAAGAAGGGCCACCGCATCCGGCTGGATATCTCCAGCAGCAACTTTCCGCGATTCGACGTCAACCCCAACACCGGCGAGCCGCTGGGTTCGAATCGACGCCAAGCGGTGGTCGATAACACCGTGTATCACGATGCGCAGCACGCATCAGCGCTTTCGCTTTGGTTGATGCCAGCCCGATGAGCGAGGGTATCCACGGGACGTCGCGCTATCGAGCGCCGGCACGCTGCAGAGCAGCGACGATTGCCGCCTGATTTCCGGCGATGGCAGCCTGCAGCGGTGTAGTGCCGCTCCCGTCCGCTGCATTCGGATCGGCGCCGGACGCCAACAGCGTATCGACCGCGCGAGACTCGCCGCGCAGCACCGCGAGCATCAATGCGGTGCGGCCGTTTGCGTCGCGCGCGTCGATGGTAGGTTGCCTGCCAAGCAGCATTTGCAGCCGCGGAATGTCGCCGGTTTCAGCCGCTTGGCGCAGTTCCGCCGCCGGGTCCGATGCGCGCGGCGCCGCGGCTGCGGGTGCAATGGAGTGCGGCGGCGCCAGGGCGGCGGTGGCGCCGCTGGCGGTGGCGCCGCTGGTGACGTCTTGTCCGCGCCGCGCGTCCGCCTCGATTTCTGCGCTCGCAGCTGCCTTGCGGCCTGCGCTGTCCATGATCTTGGGCGCAGCCAGGTTATTTTTTGCGGCAAATTCGGCGGTTCGTGCCGGCGTCCGCTGCGGCGCCGGGGCGTAAGCCGCCGGCGCTTGAGCCTCCTGAAGGCGCGACTCTGCTGCCTGTGGCGGCGCAGCCTGCGGCGGCGCAGCCGGCGGCGGCAAGCTCGCCGTCGAAAGTTGTGAGGCCGTCGGTGGCGGCGCCCCAGGGGTAAAAAACCGCGGCGTCACCAACAAGCCGGCGAGAGCAGCGGCGGCAAGCGTGCCGAAGATCGCCGGCCGCCGCCATCGCCGATTCGCCGCTCGCGTGGCCGCCAACTTGGCGGCCGAGATTTGCGCCACCCGCTCGGCGGCCAGTTGCGCGGCATGGTCGAGCACCCGGCGACGTACGCGCTCGCTCGGCCGGCTGTCATCCAGCGCCGAGGCGCGCCGATAGAGATCGTCGGCGTCATCCCCTTCATCTTGGCCGGGCGGAACTTCGTTCATTGGTGCTCCTTGAGCAGATCGCGCAGCTTCGCGCGCGCGTAGCGCAGCCGGCTTTTGGCCGTCTCGAAACTGCTGTCGGTGATCGCCGCAATCTCCTCGACGCTCAGCTCACCCTCGGCTTGGAGCAGGAATGCGTCGCGCTGTTCGCCGGGCAGTTCCTCGAAAGCGCGAGCGAGCGCGCCCGCCTGATCGCGGGCCACGGCCGCCGCAAAGGGTCCGGCGCCGGGGTCGCTGGTTAGCTGCTCGATCACGGCGTCGGCCTCGTAGCCGAGCGCATCCAAACTCGTTTGCCGTCGACTCGTTCTCATCGAGTCGATCATCCGATTGTGCGCGATCGTGAACAGCCAGGTCGTGAACCGGGCTGACGGCTCATAGCGCGGGGCGTCCCGGGCGACGGCGAACCAGACCTCTTGCATCAGTTCGTCCGCAGTCGCCCGGTTGCCGACGTTGCGTTCCAGATAACGCCAAATGCGCATTTCGTGGCGCCGATAGAGTAGCTCGAAGGCCGCGGCGTCGCCGCGGCCATAGCGCATCATCAGGGTCTCGTCACTCTCGCCGGCGCCCGTCATCCACGGCAGTATGGCAGTTCCGCGGGCCCTTATCCTTGCGGATCCGGGACGTACTGCTGCTCCGGTGATGCGGGAAACGGGTTGGCCCCGGGAGCCGCCGGTCGCGGTCGCTTGATGATGCCCATCGCGAATAGGTTGTCCAGGCTGTCGTACCGAATGCGAATGACCTCGTTCGGCTGGGATTGCATTCTCAGGAACTCGGTATGGTTGACGTAGGAATATTCGCGCTCGCCGTGGCCCGTGCCGAGTTTGGGCGCGACAGCGGCGGCGCGCGGTACTGAGGATGTCAATGGCGTCTGCATGGCCGAAGGCGCCGAGTCGGACTCCGCGGCGCGCGCTGCCGGTGCCCGGCCGGAGGATTGCCCGATGGTGGGCGGTGCGTACATCGGCTGCGGCTGGCGCTCACGAAATAGTGCCACGCCGATGACGCCGACGTTGGCGGGACGTCCGGTGCGCTCTGCATAGGAATTGGGAGAATCGGTGAAAGTGAATGCGGCTACCTCCGCATCCGTCTTGCGCCAACCCGTGATTTGGTAGCGTTCACCCGGGCCAAACACATAGCCGGTTTGGTCCCAAGCGGCGGTGGCTCCTGAAACCACGTTGACGCCGTCCACCGACGTCACCGCCAGCAGCCGCTCGCCCAGTCGATTGCGGATCTCGATCGCATACCGTGCGCCGGGTCTGCCCGCCACCCAATACTCGCCATGAAAGAAATGCGGACTCAGCACGGCGCCGGTGTCTCGATCGATGACGGCGACGTCGGCGATGCCGCCCTGGACCTGCGCTCCACAAATCGTCGCCAACCCGGCAGAAATCGCGAAAAGGACAAGGCGCTTCATAACAACTCCTGTAATTGGACTCTCGAGGACTGAAGCGGCCCAAGAGCCAAAACGGGGTTACAACCGGCGCACCTTACATATTGCCGTCCAGGGCGAGCACGGCGCCCGTCAGTTCACGCGTCCTTCCGGAGGTTGAGTTCCGAGCACAGGGTTTCGCGAATCAGATACTTTTGGATTTTGCCGCTGACCGTGAGCGGGAAACTGTCCACGAAGCGCACGTAGCGGGGCAACTTGTAATGCGCAATTTGTCCGCGGCAGAACTCGCGGATCTCGTCCTCGGTGACGGCGACGCCGCTGCGCAGCCGGATGCAGGCGCAGACCGCTTCGCCATACTTCGCATCGGGCACACCGACGACGGCGACGTCGAACACCGCCGGATGGCGATAGAGGAATTCCTCGATCTCGCGCGGATAAATGTTTTCGCCGCCGCGAATGATCATGTCCTTCAAACGGCCGACGATGTTGCAGTAGCCCTGCGCGTCCAGTACCGCCAGGTCGCCGGTGTGCATCCAGCCGGCGGAGTCGATGGCGTCCTGCGTGCGTACCGGATCGTCCCAGTAGCCGCGCATCACATTGTAGCCGCGGGTCAGCAACTCTCCGGCGGTGCCGCGCGGTACCACGCGCCCTTCGGCGTCGATGATTTTGACCTGGACATGGGGATGCACGCGTCCGACCGTGCTGACGCGGAGTTCGAGGGGATCGTCCGGTTGGCTCTGAAAGCTGACGGGGCTGGTCTCCGTCATGCCGTAGGCGATGGTTACCTGCGGCATGTGCATCTCGGCGATCACACGGCGCATTATCGCGGTCGGACACGGCGATCCCGCCATGATGCCGGTGCGCAGCGACGACAGATCGAACTCGCCGAACCGCGGATGCTCGAGTTCCGCGATGAACATGGTCGGCACGCCGTGCAGCGCCGTACACCGCTCGCGCGCGACGGTCTCGAGCACCGCCAGCGGCTCGAAGCCCTCGCCGGGCAGGACGCTCGCGGCCCCATGGGTCATGGCCGCGAGCACGCCAAGTACCATGCCGAAGCAGTGATACAGCGGAACCGGAATGCAGATGCTGTCATCCGCAGTAAGCCGCATCCCCGCACCGATAAAGAATCCATTGTTCACCACGTTGAAATGCGTCAGCGCCGCGCCCTTCGGCGTCCCGGTCGTACCGCTCGTGAACTGGATGTTGAACACCTGATCCGCATCCAGCTGCTCCACCGCCCGAGTCAACGCCGCCTCGTCGAGACCCTGTCCCGCCGTCATGAGTTCGTCGAACGAGAGGACGCCGCCCACCGGCTCGGAACCGAGCTGCACCAGCAGGCGCAGCTCCGGAAAGGCCGCGCAGGTCAGCCGACCGGGCGCGGTCGAGGGCAGCTCGGGGATCAACGACTGAAGCATGGCGACGTAGTTGCTGGTCTTGAACCGGGGCGCGAATACGAGCGCACGACAGCCGACGAGGCGCAGCGCGAACTCAAGTTCAGTGCCGCGGTACGCGGGATTGATGTTCACCAACACGAGGCCGGCACGCGCCGCCGCGAACATCGTCAATATCCACTCGACGCAGTTCGGCGCCCATATACCGATACGGTCGCCCGGCACGAGCCCGCAGGCAATGAGCCCGCGCGCAGCCCGTTGCACCTCGCGATCCAGTTCGGTGAAGGTGAACCGGATCGACTGGAAAGGCACCACCAGAGCGATGCGGTCCGGTGCGACAGCGACGGCGGCCTTCAGAACACCGTCGACGGTACGATAGAGCAGCGGTTGCTCGCTGATGCCGGATACGAAACTCATAGTGGAAGAGTCAGTCATGCGCCTCCCCATCCCGCATCTTACGCCGCGTCAGCCGCCTCGCGCCGGCGCTGCCGCGCTTCGGCTTCGCGACGCTCGTCCTCGATCTGCGTAAGCACGCCATCCACGTCGGCGGCGGCCGGGTCGTGCGCGAAGCGCCCCGTGAGCACGGACTCGGGCTGCAATTCGCCCGCTTCGTATAGCTTCCAGAGCTCGTGCGCAAATTGCGTCTCGAGCAGCTCGGGCGCAGCACGGCCGAAGCTCGCCCGCATATTGTTGACGTCGCGCTCGAGCATGGCAAAGGCGTTGTTGTTGCCGGCGGCGTCCACCGCCTGGGGTAAATCGATGATGACCGGCCCGTTCACATCCAGCAGCACGTTGAATTCGGACAGATCGCCATGAATCAGCCCGGCGCAAAGCATGCGGGTAACCTGCACCAGCATGAAGGCGTGCCATTCGCGCGCCTGTGCGGCGCTGATATCCATCTCGTTGAGGCGCGGCGCGGGATCGCCGTGTTGGTCCGTCACCAGCTCCATCAGCAGCACGCCTTCGTGGACGAGGTGGGGCGCTGGGACGCGCACACCGGCCGCGACCAGCCGGTATAGCGCCTCGACCTCGGCGTTTTTCCATTCTGCTTCCTGCACCTTGCGCCCGTGCCGGCCGCGTTTTCCCATCGCGCGCGCGTCGCGGCTGCTGCGCGTCTTACGGCCTTCTTGGTACTGTGCGAGCTTGTGAAACCCGCGCCGCTCGGCTTCCTTGTACACCTTGGCGCAGCGCAGCCGACCGCCGCAGCTCACGATATAGACCGACGCTTCCTTGCCGCTCTTGAGGCTTCGCACGACGGAGTCGATCATGCCGTCATCGAGCAGGGGCTGCAGGCCTTTGGGGATTTTCACCGGCAGACTCTACAGTAGTGCCCACGGCAATCTCAGGCTATCTTCGCGATTGCCTGGGACCTTAGCGGAGACATAACGTGCCGACGACGACCAAACCCACGATCATGGCGCACGCCGTTCGGCGCCTGTCCGCGGTGACCGACGCACAGATTCAAGGCCTGGCCGAGCTGCTGATCGACTGCGTCGAAGGCGGTGCATCGGTGAGCTTCATGCATCCGCTGCCGATGGCAAAGGCCTTGGATTTCTGGCGGCAGGTGGCGGCCGGGGTGGCGCAGGGCGAGCGTGCGTTGCTCGTGGCGGAGGATGCGCAGGGCACGGTCGGGACCGTACAACTGGTTTTCGGTCAACCGGAGAATCAACCTCACCGCGCTGATCTGTCGAAAATGCTGGTACACCGCCGGGCTCGGCGTCGAGGGTTGGGGGCCGCGCTGTTACGGGAGGCGGAGAGCGTGGCGCGCGAGTGCGGGAAAACACTGCTGGTGCTCGACACGGCGAGCGGCGATGCCGAGCGGCTCTATGCACGACTGGGCTGGCAACGCTGCGGAGTGATTCCGGGTTACGCGCTGCTGCCGCACGGCGGCTTCTGCGACACGACCTACTTCTACCGGGCGCTCGGGAGCTAGCTGCTGGGAAATCAATGACTTAACGAGGATCGGTGGACGCCGGCGTCACTCTGATCTTGGACAGCGAGAAATAGCTTTCAGGTCGCGGGGCATTCGCCGCCGAAGGTAACCGAGGAGTGCGATGCCGCGGCATCGGGAGGCGGAAATGCCTGCCGGAACGTAAATGCCTCCGCGGTCGGACCCTTGGCACGCAGCAGTTCGAGTCTTGCAATCGCTTCTGCGATGCTGGGCCGGTGGCCTTTGGGCACCCACCACAGCACCAAGAACGCTTCCCGCATGCGCTCGAACCACTCCCGGCGGCGGCGCATGAGCTCGACATGAGCCGAGCCGTAAACATACTCATTCAGTGATTCGACATCGCGCCACACGGACATGTTGAGCAGTAGATTCTCGTCGTCAAACGGCCGAATCGCCGTCGCATCGCCCGCCTCCGTCTGCAATCGCCACACAAAGCCGGGCGACCGGTCGGCGAGTGCGTTGATACGCGCCAGGGCTGCCGCGAACTCCGCCATCACGGGCGAGTCCATCGGGCCCTTGATAATGCCGATGTTCAATTGGGCAAGCTCGAAAGCTGACATGTCGGCTCCTCATGCGTCGGTTTTAACTGCGCCGCACTGCTACTATCACTTTACTAAAAAAGCGTCCCACAAGGACAGATGTGCATGGCCTCAGGTGAAGCCCGCGAACTGCATCGCGGCATCGGTACCCGACAGCTCAGCATGATCGCGATCGGCGGTGCGATCGGCACCGGCTTGTTCTTCGCGAGCGGCACGGCCATCGCCCAGGCCGGCCCGGGCGGCGCGCTGTTGGCGTACGCGACCATGGGGCTCGCGGTCTACTGCATGATGCAGTCGCTCGGCGAAATGGCCACCCAATTGCCGATTGCCGGCTCGTTCGAGGCGTATGCGGAACGTTTCGTCGACCCGTCGCTGGGTTTCGCGGTGGGCTGGAACTACTGGTTCAGCTGGGCGATCACCTTGGCGGCGGAGTTGGTCGCCGGCGCCCTCATCGTGAAGTTCTGGTTTCCGAATTCGGACTCGACGTGGTGGGCCATGGGCTTTTTTTCGGTGCTGCTGGCCTTGAATCTTTTGTCGGTCAAGGCGTACGCCGAAGCGGAATACTGGTTCGCCGGCATCAAGGTGGTCACCGTGATCATTTTCCTGGCGGTGGGTATCTTGATGATCACCGGCATGATGGGCAATCACGACATCGGCTTCCGCAACTGGACCTTGCACGACCCCAAGAGCGGCTCGCATGCACCCTTTGTCGGCGGCCTGGCGGCAGCACTGGCGGTCTTCTTGGTGGCCGGGTTTTCGTTTCAAGGTACGGAAGGTGTGGGACTGGCCGCCGCAGAAACCGCCAACCCCGGCAAAAGCGTGCCCAAGGCCATCAGAACCGTGTTCTGGCGGATACTGCTGTTCTACATCGGTTCAATCTTCGTGGTGGGCACATTGATCGGTTTCACGGACCCCAACCTGCTGCGCGGCGACGAGGGGCACATCGCCTTCTCGCCCTTCACCATGGTGTTCCAGCAGTTGCCGCGATTCGGTTACTACGCGTCCAACCTCATGAACGCGGTGATCTTGTCGTCCGTATTATCGTGCGGAAATTCCTCCATGTACGTCGCCTCGCGCATGCTGTACGCCATGGCCCACAGCCGCAAGGCGCCGGGAATATTCGGCATCGTCAACCGCCGGGGCGTGCCCGTGCTGGCGCTCCTGGCCACCGGCCTGGTGAGCGCGCTCACTTTCTTCTCCACCGTGGTCGGTGACCAGAAGATTTATCAAATCCTCTACAACGCCTCGAGCATGACCGGGTTTCTCATCTGGTTGGGGATCGCCGTGTGTCACCTGCGCTTCCGCAAGGCGTGGGTGGCGCAAGGCCGCAGCGTGGATGATCTGAAGTTCAAATCTAAGTTCTATCCGTACGGACCGTGGCTCGCGCTGATCCTGTTCCTGGCCGTGCTCTTCGGCGCCAATATCAGCGTGTTCCAGGCGCCGGTCTTTTCCTGGTTCGACTTCATCGCCGGCTATCTGATGATTCCGGTGTTCGTCGCCCTGTACCTATTACATAAGTACTGGAACAAGACGCGCCTGGTCCCGCTCAAGGACTGTAATTTCGAGTTGGACTGAAGGCCACACCCCTTGAAGCAGCACATCGAAATCCGCAATTTTCTGATCGAGCGCGGCATCGAGCACGTGAAGATCGGGGTCTTCGACACCGACGGGGTACTGCGCGGAAAATATCTGAGCCGCGACAAGTTCCTGGCGGCGCTCGACAAGAATCTGGGTTTCTGCGATGTCATTTTGGGCTGGGATTCGAGCGACCAACTCTATGACAATACGAAATTCACCGGCTGGCACACGGCATATCCCGATGCCACGGTCCGGGTGCTGCCGGGGACCCAACGCGACATTCCGTTCGAACCCAAGACCGCGCTCTTTCTGGGAGAGTTTGCCGGACCCGCCGAATCGGTTTGCCCGCGCGGCACGCTGCGACGCGTGCTGGAGCGGGCCGAGACAATGGGGTATCGGGTGAGCGCGGCGGCGGAATTCGAATTCTTCGTTTTCGAGGAGACGCCGGATTCCGTCCGCGAGAAAGGCTACCGGCACTTGAAGACCATGACGCCGGGCGCCTTCGGCTATTCGGTGCTGCGCAGTTCCGTGCACTCGGACCTCTACCACGAGCTGCTCGATCTCGGTCAGACCATGCGCTTTCCGATCGAGGGCTTGCACACCGAGACCGGGCCCGGCGTACTCGAAGCGGCTCTCACGTACTGCGATGCCCTCGAGGCCGCCGATCGTGCGGCCCTTTTCAAGACCTTCACCAAGGTGCTCGCGCAGCGCCGCGGCCTGATGGCGACGTTCATGGCCAAATGGTCCAACAGCGTGCCCGGACAGAGCGGTCATCTGCACATTTCGCTGCGCGGCACCGGCGGCGAGTGCGTCTTCCACGATCCTTCAAAGCCCCACGAGATGTCGGACATCATGCGCTGGTTCGTTGGCGGCCAGCAGGCGCTGATGCCGGAGCTGCTCGCGATGGTCGCGGGCACGGTGAACAGCTATTCGCGCCTGGTGCCGGGGTACTGGGCGCCGACCTCCGCAACTTGGGGGATCGAGAACCGCACCACGGCGCTGCGCGTGATTCGCGGCGGTCCCTCGAGCCAGCGCGTCGAGTACCGGATCGCGGCAGCCGACATCAATCCCTACATTGCGCTCGCCGCCGCCATCGGCTGCGGACTCTGGGGTATCGAGCACCGGATCGAACCGGACGCCCCGATCGAAGGCAACGCGTACGAGCGCGAGCACCCGCCGCAGCGGCGCTTGCCCGCCACACTCTACGAAGCTGCCGAACGGCTCTGTACCTCCAGGCCGGCGCGTGCACTGTTCGGCGATGCATTCGTCGAACACTACGCCGCGACCCGGCAATGGGAAGAGCGGGAATTCCGCAAGGCGATCACGGATTGGGAACTTGCCCGGTATTTCGAGATCATTTGAGTGCGAGCCATGACCGACACTTTGAAGACCATCAGTCCCGTCGACGGCCGCATCTACATCGAACGGCCGCTCGAAACCGCCGCCGGCATTGATCGGGCGCTCGAATCCGCCGCGCATGCGCAGCCAGGCTGGGCGTCGCTGCCGCTGGCGGAGCGCTGCGCGATTCTCGGCCGGGCGGTCGACGCCTTCGTTGCCAAGGCTGGCGACATTGCGCCCGAAATCACCTGGCAGATGGGGCGCCCCATCCGTCACGCTCCCGGCGAGATACGGGGATTCGAAGAGCGCGCGCGTCACATGCTGGGAATCGCAGCACCGGCGCTCGCAGCGCTGCATCCCGGCGACAAGCGAGGTTTTCAGCGTCAGATCAAGCGGGTGCCGCTCGGCATCGTGGCGGTCGTCGCGCCCTGGAACTACCCGTATCTCACAGCGGTCAATGCCGTGCTGCCGGCGCTGATCGCCGGCAACGCCGTAGTGCTCAAGCATTCTGCGCAGACGCCGCTGTGCGCCGAGCGCTTTCTCGAGGCGTTCGCGAGCGCAGGGGTGCCGCGCGGCGTCTTCCAATATCTACACCTGTCGCATGCCGATGCCGCGCGACTGATGGGCGACCCGCGCATCGCGAGCGTTTGTTTCACCGGCTCCGTGGCCGGCGGACGCGCGGTCGTCGCGGCCACCGCGGCGGGATTTGCGACCGCGGGCCTCGAGCTCGGCGGCAAAGATCCAGCCTATGTGCGTGCGGATGCCAACCTCGCGCATGCCGTCGATACGCTGACCGATGGCGCTTTTTTCAACGCCGGCCAGTCCTGCTGCGGCATCAAGCGGATCTACGTTGCGGCATCGCGTTATGAGGAGTTCGTCGCCGGTGTCGTCGAGCTGACTCAAAAGTATCGGTTGGGATCACCCCTCGATCCCGAAACGACGCTGGGACCCATGGTACGTACCTCGGCCGCCGAGGCCGTCCGCGCCCAAGTTCGCGAGGCGGTCGCCCACGGCGCCCGCGCGCTGATCGACGAGTCGTCGTTCGCGGCCTCGGCCTCCGGAACACCCTACCTTGCACCGCAGGTGCTGGTCGATGTCGACCACTCGATGGCGATCATGCGCGAAGAGACCTTCGGACCCGCGGTGGGCATCATGAAGGTCGCCTCGGACGAAGAGGCGTTGCGGCTAATGAATGACAGTGAATTCGGCCTCACCGCCGCGATTTTCTCGGCGGACGCCGCGCGCGCCGAAGCGCTCGGCGACGCCCTCGAGACCGGCACGGTCTTCCTCAACCGCTGCGACTATCTCGATCCTGCGCTCGCCTGGACCGGCGTCAAGAATTCGGGGCGCGGCTGCACCCTGTCGAGCGTCGGGTTCGAGCAGATGACGCGGCCGAAGTCCTACCACTTCAAGGTTTCGCTATGAGTGTGAATCTGCGCGGCAACTGGAATTATCCGACCACTATTTGGGCGGGCCCGGGGCGGGTCGCCGAGCTCGCCCTCGCGTGTGCGAAGGCCGGCATCGAGCGGCCGCTCATCGTCACCGATGAGGGCCTGGCCGGCGCACCGATGATCAAAAATGCGCTCGCGGCTCTCAAGCACGCAGCGCTGTTCAGCGCCGTCAGGGGAAACCCCGCCTTGAGCCACGTCGAGGCCGGACTCCGAATCTACCGCGAGGGGGATCACGACGGCGTGGTGGCATTCGGCGGCGGGTCCGCGCTCGACGTCGGCAAGGTTGTGGCATTCATGTCCGGGCAGACTCGCCCCCTATGGGATTTCGAGGACGTCGGCGACTGGTGGACTCGCGCCGACAGCGCCGGCATCGCGCCGAGCGTCGCGGTGCCGACCACCGCCGGCACCGGCTCGGAAGTGGGCCGCGCCGGCGTCATCCTCAACGAAGAGACTCACCAGAAAAAGATTATCTTTCACCCGCTGATGCTGCCGCGCATCGTGATCTCGGATGCGGAATTGACGGTGGGACTGCCGCCCGCGGTGACCGCCGCCACCGGAATCGACGCGTTCGTCCACTGCTTCGAAGCGTTCTGTGCGCCTGGTTTCCATCCGCTTGCGGACGGCATCGCGCTCGAGGGCCTGCGGCTGATCCATCGGTTCTTGCCGCGTGCCTACGCGGACGGCAGGGACATCGAAGCACGCGCGCACATGCTGGCGGCCGCATCCATGGGTGCCACGGCCTTTCAGAAGGGCCTCGGCGGCGTGCATGCCATCGCGCACCCCGTCGGTTCCTGGTTCAACACCCATCACGGGCTCACCAATGCGGTCATCCTTCCGTATGTCATGGTGTTCAATCGAAGCGCCATCGCGGACAAGGCGGAGGTCATCGCGCGGATACTCGACCTGCCGGCGCGCGGCTTCGAGGGCTTTCTCGAATCGGTGCTGAGGCTGCGCCGCGAACTCAACATACCGCATTCGCTGGCCGAGATTGGCGTCAGTGCCGACAAGGCCACGATCATCGGCCGCGAAGCGGCGATCGACCCGTCGGCCGGCGGCAATCCGATTCCGGTCAATGCCGCGCAGTTGGAATCGATCTTTCGCGCCGCGGTTGACGGACGGCTCGAGGCCGTGGTCGGCGCCGCGTGACGGGCCCGCGGATCCTGGTCATCGACGGCAACGTCGCCGAGATTCGCGCGCGGCAAACGGCGGCGCTCGGCTATGACTCGGGAACCGGATACGCGCAAGTTCTGCGCCGCATCGACCCTTCCCTGAGCATCGACATCGTGCTCGCCGCGGACGGCCCGCCCCAGTTTCCGAGCGGCGTCGGCCTCGAGAACTACGACGGAGTCACGATGACCGGTTCGGCGCTGAATATCTACAACGGCGGGGCGCCCGTGACGCGTCAGATCGAACTTGCCAAAGCCGTCTTTGCGGCGGGAGTGCCGTTCTTCGGCAGCTGCTGGGGACTGCAGGTTGCGGTCACGGCCGCCGGCGGCGAGGTGCGCGCCAACCCGCGCGGCCGCGAGTTTGGATTCGCGCGGCGCATTCTGCTCACCGATACCGGCCAGGCACACGCTCTGTTCGCCGGCAAGCCGCGCACGTTCGAGGCCCCAACGGTGCATCGCGACGAGATCACCACGCTGCCTGCGGGTGCGGAAATACTGGCGAACAACGACTATGGGGTGCAGGCGGCTTCATTCAGGCACGGACGCGGCACTTTCTGGGGTGTGCAGTATCACCCGGAGTATGACTACCAGGACATTGCAGCGGCAGCCGAGCGCTACGGCGCAACGCTGGTCGCGGAAGGGATGTTTCCCGACGCTGCGGCCCTCGCGGCGTACGCAACCGAACTTCGCGCGCTGCAAGTGAACCGATCCGACACCACGCTGCTCTGGAAGCACGGGCTGGGACCGGCCCTGCGGAATGAGACGCTGCGTCTTCTCGAAATCCGCAATTGGCTGCAATCCCAAGTATCGCCGCGGACGGCACGAGCCCTTTAAGGAACCAGGCGTTATTGTTGCAACGCGCGGCGCAGGGCGCGCAGGCCCCGATTCATTTGGGCAACGTCGGGGGCGCCGTAGCCAAAAATCAGTCCCGCCCGCGTCGCGGGACCGAGATAGTAGCGGTTGAGGGTGTGTATTTTCACGCCGTCCGCGACCAATGCCTCCGCGACGCGCTCGAGATCCAGTGTAGTGCGCGCCATGGCGGCCACGTGCATGCCGTAATACGAAGGAACCGGATCCAGCCATTGCCCGAGTTCCTGATGCAGGAAGCTCAACAGCAACCGGCGGCGTTCCTTGTATACATCGCGCATTTTTCTCACATGGTGCGCCAAGTGACCCTCGGCGATGAACGCGGCAACCCCGATCTGCACCGGTATCGAGCAATGCCAGTCCAGACAGTTCTTCGCCGCGACCAGGGTCGGCATCGCCCAATCCGGCGCGATGATGAACCCCAGTCGCAGCGCCGACAGCATGCACTTTGAGAATGTGCCGACATAGAACACGACATCGGCCGCGTCGCGGGCTCTGAGCGCCTCCAGGGGGCTGCCCTCATAGCGAAACTCCCCGTCGTAGTCGTCTTCGATGATGACGGCTCCGCGGCTGCGCGCAAACTCGACGAGCGCCTTGCGGCGGCGCATCGACATCGCCACCCCCAGCGGGAATTGATGGGAGGGGCAGACGCAGATGACGCCGACATCGGATGGAAGCTTATCGACAATCAGGCCTTCGGCGTCGATTTCCACCGGCACGATTCTCGCGCCGGCGGCGGCGAACGCCACCCGCATCGGAGGATAGCCGGGGTCTTCAACCGCGACGACGGTAGCGTTCGGCGTGACGAGGGTTCTGGCAAGCAAGTCGAACGCCTGCTGCGCCCCCGATGTGACGAGGACGTCGTCGGGCTGGCACACGACCGCGCGCGTGAGGGCGATGTGAGTGAGGATGGCTTCGCGCAGCGAGAAATTTCCTTGGTTCCCCTGCGGGCTCTGATAGCGAGCCGGTTTTCTCTCCAATGCGCGCAACTGCTTGGCGCTGACCCGACGGAAGACATCGAAGGGAAAGAACCGGGCATCGACCAGCGCCGGGCGAAAATCGACTGGCGGAACCTTGGGCGGCGGCGCGCGCCGTTCCGGCCTATCACGCCAAAAGCCCATCGCCGCCGTCACGTCCGGACGCAGCCAGAATTCGTTGAGGCAGCGGCGCTCGGGCACCGCGCTGTAAGTTCGCACGGTGCGCGACCGCGCCGCCGGCAGCCGCTCGGCGACGAACGTGCCGGAGCCGCGCCGGGTGACGACATAGCCCTCATTCAAGAGTCTTTCATAGGCTTCCGTCGCCGTGTTTCGCGACACGCCGAAGACGGACGCGGATTTCCTGGTGGCGGGCAGCTGGGCGCCGGCCGCCAACCGGCCATCAAGAATCGCCTCTCTCAGCCGGCGATACAAGGTCCGGGACGACTCGCGCGAACCCGACAAATCAAGATCGATTTCGAATAATGAATCCATCGCGCCCGACGCCTGTGGTTGAGAAGTGGCCCAGCTAATTTTTCCCCAAGTGGCTCTTCAGAGAAATAGCTGCCGTGAGCACAATACCGTATCGACTCCTTATTGCGCCGGAGAGGAAGCATGTTACATGAGGCGATGTGCGTGATCCTCGCGCTCATGGCAACCAGCCTGCCGGCAGGCAACGCGTCGGCCGCTGACCGGACCGACGATGCGATTGCCGCAGCCCTCGCCGACCCGGCCCGCCCGGCGACCGACACGGTCCGCGACGCCAATCGCAAGCCGGCCGAGACGCTCGCGTTTGCGGGCGTCAAGCGCGGCGACAAGATCGCCGACTATGCCGCCGGCGCCGGCTACTTTACCCGGCTGTTCGCCGGCGTCGCCGGCCCCCGGGGTCACGTGTATGCCAGCGTCCCGAGCGCGCTGTTCCAATACCCCAACATCGTCAAGGGCATCGCCGAGGTCGAGACCTATGCCGTCACGCATCCGAATGTCACCGTCACCTTCGCATCGGCATTGGACGCCGCGAAGTACCCGGAGAAACTCGACGTATTCTGGATTTCGCAAAACTACCATGATCTGCACGACCCCTTCATGGGACCCGTGGACATGGCCGCGTTCAACCGGACGGTGTACGCGGCGCTCAAACCCGGCGGGGTCTATCTCGTGCTGGATCACGTCGCGGCGAGCGGATCGCCCGCCGACGTCAGCGACACGCTGCATCGCATAGAGCCCTCCACTGTCCGGCGCGAAGTCGAGGCCGCGGGCTTCACGTTCGAAGGCGAGAGCGCCTTGCTCGCCAACCCCCTGGATCCGCACACGGCCGGAGTCTTTGACGCCTCGATTCGGGGGCGGACCGATCAGTTCATTCTAAAGTTCAGGCGGCCCGCAAAATGACGCGCTCAATGGCGGGCGCATAGCCTGAGCGGCGCGAGCAACCGCGGCATCGCGTTCTCCGCGAATCGCGTCGAGGCGTTTTCGTGCGGCCGCGACCACTTGCGGGCGCGCACGCTCGGGGCGGCCGGAATCGAATGGCGGCGCAGGCGCGTACTCGATCGCGAGCTGTACGGTTTGTGCGTATTCCGCGCCGGCTACCTCCGCCATCACGGTGAGCGCCATGTCGATGCCGGCCGTCACGCCGCCGCCGCTGATCACGTTGCCATCCTGCACGACGCGGGCCGGATCCGGCGTCACTCCAAACACGGCAAGCGAGTCGCGCCAAGCCCAGTGGCAGGCCGCGCGCTTCCCTGCCAGCAGTCCCGCGGCCGCGAGCAGCAAGGATCCCGTGCAGACCGACGTGACATACCGCGCCGTTGCCGCGAGGCGCCGCAGCTCGCTCAAGTAGTCCTGATCTTCCATCGCGGCGACGGTTCCGAAGCCGCCGGGCACACACAACAGTGCGCAATCGGCAATATCACCGAGCCGAGCCACGTCGGCAAACGTCATGTTCCCATCAGCCTGAATGCTCCCGCCGTGCACTGACGCCAGTACGCACCTGGCGCGCGGCAGACGCGCGAATACTTCGAACGGGCCGGTGAAATCCAATTGTGTCACACGCGGATAGAGTGCGAAGACGACGGGGAATTCGGTGCTCATACTGCGGTCCTCAACAAGCTTGACGCGGATATCATCGCAATTTAAGCTTTTGGCGTAAATGACAATATTCCGCCGATTTCTGCCATGCCGCGCCGTGTCGCCTTCCTGATCTACCCGGACTTTCAGCTGCTCGACGTGGCCGGCCCGATCGCGGCGTTCGAGATCGCCGAACGATACAGGCCCGGATCCTACGCATTGCGGGTCGTTGCGGCGGAGCCCGGATCTATCGCCAGTTCTTCGGGAGTCAGCCTGCGCGCCGCCGCCGGTGGTCGCGCTGCGGCGATCGATACGCTGGTGATTTCCGGCGGCGAAGGATCACGCACCGCCGCCGGCTGCGGCGCGACGCGGCGCTTCGTGCTCGCCTGCGTCCGCTCGGCGCGGCGCGTTGCAACCGTGTGTTCGGGCACCTACGTGCTGGCGGCGGCCGGTATCCTCGATGGCAAGCGCGCCACCACGCATTGGAGCCGCACCGTGGATTTTGCACGGAAATTCCCCAAAGTGCTGTTGCAGCCGGATCGAATATTCGTCAAGGACGGCAAGATCTGGAGTTCGGCCGGCATTACCGCCGGAATCGATTTGTCGCTCGCGCTGATCGCCGAAGATCTTGGCGAACGCATCGCCCGCCGGACGGCGCGCCAGTTGGTCGTCTACTATCGTCGTCCGGGCGGCCAATCGCAGTTCTCCTCGCTTTTGGAAATGGAGCGTGCCGACGGGCGTTTCGCAGCGCTGTTCGATCACGTGCGCGGCAATTTGGCACAGAGGCTCAGCGTCAACGATCTGGCCCGGTTCAGCTGCATGAGTCCGCGGCATTTTGCCCGGGTGTTTCGCGCCGAGATCGGCGTTGGTCCGGCCAAGGCAGTGGAGCGGGTGCGCGTCGAGACGGCCCGCGCCGCACTCGAAAGCGGTGCTCAGTCCGCCCAGGTGATTGCGCGATCCGCCGGCTTCGGCAGCGCCGAGCGGATGCGCCGCAGCTTTTTGCGGATGCTCGGCACCTCACCGTCGGCGCTCAAGCGCGGGCAAGGCTCAGCGCGAAAGCCGCACTGACTTCTCCAGTGCGGGGCGACACCAAGCGCGCACATCCGTGGTACGGTGCGCCGATGGATACGAGCGCGCGCGATGCTGGCTTGATTCGTACAGTCGGAGCGTGGGGACTCGCCGCCAGCATCGTCAACATGGTGGTCGGCGCCTCGATATTCGTGGTACCTGCGGCCCTTGCGGCAAACGTCGGCCCGTATGCGCCCTTGGCCATTCTGGTCTGCGCGATCGCGGTCGGCGCAGTGGCCATCTGCTTCGCCGAAGGCGGAAGCCGAATACCGAGCAGCGGCGGCGCCTATGGCTATATCGAAGCCGCATTTGGGCCGCTCACCGGATATGCCACCGGTACATTGTTGTGGTTCAGCGACGTGCTGGCGTGCGGCGGCATCGCGGCGGCTCTGGCAGACGTGGTGGTTACGGTATTGCCGCAAAAAATCGCAGTCGCGGCGCACGCGCTGGTCATTCTGGCCACGGTTGGCGGTATCGCGCTCGTCAATATGGGCGGCGTCGCGCGCGGCATGCGTTTGGTCAACGCAGCCACTCTGTTGAAACTCGTGCCGTTGGCGATCTTCGTCATCGTGGGCGCATTTGCAACCCACGCCGGAAATTTCCACGGAGCCGGGCTATCCGGGAGTACCGGACTCGGCCGCGCCATGATCCTCGCGGTCTTTGCCTTCATGGGTATGGAGACGTCGCTTTGCGCCAGTGGCGAGGTGGTGCGGCCCGAACGCACCATTCCGCGTGCCCTTGCCTTGGCCATGGGGTTCGTGACGCTTTTGTACGTGGCCGTCCAAATCGTCGCGCAAGGAATACTGGGCCCATCGCTGGCATCCTCGCCCGTGCCGCTGGCGGACGCGATGGCGCGGATCAACCCGACATTGAGAATGCTGATGTTGGCCGGCGCCGGGCTGTCGATGTTCGGCTTCTTGAGCAGCGATATCCTCGGCAGCCCTCGCATTTTATTCGCATTCGCGCGTGATGGATTGCTGCCGAGCATGCTGGGACGACTGCATGCGCGCAGCCGCGCACCGCATGTGGCGATAGCTTGCTATGCCATTCTGGCCGCGATCCTTGCGCTGAGCGGTACGTTCGCCGAGCTCGCAGTGCTGTCTGCGCTGGCCAGTGCCGCGTTCTATATCGCCGGCTGCGCTGCCGCGTGGAAGTTGGCGCGCCAGGGCGTAGCCCAGGCCGGTACGCCGCTCGAGTTTCGAGGGCTGGGTGCGGCGACGGTGGTGGGCTGTGCCAGCATGATGGCGCTGATTGCCCTTGCATCGCGTGACGAGATCCTCGGTCTTGTCGCCCTTATCGGCGTCAGCGCGATTGTCTACGTGACGCAGACGCGCATGGCGCTCAGGCGAGCCTGACGATCCCAAGGCGCACTAAGAGCGTGACAAGAGGGCATGCGCGGCAGCGCCGCCGCGAGTGAACTCGAACCGCAACCGCCACGCTCGAGACGGCGGGTCTTCCGCAGCCACGAACTTCCATTTTCTCGCGGCTTCGGTTGCAAGGCGCGCGAAATACTTGCTCGATCCGCGCTCTTCCAGGGTCGCGCCGACGACGTTGCCGGCGCGATCGACGGAGACGCGAACCGTGACCTTGATATTGCCGCGTATCGACGCGCGCGCAGAGCGCGGTACGTCGGGAATTTCTTGATGCAGCACGGGCGAAGGCGCGGACATCGACGCCTTCGGATTTTGCGCAGCGGCCGCTGGCGGGGCGGCCCGTTGCGAAAAATCCCGATCCGCGTCAGCCGTGGCTGGCGCGGGTTGCTGCGAATTGGGATGGCTCAACATGGAGCGCAAGCCGATCCAAATGGCGGCCGCTATCACGATCCCCGCGACGCCGGCGGCGAGCCAACGCGCCCTTGGCAGCTGCCGCGCAGTGACAGCCCGCACTTCGCGCAGGAGCACGCGCGCGGGCGGGGCCACGGACGCTTGTTGCGCGACCTTGATCTGAGCTTCGAGCTCACCGATGGAGGGACGGCCGGCGCGATTGCGGCTCAGACACCGCCGCACGATATCGACATAAGTAGCGGGAAGCGCCGCAGGCAAGGAGACGGTTCCCGCTCCTTGATCGGTCCAGGCGGGCGGGGATTGGGTCAGCGCCTCGACGATTAACACACCGAGACCCCAAATGTCACCGGCAGCGGAAAGGCTGCCGTCCTTGGCTTCCGGAGGATCGTACACGGACGATTTGGCGTTGCGTGCCGTAGGCGGTCCGGCGGGACGGATGTTGTCGCTCGCCAGCTTCAATTGATCTTCGACGACCAGAAAGTTTGGCGGCTTCAGCTGGCCGTGCACCAGGTTCTTGCGATGTAGAAAGGCCAGGGCGTCCAGGGCCGGAAGCAGCAGTTCCCGCACTTCGTCGGAAGTGAGGGACCGGTTGGGCAGAATCTGCGCAAGAGTTTGCTCGGCATATTCCATCACCACGAAGATGAAATCCTGCCCGCCGAGCTGGCATCGACCCGATTCGAACACGCGGATCAAATGCGGGTGTGCGAGGGCCGCAGCCGTTCTCCACTGTGCAAGCTGCGCTTCCGCCAGATTCGGGCCCGCCGGGATCAGCTTGATGGCAGCGTCGGGCAGGCGCTGGGACTTGCAGTCAGTGAGGAATACCACGCTGTGGTCTGATCTGCCCAGAAAGCGGCGCAGCGGAAACACGCCGTTGATAACCAGGTTCTCCCACTGGGTCCAGTCCTCGGTCATCGGTGCTCCTCAGACCTCCGCACTCGCAAACAACGATTGGCGCTCCTTCGGACTATACGACGATATCCCAAGAGAGAGGCTGATGGCTGGTCGATTTGGTCAAACTGCGGCGCTTGTCACGGCATTCATCACACGCGCCAGCTCGTCGCCGCGTAAATGAAATTGCCCCTTGCCTTATACTGCTTGGTCGCGGCATCTGACGGGCGTCGACATGGGATCTTGGAATAGCGTACTCGCGCAGCACGGCTACTCGATACTGATTGCCACGGTACTCCTCGAGGCGGTCGGATTGCCGGTGCCCGCCGCCCTGGTGCTGCTGATCGCGGGCGCCGCGGCGGCGCGCGGTTTATTGCAAATTCCCAACGCGGTCGGCGCAGCCCTGTGCGCCATGCTCGCGGGCGACACGCTGATGTTCCTTCTGGGCCGCTACACCGGCTGGTGGCTGCTGGGTATCCTGTGTCGCATTTCGCTCAACCCGGAATCGTGCATTCTGCGATCGGCGGATAGTTTCTACCGCCGCGGACGCACGCTGCTCGTCATCGCGAAATTCATTCCGGGAATCAACACCTTGGCGCCACCGCTCGCCGGAAGCATGAATATGCGCTTGGCGACCTTTCTGCGTTTGGACTTGGCGGGCGCCGCGCTCTACACGGGCTCGTATTTTGGTGTTGGGTTTGTCTTCAGCGGCGCGCTGGACTCGGTTACCCGAGGCTACAATACGGCAGGGCGGATAGTGGGTTGGGTCGCAATCACCTTGATTGTCGGATATTTGATGTTTCGGACGTGGCTATGGATCCGAGGGCGCGCGCTGAGCGCCGTGCCGTTCGCGGATCCAGACGAGGCGGCGCGCGAAATTTCAGCCGGTGCCCACGTCTACGATGTCCGCAGCCACGGCTATTTCGATGCCAAGGCGACGCGTATCCGAGGTTCACGAAGACTCGACCCCCACTCGCTGCATCAGCCCGACACGGAAATGCCCGGCGCGGGAACCGTCTATGTGTACTGCACCTGTGTTCGTCAAGCCACGAGCACGCGAGTCGCGCGCGAGCTGCAAAAAATGCTGCAGGAAAAGGGCGTACGCGTCACCGTGATCAAGGGCGGCCTGCGCGCCTGGACAAAGGCGGGCTTGCCTACCGAAGGCGTACCACCCGGAGAAATGGCCGCCCTGCCGATATTTTGATTTAGGGGTCAAGACTTGGGTTGCCGCGCCGATGTGTTGAGCATGTCAGACGGTAAACCGCGCAAATCAGCCGATCCCCTTTACCTGCTCTTGCGCGAAGGTCGCGCCGAGGAATTCAATCGGCGCAGGAAAGCCGGCGAGACATGCGACCTCCGCGGCTGCGATTTTCGCGGCCTCGATCTACGCGCAGTGGACGTCGCAAGCATCGATTTCTCCGACTGTTACTTTCGCCAGGCCGATCTGCGGGGGCTTGACCTGCGCACCTGCCCAATGGAGGGTGCAAGCCTCCACGCAGCGCACGTGTCAGGTGCTTACTTCCACAGCAAGCTTGCGCCGGAAGAGATCGAAATGTCGGTACGTCTCGGTACTCGCATGCGCCAGAGATGAGATTGCACACAGGCACGATGACCCCGCTTGATTGATCCGCTCGGGCCGCGCATGCACTGCGCCCTGATTGCGCTTGTGGTAGCCTATTTTGCAGCGTCTATAAAATTCAAAGGGAGTTGGATCCATGGATAGGGTTTCCGGAAGCGAATCACCTTCGCGGGCCGCTGCGCCGCTTGCGCCGGAACCGTTGCATTTCACGGGCAGCGGCGCCGAATATTTCGGCATTTGGATCGTCAATTTGTTGTTGACGATTGTAACCTTGGGCATCTATTCGGCGTGGGCCAAGGTACGGCGGCTGCAGTACTTCTACCGGCACACGGAACTGGCGGGCTCGGGCTTCGATTTTCACGGCAGTCCAGGTCGGATATTGTTCGGCCGCGCGATAGCGCTGGTGATGCTGATCGCCTATAACTACTCGGTACGCCTGCATTCGCCGGTAACGATCGTCATTTTGATCTGCATTGCAATCGTCATGCCGTGGCTGCTGCGCAATTCGTTTCGGTTTCGGCTCTACAACACGAGTTGGCGTGGCACGCGCTTTCATTTTCGGGGCACTGTCGGCGGGGCCTATCGCGTTTTCCTCCTCAACGGGTTCCTGACGCTGATCACGCTTTACGTGATGGCGCCTTTCATGCATCAGCGGCTCAAAGCCTATCAGCATGATAATAGTTGGTTCGGACGCACTCGCTGTTCCTTTCATGCGCGCGCCGGACAATTCTATGCGATCTATCTCCTGTTGCTGGCCGCCGTCGTGGTGTTTGCAGTCGTGATCGGCTTCAGCGGAATCGGCGGCGCATTGGCCGCGCTGTCTCAGGTCCAGAAGCATGGCGGCCATGCCGATCCGCATGCGGTATTCAGGGCCCTGGCCATCCTCTATGGTGCCCTGATCCTGATGGGCATGACGGTTGGGCCGGTATTTCATGCACTCGTTACAAACCTGATCTGGAACAACACGCGCCTCGGCGAACATCGCATCGAGTGCAAAATGTCGGCGCCTCGCCTCGTTTGGATCTCGGTGAGCAACTTTGTGCTGGTCGTACTCACCCTGGGATTGTTCATTCCCTGGGCGATGGTGCGTCTGGCGAAGTTTCAGTTGGAATCCGTGCGGTTGTTGCCGGCCAGCGATCTTCAGGAATTCTTGGCCGCGGAACCCGAAACGATCGGTGCGGTTGGCGAAGAAGCGGCGACTGCGTTCGATTTCGATATTTCGTTATAGGCCCGGAAGGGCTGAGCGTGCTGCAGGCGAATTATTTCGACGGACGCTCGACTCGCGTGCGCGCCGTGAATTTGTCCGTGATCGGCGCGGATCTCGTCGTCGCCGGCGAGGACACCAATTTCCGCGTGCCTTTCGCCGCGGTAAAGGTGGATGAAAGGCTTGGGCGGGCGCCCCGCCGGCTGCGCTTTCAGGACGGCGCATTCTGCGAAGTACGCGACCTGGATGCACTCGACACCCTGCTGTCGTCGACGGCGCATCGCGATGGATGGGTCGATCGCATGCAACGCCATCTGCAATTTGTCCTGTTCGCGATCGTTGCGTGTGCGGCGCTTACATTCGCCGCGTACAAGTGGGCGCTGCCCTGGGCGGCCGCAAGAGGCGCTGATCATCTGCCGCCGGGAATAGGAAAAACGCTGTCGGTACAAACACTGAACGTTTTGGACGGCAAAATTCTCATGCCCAGCAAGATCGCCGAGGAGCGCCAACAGTCGCTCGGCGCGAGATTTCATGCGCTGCGACTGCCGGAGGGCGGCAACCCCGATTCAGAATTGCTGTTTCGCAGTTCGCCGCAACTTGGAGCGAATGCGTTCACGTTGCCCGACGGGACGATCATCGTGCTCGATGAATTGCTCACCTCAATTGATGACGACTCGGAGATGATGGCGGTATTCGCCCATGAATTGGGTCATGCGCATGGCAGGCACGGCCTGCAGCTGCTGTTGCGAAGTTCCGCGGTGGGCGCTTTCTGGACTCTGTACATTGGCGACATCAGCAACCTGCTCGCGGCGGCGCCGGCGGCCATTGTGCAGGCGAGGTACTCGCAAGACCTCGAGCAACAGGCGGACGATTATGGGGCGGCGCTGTTGATCCACAATGGTATGTCGCCGGCTTTGCTGGCGGACGCCCTCAAGAAATTGGCGGCCTCCCATTCCGGATCATCGAACGGCGGATATCTGTCGAGCCATCCCTCGACGGATGAGCGCATGCGCCACCTGCGGCAGCTTGCCGCAGCACAGCCCTGAGACTGATACGCATCAAATCTCACGCCTGGCCAGGCGACGACTTGATGAAATCTACGAACGCGCGCAGCGGCGCAGGCAGAAGGCGCCGGCCGGGATAATAGAGAAAAGGCCCCGAGAAACGCTGCCACCAAGGCTCGAGGACGGGCTCCAGCGCGCCGCTGTCGAGATGCGGACGCAGCCAGTCCTCAAAAAGGTACAGGATGCCGGTGCCGGCAATGGATGCTTCGACCGCAAGATCTGTTGCCGTACCCACCTGGACGAGGAGCGGCCCGGAAGGATCGACTTGCACCACCTCGCCGCCGCGCTCGAACTCCCACGGCACCATTGCACCACTCGTGAAGCGGCCGCGCAGGCAGGCATGGCTCAGCAGGTCGCGCGGGTGTTGCGGCCGGCCGTGACGATCAAGATAGGCGGGAGCTGCGGCAGTCGCGAAGCGCTGTGCGCGCGGCCCGATCGGAACCGCAATCATGTCTCTTTCCAGCCGCTCGCCGTAGCGAATACCCGCGTCACAGCCGGCCGCCAGAACATCGATGAAACTGTCGTCGGCAATCACCTCCAGCCGGATGTCGGGATAGGCGGCGAGAAAGGGCGGAACGATCGCGGGCAGCGTCAAGCGGGCCGCGCTGACCGGGACATTGAGCCGTAACGTCCCCGCCGGCCGGTTGCGAAAGCCATTTACCACGTCGAGGGCTGCATGCACCTCATTCAACGCGGGCCCGAGCCGTTCAAGCAAGCGCTGCCCCGCCTCGGTCGGGACGACGCTGCGGGTGGTGCGATTGAGCAGCCTAACGCCCAGCTGCGTTTCGAGCCGACGCACGGCCTCGCTCAGCCCTGAGGCGCTGCTGCCGCTTGCACGTGCGCCGTCACGAAAGCCCTTGGCGCGCGCCACAGCGAGGAACGCGTTCAAGTCGCTCAGATCGGTTTCCATTGTTCGTCATCCCGCACGGCCTGTGCAGATTATAGCTAATTGTCGAACGAGAACACCACGATTAGCATGAACCAAATCCAACAGGAGTCTCATATGCCCACCATCAATAGATCCGCCACGTTCAAGCTCGGCAACCGCGTCGTGAAGCGCCTGGGCTATGGCGCCATGCAACTGGCGGGACGCGGCGTTTTCGGTCCACCCAAGAATCATGACGCGGCACTGGCTGTGCTGCGCGAGGCCGTTGCGAGCGGTGTGAACCACATTGACACCGCCGACTTCTACGGCCCGCACGTCACCAACCAAATCATCCGCGAAGCGCTCGCGCCCTACGGCGATGATCTCGTCATCGTCACCAAGATCAGCGCCCGGCGCGGCGCGGATGGATCTTGGATTCCAGCCCTCTCGCGCGAGGAACTCACGCAGGCGGTCCACGACAATCTCAGCAATCTGGGCTTGGATGTGCTCGACGTCGTCAACTTGCGCAGCATGTTCAACGTGCATCATCCCGCCGAGGGGTCGATCGAGGCACCCCTCACGGCTCTGGCCGAGCTGCAGCGGCAGGGCTTAGTGCGTCACATCGGGCTGAGCAACGTCACTCCCGCGCAAATCCAGGAAGGACGCCGGATCTGCGAGATCGTCTGCGTACAGAACTATTACAATCTGGCCCATCGGGGCGACGACGCTCTGATCGACGACTTGGCCCGGCAGAGCATCGCGTACGTGCCGTTTTTCCCGCTCGGCGGGTTCACGCCGCTGCAGTCTGACACATTGAACTCTGTTGCCACCCGTCTCGACACGACACCGATGGCCGTCGCCCTGGCGTGGCTGCTGCAACGCTCACCGAACATTTTGCTCATCCCAGGTACCTCATCCCTCGCCCATCTTCGCGAGAACATCACCGCTGCCGCGCTGACCCTCTCTGAGAACGAGCTGAGCGAGCTGGATGGGATTGCCCATTGATCGGGCGTCTGCTCGCGGAGGACGTTGCGGCGAAGCTAGCCGCGAGCGCGGCTGGCGCTGATCGGTGGATGGGCGGCGCTTTTTGCGCGAGGATCGCTGCCGCGATTTTGTGGCGTTGATTCGGACCGTCGATAATGGGCGATGAGCTTTGTCAGACCCGCGGCCTGCGCGCTCAGCGCCTGCGCCGCCGCCGTATCCTCTTCGACCAGCGCCGCGTTTTGCTGCGTCATCGTGTCCATCGAGGTCACAGCTTGGTTTACCTGCTCGATCCCGGAGGCCTGCTCGCGGCTGGAGTTGGCGATCTCCACCATTACGTCCGTGACCTTCTTCACGCGGGTGACGATCTCAGCGAGCACCTTGCCCGATTCATCCACCAGCCGCGTCCCCTCGTTCACCTTGCCGACTGAGTCCTGGATCAGCGCCTTGATCTCCTTGGCCGCCCCCGCGCTCCTCGAGGCGAGGTTGCGCACCTCGGATGCCACTACCGCAAAGCCACGTCCCTGCTCGCCCGCACGCGCAGCTTCCACCGCCGCGTTCAGCGCCAACAGATTCGTCTGAAACGCAATCTCATCGATCACCCCGATGATGTCGGCGATCTTCTTGCTCGCTGCGTTGATCTCGCTCATGGCGGCTACGGCCGAGCCCACGACACGGCCGCCGCGCTCGGCCTGCTCGCGCGCAGCTTCCGCCAACTGGCTGGCGTGCGCCGCGTTATCCGCATTGTTCTTGACGGTCGAGGTCATCTCTTCCATCGAGGAGGCCGTCTCCTCCAAACTGGAGGCTTGCTCCTCTGTACGCCTGCTCAATTCGAGGTTACCGCGGGAGATCTCCTCAGCGCCAAGCTGCACCTCGTGTGAAGTCTTGGTCAAACTCGTGACGACTTCCATCATGGACTGAATCATCGAATTGACCGATACGGCGAGCGCCTTGAAGTGACCCGATTTGTCGTCAACCTTCACTCGCGAGGTAAGATCGCCGTCGACGGCCCGTTGCACGACCTGCATCGTTTCCGCCACCGTCGTTGAAACGCTGCCTATCAGTTGATTGATGCTGCGCGTCAGCAGCTCGAGGTTACCCGTCTTGGCGTCCATACTGATGCGCCGATCGCCGGCGCCGCTAAGTGCCGACTGGATCACATCCTGGGATTCTTGCACTGCACTATCGAAAGCCCGCGCCTCGATGATGATCGGCGTGATCTCGCTGGCGAATTTGACCACCTTCCAGGGTCTGCCGTCCCGACCGATCAGCGGATTGAAGCTTGCACGAACCCAGACCTCGCGGCCGTTCTTGCCCATGCGACGGAAG
>Ga0210394_10001769_pt1 | contig 32618 bp, 24 predicted proteins | sample IncBWC12MmetaG_FD_160121 | JGI IMG/M metagenome (GOLD analysis project Ga0210394, IMG submission 160121) | Forest soil microbial communities from Barre Woods Harvard Forest LTER site, Petersham, Massachusetts, United States - Inc-BW-C-12-M | ecosystem: Environmental > Terrestrial > Soil >... | reverse complement strand
ACCACAAGGTTGTTTTAAAAGCAGGCGCTCGGGTGATCGGACACGTCGTGGCGCACGATACGTCCTCGACACACAATGCAGAATCGAGGATCGCAATGTCCTTCAATTCAATCTCTACGAAGGGCGGCGAACAAGCGCAAATTTTCTTCGTCATACAGGCACTCGCGATTGCAGCTCGGTTAAAAGAGAAAGACGACTTTGAAGGCGGTCGACCAATGGAGGCCACCGCCATTATTGCAGCCGCTGCCGGCGGTAGCATCGGGGGACCACTTCCCGAAGGGCAGCTTCGACCGGAGGATTCAGGGGTTTACGGCATCCCGGGGCTCAGTCTGGCTGTGTTGACAACGGAAACCGGTTCGCAGTTTCCCGTCCTGAATTCCGCCAGCGAAAAGATTCGCCTCCCAAAGGGAACACAGATGGTCCTCCGTGTGGTACAGAATTAGACCTTGCCGCAACCGCGTTTCCCGAAGCTCAACGGGCGTGCCTCCGAATGCGCCTGCGAGCGCCTGCGAGCGCCTGCTGAGCGTGCCGCTATTTCACAGCATGACCGCCGAGCAAGTGAATTGCATCGCCGCTGCGTTGATGAAAATCGCCGGAGCGAAGTAAAGACGCCGGCTACTCGTAGCGCAGCGCCGTGCTTGGCTCGATTCTGGTCGCGCGCAGGGCGGGTAAATAGCACGCGAGCGTTCCCACGACGAGCAGGAATGCGGAGATCGCGCCGAACGTCCGCGGATCTCCGGGCTGCACGCCGAACAGTAGCGTTTGCAACAGCGGCATCAGCGCGAAGGACGAGGTTAGGCCGACCAGCAGTCCGGCGAGCACCGGGCCGAGGCTCTGTCCGAGAATCAGTTGGAGAATTTTGCGGGGGCTCGCGCCGAGCGCCATGCGAATGCCGATTTCGTTGGTTCGTTGCGCGATCGAAAAGGCAGTGACGCCCGCGATGCCGAGGCACGCAAGCAGTAGCGCCGTTCCCGCCAGAGTTGCCGCCAGGAATGCCACGAAGCGATTCTGTGCGCGCGCTTGATTGACAAGTTCATCCAGAGCGATTAGCCGCGCGACCGGTGCGTTTTTATCGACTGTCGCGACTCGTGCACGAATGGGCTCCGCCAGATCCGATAGCGGTACACTGGCCCGCACTACAAACGAGACCGGGCGAGGCGCAAGCTGGAAGGGAACGTAAATTTGCGGCCGCACCATCGTCGTGAGCGAGTGATATTGCACGTGCTTGACGACGCCCACAATGACCACCCAATCTCGTTCGAATTCGTATGGCCCTTTCGGTGAATCGGAGATATTGAGCCTGCGTCCGAGGGGATCCTGGCCCGGCCAAGTTTGTTTCGCGAGCGCATCGTCAATAATGGCGACGTGCTGGTGCGCGGCGTCGTCCGCAGCCCTGAAGTCTCGTCCTTCGATCAGCGTGGCCCCGATGGTTCGGAAATATCCCGGCAGGATCGAGCGATCATCTGCGAGCGCACTGGACTGCTCAGAAGGCGGGGTGCCCTCTGGATAATAGGCGTCGTACCAGTTCGGGTAGCTGTCATCAAGCGGCAGGTGCGAAACGAGCGAAGCGGACTCCACGCCCGGAATCGTCTGCAGCTTCTGCTGCAGTTCGTGGACGAAATTATAGTTGCCGGGGGAAGTCGAGAACGTAAGCACGTTGCTAGGCTGGAATCCAGGATTCACATCGAGCAGCGCGAGGAATGTGCGCACCAGAAGCCCCATGCCGGCCAGCAGCACAAAGCTGAGTGCGACTTCTGTGGCAATCAGAACTTTGCGAGGCCATTTGTTTCCGGCGCCGGCGATGCGCGTGCTGTTCTTGAGCCCCTCCAGCAGGTCCACGCGGCTGGCGGCGAATGCCGGCGCCAGACCAAAAACGATGCCGGTGAGAATCGAGATTGCCAGAGTGTACGCAAATACGGCCGGGTTGAGCTCAATCGAGCCAAGGCGCAGGAGCGATTCGGGGCGCAGCGCGAGCAATCCTTTCAGCGCAAACCATCCGACCGCGATGGCCGCGATTCCGCCGCAAAGAGCGAGAACGATGCTTTCGGTGAGCAATTGACGCAAGATGCGGCTGCGCGCCGCACCGATGGCGGCGCGGATGGTGGTTTCGCGCATGCGATAGCCCGAGCGCGCGAGCAGCAAATTGGCCACGTTGGCGCACGCGATCAGCAAGACAAGAGCCACGCCGCCGAAGAGCAACAACAGCGTGCGCCGGACGTTGCGCGTATCGTCATCCTGCAGCGGCGCGACGTGCAACGATAACTTCTCGTCGTCGAACACGGGCACCGTGCGGCGAAGTTCCGCGGCGATGAGGTCGGATTCAGATTGTGCTTGGAGGAAATTTGCACCGGGGCGCAGGCGCCCAATGGTGCGCAGGTAATTCGGGCCATCGGGCTTCGCGGAGTTGAATCCAAGCGGCATGAACAGATCAACATTGGGAGGCACGCTGGAATCGTCGGGAAAAACCAGGCGAAAATCCTGAGGCAGAACTCCCACGACGGTCACCGAGCCGTCTTCGACTCGCAGCGAGCGGCCGATGATTCCGGGATCGCCGCCGAACCGGCGTTGCCACAGTGCGTAGGAAATGATCATCGTGGCTGGTTCGTCCGCTTGCACATCTTCGGCCGTGAACAAGCGCCCCTGTGCGGGCCTGCTGCACAGCAACGAGAGAAAATTCTCCGTCACGTGTCCCAGCTTCACTTGTTCGGGCCTGCCTTCTCCAGGAACGACGGAATTCCTGACCCAGATTCCGCCGATTTGCTCGAACAGGCTGGAGTGTTCGCGCAGTTGCACGAGTTCGTAGTCGGAAGCGGGCGCGCGGTGTTCGTCGCCCAATCCAGTCCAGATGATGGCCAGGCGGTTCGCATCGGGGTAGGGAAGCCCGCGCAGCAAAACTGCATGCACGACTGTGAAGATCGCAGTGTTCGCGCCGATGCCGATGGCCAGCGTGAGGATTGCGGCAAGCGCGAACAGAGGACTTCTGCGCAGCAGCCGCAGTCCATAGCGAATATCTTGTAGCAGCTGCTCAAACCAAACGAAGCGCCAGACGCCGCGTGCCTCTTCCATCACACGCGCCACATTGCCGAACTTCCGCACCGCCGCATAACGCGCTTCTTCCGGCGACATGCCCCGCGCGATGTTGTCCTGCGTTTCGCGCTCGATGTGCTCGCGGATGTCCTGCTCAAGATCATCCAGCGCGCTCTTTCGGCGCTTCATGGGGGGCCCTCCTGCTCCGCCGTTTGCAGCGGTGTTGGGGTGCCGGCCTTCGCTAGCCCGCGCACCGGTGTTCGTCACCAGGGAGTCGCTCTTCAGTAGACATTCTAGGTGATGCTAGGACGCGCGCCCTGGAATGTCAAGATCATCGCCGGCGCGTCCTGAGCCTGCCGCTGTTTCCGTGCGCTGCGGCGGAGCCTTTAAATTTCGTAGCGTGCGAGGTGCTGGGCGTCGTCGGGAACAAGTGAGCCGGTGCTCAGGTCGGCAGTTGCGCGGAAGCGTCGGGAAGTCTACTCGTATCGCAGGCAATCGATGGGATCGAGGTTGGCAGCCATGCTTGCCGGATAGTACCCGAAGAACACGCCTACACCAGCGGAGATTGCGAAACCAATCGCCACCCACAGATAGGAAAGCGTCGCGGGAACCGAAGGCACCAGCGTGCGCACCAACAGAGATACTCCTGCGCCGATCAATATACCGATTGTGCCGCCGATCAACGTGAGGACCACAGCTTCCAGCAGGAACTGCAAACGTATATCCGCGCGGCGGGCGCCGATCGCCTTGCGCACGCCAATTTCCTGCGTGCGCTCCGTCACGGAGATAAGCATGATGTTCATCACCCCGATGCCACCCACCAGCAAGCCGATGGAGCTGATCACCGTTGTGAGGATCACGAGCGCGCCGGTGAGCTGATTCCACAGATTGCTCAGAAAGTCCGGCGAGCTCAGTTCGAAATCATTTTCCTTTTCCGCGGGAACGTGGCGCAAGCGGCGCATGGCCTGAATCACTTCGCCTTGCGCCACTTCGACATTTACATTCTTGGGAACGGTGAATGCCATCACGAGTTCTTTCGATCCCGGGTACTCCTTCTTGAAATTACTCAGCGGGATGATGGCGAAGATGTCCACTCCCGGACCGAGGAACAATCCCTGGTCGTGCTCGAAAACGCCGACGACTTCGTACAAGCCGCCATTGATGCGCACGGTCTTGCCCAGCGCGTCCGTGTCGGGGAAGAGCGATTCGCAGATGGCGGCACCCAGCACCACCACGGGGCGCGCGTGTTCCTCGTCGTAAGCGCTGATGAAGCGGCCGCGCTCGATGGTGAACAGCGGAATCGCCTCCGTGTACTGCGGCTCGGCGCCGCGCACGATGACTTTCTCGACGCTGTGATCGCCGCTGATGATCAGATTGCTATCTCCGAAGAAAAAGCCGCGCGTGCCAATGGTGGTAACGATTTGCACATCGGGAGCGGCCTGGCGGATGTAATCGGCATAGCCGTATTCAATATAGCGGCGCGTGCGAATGCGTTCCGGCATGCGCGATGGGTCCATCGCGGGCGGAAACCTTGTCAGAAAATATGTGCGCGAGCCGAGCGATTCCACCTTGTCCTGCACGAACTTGTTCAGGCCTTGAATTATGGCGGCCATGGAGATCACGGAGGACACACCGATGACAATGCCCAGCACGGTGAGCGCCGAGCGCACTTTGGATGAGCGCAACGTGTCCATTGCGGCGAAAAAATTCTCCCGGGCCTGCGCCAGCGTCATGAGCGCCATCAGTCGGACCTCAAGGCCACTACCGGATCCAGTTGTGACGCGCGCAGTGCCGGATAGATTCCGAAAAATAGTCCGACGGCGGAACTGAGGAAAACGCCCATCACCGCTACCCAAGTCCGAACGGAAGCAGGGAACGGCGTATAGGTCCGCAGTGCCAGCGCCACCAGAAATCCCAGAGTCACGCCGGCGAGGCCTCCCACGATGCATTGCATCACGCTTTCCACTATGAACTGCCGCAGGATGTCGTGCTTAGTCGCACCCACGGCCCGGCGGACGCCAATTTCTCGCCGCCGCAGAGTTACGCTCACGAGCATCACGTTCATGATCACGATGCCGCCAATCACCACCGAAATCGCGCTGACCATGATGAACACCGCAAAGAAAGCCGAACTGATGCTGCGCCACAGGGCCATGTAACTTTCTTTGGTGCCGATGAAAAAATCATCTTCCCGATTGCCTAGCAGATGGCGCCGCGAACGCAGAATCAAATGGGCCTGGTCCTGCGCCATCGCAAAGTTCTGCGCGCTGGTCTTGGCGTTGATCGTGATGCTGGAGTGCATTCCCTGGACACGAAGGAAAACCGGTAGCGGAATGATGACGAAGTCGTCCTGGTCTTGCCCGAGGACGCTGCCAATCTTTTCCATCACCCCGATCACCAGGAATTCATCGTTGCCGATGCGAACGGATCTGCCGATGGGATCCACGCCGAGAAATAATTCCCGCACCAGCGTGTCTCCGATCAAACAAACATTGACCTTGTGCTCGGCTTCGGACGCAGTGAAGTAGCGGCCGGACTCGACCGAACGCGAGTCAATCTCCGCCATGTTTGGCGAATTGCCATAAAGATTTACATCCTGCAGCTCTTTGTCGCCAGATCGTGCGTGCACGCTGGCGCTGGCACTGCCGCCGACTTGTTCACAAGCAGTGCATTCGGCGGCAATCGCGGCCATGTCCTCTATTTCGATTTTTCTGTACTTCAGCGCTTTGATGATGATGGTGAAGTCGGTCACCGCGAAGGGCGTGCGCGCGATTTGGAACACGTTGGTGCCCAGGTTGGCGATCTTCTGTTCCACATACTGGTTGGCGCCCTGCACGATGGTCATGACGGTAATGAGCGTGGCCACGCCCATCGTCAGGCCCAGAGCGGTAAGCGAAGCGCGTAGCTTATGCTCGCGCAGAGCGCTGAAGCACTGCGCAAGGTTGTCGCTGACAGCAAGCATGGCGGCCGAGTGGACTTCTCAAGTTATCTTATCAACTCTTCAGCGATTGTGCAGGCTTGGCTGGCCGCAGCAGCAGGAACCATTTTTTGAGTGAAGGCAAACCAAACGCGCCGGCTGTGGCCGCCGGAGAAGGCGACGGCGCCGAGGTTTAGCGTAGTTTTATGAACAGGACGGGGTTGACCAGTAATCCTCCCGCAATCTCATCCGTAGGTAATTCACTCGGCATACTTGAGACTTGCTCGGATCTCTACCCACTAACACTCGCCCTTGACAGGCTTCGCGACGCTTGGCCATGGCTGAATGGGTTTGTTGTTTTCGAAGCTCTGATCATCAACGGGCCACCGTTTACCCATTAGCCTCCTGTACCAAAACTGTCCCTTTGGCCAACGATTTCCGCGTTCCTATTTATTACACTCGCACGCATCCTAATTGATTACCTCTTTGTGCTTCTGGGCGCCAAGCAGGGTGCACATTTGATTCCGAGCGATGGGAATCGAACCAGCCGAAATCCCGACTTGGACTGCTCGCTAACTGCCGAAATGTTTTCTTCGTCGGTTGTTTCGATCGAACCCAATTGTCGAAACGGAGATAACTCTGATGCTTCGAAAATTCGGACCCGCTAGCTTGACCTTGACCGTACTTGCAACTCTCTTCGCCGCTGTTCCTGTGCGCGCGCAATTCACCCCTGATTTGCAGCCGCGCGCCACCTCCACCCAGGAACGCGAGGGGGGAACGCTGGTGACCCTCGCCGGCAACGTCCGTCCCGAGGCGAACCGTGAGAACGATCGCGGCCCAGTTGCTGAAAGCTTTCTTATGGAGCACATGCTGCTTCAGTTGCGCCGCCCCCCCGAACAGGAGCAGGCTCTGCAGCAGTTCATCGGTGAGCTGCACGCCAAAGGTTCTGCGAACTTTCACCGGTGGACCAATGCGAAAAAATTTGGAGAGACTTTTGGTCCCCCAACACAAGAGCTGGACGACGTCACGAGTTGGCTAGAGTCATACGGCTTCAAGGTCAATACGGTTTATCCCAGCAGAATGGTGATCGATTTCTCCGGCACTGCGGGCCAAGTGCGGAAGGCATTTGCGACCGAGATCCATAACTTAGACGTGAAGGGCGAGAAGCATATCACCAACATGAGCGACCCGCGAATTCCTTTGGCGCTCGCGCCGGCCATTGTCGGCATCGTCTCTCTGAACGACTTCCGCCCGAAGCCCATGCACACGATGCACAAGGCAAGGCCCCAGTTCACGGATAGCAGCGGAAATTACACCGTGGTACCCGAGGACTTGGCGACAATCTACAATTTGAAGCCCGTGTTCAGTGCCGGCACATCGGGGCAGGGCCAGACGATTGTGGTTATCGAAGATAGCGACGTGTTCAGCACCTCGGACTGGGATACATTTCGTTCCACGTTCGGCCTCTCTGCGTATTCGTCGGGCTCCTTTACTACGGTTTTCCCGCCACCCCCAGTCGGACCAAACAATTGCAGCGATCCCGGCGTGATCGCTCAGGTTGACGCGGAAGCGATCCTGGACGCGGAATGGGCCAGCGCGGCGGCGCCGAGCGCGGCTATTCAGATGGCCACTTGCGCCGACTCAACCACCACTTTCGGCGGTCTGATTGCCTTGCAGAACTTGATCAACGCGAGCCCCAGTCCGCCCGCCATCATGAGTATCAGCTATGGCCAGTGCGAGACGGTGAACGGCGCGGCGGCCAACGCAGCCTTTAGCTCGGCGTATCAGCAAGCGGTCGCTGAAGGTGTCTCCGTTTTCGTAGCCGCGGGCGATAGCGCCGCGAGTGGATGCGACAACGGCGCGGCGGCAGCGACCCACGGCATCGCCGTGAATGCGTTTGCCTCTACACCATACAACGTCGCTGTGGGCGGCACCGATTTCAGTGATACGTATTCCAGCACGAACAGTACGTATTGGAACCCTACCAATACGTCCAACTACGGCTCGGCAATTTCCTACATTCCGGAAACACCCTGGAACGATTCGTGCGCTGGCTTGCTGGTCACGAACTACTACGGTGGTGGTGAACTCCCCTACGGGCCTGGCGGATTTTGCAATGACCCAACAGGAATTGGGTCAATCCTCCTGCAGCTGACGGTCGGCGGAGGTGGCGGGCCAAGCGCATGCGCGACCGGCACGCCCTCCGTCAACGGCGTGGTGGGCGGAACCTGCGCGGGATGGCCCAAGCCTTCCTGGCAGTCCGTTTTTGGCAGTCCCAGTGATGGGGTGCGCGACACCCCCGACGTCTCGCTGTTCGCGGCCGATGGCGTCTGGGGTCACTACTACGTATTTTGTTGGTCTGATGTTGCCAACGGCGGAGCGGATTGTACGGGCGATCCCACCAACTGGGCGGGTGCAGGCGGAACATCCTTTGGGTCGCCGATCATGGCGGGCATCCAAGCGCTCGTGAATCAAACGACTGGAACGCGGCAAGGCAATCCCAACCCCGTCTACTACCAACTTGCGGCGGCTGAATATGGCCCGGCTGGCAACAGTTCTTGCAATTCCAGTAACGGCGAAACCGTTTCCAGCAACTGCATTTTCTACGATGTGACGCTCGGCGACACGGACGTCGACTGCGCATACTTCGACGGCACGGACCTTTACAATTGCTACGATCCGGGAGGTACCTATACGAACGGTCTGGTCGGCGTGCTTTCCACAGACAACAATTCTTATCAGCCTGCATACGTCGCCACAACCGGGTGGGACTTCGCCACCGGAATCGGAAGCTTGAACGTCGCAAACTTGGTGAACAACTGGCCGACGCCCATGTCGAACTTGTCCGGAATGTGGGATCTGCGCGTCGGGAATTCGGCGAACCCTCCCACCGGCCAAATCGGCGAAACGGAGTTTACCTTCGATGTGGACATCCAAGGGAGGACGGCAACGACGGAATCCCTTTCCGACAGCGGCTCGCAGAATGATGCGTTCACGAATTCCGTTTGTTCCGCCGTCGACTCGAGCTTCAACGTGACCATGAACGGAAATTTCACGGCGTCGCCCTTGGTCTCTTTTCAGCTCTTTGTGGACAATGGCGAGTCTTATTCGATGACCGGCAACCTCTCCGCGGACGGAACCACGGTGACAGGAACCAACGTGCAGTACAACGCCACCTCGCAGAACTGCGGAAAAAACGACGTGGGAAGCACTTTCACGGCGACGCTTTTCAAGCCCGCTACCGGAACATACGTGGGGTCGTTCACTCCCGATGCAGGCGGGCAAGCGTTTAGCGCCACCATCGTTTTGAACGAGGACGGCAGTTTCAATATCACTGGATCAGTCACAGGTTCAGGCAACTCCTGCTTTTCGAATTTAACCGTCAACAGCAATTTTGCGCCGAGCCTCGCTTCCGGTGACGTATTGGACTTTTTCGGGACAGACTCGCAAGGAAACCAGGTTGGCTTTGTTGCGAACGCAGGCGGGTCAAGTGGCGCCGCAGGCGATACCATGTGGCAAAATCTGTATGTAACTGCGGCCGTCTACGGCGGCGCGTGCAACGGCCAGACCTACACCGATGCTCCCTTCCATAAGGTGAGCCGTAGACCTCACGGCAGGCGACTCCCGATCGTCACCAGACGATCGAATCGGTATTAGATGTCGGAACAGCGACTTCCGGAGGTAGCGCATTTGTGACCGGATATCTCAGCAAGACTCTCCGTGTGTGAAAAGGTTGCGCGCCGTCGAGACGGTGCAGTGGAAGCCCGCGCGACAACGCGATCGTCAAATTTACGGCTGCATAAGAGTTGATTGCCGAACGACTTAGATTGCTTCTTTGCGCGGGCTGGGTGATTCGGGCGTGTCGCGACTGGCGAGCTGGGTAAATCCCGCGACGTTGCCGGCGCCCGCGACGTTGGTGGCGCGTTCGCGCAGCATTTGCGCCAGCCCATCGAAAACTTTCGAGCAGGAATCGCGCAGCGCCTGGTCGGCGGAGCGCAGCAGCGATTCGATTCCGTTCTGCCCGTGCTCGTTGAGCCGCCGCACCGAGGCCATCACCCAGGAATCAGCCGTGGTCTGCAGGCGGTCCTGAAACTTTCCGGCGGCGTCGCCGCTCGCGCGCTCCAGCTGGGCGGTCCATTCATTCTGATGCGCGTCGCGCTCGGTGCGAAAACCTTCGAGCGCCGAGGTAAATTCCGCACTCAGCGCCGCACGCCCTTCGCCGATGCTGGCTTCCCATTGCGATGCCATCTGCGCGCGGAAGCGTTCGACGGATGAAAATGCGTTCACGTCCAGCTGATGCAGCAGCTGCTGCGTGGCGTGGTCAAATTCCTCCGCGCGCTCGCGCCGCGTGGTGGCAGTGGTGGCTGCAAACTGGGTGGTCTCGCGATCGGATACTTCGTGCAGCAACTGGCCGAAGGAAGCCGCGGCGGCCTCGGCCGCGCGGTCGAGATCGGTGCGCGTGCGCGCCGCGACTTCGCCGGCGACGCCTTCCACCTGCTCCCGGATTTGCCCCAGGTGCGCCGCGGACTGCGCCGCGAGTTGCATTTCGAATTTCTGCGCGGCGTCCGCGCTCCTTTGTCCCAATCCCGCCTCGGCAGTAACACAGGACTGTTCGACCAGCGCCTGCAGACGCGCGCGCGCCTCTTGCTGCAGCCATTCGGATGTGTGCCCGATGGATTCAGCCGCGGCGTGCGAGGCGCGCACGCCACTTGCATCCAATTCCTCGGACCACTTTGCCAACGCATCCTTGCGCGCAGCTTCAAAATCGGCATGCAGGCTGGCCAGCGTCGCGGCGACCTGCGCGGCAACTTCGCGCTGATTATTTTCCGAGACCTGGCGCAAGCGTTCGCGGTGCACGCGCAGGCTATCCTCGAGCTGCACTTCGCGAGCCGCGAGTTCGTGCAAGAGCGCGGGAACGCGCTCGAGATGCGGCGCGAGTCTGGCCTCGGCTTCGGCGACGGCGCGTTCCTGGAACTGGTGGCTGAGCGAATCCAGCACGGGCACCGCGCGCTGCGCAACGTCCGTCGAGAGATTTTCCATGCGGCGATTCATTTCCGCCGTCTGCGCGTCCAGGATTCTTTCCAGGCGCCGGTGCAGTTCGTTTACGGTGTCGTGACTGGCGGCTTCCAGCTGCGCCGAAAATTCCTCGGTGCGGCTGGCCACTTGCTTTACTTCCGCAAGCGAGCTGCGGGCCTTCAGCACTTCCTGCTCCAGCGCAGACTGAATCCCGGAAAACGTCTCGCGCGCCTCAGTGGCGGCCTGCGCGAACGGCTGGCGCAATTCACCCAGCCGCTCGGTCATTTTCTGCTCGGCGTTGCGCACGACTTGCTGCGAGCGCTCCGCGAGCTGGTCAACCATCCGCTGCAAATTATTATCGAGTGACGATTGCAAGAGCTCGTTCCATTGCCCTTGCGCTACAGTCATTTCCGATTCCAGGCGCTGGCGCCAGACGGCTGCGGCGCTCTCCTGAGCCGCGATTTCTTCCTTCGTCGGCTCTACTGCCTGCGAGTTGCGCGCGGCATCGGCTGCTTCCAGTTGCAGCAGTACGCGCGCCACTTGGCTGGTGGCTTCCTGTGCGTGGCCGCTCTCGGCGCGCAGCGCCTCGGCCTGGCGGGTGATCTCGTCCAGCAGTTCGCGGGCTTGGCCGAATTTTTCCGCGAATCCGGATTGCAATGCGCCGAGCGCTTCATCTTGCTTTGCGGCCACTTGCGCGAAAAATTCCTCGCGCGCGCCAGCCTGCATCTTTTCGATCTCGCTCTTCCATTTCGCGAAAAGCTCTGCGGCGCTGGCCGCTCGTTCGCGCACGGTTGCCGCCGCGGTCTGCAGCACTTCCTCGCGGGCCTGCTCGGCAGCCGTCAGCACTGCGTCCTTGGCCTGACGGTCCAGCTCCGCGCGGAATTCCCGCAGCAGAGGGTTATCAGCCGCTGGAGCAGCTACGGCCTGATGCGCTGCTTCGCGCGCGAGATCTTGCGCAGGTTCAGACGCCAGGTGAATTCGCTGCGAATCAATTTTTGCTTCCGTCTGGAAATGGTCCATAAAGTCCCCGAGGGTCCCCGCCGCAGTGTCGCTTGCCGGCTGTTCGCTGAAGTGTGCTATCGATCTTGCAGCTAACGGTGCAGATTCAGGGATCGCCGCTGCCGCGCTCGTCCATTCAGCAGCTTCGCTCCCCCAGATATTTGCAGGACTTTCCAGCTCTACAGCAATCTGAAAGAAATCACGAATCGAGTGCGGCCGTTGCACCCAGGCAACGCGCGCTCGCAGAGTGGTTCGCGAATTTTCCATCGAGCTTGCGTTCGCATTGCTTCCCGCATCTGCTTCGGCGACGCCTCGCGCCACGGCTTGCGGAAGATCCAGCGTCACCCAGGTGTTGCGCGGCAAATGGTGTTTGGAAGTGTAGCGGCATCCGTGAAGATTGAAGGCCAGCGTCGAGGTGCGTTCTTCGAAAGGCTGGCCGAGCAGGTCAATCCCGCGCACAATCAATGGCAAGGATTCCGAAAGTCGTTCGCTGCGGCGGCGTTCTGTGCTGGGCTGGTTCAAATCGACTTCTCCACCGGTTTCGCTGCGGGTGTCCGCGACGCGTTGCTTGATGCTCCATGCGAAACGCCGGATGACGTATTACATGGAGCGATGAGAGAAAGAATAGCACTCCTCGCGGGACGAATCGAGAAAAGAAAGCGTGCCAGAATGGGAATTTCACGAAAGGGAAACCTACGAGGCGGCTGCCCACGGGCACAGCCGCCGTCCCGCCAATAAATGGTCTACTTCTTCTTCTTTTTACCCACGGACGTATCCTGCCCGCCGCTCATGGCGTTCAGGCCATCCAGCGCGTCCTTGCAGAGCTTGCCTGTGGCGTTCTCCGCTCCCGTATCAATACACTTTTGATAGGCTTCGGCGGTTCCGGGGGGAATGATGTACGTCATTTTGTCGCCTTCTTGCTTGGTATCAATTGTCGCAGTTAGCGCGCTTCCCAGCATATACCAGGTAATCTGGTCCTTAGGATCGGCCTGGGAAGCTTTTTGCAACGGAGCGACTGCCTCCTTCATGCGGCCCTTGTTGCTGAGCACGATGCCGAGGTTCTTCCAGCAGGTGGCGGCAGTTGCGGGATCGAGCGCGGTCACTTTGTCGCAGGCGGCGCTGGCGTCGGCGAATTTGGCTGCGGCATCTTTCGGATCCGTAGACGACGCTCCCACATTCGCCAGGTTCGTGGCTAGCCCGACGTAATAGCCGGCAACCGGTTTCGTATCAATGGCCTTTTGAAACGCTTCCGCCGCGTCGGCATATTTGCCGGCGCATTCGTTTGCCGATCCCAGGTTGCCCATGATCATCGCGCGGTTGTTGACCTCTTTCTCTCCCAGGTTTTGCACGGCTTGCGAAAATTCGCTGGCTGCGGTCGTGCAATCGGTGGTGCGCTGCGCTTGCAACGTTGCTTTCTGGTCTCCCGACGCCGACTTGATTTGCGCTCTTAGATCATTGCCGGCCGCCAGGGCCGCGACGCCAGCGTCGAAATGCTGCTTCATCAATTTGAATTTATCTTCTGTTTCTTCCTTCTTCTTGGCTTCCTCCGGATGCGCTGCTATGGTCGCTGCCGCGACTTGCTTCAGATCAAGCTTGTAGTTATTTTCCTGTCCGTCGGTGATTTGATATTTTTCGGAATAATTCACGCTGACCAAGGTGATGACGTACACTCCGCTGCGCATTCCCAGCTGCACGAATTTTCCGTTCTTATCGGTTTTCACGGTGTAGGACTGGCCCGTCTCGGGAAGTTTGATGGTCACCGTCTGATCCGCAAAGGGCTTTCCGTTCTGGTCCAAAATTTCGCCGTTGAGTCTGCCCGTGCCCTGCGCCAGCGCCGTCGCGGCGAGCATCGCCACCAGTACCCAGGCTCCCAGGATGGAAATCACTTTTCTCATGTACGTAGCTCCTCCGCCAGTGAATTGCCGCAGCCGATTATTCTTCCACTCGTGCTTCCCGCGCGAGTGGCAGACCTTTGCGCCAGGCGAAATATGTCCGGGCGCAACCGGCCACTATCGCATATTCCGTTCGCGGATTTTAAGGTTTTTCTGCGATGCTCATGACGATTCCAGGAATTTCAGCGGCCCGACTCCGGGCCTCCCGGCCCGGGACTTTGCGGCGCGCTCGGCCGCCGCGCGGTGTAAACGACGACCCCGACACCGATGGCGATTTCCAGGCAGCCGCCGATGACCGCGGTGTGCCAGCCCCATCCCAGGGTGAGCCAGAAGAGGGAAACCAGGAAAGCGGGAATCGCGATGATCAAAAATCCTCGGTTCATTTTTCGTTGCGTTCCTTCGCCGGCGCGCGCATTCCGCGCTGCCTGCGCCGCGTCAGCCCGCTAGGGCCGGTACGTCGCCGCCGTCACATCCGATTCCCACACGGTAATGCTGGAAATCGCCGCGCCGTTCTGCGTGGTGTGCATCTGCTTCGCGGTTTGCTCGTAAATATGCCGCGCGATATTTTCCGCGGAAGGATTTAGCACGTCAAACGGCTTCAGCTCGTTCAAATATTTATGATCGAGCGAACGAATCACGCCCTGAATTACCTGCTTCAAGTGCACGAAATCGTAGAGCAGCCCGGTCGCGTCCAGTTCCGCGCCGGCCAGCGTGACGCGCACCTTGTAATTGTGGCCGTGCAAATCCTCGCATTTTCCTTTGTAGTTGCGCAGATTGTGCGCCGCGGCAAAGGTCTCGTCCACACTCACTTCGTACATCGGCCTTCCTCAGTCCGGATGGTTTTCCATGAACCGCGCGACTTCCGCGATATCCTGCGTGGTCGTGTAATCAGGCAGGGACTCAAGAAAAATTCTACCATACTGCATTCGCGAGATGCGGTTATCGAGGATGGCCAGAATCCCGCGGTCCGTCTTCGCGCGGATCAGCCTTCCGAAACCTTGCTTTAGCGCCAGCACCGCTTCCGGCACCTGATATTCCGCGAACGGATTGCGTCCCTCTTCCTGCAAAGCGCGCACGCGCGCCGCCACAATCGGATCGCTGGGCACCGCGAACGGCAGCTTATCGATGATCACGCAAGAAAGCTGCGTTCCCGGCACGTCCACGCCTTGCCAGAAACTCGCCGTCGCAAACAGCACCGCGTGCGGCGTCGAGCGGAAGCGTTCCAGCAGAATTGATTTCGGCGCGGTGCCCTGCAATAGGATGGGAAATGTTATGCGGCCCGATACCAGTTCGTACACGCCGCGCATCTGCGCGTAGCTGGTGAAAAGGCAGAAAGCGCGGCCCTTGGAGATTTCCAGCAGCTTCGTGATTTCCTGCGCGGCGCGCCGGGAAAACGATTCGTGGCGCACGTCCGGCATGTCCGTGGGAATATAGAGCAGCGCTTGCTCGTGGAAATCGAATTCCTGCGGCAGGACCTTTTCCTTCGCGGGCTGCAGGCCCAGCCGCTGCTTCAGAAAATCGAAGCGTCCGCCCACGGCGAGCGTTGCCGACGTGAGCACCACGGTATCGAATTGCTCGAATAACCTTTCGCGCAGTATCTCGCTCACGTCAATCGGCGTTGCCGTCAGCACGATGCCCTTGCCGCGCCGTTCGTACCAATAGACGTAGCTTTTTTCTTCGCTCTCCAGCAGGAACTCGAAATCGCGCCGCAAGTCCGTGCCGCGTCGCGCCAGGGTTACCACTTCCTCGGGCTTCGGATTCAGCGCGGCGAGCTCGGTCTCGATTCGCTTCACCGCCGCAGACAAATCCTCGAACGCTTCGTGATTCTGCTGCAGAAATGATTTGCGTTCCGCCGGACCGAACGGGTAGCGCCCTTCGCGCTCCGGAAAATGCTCGAAAAATGCGCGCGCCCGTTCGCGCACCCGCAGCAGATGCTTGCGCAGCGGCACCGCTTCAATTTTCAGAAGACGCAACATGGCTTCGGTGTCGCGCACCAGCTCTTCGAATTGGTAGCTGGATACGCGGCGGCCGAAATAATCGCTGGCCACGTCTTCGATTTCGTGCGCCTCGTCGAACACCACCGCGGAATACTCCGGCAGGATCGAGCCGAAATCATCCTGGCGAATGGCCAGGTCCGCGAAAAATAAATGATGATTCACGATGATCAGGTCCGCTTCCTGCGCGCGTTGTTTCATCGCCGTCAGGAAGCAGCGCGCGAATTCCGGGCACTTTTGTCCGGTGCAAAGATCGCTGCGCGCGTCAATGCGGTGCCATAATTCGGCGTCGTCCGGCAGAAAAGTCAGCTCGGAGCGGTCGCCCGTCTCCGTCAGCTTTTCCCAGTCCCGAATCTGTGCGAACCAATCCACTTCGTCAATGCCTTTCAGAAGCGTCTGCCCTTCGAACTGGTGCACTTTCTGGCGGCACAAAAAATTGTTGCGGCCCTTCATCAGCGCCGCCCGCAGGTTAGGCGCAAAGTGCTTCTGCAGGAACGGCACGTCCTTATTGAACAATTGTTCCTGCAGGGACTTCGTGGCGGTCGAAACGACCACGCGCCGCCCGCTGCGAATCGCAGGGATCAGATACGCCAGTGTCTTGCCCGTGCCGGTGCCCGCTTCGATGATCGCGTGCTGGTGCTTCTGGAAAGCCTCATCCACGATTTCCGCCATCGCCAGTTGCGAGGAGCGGAACTCGTATCCCGGGTGGCGGCTCTCCAGTAATCCGCCAGTCCCAAAGATTCCCTCGATCGTTACATCCTCGGATTTTGCGGCAGCAGCAGCTTTTTTCGGCATTTGGCGTGGTGGCACAGCCACACTCTTGGCTGCGCGCGCTAAAGGTTAAGATAGCATACGCGCATAAGGCGGCGCGCTGCGCGAACCGGCTCGATGGCAATCGAAGAATTTAGCGCATATCGTGGCAAGGCTCGCTTATGACGCGGTCGGGAGGAACCAAGGGCCGATGTTCTTTTTCAAGAAACCCGGTCCAGAAAGGATTCGCGAATTTCTCTCGGCGCAGAAGGACGAGCAATTCTCCTACGAACCTGTGGGGAAGACACGAACGGAGTCCCCCAGCGGCTACGTCCTGGACCACAATCGAATTCAGTTGGGCGAGGGCCGCGCCGTCTTCGAACGAGCTAAGAATGCGATCCAGCAATGGAAGATGTTTGATATCGCGTGGCTGGAATTATTTTGGGCGCACGCTCCCATCGAAGTGGGCTCGACAGTCGCCATCGCCGTCTCGCATCTTGGTTTTTGGTCGCTGAACGCTGCCCGCATCGTTTACACGATCGAAGAACGCGGCGCGCTGGAAAGATACGGCTTTGCCTACGGCACGTTGCCCGACCACGCGGAAATGGGCGAAGAACGCTTCACCGTCGAGTTCCATGCGGCCGACGAAACCGTTTGGTACGACCTTTACGCCTTCTCCCGGCCACACCTTTTGGCCCGCCTGGCGCTCCCCTACACCCGAGCCTTGCAGAAAAAATTCGCATCCGATTCGAAACTCGCGATGCAGAAAGCAGCGGGCGATGCATTGGCAGCGAGCGATTGATTTTCTGCTTCCAAACCGCGTGCCCTCCCGAAGCAGAATGCCGGCAAATACCCGTACCTCCACCTGCCTGTGCAAAGAAGGTAGGGTCCGCGAATTATTTTGACGATCTGCCGGGTCTGTACCAGTTCCGTCCTAGCGCACAAGTGTTTCGCCGCCTTCCTGCTAGTCTCGAGTGGAGGGCAAAAAAAAATGAAAACGCACCACAATTCGCTCCGCTCCCTCCGCCAGGGCGCACGTCTGTTTTCAGGCGCCGCCAGCCCGCAGCGCCGCTCAGCCATCGCGAATCACGCGATTTCCCATCGCTATTGCTATGATTTAGCAGCACCACGCGTAAATTACAGCAAAACCAACAGCAGCGTCCCGTTCTCAGCGCTACGCTTCGAGCGTTTTCACATACCGCCTGCGCACTTAGAGTCGCCGCTCCCCAATCGCCTCGCAAAATTTTCACCGCACGCCGCTGCACGCATTGCTGAGCGCCAGGTTTTCTCTGCGTCTCTGCGGTAAAACGCCTGTGCCTTTCTCAGATTTTCCCCCGCAGTTCCACTGTGCCAGCGGCGTCAAATCTTTTGACTTACTCGAGCGACGGGAGGCACCCGCTGTTCGTAGCAACGCTGCGTTACGTGTTAATGTAGAAGTCTCGCAGCTTGCTGCACAAACCCAAATGACCTCAAAACTGCCCTCCATCGTCATTGTCGGCCGCCCCAATGTGGGCAAGTCCACGCTGTTCAATCGTCTCACCGGCACGCGACGGTCCATCGTCACCAATGAGCCTGGCATCACGCGCGACCGCATCTACGGCACCGCGAACTGGGAAGGCCGCAGCTTCGAAGTGGTGGACACAGGCGGCATCGTCCCTGAGGACAAAGCCGGCATCCCCGGCGAAATTTTGCGGCAAGCCAGCGTGGCCATCAAAAACGCGACGCGCGTAGTGCAGATTGTTGACGGCCGCACGGGTCCCACGCCGCTCGATCAGGAGCTCGCGCAACTGTTGCGCCGCGCCGGCAAGCCACCGATTCTCGCCGTCAACAAAGTGGACACGCCGCAACAGGCCGTCGAATTTTCCGCGCCCTTTTACGAATTGGGCGATGAAGTTTTCCCGATCTCCGCCGAACACGGTTTTGGCGTGGACGTGCTGCTGGACGCTGTGACCGAGGAAATTCCCAAGGGCGAGCCGGAGCCGGAAGCGCCGCATGTGAACATCGCCATTATCGGCCGGCCCAACGTCGGAAAATCCACGCTGCTGAATCAACTCGTTGGCGCGGAACGCTCCATCGTTTCGGCCGAGCCCGGCACCACGCGCGATGCGGTCGATACTGTCGTCGAGCGCAACGGGAAAGCCTATCGCTTCCTCGATACCGCCGGAATTCGCCGCAAAGGCAAAACGAAGCTGGTCGCCGAGAAATTAAGCGTCATTATGGCTCGCCAGCACCTGGAGCGCGCGGACATCGCCCTGCTCGTTGCCGATTCCGCGCAAGGCATCACTTCGCACGACGCCACCATCGCCAGCTACGCCGAACAGTCCGGCCGCTCGGTAATCATCGTCATGAACAAATGGGACTTGGCGCTGGAGGCCGCGCAGCACAAATCGTCGGAACAAAAGAAACGCGGCGGGAAATTCGTGGCCTTCAACGCCAACAAGCTGGTGCAGGATTACGAGCCGCTGGTTCGCGCGCGCCTGAAATTCCTTTCCTACGCGCCGGTGGTATTTCTTTCAGCGAAAACGGGTGAGAATATTGACCGGCTATACAACTTGATTGACAAGGTCGTCGAGGCTCGCCGCAAGCGCATCTCCACCGGCGAGTTGAATCGCTGGGTCGCGAAAGTGGACCTCACGCGCGGGACTTCGCCGGCGAGCCGCGAAGTGAAGATTTTTTACATCACGCAGGCCAGCACCGCGCCGCCCACTTTCGTGCTCTTCACCAACCAGCTCAAGCCGCTGCACTTCAGCTATCAGCGTTTCCTGGAAAACGAGTTGCGCAAGGAATTCGGCTTCCTGGCGACGCCCATCCGCTTCACGCAACGCCTGAAAAAACGCGGCTCGCGCAACCGCGAACGTCGCGGTCCGCGAAAATCTTGACCCCCGGCCAATCCGCAGGGGTTGACACGGCGGGAAATCGGCCTACGATACAAATTGTGATGGCTAGCGCTATTCCAACACCGGATGCTTCGTCCATGGATGAAAGGGAAGAGAAGAGCCTGTTCCGCATCGGCGAGGTCAGCCGCTTGACCGCCACCAAAGCCTTCGTCCTGCGCTATTGGGAAACCGAATTTCCCATGTTGCAGCCGGTGAAGAGTCCGAGCGGCCATCGCCTGTATCGCCGCGAAGACATCGAAACCGTTTTCGAAATCAAGCGCCTGCTCTACGAAGAAGGCTTTACGATCGCCGGCGCGCGCAAGCATTTCGAAGAGCGCGGCCACGAACTGGGCGCAGATTCAGGCAGCAGCGCAGCCGCTGGAAATGGCGGCGCGGAACGCTCCGTCGCGCACACTCATGCTCCGGCATCCCGCCGCGAAGCTCCTACGCGCCAGCAACGCAAATTCCTCCTCGATTTACACGAAGAACTGCTCGCCGTCTTGACCCTTCTCGAACGCGAGTGATACGCTACAAACGGTGCAAGCGGTCGGGACGTAGCGCAGCCTGGTAGCGCGCACGCTTGGGGTGCGTGAGGTCGCTGGTTCAAATCCAGTCGTCCCGACCATCTTCCTTTCCGCCGTTCAGCCGTGAGGAATTTTTCGAAAGGCGTTACATCCGCGCCGACTTTTCATGCCACATATCCTGATCACCAACGACGACGGCATCCACGCTCCCGGCCTGCGCGCGCTGGTGGATGCCCTGAAGGACGAAGCCACGCTCACCGTCGTCGCGCCTTCGCGCGAACGCAGTGCTGCCGCGCAATCGCTCACGCTACGTCAGCCGATTTACATGGACCAGCTGGCAGCAAACGAATATTCGATCGAAGGCACGCCCGCCGACGCTGTGATTCTGGCTTTCAACGCCATCCTCAAAGAGAAGCCCGACCTGGTCGTCTCGGGAATTAATCGCGGCGGAAATATGGGTGAGAACATCTACTATTCGGGAACGGTAGGCGCTGCCATGGAAGGCGCCATCAATCGCGTGCCGTCCATCGCGATTTCCGTCGCCTACCGTGGCAAGGAATTCGATTTCAAGCCCGCCGCCCAATTCGCGCGCATTTTGATTCCACTGATGTTGACCGAAGGCCTGCCGCCGGGAATCCTGCTGAACGTGAACGTGCCGCAAGCCTGGAACGGCTCGGTGCGTTTCACGCGCCAATCCTCGAAAATCACTCGCAACCTGCTGCAGCCCGGCACCGACCCGCGCGGCCGCAAATATTTCTGGCTGCACGAACAGCAGCGCATCGAGGACATCGAGCCGGACACCGATCTCGCGGCCATTCGCGACGGGGCCATCTCTATCACGCCGCTCGAGCTCGATCACACCCACGCCCCGTCCCTCGAACATCTCTCGCACTGGACCAAGCTGCTGGAATCCGTCGTCAAGCCTTGATCGCACGTCGCGCACGCACCGCAAGCTTTGTCAGTCAGCTTCGGCCCGCGCGCGATTTCTCCGTCACTTGCTCTCGTGCGGAAAGACTACGTCGCTCGCGGCCGACGGCAGCGCCGGAATCAGCCAGCGAAATAGCAGAGTCGCGGCAATTCCGCCTGCAATTTGCGCGACGATAAATCCGGGCGCGTCCGCCAGCCGTATGCCCGAAAAAGTATCGCTGAGCGATCGCGCAATCGTGACCGCGGGGTTGGCGAACGATGTGGACGCAGTGAACCAATACGCCGCCGTGATATATGCCCCCACGGCGAAGGCCGTCGCGTTCGAACGCAACCGCGAACATCCCCAGATCACCGCCAGCAATCCAAAGGTCGCCACGAATTCGCTGAACATTTGCAACGCGCCGCTTCGCGCGTGACGCGACAGCGACACGACGGGCAGGCCGAACATTAAATGCGCGATGATCGCGCCGCTGATCCCACCGGCGGCCTGCGCGAAAATGTATGCCGGAGTCTGCTTCCAGGAAATTCCGCCTTCCATCGCGTCGGCCAGTGTCACTACAGGATTCAGGTGCGCTCCGGAGATTGGCCCGAACGCCAGAATCAGCGCCACCAGCACCGCTCCCGTAGCGATGGTGTTCGCAAGCAGCGCAATTGCCACGTTTCCGCCCGCCAGCCGCTCGCCCATGATTCCCGAGCCCACCACGGTGGCTACCAGGAACAGTGTCCCGAGAAATTCCGCCGTCACGCGCCGCGCGGGAGAGGATTTCATTTCGTCTCGCCGGGCCCGATGCGCCCGATGTTGTCGATTTCTTTCTTGATGGCCAAATTGTCCAAACTTGCGAATGGCAGGCAAAGGAACAAACTGATTCTGCGGTCGAGCATCATGAACGCCTCACGGAACGCGCGTGCAATCCGCTCCGGCGTGCCTTGCACCGCTGCCGGATCGGGAACGCCCCAGTGCGCCGTCATCGGCTGTCCGGGCCAGAAAGGGCAGGGCTCGCGAGCGGCGTTGTCGCACACCGTGAAGACGAAATCCATTTGCGGCGCGCCTGGGGCCGCAAATTCGTCCCAACTCTTGCTGCGCAGGCCATCGGTCGGCAGGTGCGCAGCCTGCAACTGATTCAGCGCTTCGGCGCGCACCTGGCCGCCCGGGCGGCTCCCCGCGCTGTATGCCGTGAATGCCGGCTTGCCTTTGCGGTTCAAAATCGCTTCGGCCATGATCGAGCGCGCGGAATTTCCGGTGCACAGAAATAGAACGTTGTAGTGGACCTCCATGGCGTTTACCGTTTCTCGTTTTCCGCGGGCGTGCAGCAAGCCGGTCCGCAGCATTCGCGTGATGCCGCGGCCTCTTTCGCTACGGGCTTCTTCGCGCGCACGAAGGCGCTCGCGAATTTTCCCTCGACGAGAGGTGCAATCGCATCCACGTCAATTCCTGCGGCGGTCAGAAATTGCCTGGCGTCTTCCACGCTGTAAATGCGCGTCGGTTCGATTTCAATTCCTGCAAACCCCGCCGCCGCAAGTTTGCTGCGGTACTCGGATTCCTCCATGGCGCCCGCCACGCACCCGACCCACAATTCCATATTCTTTCGCACATCCGCCGGCACCTCGCCGCGCACCACGACGTCAGACACCGCAAATCTTCCGCCGGGACGAAGCACCCGGAACGTTTCCCGCAGCACGCGGTCCTTGTCTGCCGAAAGATTGATCACGCAATTCGAAATCACCACGTCGACGGAATTTTCCGGCAGCGGAATGCTTTCGATCTCGCCCTTCAGAAATTCCACGTTGTCGGCGCCGGCCTTGCGCTGGTTTTCCCGCGCCAGTGCCAGCATGTCGTCGGTCATGTCGAGCCCGTACGCCTTACCCGTCGGCCCCACCCTGCGCGCGGACAGCAGCACGTCAATCCCGCCGCCCGAGCCTAGGTCCAGAACCGTTTCGCCCGCGCGCAGTTCGGCTAGGGCCGTGGGATTGCCGCAGCCCAGCGAAGCCCCTACCGCCTCGGCTGGCAGTCCCGCTGTTTCGGTTAATTCGTAGAGGTTCGACGAAATTGGATCGCAGCAGGGAATCGCACTGGAGGAGCAGCCGCAGCCGCTCGTCTCTCCGGCGGCGAGACGTCGCGCTGCTTCGCCGTACCTGCTTTGCACCGCTTCCTTGATGTTCTTGTCGGTCATGGTCTGTCTCCGTGTTCTCCTTCATTTAATATTGACGATATTCGATGAAGCATTGCAGAACTACAGTCGTTCGGTCCTCTCCTCTTAAACGTCCATGATCAGGCGTGCAGCGTGCGGGAATTCTCCCAGACACTTCAAGTTCACGCGGTAATACATGAACGTTCCGTGGCGTTCGGCAAAGACGAAACGCGTCGCTCGCAGAATTTTCAGATGATGAGAAATCGTCGGCTGGCCAATGGGAAAATGCTTCACGATGTCGCACACGCAAACCGGGTCGCGATTGGCCGCCAGCAGATTCAAGATCCGGATCCGCGTGGGATCGGCCAGCGCCTTGAACCATCCCGCATAGGCCCGCGCGCGCACCGCCCCTAGCTTCGGCGAGATGCCGGTGCGGCAACATGTGTCAGCGCTTCCGCTCGGTTGTCGTTTGCGCGCCATCGCGTGCCTTCCCCCGCTCGATCCCAATTCAGCGTAGTACATTCATCGAAGAATATCAATGAATAAGAACTGTCACGACCGAGAGTCAAACGCTCGCCCCCGCTTTACAAAGGGCACGCACCGCCGCCCTAAGCGACGCTCTTCCCGTGTGGTAGCCTTGCACTCAAAGGGGGCTCGCAAGGTGAACAGAAGGCCAGGTTTTGTATTCGCAGCGCTGCTTCTCGGGGCATCCGTCATTCTTGCGCGACCCTGCTGTATGACGCCAGGAGCGGTGCAAGCCGCAGTGCGAGCACAGGCCGCAGGTCAAGCCCCATCGCCAACCCCCGATTCCGGCGATGCGCCGCAATACGCTTCCATAAAGACGGTCCAGGCGTGGATTCCGATGAAAGACGGCGTGCGCCTCGCCGTCAACCTTTATATGCCGGACGGTCCGCTCCCAGCCGCGCATCCTGGCGAAAAATTTCCCGCGATCCTGGAATACCTGCCTTACCGCAAAGACGATTGGACGCTCGCGCGCGACTGGGATTTGCATTCTTATTTCGTCCGCCGCGGCTACGTCACCGCGCGCGTCGACATTCGCGGCACCGGCGCGAGCGAAGGCGCGCCGCCAGACCGTGAATATTCAGACCAGGAGCAGCAGGACGGACTCGAAGTGATCGCTTGGCTTGCGAAGGAGCCGTGGTCGAACGGCAACGTGGGCATGATGGGTATTTCCTGGGGCGGCTTCAATTCCATTCAGCTCGCGCGCCTGCATCCACCGGCGCTGAAGGCCATCATCGCCATGTGCGCCACTGAAGAACTGTTCCATGACGATATCCATTACATTGACAACCTCATGCACCTCGATGAATTCGAGCTGGGCATGGATCTGCAACTCGGCCTTACGCGCGCGCCGGATTTTCCCACCGATGAAAAGTCTCTCGCCGCCCGGTTCGATGCCAAGCCCTGGGCTCCACTCTACTTGCAGCACCAGCGCGACAGCGAATTCTGGCGTCGCGCCTCGGTTGCGCCGAATCATTACGATGAATACAAAGTTCCGTCCTTCATGATTGGCGGATTTCTCGACGGCTATCGCGACAGCATTCCGCGCTTTTTCGAGCATTCGAAAGCGCCGATCAAAGCGCTGATCGGTCCCTGGAATCATACTTTCCCACATGAAGCCGAGCCCGGGCCTTCCATCGAGTGGCGCGCGGAGGCCGTGCGCTGGTGGGATTACTGGCTGAAGGGAATTCAAAACGGAATCATGGACGAGCCGCGTTTCGAAGTTTACATGCGCCACCGGTATCCGCCTGAAACCACCATCGGCGAAATTCCCGGCGAATGGCGCGCGGAAAAAACCTGGCCGCCCGCGAACGCGCACACGCAAACGCTTTTTCTCGAACCGAATCACACTCTAGGCGAGGAGGTTCCGCCCGCTTCGCCGATCCTAGCTCAGCAGTTGAGTTACGTGCCGTCCATCGGCAACGAAGCCGGGTTCTGGTGGGGCGATCTCACCGCGGACCAGCGGCCCATCGACGCCTTCAGTTTGGTTTACGATTCCGCGCCGCTCGCAAAAGAAACCGCGCTGCTCGGATGGCCGAAACTGTTTATGGAAGTTTCAGCGGATACGCCGCTGGCTGATTGGTTCGCGCGGCTCTCCGACGTCGCGCCCGACGGCACGGTGACGCTGATCACCGGCGCAGGACGGAGTGGCGCGCAGCGCGAATCAGCCGCGGATCCGAGCGACCTCGGGCTCAATTTCAAGTTTGAGCTTCCGATCGAGCTCCACATCACCAGCTGGGTCTTCCCCCCGGGCCATCGTATTCGCCTGGCCATCTCGAATGCGATGTGGCCGATGATTTGGCCAACGCCCTATAAGACGACCACCTCGCTGTGGCTGGGCGGGGCGAACACTGCGCGCCTGGAACTTCCCCTGGTTCCGCTGGAGCCGCCCGCCCGTCCGCATTTCACGGCGCCCGAAAAAGAAGCGCCACTCGCGGGCGTGAAATCCGCAGGCGACACATGGCCGCCGCAGTACTGGACCCTAACGCACGACTTGATCACTGGAAATGCGCGCGTGGACTGGGTTGGAGATGACTCGAGCGAATATCCCTGGGGCAAAATGAAAGATCACGAACAGATGGGCTATGAAGTGTTGGACCCCAGCCCAGCAACGAGCCGGGTGTTCGGAGTCGCGTCCACGACCGTCGAACTGCCCGGCCGCACGCTCCTCTGGAGCGTCGTCCTCACACTGCGCAGCGACGCACACAATTTCTATTATCATTTCGAGCGCCACCTGACCGAAAATGGAAAGCCGCTGCGCGACAAAACCTGGGAGGAAACAATTCCGCGCGACCATCAATAGGGCAACCGGCTGCTGCGATGCTTGAAACCCGCAAGAGATCCTTCGCTGCGGTCCCTTCGCGAAATCACTCAGCGCAGGCCCTGCGAGCCCGCCAGCGGCAGGGTCTCAGGGCAAGCAGGATGACGATGACTATTACGACCGCGAAGAAAAAGGGCGCCCCTAAGAGATCAAAATCCGGGCGGAGCGTTGCGTGAAGAATACCGCGATTCTTTTGGTGAGTTGTCCCGACCAGAAAGGTCTTAATGCCGCGATCCACGATTTCGTTTATCGCGGCAACGGGAATACCCTGCACGCCGATGAGCATTTGGACTCCGAGCGCAATCTCTTTCTCATGCGCGTGGAGTGGGATCTGGCGGGCTGCACGCTGGACATGCGCGAGTTCGCAAAACATTTTCAGCCCGTCGCCGATCGCTTCGGCATGCAGTGGCGCGTCGCGCTTTCCAGTTACCGCCCGAAAATCGCGATTTTCGTTTCGCGCTACGATCATTGCCTGGTGGATTTGCTCTATCGGCAGCGCGGCGGGGAACTGGCCTGCGAAATTCCGCTGATCATCAGCAACCACGCGGATGTGCAGCGCTGGGCGGATTTCTACGGCGTTCCGCTGCACGTGATACCGGTGACGAAAGAGAACAAATCGCAAGCGGAACGCCAGCAACTCGAATTGCTCAGCCCTTATGGAATTGACCTGATCGTCCTGGCGCGCTACATGCAGGTGCTATCGGCGGACTTCATCCGCCAGTATCCGCCGCACCACATCATTAATATTCATCACTCGTTCCTGCCCGCGTTCGTCGGCGGCAAACCCCACCAGCAAGCTTTCGATCGCGGAGTGAAGCTGATCGGCGCCACCAGCCACTACGTCACCGAAGTGCTCGACGACGGACCGATCATCGAACAGGACGTGGTGCGCATTTCGCACCGCGACACGACCGAGGATTTAATTCAGAAGGGCCGCGACCTGGAAAAAGTCGTGCTCTCGCGCGCGGTGCGCTGGCACATCGAAAATCGCATCCTGCTGTACGGAAACAAAACGGTGATTTTCGATTAGCTCGGGACGTGGAGTGTAGCTGCGGGGCCGTTCGAGGGATCTGCTTCGGTGCCGGGACTGGCGCAAAAAGCAGATCCCTCGCTGCGCTCCGGATGACACCCAGGTCGCGCTTCCGGCAAATTGCAAACCCCGCATGAACCTATCGCGCGGCGACGGCGCGCGTATCATTCAAATCCGCGGCCAGCAAACGATGAAACAAATGTTCGCCGGCTTCGCGACGCACCGATAGGCGCCCGGCCTGGTACGCGCGCGAACTTAGCCCGCGCTGCACGCCGTCGCAAATCACGATATCTTCCTGCTGCACGCGCTCGCTCACGCCCATGCTCTCGCGGATGTACGGCATTTGCGCTTGGCTGGTATCGCCAAAATAAAAATCAAAAATCACTTCACAGCGATCCACGCCCAACGGAATCACCAGATTGGTATCGAGATATCCCTCGTACCAATTCAGCATGAAATTCGGATATTGCCAGAAATAATACGCGCGGTCGCCTTTGCGCGTCGCCGCGGCGCTGGCTTCGGAACTTTTGTCCACGGCCACGGGGCTGGATTGCACGCAGCAGCGGTCGACGTTTTCGATCGTGTAGTTCGTGTAATCGAGGACGCTGTTGAGCCCCTTGTGCATGTGCGGCACGTGATAGCCGCCGTCCAGAAAATTGTCCACGTACACTTTCCAATTGCACTGCTGTCGGTAGCTGCGACGCTCGACGAATTTCAGCGCGCCGAAATTCAGCGGCGTTGCGAGTCCCACCAGGGCACCAAGAAATTCGTCGAGCGGCGCAGCGTGCGGATCGAGGTTGACGAAAATAAAATTCTCCCAGATTTCCACGCGAACCGGCACCAGTCCATTCTGCGCGCGGTCAAAATTGCAGACTCCTTCGAACTCCGTCATCCCGCGCAGCTCGCCCTCGAGGTTGTAGGTCCAGCCGTGATACGGGCAGCGCATGTGTGGCGCTTGGCCGCACGGTTCATTCATCACCGTCATCGCGTGATGCCGGCAGACGTTGTAGAACGCGCGCAGTTTGCCATCGCTTCCGCGCACCGCGACAATCGGCTCGCCCGCCACGCTCGCCGTGACGTACTGCCCCGGCTCTTCCACCTGCGCCGCGCGCCCCACCGATTGCCACGTCCGCGAAAACACGTTCTGTAGCTCCAGCTGCGCGATCCGCGCGTCGGTGTACCATGGCGCGGGAATCGTGTAGGCATCCGGAAGCGCTGCGGCGGCGTTATAGGAAGCGAGAATTTCCTTCAGCGTTGGCTCCATCGAAATCTCTCCTCGGGCAGTTGCGCAATCCTGCGCGGAAAATCGCGCGCAGAGCGTTCAAATCCCGATCGCGCCGCGCAGCACCAGCAAGAATTGATTAATGCGCGCCTGATTCTTCGCCGGATCGGCGGGATGCGGAAAAAGTCCGGGATCGAGCTCTTCGGTCAGCAGCGCGTCCTGAAACCGCTCCATGGTCCAGTCCAATATGGACACGATCAGCGGAGCATCAATGTCCGAGCGCACTTCGCCACGCGCAATTCCCAGGCGCACGAATGCCGTGCTGCCGTAGGGATCTTCGGCCAGCAGAAAACGATTGATCTCCCGCTTCAGCGCCAGATCCACTCCGTAATTTCCCAGCAGCGCCACGCGATAGGGAATCCAGTCTTCGCGCACGAGCCGTTCGGTGCGCAGCAGCCAGTAGCGCAGAATTTCGAAAAATCCTTTTTCGCGAATCTGCGACGGGCAATCCAGATACGCAGGGAAAGAACGCACGGCCTTCTTGTACGCTTCCAGGAACAATCCGCCCTTGCTGCCGAAATATTGAAAGATCGAACCTTTGGCGACTCCCAGTTGCGCCGAAAGGTCCTCGATGCGCGCCGCGTGATAGCCATGCTCGGCAAAATGGCGCAGAGCCGCGTCCACAATGCGCGCGCGCTTGGCTTCCAGGCGCGGTCCCGGAGTCGGCAGGCGCGCGTCAGGATTCAGCACGCTGCGCGGCGCTTTTATGCGTTGGTGTGACCGCAGGTCATGACCGGACACTGTCATTGGATTAATTCTCCAGTTATGTTATCTAATTCTAGTCCATACTGTCGTGACTGGCGGTCATACTAATCCCAGATGCCTCCGCAACGCAAGTCCTATGATGCGATCGTCATCGGCGCGGGCCACAACGGCCTGACGGCCGCGGCTTATCTTTCGCGCGCCGGATTTTCGACGCTGGTTCTGGAGCGCCGCGAAATTGCAGGCGGTTGCTGCGTCACCGAAGAAATCGCGCCGGGCTGCCGCGCGTCCACCACTTCCTACATCGCCAGCATGTTGCGGCCCACGATTATTCGCGACCTCGATCTGGGCGCGCACGGATTGCGAATGGTGCCGTGCGATCCCGGTTTGCTCGTGCCGTTTGCAGGCGGCCCAGCCGTACCGTGGTGGGCCGACCGCGAACGCGCCGCCGCCGAATTCCGCAGACTTTCGCCGCGGGACGCGGATACTTTCGTGCGCGTGGACGATCAGCTGAAAAAACTGGCGCGCTATCTGCAGCCGTTTTTCCTGGAGCCGCCGCCCGATCCCGCTCGTCGCGGCGCCGCGGGTTGGTTTGAACTCCTGCGCGTCGGAAAAAGATTCCGAGGAATGGAGGACTCCGAAGCCGCGCAGCTGGTTTCGTTTCTCACCGGAAGCCTCGGCGATTTTCTTGATCGCAATTACGAATCCGAAAAAATGAAGACCGTGTTTCTGGCGAACAATGTCTACGGCAAGCATGGCGGCCCGTACGACGCCGGCTCCGCACTCGGATTGCTCTTTCATCTGTTGAGCGGCGGCGACGGAGAAATCCAAGGTTTCTACGGCCATGTGATCGGCGGCATGGGCGCGATCACCCAGGCGCTCGCTTCGGCGTGTCGCAAAGCGGGCGCCGAAATTCTTACCTCCGCGCCCGTCGCGAAAGTGGACGTGCGCGACGGCCGCGCGCGCGGCGTGTTTCTCGAGGACGGGTCGGAAATTTCCGCGCGCTTCGTGCTTTCAAACGCGGATCCCAAGCGCACGTTCCTGGGCCTGGTAGAAGCGCGCGAACTGCCCGCCGATTTTCGCCACGCGGTGGCCGGCATCAAGATGGATGGCCCCTGCGCCAAAGTAAATTTTGTGCTCAGCGAAGAACCGCGCGTGACCGGCGTGCCGCACGAATGGCCCGCATCGCAGCGCTCGCTTTTCACGCTGGTGCCTTCGCTTGAATTCGCCCAGCGCTGTTACGACATCGCCAAGTTTGGCGAAATTCCCGAAGAGCTGTGGGTGGATTGCGTCGTCGCTTCGAACGTGGATTCCACGCTCGCGCCGGCGGGCAAACATGTGATGACCACGTTCATTCAGTACGTCCCCTACAAGCTGCGCCGCGGCACGTGGGACGAAAAGCGGGAGCTGCTGGGCGACCGCGTCGTAAAAAAAATCGCGGAGTACGCGCCCAATGTGCCGAACTCCATCATCGCGCGACAGGTGCTCACGCCGCTGGATCTCGAGCGCACCTACGGCCTAACCGAAGGAAATATTTTTCACGGGGATCTTTCGCTTGAGCAGCTTTTTTTCATGCGCCCGGTAGCGGGCTGGGCGCAGTACCGCACGCCCGTCGCCGGGCTCTATCTTTGCGGCGCGGGCGCGCATCCGGGCGGTGGCGTCACCGGCGCTCCGGGATATAACGCCGCACATCAGGTCCTGCGCGATCGCAAGCGCGGCAAGCTGTCGCAGTTGAATTTGTGAATCGCGCTGCACTGCGATTCATCCTAAGACCCAGCTGTGCAGGAGCGAAGGGTCGCGGCCACTCGCGGCGGGTGCGTTTGCAGTGATTTTAGATTTCGCTAGGAGTCGCGCGACGGCGCAGCTCCCAAGGAGCAACAATGGCCAGCACCAGCAAAAAAGGCATTCTCGAAAAATTATCCGAAGGCGTTGTGCTCGGCGACGGTGGCTACCTCCTGGAACTGGAAAAGCGCGGACGCGTGCGCGCAGGCCCGTTCACGCCCGAAGTCGCGCTGAACAATCCTGAATCTCTGCTCGAACTGCATCGCGAATTTCGCGACGCCGGCGCTGAAGTCCTGCAGGCGCTCACGTTCTACGCCAGCCGCGATAAACTCGCGACCGTCGGCATGGGCGAGCGCGTGGAGGAGCTGAACCGCGCCGCCGTACGCATCGCCAAGCAGGCTGCCGGCGAGCGCTGCCTCGTCGCGGGGAATCTGAGCCTCACCTGGATGTACGAGCCCCACGACAAAGCCGCCGCCGACCGTGTGCGCAAGACCTTCGACGAACAACTCGATGTGCAAATCGCCGAAGGTGTGGACTTCATCATCGGCGAGACATTTTCATTTCTCGGCGAAGCGCTGCTCGCTGTCGAGCAGGCCAAAAAAACCAAGCTGCCAGTGATGGTCACCGTCTGCTTTGAAAATGAGGACATCACCAGCGACGGCAAGACGGCCGCGGAAGTCGCCCGCGCACTCGCCGATGCCGGCGCGGACGTTGTCGGCATCAATTGCCTGCGCAGCCCCGAGCACACTCTGCCGCTGATGGCGGAAATGCGCAAAGCCGTGCCGGGCTACATCGGTTGCCAGCCTGTCGCCTATCGCACGACGCACACGCATCGCGATTTCACCAGCTTGCCGGCGTTTCCCGACCAGCTCGAGCCGTATCAACTCACCCGCCGCGAGATGGCCGAATACGCCGTGCAGGCGCGTGAAGCCGGCGTCAACTACATCGGCGCATGTTGCGGCGCGGTCGCAACGCACATCCGCGAAATGGCGCGTGCCCTGGGGAAACTTCCGGCCGATGACCGCGTCTGGAAAAAAGGCGGCGAAAAACCCATGTCCGCCTACGAATATTACGGCCACGACCAGAAAGCCAAGGCGGGTTCGTAAAAAAGTCGCGGTGCGACGCATCCACAGAGCGGAGCTCGCTGTCGCATCAGGAATCGCGCTCGCTTTTCAGTCCTGGCTCGGCGCATGATGTCCGCCTCATGCTCGCGCCATGCGGAGATTTCCGCCCATGAGTGACACTCCCGGCCCGAATCGCCCGCACCGCGCCATGGGCTTTCGGGATCTGGTGCTGTTCTACATCGTCACCGGCATCAGTCTGCGCTGGATCGCGACGGCCGCCGCTGTCGGCGCAAGCGCGGTGCTGATCTGGCTAATCGCGTGGTGCGCGTTTTATCTTCCGCTCGCGCTTTCCGTGATGGAGCTTTCCTCCCGCTATCCGCAAGAAGGCGGCATGTACATCTGGACGAAGCGCGCCTTCGGAGAATTTCCCGGATTCATGACCGGCTGGGCTTACTGGGCGAGCAACCTTCCTTACTACCCGGCCGTCCTGTATTTTGCCGCCGGGAACGCGCTGTATATAGGACCCGCAAGCTGGCAATCGCTTTCGAGCAACAAGACCTATTTCCTGGCGTTCGCGCTGCTGGGCCTGGCGCTCGGCACATTTCTGAATGTCATCGGACTTTCCGTCGGCAAATGGCTGCACAATCTCGGCGCCATCGGAACGTGGCTGCCCATCGCGATTCTCTTCGCTATCGCCGCTACCGCCTGGCACCGCTTCGGCTCCGCCACAAAATTCACGGCCGCCAGCATGACCCCGCACATGCACTTCCGCGACGTGCTATTCATGGCCACCATCGTGTTCGCGCTCGGCGGCTCGGAATCCGCATCCTTTCTCGGTGACGAAGTAAAAGACGCACGTCGCAAT
>Ga0210394_10001768_pt1 | contig 32629 bp, 22 predicted proteins | sample IncBWC12MmetaG_FD_160121 | JGI IMG/M metagenome (GOLD analysis project Ga0210394, IMG submission 160121) | Forest soil microbial communities from Barre Woods Harvard Forest LTER site, Petersham, Massachusetts, United States - Inc-BW-C-12-M | ecosystem: Environmental > Terrestrial > Soil >... | reverse complement strand
GTAATCACGTCGGCGCTGAGTGAGATAGGCGCGCGGAAGGTGGGCTATTCCGGCCTGATGATGCCGATCGCGGAGGATCCGCGGCTTGCCGAGCGATGGAACGGCGGCGGTGTGTCGCTGGAAGCATTGTTGAGTTATTCCGCAGTGTGCGGAACGGGATTGGATACGGTGCCGCTGCCGGGAGATACGAGCGTGGAGGAAATCGCGCGGATCATAAGCGATGTGGCAACGCTGTCGGTGAAATGGAACAAGCCGCTATCGGCGCGGTTGCTGGTGATCGCGGGGAAGCATGCGGGCGAGCGGACGGAGTTTAACAATCCCAACCTTATTGATGTGGTGCTGCAGCCACTTAAATCAGGATCGTCACAAAAATAGCGACCCAGTTGGTAGCGCTGGCCTTTGGCCGGCGTCTGAAGTTGATCATCCCGCTGCAACGAGCCCGAGGCTCCGTCGAAAAAATCAGGAAATACGAAGAAACGCCGGCCAGAGGCCAGCGCTACCAAGACCCACCCGCGACGCTAAAGTGGGACGTGGCTATTTGGCTTCATCCGACGCTTCCTGGCTATCGACTCTGCGCGGAAGATTGACCTAACATTAGCCACCGCGGAGGGCATCCCAATGGAAGAACAACTTAGCCTGGAATTTTTGCGCGTAGTCGAAAATGGCGCCATTGCCGCCGCGCGTACGATGGGATTTGGGGATCGCCATAAGGCAGACGAAGTCGCCGTCGAAGCCATGCGCAAAACCATGGACCAGGTGGAGATGGACGGCACCATCGTCATTGGAGAAGGCGAACGAGACGAGGCGCCGATGCTGTACATCGGCGAAAAAGTTGGGCTGGCAACACACGCGCCCAAGGCGCTGTTCCCTTCCGTTGACATTGCGGTGGATCCCCTGGAAGGCACGAATCTTTGTGCTACCGGCGCGCCGAATGCGATCGCGGTGCTGGCCGCCAGCGAAAAGGGCGGATTGTTACACGCGCCGGATCTGTACATGGAAAAAATCGTCGTGGGTCCGGCATGCAAGGGCGCCGTGGATCTGGACGCGCCGGTGGCGGATAACTTGAGGTCGGTGGCGAAGCGACTGGATCGCGCGGTGGAAGACCTGGTGGTGATCGTTCTGGATCGCCCGCGGCACGAGAAAATGATCGAAGCCATTCGGACTGCCGGCGCGCGCATCCGATTGATCGGAGACGGCGATTTGTCCGCGGGTATTTCCGCAGCGGTTGTTGGAACGGGAGTGCATATGGTGATGGGCACCGGCGGAGCGCCGGAAGGGGTAATCACCGCCGCGGCGCTGCGTTGCCTGAATGGGCAGATTCTGGCGCGGCTAGTGGTCAGCAAACCGGAGCACCAGGAGCGTTTGGAGAAAATGGGCGTAAAGGATCCGAAGCGGATTTACAGCACGGAAGACCTGGCACCCGGCAAGAAGATGATATTTGCGTGCACCGGCGTAACCGATGGAAACCTGCTGAAGGGCGTGCGGTTCTTCGGTGAAGGCGTGCGGACTTCGTCCATGATTCTCACGCTGGATGAACGACAGGTGCGCTTTATCGAGTCGGTGCATCTGCAAAAGCGGCCCGATCTGAAGGTTCGGTTTAACTAACAGAAAAATCGCCTGCCGCGGCCCTTCGCTCTGCTCAGGATGAAAAGGCGGCCGCTACAAAAGCACACTTCGTTCGTGACGCTTCCCCCGCCTCGGAACAGTTGCTCCGAAACTGGTCCTCTGGACAGTAGTGGTTCGCGCACAATCTCTCTACTCTCACCAAACCAGTCCTGCCCCAGGTTGCACACAGGGTTTCCAACGATAGTCGGGTAACAAACCGGGTGTGACTGGGATTAGGAGTAACGACAAGTTGAGAAGAGGGAACACCGTGAATCGCGCAAGCTTCGCACTTCTTTGCACACTTGTTCTGCTGATCAGCGGCTGCGCTACAGCGCTAACCGGCGGTGGCGGCCCTGGTGGAGGCGGCACCGGGCCCTTCGTGCTTACGGTTACGCCGGCCACGGCTTCGATACATGGCGCCGACACGCAGCAGTTTGCGGCGACGGCGAGCGACGGTTCAACCCCTGCCGTGAACTGGTCCGTCAACGGTGTAGCCGGTGGAAACGCGACCACCGGAACGATAAGCGCGACTGGACTGTATAGCTCACCCGAATTTCCTCCCAATCCGAATACGATTACGATCACCGCGGCCGAGACCGCGGATGCAAGCAAGACCGGCGCAAGCAACGTAACGCTGATGAATCCGATTCCGCAGGTAACCTCAGCCGCGCCGATGTCGATTCCCGTGGGAACGTTTACGTTGGTGGTGACTGGCGCGCATTTCGCGCAGGGCGCCACGATATATTTCGGAACGGTCGCACTGACCACCACACGGGTGTCATCGACGCAGTTGACGGCGACGGGTACGGCGACCACCGGCGAAGTAGGAAATATCTCCATCACGGTGCAAAACCCAAATCCGGGCGCGGCGACCTCCGGACAAGTGATGGCGCAAGTGATCGGCGGCGGAATCGTTGTGACGGTTACGCCCAATGTGGCAACTGTGCGCACCGCCGCAGTGCAACAGTTTGCAGCGAGCGTGACGGGCACACCAAACACCGGCGTGACGTGGGCGGTGAATGGAATTCCGGGCGGAAACGCTTCGCTGGGAACGATTGTCGGGAACGGCAACTACAATGCACCGGCGATCCTTCCGCTCAACAATGCGATCACGGTGACGGCAACGAGCATCGCGGATACGACCAAAGCTGGAACAGCGGCAGTGACGCTGCAGAATGCGGTGCCGACGATCGTTTCGGTTACGCCGCCAGCACTTACCGTAGGAGCGTTCACCCTCAACGTCGTGGGAACAAATTTCGTGAACGGCGCCGTGGTGAACTTCGGAAACCAGGCGCTGGCAACAACGTTCGTGTCATCGACGCAATTGACGGCCAGCGGCACGGCCACCGCGGCACAAGCCGGCAACGTACCAGTTACGGTCACGAACCCAAATCCCGGTTCGGCGGTTTCGAATGCGGTGATCGTGGTACTGAGCGTGCCGAACTCCAATATCAAAGTGACCATTTCGCCGACCAGCGCGACGTTGGTAACCGGCGCCTCGCAGCAATTCACGGCAACGGTGACCGGCACAACAAACACCGCGCTGACCTGGTCCGTGGCCGGGCAAATTAACGGGAACACAGAAGTGGGAACAATCGACACCATGGGGCTTTTCACCGCCCCTTTGAATATTCCATCGCCGAATAGCGAACTGGTGACGGCGACGAGCGTTGCGGACAGCACCAAGATGGCGAGTGCAACGGTAACGTTCTTGAATCCACCACCGGTGTTGACATCCATCAGCCCGGCGAAAATCGCTCCGGGAACCTTTGAAATTACGTTAAACGGAACCGGATTCGTGAATACCTCCACGGCGACGTTTGGAGGCGTACCTCTCACAGTCATTTACGGCTCGCCCAACAGCCTGGTGGGAATTGGCTCGGCGACCGCCGCACAGGCAGGAAACGTGCCGGTGGTGGTGACGAATCCCGCTCCCGGCGGAGGAGTTTCTGGGTCGGTGAACGTTCTGGTGACCACCGCGGGAACGCCGATTACTCCGGCGGCGGCGGTTAGATTCCTGGAACAGTCGACCTTTGGTCCTTCTCCGGAATCCGTGAACCAGATTCAGCAATTGGGTTACGACTTGTTCCTGCAAAATGAGTTGACCGCAACGACCACGCCTTACCCGGATCCGATTCCGAATTCTTCGGTGTTCAACATACAGCAGCGCTTTTTCGTGAACTCCTTCGCGGGCGGCGACCAGTTGCGGCAGCGCTCGGCGCTAGCACTGAACGAATTGTGGGTGGTAGCGGGAGACAAGGTCAACGACCCGCTGGGCTACACCAATTACCTGCGCACGCTGGATAAGGATGCGCTGGGAAACTATCTGACGATCATGACCGACGTCACGCTGACACCGGCCATGGGCAATTACCTGGACATGGTGAACAACGACGCGCCTGCACCAGGACAGCACGCCAATGAAAATTATGCCCGGGAGATCATGCAGCTCTTCACGCTTGGCCTCAATAAGTTGAATCCGGATGGAACTCCGGTTCTGGATGGCACCGGAACTCCCATACCCACTTATACCCAGGACGACGTGATGGCGCTGGGACGCGCTTTTACGGGCTGGACGTATCCGGTAACGCCGGGAATGTCCGGGCAGAAACACAACCCTTCGTATTATGCCGGCCCAATGGTGGCGGTGGAGTCTAACCACGACACGGGGGCAAAAACCTTGCTGGGACAGACCATTCCAGCGGGACAAACCGCCGAGGCAGACCTGGCTTCCGCGTTGAATATTATCTTCAATCATCCGAACGTTGGTCCGTTCGTGGCGCAGCAGTACATTCTGCGGTTGGTGACCAGCAACCCAAGCCCTGCGTATGTGCAACGCGTAGCGCAGGCGTTCAACACCGGAAGCTTCAGCAGCGGCACAGGCGTGACCTATGGCGCTGGAACTCGCGGAGACATGCAAGCGTTGCTGGCTGCCGTCCTACTCGATCCGGAGGCACGCCGCGGTGATGATCCGTCCACAGTCGTAGCGACCGACGGGAAGCTGCGCGAGCCGATCGTTATGGAAGTCAGCCTGGTGCGGGCATTCCACGCACAGACGGACGCCGGAGGATTGTCCAATGAAGGCGATGATATGGGACAGAACGTGTTTTACCCGTCCACGGTGTTCAACTTCTTTCCGCCAGTGTCGCCGATTCCGAAGACGACACTGAACGGGCCGGAGTTTGCGATATTCAACACCGCGACGAGCCTTTCGCGTGTGAACTTCATCGACGACGTGGTGTATGGAGCGGTGGGTTCGAACACACACTTCAACTTCGCGCCAGTAATCAACGCCGGCACGCAGGACGCGATGTTGAGCTGGCTCGCCACGCTGTTTCTGCACGGACCGGTGCCCGACACGATGAAGACCACGATCGAGACGGCGTTGAGTTCGGTGAACCCGGCCGACACCACCGGGCAGGCAAAGGGAGCAATTTATCTGGTTACGTCGTCTTCGATGTACCAGGTCCAGCACTAAGAGGAGAAGAGATGACCCCGCACACACGAAGAGACTTCATGAGATTGGCCTGCTGCTCGGCGGCAGGAGCGTCGCTGGTCGGCGGGCTGAGCAAATTCGGACTGGTAAGCGCGCTGGCTCAAGGCGCTACGGATTACAAAGCGCTGGTGTGCATCTTCATGTTCGGCGGCAACGACGGCAACAACATGGTTGTGCCGATCGACACGCGCTATGCAGGCTACGCGCAGGCACGCGCAAATCTCGCCTTGCCGCAGGGGCAATTGTTGCCATTGCAGTCCGGAAGCCAATCGATTTACGGGTTGCACCCGAACATGCCGGAATTGCAGAGCATCTTTAACAACCAGAAAAACATGGCCATCCTGGCCAACGTGGGAACGCTGGTGCAGCCCACCACGCAGCAACTCTATCAACAATACAAAAACTTGCCGGAAAATCTTTATTCGCACTCCGATCAGCAGGATCAGTGGCAGAGCGCGCAACTCGCTGGAACGCCAACCGCTGGTTGGGCTGGAAAAGTAGCGGACAGCGTGCAGGGTACGTTTAACGGTGCCGCACAATTCCCGCCGATTCTTTCGATCAGCGGGAATCCGGTATTTTGCACCGGAATTACGGAGCAGCCGTTTACAATGAATCCCGGGCAGACGCCCGGCTTGCAGGGAATTGGCACGGATGCGGCCTCGCAAGCGCGCTTTCTTGCGGTACAGCAACTGCTGACCTTTGATAGCGGACTTTCCATGGTGCAATCGGCAAATAGCGTGACCGGGCAGGCGGTGCAATACGCGGTGGTGCTTGCCGATGCGCTGAAAAACGTGCCGCCGTTGCAGACAAAGTTTCCGGACACCTACCTTTCGCAGCAACTTCAGCAAGTGGCCAAGGTCATCGCTGCACGCAGCGCGCTCGGAATGGGCCGGCAGATTTTCTTCTGTTCTTACGGCGGGTTCGACACGCACAGCGATCAGTTGGTGCAGCAGGTCCAACTGATGACACAGTTGAGCCAGGGCATGTCGGCCTTCTACCAGGCCACGCAGGAACTGGGCGTGACTAACGACGTAACCACCTTTACGCTGTCCGAATTTGGACGCACCTTGCAACCGGGCACAAACGGCGGCACCGACCACGCGTGGGGAAATCACCAAATCGTTCTCGGTGGAGCAGTGAAGGGAAACAGCGTTTACGGAACTTTCCCGACGCTGGCGCTTGGCAGTCCGGACGACGCGGGCAACAACGGTCGCTGGATTCCGACAACGGCGCTGGATCAATATGCGGCCACGATGGCGTCCTGGTTCGGGGTCAGCGCCGCAAATCTGCCGACCATCTTTCCCAATCTGGCCAATTTCACGACCAGTGATTTAGGTTTCATGGGCTAGGTAATTCCGAAGAGTTTGTTAGAGAGCGAGAGCACACACAAAAGAAAAAGGCTCACCGGAGACGGTGAGCCTTTTTCTTTTTGCACGTGATGTTTGTACGCGGAATTTGGACGAGCTATTGGGTTTCGCTGGTGATCGCCAGAAAGACGCGGTCATCGACGGGAACGGTTGGAGTGAAGACCGTCGCGCTCTTTCCATTGGCAAGTGCAATCTGCTTCGCGAGGCCGCTGAGAGCCGGGCCTGCGGGTTTGGAATTGTTTTGCTGGCCATCACCCGGTTCGAGAGAGATGCGCGTAGTTTTGGGAGTGCAATTGGCAACGCCGGTACACGTGTCGCGAATAAAGACCTGACGAAGACCGCTATTTGGCCCGGCATCGGCGCTAGCCGCAGACGGCGCGCTATTGGTGCCAGCAATCCGTGGCGTGGACTGAGACTCGGGTGCGGGAGTGATGGCCACAAACGCCACGAACCTGCCGCTGGAACTCACGGAAGGAAGAATGCTTTCCGTTCCGGTAAGAGCGCCCTGGGTATCAGTGGAAATCAAGGTTGTGGCGGCCTTGCAGGTGGTAGCCACACCGAGGCAAGTGTCATGCAGGAATATCTGCCTGCCTGCCGGCGCGCCCGCAACCAGGTTTGTTGAGGCCGAACTGTACGCGATGTAGCGGCCATCCGGGCTCATCGAAGGAGTGTGACTGTCCGCGTTACCGGCCACATTCTCTGAGGAAGCGGAGACGATGCGAGTTTCCTGCGCGCAGCCCTTTGCGGCTCCCACGCAAGTATCGCGAAGGAAAATTTGCGAGATGCCATTCTGCTGTGCGGTATAGGCGACGTAACGTCCGTCCTGACTGATGGCGGGTGTCTCCTCGGCAACCGCCGCTGTGGTGTTTGAACCGGAGCCGGTGATTGTAAAGGTTTGATTCTGGCCGACAGGATTAGCACCGCCGCCAACCAATGGCTGGCAATAGGGCAGAACACAGACGCCGCTGGGCGGATTGATTACCGTGACGGTGGCAGTCCCCGCGGACGTCAGGAAGGTGCCCGGAATAGTGGCCACCAACTGTGTGGCGGAGAAACTGGTGATAGTTAGCGCCGCAGGCTGCCCGTTCGGAGTACCCGGGCTGGCAAAGCTAACGGTGGAACCACCGTTCGTGGAGGTCGGAAGGAAATTGGTGCCTACCAGCGTCATCGACACGGAAACGTTGGAGCAAGAAGTGCCGCAAGCAGGGGCGGTCGCGGGAGAGATCGAAGTGAGCGTGGGAACGGGATTCGGGGCACCGTAGATAAGGAATGCCAGAGAATTGGAAAGACCGTTCATGCCGGTGCCGGACTGTGGCGAATAGGTGTTGACGTAGGATGTTCCAGGTTTAGCGAGGTAGGCCTTGGGAACGACTGCGGTCATGGTGACAGAGTCGACGAATGTGCTCACGAGTTTAACGCCGTTCCATTCCACAACTGAATTAGCGGGGAAAGGGTTCGCCAGGGAACCTATAACGGTGATATTCAAATCGCTGGCGGCGCCGGCGGAAACGCCCGATGGGGAAACGTTGGTGATCGTCGCTCCGGTGCTGGTCTGAATCGAATTGTTGTAATCGTTGCAGCCTGTCAATACACAGACCGAGCAAAACACGACAGTCAGCGCTGTCCAGAAACCCTTCATCGAAACTCCTTCGTAGGCGAACGATAGCGCTGCGCCGCACTCTCCCGTAGGGACCCATGAGGGAAGATCACGACACGCACCCGATTGGGTTGAGATGCAAAACCGACGCGGCGCGTTGACCGGCGTCAAGCAGGCCGAAGCCTCATTTGCGAGGACGCTAACCCAATCCCTCTATTATGGCGCAGGCGGAGGCTTCGTGAAAGCTCGTATGCAGCTTCGGAAGGGTCCGGAACGCGAGTTGGACGGCGTCGCTTGTGGAATGGTCTTCGTGCTCGGTTCGCGACCTAGCAATGAACGAAGGTGTGTGGCAGGCTGACAGCGTGGGGTCAAGCACGACAAAAAGCGCTACGACTGAGTCTGCGGCTGCCGAGCCGCTGCTCCGTCCGCACATGCCGGAGCTGGATACCATACGCGGCCTGGCCATCCTGGGTGTGCTGATCTACCACGGTTTGTGCTGGGCACGAGATTTCTCCCTTTATTTGCCGTGGCAGCGGGCGGTGCTGAAGCTCGCCTCTCCCGGGCAATACGGCGTCAACCTATTTTTCGTGCTCTCCGGGTTCCTCATTACCGGGATTCTGGTGGATTCCAGGCAGCGTCGCGATTACTACCAACGATTTTATTTCCGGCGCGCTCTGCGGATCCTGCCGGCCTACTATGCGACTTTGCTGATCCTTGTGGTGCTGGGACTTACATCACGCGGATTTCTTTACATGAGCCTGCTTTATTCCTCAAACCTTTCGATGTTGTTTGGAATTGCGATGTCCTACCCGGTGTTGTGGTCTCTGGCAGTGGAAGAACACTTTTATTTTCTGTGGCCGGCGGCAACGAAAACCTTTTCAACCAGGCATCTTGCGTGGATTGCAGGCTTCCTATTGGTGCTTTCTCCGGTGCTGCGCTTACTGTGCCATCAGAACGCATTTGGAGCGCTGATGCCGAGAGCCGGGTGTTCGTACTACACATGGAACACCGCCGACGGTCTGGCCTTGGGCGCGCTGATCGCGTTGCTGGTCCGCGGATGGAACGAGGATCGCCGGAGGTTGCAGAATTTGTCTCTAGGATTTTTCGTGGCTGGCTTTGCGATTGCCTTGGCTGGTTTGCCCTTTGGGATTCAAACGCGAATGACTCCGGTGGGAGAGGCACTGCAGTGGGTGCCTTGGAATTTGTGGTGTGGTGGAATCCTGGGCATTTTCCTGTTGGTTGGCAGCGGACCCAACAAGAAGTGGGTCGCGCCCAAAGCATTGATTTTCTTTGGGCAGATCAGTTACGGCCTGTACCTGTATCACTTATTTGTTTTTCAACTCTATAAATGGATTGCGAATCGCACGGGCCTTGAAGAGCGATTGGACTTGAGTTTGTGGGCGCGAACCTGGTGCTACATGTTTTTCGCGGGATTGGGCGCGATTGCAGTGGCTTATCTTTCTCGCAAATACTTCGAAGAACCGTTCTTGCGTTTGAAGGACCGCTGGACGCCCAAGCCCGTAAAACAGGAAACTGCAATGGAGCCGGTCGCGCACGATGGTGGGGCGTTAGTTTTGCGAGAGACACAGGAAGGCAGCCTCGAGAAACTCCCGCGTGCGTGAGGCGTTGCGATCCCAGCTGCAGTTTTGCTGGACGAATTGAGCAGCGGCGCGCCCCAGGTCGTGGCGTAAATTCCTGTCGTTCACCAAACGTTGAATTAGCCCTGCCAATTCATCCGCGGATTTGGGATCACGAAGCAGGAATCCTGTTTCGCCATCGCGAATAAGCTCGCTTGCACCGGCCTGGACGCTGGCGATGACCGGCAAGCCACAGGCCATGGCTTCGACGATCGGCAAGCCGAATGCGTCTTCGAGGGAAGGGCCAACATAAAGATCGGCTGCGGCATAAAACGAAAGCACATCCTGGGATACCGGCAGAAAACGCACCCGGTTTTCGAGTTGGAGCTGCGTCAGGATCGCCTGATAGACCGATGGATCATCACTGCCGACAATCAAGAGTTTGAGCGGAAGATCCGAAAGCTTTTTGCATGCACTTAACAACGTATCGAGACCCTTCTTCTTCCAGTCATTTCCGATAAGCAGGCAAACGAAATCGGTTTCCTCCAGGCGATAGGATTCGCGAACTGCGCTGCGTCGTGCTTCCCGAAGCTCGGGCGTGAAACGAAGGGTATCTACAGCGTTGGGAATAACGATTGCGTCCGGCCGATTGAAATAGGTTTGCAGTTGATGCGCAACGAGCTGCGAAACGGCGATGAGTTTCACGCGCGGATTGGTGTAGATCTTTCGTTCCAGCGCCATAATCAGCCGGTAGTACAAGCGGCGGTGCAGGATCAGCGGCCAGCTTCGGATAGGAGTGTCGAGCAGTTTGAGTTCCGAGCGGACCCTCGCGTAGAACTCGTGAAAGACGATGTGCACAACGATGACGTCGGCGTCGAAACAGTTTATGCCCGGGGAATACGTAAGATCGGCCTTAAATTTCCCTGAACGCGCGTTTGAGCGGCGGCGAAAGCGATTCGCGAGAAACCACCAAAGAAACTGAAAAAGATGCGGTCCACGCAAACGCGAAATTCGATACCAGAGTATCGAACCTCGGGAACTCTGCGTGGGGGAGTCGGCTAGCTGTAAATCCTTCACGTCCTCGACGCGTTGCGAATAGACATCAATCTGCCAGTCATTCTGGCTTGCAAAGCGCTCGATCTGTTCAATGATGCAGAGTTCCGTGCCGTGACGCCGGTCGAGAAAAGGGGAGACGACTGCGAGGCGCAATTCAGGCCTGCCTGAAACCCTGGGCATGGCGGATAGCCGCTTGCGAAGCTTGACCGATGACTGGTAAGGATTGCATTCGGAAGAGAATGCCGAGCGAAAACCAGAGCAGCGCGTTGAGAATAAAATCTTCGAAGGACTGAAACCCACCCCAGACGTACGGGAAGAAGAACAAAAACGCGTACCAAAAAATAACGAAACCCAGGGGAAACCAGGGCGTGCCCTTGAGTTTCAGAGCCGCGGACCAGGCCGAGATGACGATGGTTGAGGCCGAAATAAGATACAGAATCAAACCGACAATTCCGAGTTCCAGCACAAGGGCGCCAAATCCGCTCTCGACGCCGATGCCCACGGGCGGAATGTGCAGAATCCGGCTGATGTATTGAGTGCCCAGAGAAGCGGTCCCAATGCCATAGCCGTAAGGCCAGAGAGGGTAGTCGAAAGCGTACTGCAATTGTTGCAGAGGATAGGTTTGGGTGCGATGCACCAGTTCGCTGCTGGCGCTGCTGGGATCGAGGGTCTCCCAATAAAATGCGATCCGGTCCTTGAGTGCGTCGGGATAAAACAGCAGCGTCAGTAAAAGGGCGGCAATGCCGGCAAGGGCTGCCCGCTGGAAACCGCGGAGTACTCGAGTCAACTGGCCTTTCTGCCACGGGCATCCCCAGATGAACGCGGGGATGCAGACGAGGGCGCTGCCAATGGACCAGAGCAGCGTGCCGCGCGAGGCGCAAAGGGCGATGGCGACGGTGGTAGTCGCGACGGTCAGAAGGGCAAGCAAGCGGTGTGATTTGCTGCGCAGAAGGAGATAGGCACCATAGCCGAAAGCGAAAAGAAAAGCGGGAACTAGGAAGAATGCAAAACGTCCGGCACTGACAAAAACAGAAGTGGGACGATAAACCATGACGCCCGAAATGGGGGCGATACGATAGTTCGTACTCAGTTCGCGAATGTCATCCTGCATGACGGCCGGATTGAGAAACGTGTGACCGAGAATGGATTGGGCAATTCCCAACCCGGCGACGATGACGGTCAAGACCATTAGAAACGGATAGAAACGGCGGAGATCCGATTCGCTCTGGATGATGCTATACCCGATAAAGAAAAGCGGTATGTAGTAGAAATAGAGTTTCAGACCCAGCGCGCCGGTAAAAAAACTGTTGGACGATGGATTGAAGACCTGGATGACTCCAAACCAGACGAACATCAGGAGAGGAATCAGGAAAGGCGGGCGGAAAATCTGGACTTGTTTCCGGCGATAGGCGATGAAGAATGACAAATAGATGATGGCGACGAGGAAGTCCTTGCCAAAGTAGATGGCCATGTTGTTGCCGAGATACTTGCGCGCAAAATCCTCGAAGAAAAGCCAAGCAAAGAATATGAAGGTTCCGGCGCGCCAGTTGTTGAGCATCGTCAGCGTGGCAGCCCCGACGATGAAGGCCAGCGCGATATACATAAGTCCGGTGGTATCGCCGGCGATTACGTATTGCGCGAGTTCATAGGCACTCAGAAAAATAAGGACAACAACGCCCAGAACAATTAGGGGACTTTTCTGGGATGCTCCGGGCAGAACGTGCGAAGAAATTCTCATGAAACGACCTGGGGATTGCGCTGTGTCACGGCAAGACCCTGCGGCCCGCGCATGGCAGGCACCACGAGAATTGCCAAACGGCCAAGGCTGCCTGTTAAATAAATCATGATCCTTCTCGGGAAGCGCATACACGCCCGTAAGCGGCAGCATGCGCTTCTATCATACGTCGCAAAGGGAAAAAATCGAGAACTCGATGTCGTGCCGCGGTGGCGAGATCGGCAGCTTTGGCCGGGTTAGCCAAAAGGTCCGCGATTTGTGAAGCCAGACTGATCGCATCGCCGATGGGGAAAAGCTGGCCAGTTTCCGCGAGCACTTCCGAAAAGGCGCCGAGATCCGAAGCGACAACGGGGATTCCTCGGAGCATATTCTCCGCAACGACCAGGCCGAATACTTCCCCTGCCAAGGAAGGAATGACGACAATGCTTGCTCTCGAAAAGTATTGCTCGATTTCCTGCGCGGGTAAGGATCCAAGAAATTTCACATGGGAAGTTAGCGCCGAAGTTTGCGTCTGGCTTTCCAGTGCGGCGCGTTCCGGTCCGTCACCGATGATGACGAGCTCAAACCCGTGCCCTTGATCGGCAAGTAATCTAGCGGCTCGCAAAAGTACGCTGACTCCTTTGGTACTGACCAATCGGCCCATAAAAAGAACCACGTGGGACTGCTGCAGAGCCGAAACCGGCAAGACTGCTTCTCCGCTCTCCAACCCATGAGGAATGACTTCCGTCCTCGGCAAACGAAGGAGCGAGGCGAGCCACGCCGTGGGAGCGATGTTGAGGTTCACGCGCTGGCACAGGAATCGCCGGACGAACGTTAGCAGCCACAGTTTGAAGGAGTGCGTGGGTTGCGGAGTCTGACTGCAACGCAAACAGTTCCAATGACGACCTGCCATGAAGTGACCTGGGCATGGAATGTTCTGAGGTTCCTGAAAGAGTTGGCCAGTGGGGCAAACAGTCTGAAATGCGTGATGCTCCACGACGACCGGTTTACGAAGGATCAAACTCCACGCGATAGGAGCTGATGACGCGCCGGCAACGTGCACAACGTCTGCCCAGCGAATCCAGCGGCGAAGTTCCACGGTGGTTGGCTGGCGAACTACCTTGAATGGCAGCGCTTCATCCGGGTAGGAATCCGAGGGCGTAACTGTGACTACAGTCAGGTCAAAAATTTTGGACGAATCCGCGGCTGAAAGCTCCGCGAGGCCGCGAGCGAGGGAAAGAACGATGGTTTCCACTCCACCTACTCTGGGCGGAAAAAAGTGTGAGTAGAGCAGGAGTTTCATCAAGAAAGTCGTTGCGACGCAGGTAACGAGGAATCGCCTTTGCGGCCGCCAGCAGGCCTTACGCGAGCTACTCCGAGGACCACGGCTTCCACGGTGCCAGCAATGTTTTCCCTGGGAGACCAGGTTTCCATGTGCAGGCGCGCGGCTTTACCGAGCTGCGCTAGCCGAGTTCGATCCTGCAATGTATCCCGAAGGATTCGGGCCAATGCGGGAACGTCTCCGCAGGGATAGATCAGGCTCGGATTCACCGGTGCGATCAGATCTCGCGCCGCGCCGACATGATCGCTGGCGGCAACCGGGCAACCGCACATATACGCTTCGTTGACGACCACGCCAAAGGCCTCATAGGAAGACGGGAGAACGAGCAGGTCCGAAGCAGTGTACAAGGCGGGTAGTTGCGTTTGATTGACGAATCCCAGGAAGCGTACACGATCGGCAATGCCCAATGCCGTCGCCTCCCTTTCCATTTCGCCGCGCAAGGGTCCATCGCCGGCGATGATCAATACGGCGTTTCCCAATTTAGCTTGTGCGAAGGCTTGCAGCAGGTCCTGGGGACGCTTCCAAGGTTGCAACTTCGCGCAGAATAGGACCACTGCGGTCTCTGGCGTGATTCCCCAACTTTCGCGGACTGCTGTGCGGTTGATTTCGCTCGATCGGGCCAGCCACCAATCGTTGTCCACGGAGTAGGGAGTGAGCGTAATGCGTCCGTCAGGAATCCCGAGAGAGCGGATCAAGTCCTTCGTGCCGTTGGAAGGAACGATAACCTGGCTCGCGAGCCTGTAGAGAAGAGGCCAAATTACCCGCTTTATGTGTCTCTTCCATTTGGGGCCGGTCATCGGGACCAGTGTGGTGGCATCGGTACCAAAAATAAACGCCGTGCGCGAAAGCTTCGAAGCAAAATACGAAATCCAGAAGGAGGAGCGGGGATAGCCGGTGTAAATGAGGACCGCATCGTAGCGGCCTTCCCGAATCAGTTTCCATAGCCCGGGATTATGAAGGCCGAAGAAAGATTCGGAGCCCGATCCGCGGTTAGAGACTTCGACCCAGTCGTATCCATCGAGTAGCGGAACGTCCCACTGCACGGTGGCATTAAACTCCGGGTCGTGCCCGGCTTTAGCCCCTCGCAACGAGCAGTAGCCGACCTTAAGCTCTAATTGCGGGTGCTGCGCCATGCGACGCAGCATTGGCGACATATATTGAACTGGATGAGCGCATACCGCGAGTACGCGATACCGGCGGTCAGCCATAGCTCAGCCTCGCAAGCGGACAATATTTGCGGCGAGAGCAGGCAAGCCGGTCCAATCAGAAACCCCGGCGAAAAGTATACACGGTTTTGAGGGCTCTCTAAGTGTGCTAGAATCCACTAGTTCCAGCAAAAAACAAGGGTAGTCGTAGCTTGCGATTGCTGGAGCGCGAGTTTTCTCCGCACGCAATCCCCGTATTGCGGGTCGATTCAGCCACGCGCTTTGAACGCGCTGGCGGGTGTTAAAAAAATCCAGATGGCCGGATACCGGCCACGTTTCACAAAGAGGGCTTGTCATGTCTGGTCATTCAAAGTGGGCCACGATCAAACACAAAAAGGCGGCGACCGACGCGAAACGCGGCCGCGCCTTCACGCGAATTATTCGGGAAATCACCATCGCCGCGCGCATAGGCGGCGGCGACCCCAACTCCAATCCGCGCTTGCGAACCGCGATTCTGGCGGCCAAGAACGAGAACATGCCCAATGAGAATATTGAGCGCGGGATTCTTCGAGGCACTGGCCAACTCGAAGGCGAAGTGTACGAAGAAGCGACCTTCGAGGGGTACGGACCGGGCGGCGTGGGGATGTTGATTCAGGTGGTCAGCACCAACCGCAACCGCATTGTCGGCGAATTTCGTCACTTGATGAGCAAGAACGGCGGAAACATGGCGGAAGCCGGGGCCGTGGGATGGATGTTCAGCCGCAAAGGTGAAGTGACCGTGCCAAAGGAAGCCGCGTCCGAAGACAAGCTACTGGACGTAGTGCTGGAAGCCGGTGCGGAAGACATGAAAGATGATGGTTCGGCGTGGTACATCGTTACGCCACCGGAAGCGTTGGAAACCGTTAAGGAGGCGCTGGCAAAGGCCGGGGTCACGCCAGCATCCGCGGAAATCGGAATGGTGCCGCAGAATTACATCAAGCTGACCGGTCCGCAGGCGACACAGATGCTGCGGCTGGTGGAAGCGTTGGAAGAACATGACGACGTGCAGCACGTCTATGCAAATTTTGACATAGACGAATCCGAGATCCAGGCGGCCGTCGGCGCGAACTGATCGATATTCATAGGGACGGCCACTGGCGGTGCTGCGGTGGCCGTTTTCGTTTTGTGCATGCGCAGCGGCGACAATTCATTGGAAGAGGTTCGCGGTTCGCCGTAGACTAGTCACGATGAGCGAAAGTTTGGGAACAAACGGAAGTCCCGTCTGGGTGCGGGTTCTAGGCGTGGATCCGGCCTCGGCGGGACCCACCGGATTTGGTGTCATCGAGAGCGACGGCTGCAAATATCGCGTGTTGCACTACGGCGCCCTGAAGATCGCGGCAAAGCGGCAGAAGGCCTCCGCGGGCGCTGCGTTACAGGACGTCCACGAACTGCTCTGCAAGCTGCTGGAGGAATTTCGGCCGGAGGCGATGGCGGTCGAGTCGGTGTTCGCTGCGCTGAACCTGCGCACCGCGTTGCGCTTGTCGGAAGTCCGCGGCGTGGTTCTGTTGGCGGCGGAGCAGCACGGCGTGATGGCCCACAGTTATTCGCCCAGGGAGATCAAATCCTGCGTGGCGGGTTACGGCCATGCCGACAAGAGGCAGATGCAGTTGATGGTGCGCGCACTTTTGGAAATGAATGAAACACCGGAGCCTTCGCACGCGGCAGATGCGCTGGCTGTAGCGGTATGTCACCTGCAGACCAGGCGCTTCGAGCAGCGTTTCGGGATCGGCTCGGCGAGCGTTACAGCCCGCACGTCTGGCCGGGAGCCGCGGGGAACAACACCGGGCCACGCAACATCGCAGCGCACCGCAGGCATCCAATCAAGGCAATGAGAGTCCTCGTCCGCGCGTTGATCTGTCTTCTTGCCTGCTTCTGCTTGCTGCAGGAGGCGGGGCACGCGGCGTCGCCTGGCGCGGTTTTCACTTACCGGCGGGTCTTTAAGTCCAGCACCCCGGAATTCATCGAAATTAAGATTCGGCAAAACTCCGATAGCGCGAGTTATGAAATCCGGCAACTGGAGGAAGACGCGGGAGCGAGTACCTTCGAAGTGAGCGGAGCATTGCGCGGCAAGATTTTCGAACTGGTCAACCAGTTGAATCATTTCCAGGGTGTCGATCTGGACGTACACCGAAAGATTGCCAATCTGGGAGAGAAAACTTTTCGTTGGGAGAATGGGCCGGAAGGTTACGAGACCAAGTTCAACTACACGCTGAACGGCAATGCGTCGCAACTGCTGCAGATTTGTGAAGGGTTGGCGAGGCAGCAGGAGCTGATTGAACTGATACAACGAAGGATGAAGTACGACCGCCTGGGAGTGAACGACGCGCTGCTGCAGTTGGACACCGATGTGAGCAAGGGAGTGCTGCCGGAGCCGCAGAAGGTCTTGCCGCTGCTGGAGCAGATTTCGGGGGACACGCGATTCGTGGATATTGCGCGGCAACGGGCGCGCGCGCTGGCCGAGCGGTTGCGGCATACCAGCTGAAGCGAAACGCAATTGGACAGTTTGGAGAATGAAATGAACACGCTGCACTATGGATCGAATCGTCGAATGAACGGATTGGATTTGAGGAAAATCTTTGTGCTCTCTCTATGTGTGGCCATGGCGGCCACCGGGGCTTTCGGACAGAAGAAGGAAAAGCTCGCCAAGATTTACCGCGACTGGCTGGAGCACGATGTCGTCTACATCATCACCAAGGACGAGCGCGAACGATTCGTCAAGCTGACCAGCGATGAAGCGAGAGACAAGTTTATGAAGGACTTCTGGGATATACGCAATCCAACTCCCGGGTCAGAAATAAACACCTACAAAGAAGAGATTTATCAAAGGATTGCATTTACTGATTCAAGATTCGGCGTTGGGTCCGGAACAGATGGCTGGCGGACGGCTCGCGGACAGACGTACATAACGCTCGGAGCCCCGCAGCAGAAGCAGATCTTCCGCAATGCCGCCAATTTGCGCCCGATTGAAGTGTGGTTTTATGCGAACGTGAACCCGGCATTGCCGCAGGCGTTTTACGTGATGTTTTTCGACCGAAACAATACCGGGGACTATGTCTTCTACAGCCCCTATTTCGATGGACCCGATAAGCTGACAACCGGCGTGGAGGCCATCAACTCGCCATCAGCCGGAATCCATATGATTCTGAATTCGGTAGGTGGGGAACTAGCGCGTCAATCCCTGAGTCTGATCGTCGGCGAACCGGTGGACTTGAGCAATCCAACACCGAGCCTGCAGTCCGACACCATGCTTACCATCTTGAGGAGTCTCAATGACCAACCGAGTACTCGGGACGACATCCGGCGGCGCTGGATGAACCGGGAACAGGTGAGATCCAGCATGATTCTGCCGGGCAGGAATCTGGACGTCATTTTGCTTCCGGTACGCGATCCGCGCGGCCTGACACGTCTCGATTACTCGATCCGCTTAAAGACTCCGAGCGACTTAAGTGTGACCGAGGAGAAAGACGAACGTATTATCTACTCTGCCCAAGTTCAAATTCAGGTATTCGACGCCGTGAGCAACAAGCTAATCTTCACAACCGTGAAGGACCTGAGCGACAAATTCGACAAGCACCGCTATCTGGAAATCCGCGACAAGGTCCTTTCGTATCAGGGCATTTTACCCTTGCCTCCCGGCCAATACCGGCTGGCTATCCAGTTCACCGACTGGATAAAAAGCACCTCTTTTCGCACAGAGCGAGAGGTAACGATTCCTAAGGTGGAAGCCTCGAAATTCGAAATTCCAGGGGTGCTGCCCTTCTCTGCTGTCGAGCAGATCGACTCGGTTGCGGCCGAAGTCACTCCCTTTACTCTTGCGGGTATGAGATTTACGCCGTTGTCCACAAACAATCTCGCCATCGGTCCAGAAGACAAATTGCAGGTCGCCTATCAGGTGTGGACTGCACCCGGTGATCCCAGTGTCTATCAAGGAAAGAAGCTGGCCGTCGAATACGGAGTGGGTCAGCCGGCGCTGCCAGGCAGCGCCAAGGCTATCAAGGAAGAGATCGACATGACCCAGTTTGATCCCGGTGGCTCGCTTCTGAATGGAAAGAAGCTTCCTTTGGACTCGCAAATCGGAAATTACATCGTAACCGTAACCACCAACGGGGGAACAGGGGACAACCATAGCTTTACCAAGCTGAATTTAAAGGTCGTTGACGCTTCGCTGCTACCTCCGCAGACGTGGACAGTGGTCGATTCCACGATCCGGGACGACATGGAAAAAGGTGTGTTCGACCGTGAGCGCGGATTAGCCTACTTCAATCAAGGCGCGAACGCGGAAGGCCGTGCGTGGCTACGCCGGGCGTTAGCAGCCGATCATAGCGATGAATTTGCGCGCGCCCGCCTGGTGGAGGCCTATTTTTCGCTTCAGGACTACGCCGCCGTCTGCGCCCTCTACAAGGATTCCGGCGTAACGGACAGCGCGGATGCCTCGACCTTGCTTAGAATCGCTTCGAGTTTACTGAAACTCGGCAAGGAGAAGGAAGGATTGAGCTTAATGGAACACGGAGTCGCAAGTCACTCCGAAAGCGCTTCCATGTACATGGCCCTGGGCGACTTCTACAACCAGATGGGCAAGGCAGACCTGGCTGCAAACGCGATTCAAAAAGGGAAAAGGCTTTCGGTCGTCAACTGAACGCAAAGGGCACGATTTCGATTTACGCGACTTCCATTTTTTGTATTCCCGTGAGATTTAGACGGAATTCTGTAGGTGAACCGATTCTGTCCATCGCCTATTCTCATAATTGGTTGATAATAGGCGTGTTATTTTAGCTGGAATCCTGGCCAATTTGGCCCCCTCCTTGCATTGGTACAGTTATCCTGTGGCATTTCTCGGGTGTTTTCCTATTTCCACAAGAAATTGACTGCTTGGCTTTAAATTGGGGGAATTTAAATGAGCATTCTCAGCAACAAGGCAAAATGCTGGTACGTTGTTCTCATCCTCGTTGTATCTGCTGTTACGGGCGTGAACGTCCTGGCACAAGACCAGAGTTCATCGCGCGGTAATCTGAGCGGTATTGTGTTGGATGCAAGTAAAGCGACTGTGCCGGGTGCGGAAGTAACGATTACCGGTCCTATCGGCAGTCGGACCCAAGTCACCTCGGAGCAGGGTAGTTTTCTATTTTCCACCCTTGTTCCGGGATTCTACGCGATCAAAGTACATAAAGCTGGGTTCAAGACCGCGAGCATCCCAGCCGTGGAAGTGCTGATCAACAAGACCAGTTCGGTTGAAGCCACTCTGGAGACGGGCGAAGTGACCCAAACTGTCGAGGTTTCGGCCGCCACGGAAACGGTGGACACGTCCAGTACGGCGCTGAACTCTGATTTTTCGGATAGCTTTTTCTCCAAGATTCCTCTTGACCGCGGCGTTAGCAGCCTATTCTACTTGGCGCCTGGCGTTACCTCCGGTATCGGAACGGGTACACAGAATCCCTCCATTTCCGGCTCCTCCGGTCTCGAAAATCTGTACATAGCGGACGGTGTGTCTATCAACGACCCGGCGTTTGGCGGCATCGGCGTTTGGTCCCGCATGTATGGCCCCCTTGGAACGGGCATCAACCTCTCCTTCGTGAAGGAAGTTCAGATCAAAACCGGCGGGTTTGAGCCTCAATACGGTCACGTCAGCGGCGGTATCGTCCAGATGATCACCAAGTCGGGTGGAACCAAGTTCTTCGGAACCGCCGGCGGCTACTTCAACGGTCGCTTTATGCAGGCACCCTACGAGAATGCGGACGACCCCAAGTTCCACGTAACCAATCTCGTTGGCAGTCGGCTGGACAATGCCAACTACGAAGGCGACTTCGAATTGGGTGGCTATGTTCCGGTGCACGGTCTAAGGGATCGCCTCTTTTTCTTTGGCACCTTTAATCCTTCCTGGAATAATGCTTATTACGCTCCCGCAGTTGGTTCGGGTCTCGCTACGCTCACCCCCTTGGTCAATCGGGATACCACCCGGTACGACTACGCCGGCAAGTTGACCTTCAAGATCAACAACTCCCACACCATCGAATCCAGCATTTCGGGTGACCCTTCGCACACCAATCCCACTTCGTTCAGCACGCTGAACATCGACAACACGTCGGCGAACTCGAAGTTCGAGTATGGAACCCGCAACTGGTCCACCCGCTACGACGGAGCCTTCGGCAATTCAGTCCTGGTGGATGCTGCTTTCACCTGGAGCTGGAACCACTTCAACGAGATCCCGGCGTCCAACGTTTACAGCATCGGCGATTTCACCCAGATCAATACCGGTCAGCGCGGATCATTTCAAGCCCAAGGCCTTGTTAATGCCCTTGAGCCGTACGATGGAAATACCAAGGGTGTAAGCGGCGACATCACAAAATCTTTCCACTTTGCCGGCACCCATAGCATCAACGTCGGCTACACTTGGCAGTTTCCCCATTACAACGACGACACCTTCTATCCTGGTGCCCGATACGTGATTCCCTCGGTCAACGCCACCGGGACAGCTCCGGGAAAAGCGAGCTTCTTAAACTTTGCGGCTGGGAAAACGACGGACTCCAGCTTTATACTGACGCTGGCGGACAACATCGCTGGTCTGCCTTCCGGCGCCTGCACCCTCTGCCCCTACGATCTCATTCCGCAAGGCAACGGCACGTCGGCCTACCAGCAGGTTGCGCTGCAGCAGGTGCGTGGCCGGTTTGACGGCGGCGTGACCACCAGCAGCGGCAAATACGAATCCGCCTATATCAATGATGCGTGGCAGATGAGCAAGTATGTCACTCTGAACGTTGGCGTTCGCTGGGAACAGCAGCGACTCACCGGCAACACTGCGCAGCACGTTTTCAATAACATGTGGTCTCCTCGCGCTGGAATATCCGTCGACCCGAAGGGCGATCGCAAGCAGAAGATCTATGCCAACTTTGGTCGCTACGCTTACGTCCTGCCCCTGGACGCTGCGGTCCGCGCCCTCGGCAACGAAGACGACCTCGAGAGCACGTTTTGGGCGCCGGCAAATACCCCTTGCGACCCAGCCGCAGGTTTGCCGACAGGTGCTACTTGCCTGACTCCAAACTCCCTCGGCACGGCTGATTTCGTAGGAGACTCTGCCCACATGCTCAACCAGGCTAATGGCGGCGTTCCTAAGAATGCCGGATACTTGAGTAGCGGTCAGTTTCTCGAGCCGTTTGCCCAAGGAACCCGCATGGAATTCACCGACGAATTTCTCGTCGGATATGACCGCGAATTCCGCGGCGGTATCACGGCTAGCGTTCGCTACATTGACCGCAGGCTAAAGCGCGTCATCGAAGACCAGGGTGGAATTTCCGTCGAACAGTACAACGCCGGCGGTGCTCTCAACTACGTCATCGGCAACCCCAACGCGAAACAGGACATCTTCGTCAATCCGAACGAGATCGTATTCGATGCGGGCACCACATTTACGGCCCCTACAGACGCCCTAGGCAACCCGCTGCCACTCACCGCAGCAAACGAGCCAGCCTACCTGGCGGCTGGATTTCCCTCAGCCTGCTTCGATAGTAACGGCAACGGCACCCCTTTTGCCGCCTATAACCAGTTCACCGGATTCGGGGCTCTTAACCCCAGCAGTGCTCCCGCCGGAAGCATTTGCATGCCGGCGGTAAACACCAAGACATGGACGGACGCTGCGGGTAATCTGCTCCCCGATTGCACAAGCCTCGCCGAGAGCAAAGCGGGTGGCTGTGCGGCTTTCGGTGGCGAGTTCTACGCCGATGGCAAGCCGGACACCTACAAAGACCCCAAGCGTGAATACGAAGCGGTCGAATTCGAAGTTCGCAAAGCCTTCACGCACAACTGGGCTCTTAGCGTCAACTATCGCGTGGCCCAGCTAAAAGGGAACTACGAAGGCGCCTTCCGCAACGACAACGGCCAAGCCGATCCGGGCATCAGCTCTCTCTTCGACTTCACCGAGGGCAGTTTGGGACTCCTCGCAGGCCAGCAGAGCATCGGCATTCTGAGCACGGACCGCAAGCACACCTTCAACGCCCACGCCACTTACGTCCTGCCCAGCGGCAAGCTCAAGGGCTTCGTGATCGGCGGCGGCGTGAGCGTGCTTTCCGGCAACCCGCTGACTAGCTTGTACGCCCAGGAGGCATACCAGAACCCCGGCGAAGTGCCTCTCTTCGGTCGTGGCGACTTGGGTCGTGCACCGGTTACCGGCAGCGTGGATGCGCACCTCGAGTATCCGATCAGGCTAACCGAGCGGTTGCAACTCAAGGTCGCGTTTGACATGTTTAACATCGTCAACTCTAACCGCCAGACCACCGTGCAGCAATTCGGTGATCAGGGCTTTGGTCAGCCAAACGTCGACTTCCAAAAGCCGGTTACGACGTTCCAGAATCAGGGCTTCGTCGATCCATTCCACTCGCGGCTCTCGGTCCTGCTCACCTTCTAGAATTAACCATTTACCAGGAGGGCGCTTCAAGGCGCCCTCCTTTTTTCTTTTCCGCTAGAATTTTGGGGCCAGCATTGCGGAATTTGACTTTGGGCAATTTCCAAACTCCACCGGTCATCCCCCGAGCCCAAATCTCGTTATTCTAGGTGCTTCCGTGTCCTACCGTTTCCGAATTCGTTCCTTCCTTTTTGTACTCTGTCTCCTAGCTCCCTGCTTGGTACGCGCACAAAGGGCCACGACAGGCGGCCGCGCTCCCGGTGGCATAATCGACGTTCAGGTGCGCAATGTAAACGGAACTCCCGGTCCAAGAGGCCTTCACATTCGGCTGGAAGCCGCCGAAGGCGGTCCCGTGGATGATAAGGAAACCATAGATGGTGGTAAGTGCCAGTTTACGCTGGCATTCAGCGGAGTCTACTACGTTCGCATCACCGAGCGGCAGTATAAGCCGGTATCTGAAAGGGTCGAGCTCATCAGTACCAGCCGAGGATACGTATCCATAGAATTGAAACCTGCGGATGGAGAAACTCCCCAACCGAGCAATTCCTCGCCACTGAATCTGGACCCCAATGTTTCTGTCGCGAGCCTGAACATTCCCGAGCCGGCCAGGAAAGAATACGACAAAGGGGAGGAAGCGCTTCATTCGAAGCATGCTGACGAGAGTGTGAAGCATTTTCAGAAGGCCGTAAAACTGTACGACAATTATCCGCAGGCCTACCGGATGCTTGGCGAAGCGTATCTGGAGCAGCAGGATTGGCAGAATGCAGAATCCGCGCTGAAGAAGAGCATCGAACTGGAACCAAGAGTGGCGGCGACCTACGTGGATCTGGGCGCGGTCGAGAATCAGCAACACAAGTACCCCGCGGCTGAGGAAGCGCTGAAGAAGGGGCTGGCGCTTAGCCCAGACGCGTCCGCAGGCAAGTACGAGCTTGCCAAGACGTATTGGGCCATGGGCCGCTGGCAAGACGCCATACCGCTCGCTCAGGAAGCCGTGGCCGCGCAGCCGAACTTGTCAGGGGCCAGGGTTCTTCTGGGCAACCTGTTTCTGAAGGAGCGTAATGCCGCAGCAGCGCTCCGCGAGTATGAAGAGTATTTACGCCTGGAACCGAACGGCCCCATGGCGCCGCAAGTCCGCGAAATTGTCGCGAAGATCAAAGCGGTCCAGGGGAACTAAAGCAGCCCAGAATCCGGAAACTCCCAAGATATTGCCTTGAAGCGATGCACGGTGATCGTGGCTGTTTGCGCGGGCCGTTGGCGCGAAGGGCTTTATCTCGCGGCGTGAACTGCTTCCGCAGCGGCCAGCTTACGAAGCGACTCCTGATACGGAGCTTTGGCGACGCCGCGTTCCGTGAAGATGGCGTGGATGTAGCGGTTGGGAGTGACGTCGAATGCGGGATGCGCGGCGTGCACGTCGGGCGAGATACGCACGCCCTGGATATGCGTGACTTCGGCGGCGGTGCGTTCCTCGATGGGGATGTGCTCGCCGTCGGGAATGCTCAGGTCGAACGTGGAAATGGGCGCCGCGATATAGAACGGCACATTGTTTTCCTTAGCCAGCACAGCGATCTGGTAGGTGCCAATCTTATTGGCGGTGTCGCCGTTAGCGGCGATGCGATCCGCTCCGGTGACGATGGCGCCCACTTTTCCAGTTTTCAGAAAGTGACCCACCATGTTGTCGGTGATGAGCGTTAGCGGGATTCCACCACGATGAAGTTCCCAAGCGGTGAGCCTCGCTCCCTGCAGATACGGCCGCGTTTCGGGAACGAGAACGTGAATCTGCTTGCCCTGTTCGAAAGCCACGCGAATCACGCCCAGCGCCGTGCCAATGCCGCCGGTTGCCAGCGCGCCTGCATTGCATTGCGTCATCACCTGGCCGTTTTGCGGCATGTATTCGGCTCCAAACTTGCCGATAGCCTCGTCGGTGGCCTTTTTTTCCAGATGAACCTGCTGTGCTTCTTCCACCAGAGCGGCCCGGATTTCAGCCATGGATGCGCGCGCAGAAATTAAGCCGGAAAAGCGGCGCTTCATCCGCTCCAGTGCCCAGAAAAGATCGACGGCCGTGGGACGAGTTTTGGCTAGCGTCTCGCAGATCACCGGAAATTCAGCTTGCAGCGCATCCAGAGTCACTGCACTCGATTTCTGCACGCCTAAAGCCACACCCATGGCCGCGGCGACGCCTATCGCCGGCGCGCCTCGAATGACCATTTCGTGTATGGCCTTGGCCACTTCGCGATAGTCCGTGTAGGTATGGTGAATCTCCTCACCGGGCAAGCGCCGCTGATCCAGCATCACCACGCCGTCTTTGGTCCATTCAATCGGTTGCGCAACGTACATTCGCTTCAAGTCCTCGCTCTTCTAGTTTAGCGGATGGTAAGCCCAAGCTGAAGGAAGCATCTCCGAATGATCAGTGATTCGCGGGAAGTTTTGTAAAGCCGTGCGTGGTGACGATGGCCGCCACGGCGATCAGCGAATTGTAGCCAAGATGCATCAGGTAACTCGCAAAAACGCTTCCGGTCCGTGCGCGAACCAAAGTGAAAACGATGCCTACGATGATCAGCACCGTAACAAGACTGACGGTCCAGCCAAGTTGTGCGCCGTGCATCAATCCAAATAGCGTGCCAGTAATCAGAATCGACGGGACTACACCAAACGAGCGCGCGAACAGCGGATACAAATATCCCCGAAAAAGTGTCTCTTCCACCAGCGGCGCCACCAGAACCGCCATGGCCATGAACAGCAGGGCCGTCGTGCGGTATTTGAAAAGCTCCTCCATTGGCATCTGATCCGGCGTTTTCATCCGCGAAGTTACGAGCGCCACGAGAAGAGAAAGGCCACAGCCTCCCAGAACAAACACGAAAGGGTTCCGCACCTTGCCGTTTGCGGCGGCACGAATCTTGCGCCAGCCAAGGCATTCCCAGAAAGGATGTCCGCGCAGAAGCGAAAGAGTGACATACAGGAAAAAGAAAACGACCGCGTACCAGATCAACATGCTGCCGATGGCGAATTGCGGCTTCGAAAGAAGGAATTGCTCCATTTGCTTGGGGGTAAGCTTCTGATCGTGCGGTAGCACCGCGAGAGCAAGAAATCCCTGGATAATCACCAGGCTGATAAAGCTGAAAAAAATAAAAATGACGAAGTGCGCCCAGGACCACGTGATTTGCAGGTCTGCCGGATAATCCGGGCGCGAAGGCAGCGCTACCGCAGAGGGTGTCAACTCCTCCGGATGAATGACTACGGTGGCGGAATCCGGCTCCAGAATTTTAACAATCGGCTCGGTTGACGCAGGGTCCGAGGCCGGGACGATATCCTCCGGCGGCGTCGGCGATTCTTCGAACGGGTTCATCGTTTCTTCCTCGATGCTGCGGGCCAGCCAGAAGCAAGCGCGGCGGCCACCAGCGGCAGAAGAAGCTCATGATGCCCGGTGATCGCAAAGCCTTTCGATCTCGCGCTGGTGCTCCCCTTTGCGGGCAGGACAGGGCGCTTCACAACATTTTGAGTTGGACGATAGTGCTGGATGAAATCGAAATTCGCCGTGGTGATGGGAGCAAGCGGGACGCCGAGATTGCGCACCACAGAAACGGCCTTCAAAAAAACCTCGGGCAATAGAACGGCCGAGCCCCAATTGAGATACGCGCCACCGCCATTCATTTGGCGAACCAGTTCGCAGAACAGGCGAAAATCGTGAAATGTCGCATCGCCCATCGCGGCGCCATCCGCAGCGGGATGGATATGTGGAATGTCCGTGCCGATCGCAACGTGAACAGTCACAGGAATTCGACGCCGATAAGCGGCGACCAGTACGCTAGCTTCGGGATATTTCGTCGAAAGAATTCCACTGGTCAGATATTGGCCGGCGGCTTCACCAAACCCAATGCGGATGCGATGCGCGAGCTTGGCGATTTCGTTGATCCCAGCGCCGGTTTCCTGGGCCATGCCGAACTGGCCCTCGCCCAAGCCCGCTTCGACGTCCTCGGAAGTGTTTCCGGCCAGTGCGATTTCGAAATCGTGAATCATCGCCGCGCCGTTCATGGCGATTCCGGAAACGAAGCCGCGCTTCATAAGATCAATGAGCAACGGACCGAGCCCCACCTTAATCACGTGCCCGCCGATTCCCCAAAGCACGGCTTTTTTTTGCTTTTTTGCGCGATGAACGGCTTCGAGCAACTGGCGAAGATCTTGGCCCGCAAGAATCCTGGGAAGCGAATCGAGAAAGGCTGAGAAACCGCCGAGTGTTTTGGGGGTGCCAGCGAAGTCGCGCACGCTCACCTTGCTCTTGCGCGAAGCCAACGGATAAGTGCGGACACCGCCGAACGTCAAAGGCTGGATGGAATATACGCTCATGCGAATCTCATCACTTTACGGGGAACAATGCGCGCACGCAAGCGTGGCAGGAAGGCCGAACGAAATAGTTCACGCGGATTTGCGTTCCCCGTTTCCGGTTCCATTCGAGCTTATGGCGTGATTCCCATTCAGGCCAGGCATTCTCGCCAAAGACTGGCCAGTATAGGATTTCTTGACGCGCGCAACCTGCTCCGGAGTGCCTTGGGCAACGATACGTCCGCCGCCCTGACCGCCTTCGGGCCCAAGATCAATGATCCAGTCCGCTTGCTTGATGACGTCCAGATTGTGCTCGATGATCAGTACGGTATTGCCGAGATCCACCAGCCGCTGCAGCACGTCAAGAAGCTTGCGCACATCATCGAAGTGCAGGCCGGTGGTGGGTTCATCGAGAATGTACATGGTGCGGCCGGTCTGACGCTTCGAAAGTTCGCGCGCCAGCTTGATGCGTTGAGCTTCGCCACCGGAAAGAGTCGTCGCGGACTGCCCCAGTTGCACGTAGCCAAGGCCCACTTCCACAATGGTGGCGAGCTTCTGCTGAATCTGCGGAATATTTTCCAGCAGGGGAAGCGCGTCGCTGGCGGGAAGGTTCAGCACATCATTAATGTTATGACCTTTGTAACGCACCGCCAGCGTTTCCGCGTTGTAGCGCCGGCTGCGGCAAACTTCGCAAGTTACATACACATCGGGAAGAAAATTCATCTCGATGCGGCGAAGGCCTTCGCCCTGGCAAGCCTCGCAGCGTCCGCCTTTCACGTTGAAGCTGAATCGCCCGGGACGGTAGCCGCGCTCCTTGGATTCCGGCAACATCGCAAAAAGTTCACGAATCGGCGCAAACACCCCGGTGTACGTCGCTGGGTTCGAACGCGGCGTGCGCCCGATCGGCGCCTGATCGATCTCAATCACTTTGTCGATGTGCTCTATACCCACCAGAGAACGGTGAGGTCCGGGGGGATCCATCGAGCGATATAACTTCTGCGCCAAGGCGCGGTAGAGAATATCGTTCACCAGCGTGGACTTCCCGGAACCCGAAACGCCGGTTACCACCGTGAAAAGTCCAAGGGGGAAGGAAACGTCCACATCCTTCAAGTTGTTCGCGTGCGCGCCGAGAATCTGTATTGCTTTGCCATTCGGGCTGCGACGTTTTGCGGGCACCGGGATGCGCGCCGTTCCGGCAAGATATTGCCCGGTTAGCGATGCACTGGAGGCGGCGATGTCCGCAGGCTTGCCGACAGCAACCAAATAGCCGCCTGCATTGCCTGCCCCGGGGCCCAGGTCCACAACGTAATCCGCGCGGCGAATGGTGTCCTCGTCATGTTCGACCACCAGCACGGTATTTCCGAGATTGCGCAACTGTTCGAGCGAATGCAGCAGACGATCGTTATCTCGCGCGTGCAAGCCGATGGACGGCTCGTCGAGCACATAGAGCACGCCGCGCAAACGCGAACCGATCTGGGTGGCCAGCCGGATGCGCTGTGATTCGCCGCCGGAAAGCGTTGCCGCGGAGCGATCCAGGCTCAAATAGCCCAAGCCAACAGCAAGCAGGAAATCGATGCGCTCGGCAATCTCCTCCAAAGGCCTCCCGGCCACTTCCTTCTGTCGAGGAGTAAGCGCGCCTAAAATCTTGTCCACGGCAGGCCGCGCATCGCTCATCGCCAGTGCCGTGAAATCCGCGATGGACCATCCGGCCAGCTTTACCGCCAGCGATTCCGGCCGCAGCCGCCTGCCGTGGCACGCGCTGCAAACCGTCGCGGACATATACTGCGTCATCCACTCGCGATAGGAATCGGAATTGGAATCCTCGAAATTGCGTTCCAGGAATTTGAGAATTCCCGTGAAGCGAAATCCTTTTTCGCCGCTGCCCGTTTTGGCGACCGCTTCCGGAGAACCGCGCTTGGCGTTCGAGGGCGGGTAACCGTAGAGCAACAGGTTTTGCACCTTGGCCGGTAATTTCTCGAATGGCGTGTCGAGTTGGAATCCGTGCGCGTAAGCCGCCAGCTCCAGAGTGCGCTTCAGAATGGCGGAACCCGAGCCGGGACCCAGCCCTCCATCAAACAGCGGGCGCGTCCAGTCGGTAACAATCTTGGCAGGATCGAAATCATATTTAGAGCCCAGCCCGTTGCACCCAGGACAAGCTCCATAAGGAGAGTTGAAGCTGAACGAACGCGGCTCCAGTTGCGGCACGGAAAGTCCGCAGTCCGGGCATGCGAGCTTCTCTGAAAATACCTGCTCTTTGCCGCCCACGACCGCCACAGTCACCAGACCCTGCGCAAGTTTTAGGGCAGTCGCAATCGATTGTTCCAGCCGGGTAGCAATCCCCTGCTTCACCAGCAAACGGTCAATGACCACGTCTATGGTGTGATTCTTGCGTTTATCCAACTTCGGAATTTCATCGAGCGGTAAAAGCTCGCCATCGATGCGCACACGCGCGAAGCCGTCCTGCGCCAGCTTTTCCAGTTCCTTGCGGTAAGCTCCCTTGCGGCCGCGTACGATCGGCGCCAGGATCATCACACGATCGTCCGCCTTGCAGATTTCTCCGTGGAGAATCGCCTGCACAATCTGTTCGCTGGATTGCCGGGTGATGGGCTTGCCGCAATTCGGGCAATGCGGGATACCGACAGAGGCGTAAACCACGCGAAGGTAGTCGTAAATTTCCGTGGTGGTGCCCACCGTGGAACGCGGCGAGCGCGTGGTGGTTTTCTGCTCGATGGCGATGGATGGCGAAAGCCCCTCAATCACATCCACATCCGGGCGTTCCATCTGATCCAGAAATTGCCGCGCATAGGCGGACAGCGATTCCACATAGCGCCGCTGCCCCTCCGCATAAATGGTGTCGAAGGCCAGCGAGGATTTACCGGAACCAGACAGCCCGGTGATCACCGTAAGCGAATTTCGCGGAATCTCCAGGTTGATATTCTTGAGGTTATGCTGCCTTGCGCCACGCACAACCAGTTTGGTGAGTCCCATAGGCGAAAAGCGCTCCCTCCACAGGAGCCCCGGCGCCCAGTAGGTACACTGAGCCCAAGATAGTCTTTCAACATAGCAATTCGTTTGAGTCTGGGTCAAGGCGACCCAATCTACCGGGCGAAATCCTGGCGAAAGTTGTCTCGAAACCTACAAAAGATACTGTAGTCCTAGTAATTTTTTCCCGGGTGGTAGTTCCTTTTTACCAAGTTGCAGAACGATAAGGCATTGAAAATACTAGAGTTAAATTGGGCCACGGCGTGCAACTTCCCACGCGTGGGGGAGACGAGCCGAGGATCCCTTTAGGGGATTGAGGGCTGGGCCGGTTCGTTCTTCCCCTCACTTCTGCCACACATTGCTTCCCTTCATTGCGGAGACAATGCCACCCTCCATACACCCTGAAAAAAAACACCTGACAGTGGCAGAGGTGCGTGTGAAGCCGCCATACGTGCCTGCACGCCCCATGTAGCTCACCCCTTAAGGGGTGAGGCCTTTCCGTTGAAAGGCCGAAATCTTCAGCAATTTAGATTGTTGTTTGTAACGAAACCGCGCCTAACTCCAGCGCGATGAGATGTGGGTAATCCGCTGCGACATGGGGTAATGAATCCCGCGATAATCCACGCGCGACGCGTAATCGCTCATAGTCATAAACAGAAGTATCGCCAGCCAGAAAATCCCGGCAATGATAACCAGTTGCGTGCGCTTGGGGCTGTACTTCGCATGCATGAAGAACAGCACCACCAGGGTAGCTTTCAGCGTCGCGATTCCAAGCGCCACGACGATGTTGAATTTCCCGAGATTGATGTAAGCTGCGCCAATCGTAGCCGCCGTAAGGCACAGCAACGTGATGATGATCACCGCATAGGTCGTCGGCGGAACAATGTGTTCGGAATGCTCGGTGTGCTGTTCGGACACGCGAATCTCCTACTTGTGCTTGTCAATCAAATACAAAAGCGGAAACAAATAAATCCACACGATATCGACGAAGTGCCAGTAAAGCCCGACCAGGTCCACTGGCGTATTCCATTGCGGCGTGTAGCGGCCCGCAACGGACTCTTTCAGCAGCCAGAAGAGCAGGCCCGCGCCGATGACCATGTGCAATGCGTGCAAGCCGGTCATCCCGAAGTACGCGGAATAGTAAAGTTGCGCGTGCGAGTTCAGGTCCGGATCGGCCGCGCTGGCTTCTTCCAGCTCCTTGTTTTCTTCTTCCATGTCCTGCGCGCTGATGTCGTCGCATTTGCTCGGATTGTCGCGGCAGAAAAAGATATTGAAGTTCTTGCCGGGCACCAGGTGGTGGTGAAACTTCTGCGCGTACTCCACATACTTCACGCCGAAGAACACGAAGCCCAACAGGATGGTCAGCGACAGAAAAATCGTGATCAGCCGCTTCTTGCCGGTCTGTGCGGACCACACGGCCATGGCCATGGTGAAGCTGCTGGCCAGCAGAACGACAGTGTTGAAGCCGCCCAGCTTCAGGCTAAGCGTGTTGCTGCCCATCGCGAAGGCATGGAAGTACACGTGGCGGTTCAGCGTGTATGCCATCATGATGCCGCCGAAGAACATGACTTCGGTCACCAGAAAGATCCACATGCCCAGCGAGGCAGTTTCCTTCTGCTGTTCCAGGGTCTTGAATTGGCCGAACAGTTCTCCGGTACGATGCACTCCGGACTCCTCTATCGATCAGTTTCAGGCGCGAACAAATCGCCCGCCAGCAGGCCGTAGCCCGCGGTTATTTCAATCGTCCCCGTGGGCAGGCGCAAGCGTCGGCGCATGGGGCACATCCAACTCCAAATCAGGCCGATTGTGAAAGTCGTAGGCTTCCCAAGTCACTACCGGCGTTACATGGAAGTTCTCGGTTGGCGGCGGCGAGGCCGTGGTCCACTCGAGACCCGTTGCAGGCCAGGGATTATTGCCGGCAACCTTGCCGTAAAATGCCGCCCAGGTCAGGTAAATCATCGGCGCGAGATACCCGATGGCTAAAATCGATGCGCCAGCCG
>Ga0210394_10001767_pt1 | contig 32638 bp, 23 predicted proteins | sample IncBWC12MmetaG_FD_160121 | JGI IMG/M metagenome (GOLD analysis project Ga0210394, IMG submission 160121) | Forest soil microbial communities from Barre Woods Harvard Forest LTER site, Petersham, Massachusetts, United States - Inc-BW-C-12-M | ecosystem: Environmental > Terrestrial > Soil >... | reverse complement strand
AGAGCGGACTGAGGCAAAGGTCATGAGTTCAGGAGATCTGGGTGTCGTATGATCCTGTGCGCGGAGCTAGGGGGCAGGTCAATCTGGGTGTCGTATGATCCTGTGCGCGGAGCTAGGGGGCAGGTCACCACCAAACTGCGGTCAGCTCATTGCTTGGCATGTCGAAGGGGCGGCGAAGCAGGTTGGGTTTCAGTCTGCCAGCAGGAGCCTGATGCGGTAGCAAGACTCTGCGGCATCGAATTCCTCCGCGAGTTTCGTAAGAACCCAGACGGAGTTATGCTTTTCATCAAACATTGCACGCCGAACGGTCCCGCGATCGTCAGGAATGTGCCCTGCGAGCAAAAGACTTCCGGAAGCATCAAGGATGGAGACTTTGCCTGTTTTTTCAATGACACAAACTGATCGATCCAAGAAAAAGCAATGCTGACTCTTCGACTCGGAAATCGAGAATAGCTTGCGTTCATCGATCGAGAATACAAAGACTCCGAAAACGTCACGGAACAGATAGAACTGCCCATCGAGACTCCACATTTTAGGTGTGACAAGGGACTCGAAATCCCAGGCGGCGACCTGGGCCTGCCGTGACGCGTCAAAAAAGGTAATTCTGGCAATCTTGACACCAGGTCCCGGGTGCTTGCTCAGAAGCTCGGGTAAGACCAACAGATTCGATGTTGGACTCCAAGGGCCCGTCGTTTTCGAAGAATCCTGCCCGTACCCGGAGCAAGAAAAGAAGCGACGGTCTCCAAAGTTAAAGAGACATTTGCCATCACTGCCATAAACGGCAGCACTGTAGTAAGCAGGGCCAAAACGAATCTCGGAGTCCTTTTGCAGCCGCAGTGACATCGTCCCGTCGGCTGAAGGGTACTCCTCGTCGAGCGAACCCTGCCACTTGGCCGAAAACACCGACGGGGAGGCGGCCGGCTCGATCACTAGTCTCATTCTTCGATTCAAAGCGCTCACTGCTCCAGGGCAATGGTGAGCAAAGTCTGAGCATCAGCCCAGATCTGAAATGCACCACCAGACAAGGCTCCCTGCTCCGCAGCAAAACCCATTATGAGTTGAGAGCCCTTCGGAATCACCCCGAATACAATTTCCTGCGCGGTATTCCCCCATGCGGGGTTAAGGGCCAGAGCGTCGATTGCCTCTTGAGCGGAATTGAAGATTTGGGTCCCCCACCAAGCGCCTTGCGCCAGAGCTTGGCTGGCGACGTAGCGAATGGCAAAAAGCTCGTCCTGCAACTCTACGACAATTCCCTGGTTCTCCTCGAAGTCTTCTGCAAGCTTCTGGAATTCCGGTATCAGTGCGGAGGCGGTACCGAGTATCTTGAAACCGACCCCGCGTTGCGTCAGCGTCTGGAAAACACGCAGAGCAAGCGAGTCCGCCTCGGATGCGGCCGCGTCAATCGTCTCCCCGTCGGCGGCAGCTGCTGTTACGTCACCGAGTCCGGCGGCGATATTTCCGGTGGGATCGGTGAGATTGACGGGATTCGCCCAAGCATAGAGATACTTGTGCAGGGACAACGGATCGTGGTCGGAACCTTCTTGAGGGTCCATGGTCCAGAAGCGACCGGTGGAAACCCTGAGATAACGAGCGCGGTTGTAATAGAGCGAAAGGTCCGGATCGAACTGTTGCCCAGAGAACAAGTAGACATTGGGAGTCGAACCCGTGGAGTGGATGAGATTGCCGAAGGCATCGTAGTCGTAGGTGTCTGTGACGGCGCCGGACGCATCGCTAAGACCTCGGACGGAACCGTGACCGTCGTAGAGATAGTAATTGGTGGAAAGGGTTTGACTGACTTGCTCGTGCTGGCTGACGAGTTGCAGGCCCCAGACATAGGTGCGGGAGACGGAACCGCTTTGCAACTCGTCGAGCACCTGAGCGTAACCGCTAGGATTGACGCTGTCGACGAGAAATTGCGTAGTCCCGTTGGGAGTGGTCTTTGCTACGCGGTTGCCATCGCCGTCGTAGACCACGCTCAATCCGCCCTGCTGGACCAAATGATTCTCGAAGTCGTAGGCGTAGTTAAGGCCGCCCGATGAGGTGGTGTTCCCGGCGGGGTCGTATCCATCGCTGGTGAGACGATCGTTGGCGTCGTAGTTCCACAAACCGGCAGGAACGGGCGGGAGAGTGGAAGTCATTTGCTTGCGGTTGCCAACGGGATCATAGGTGTAATTAACGGCACCATTTATAGAATGAGGATCAGTGGCGATGCTCTCGCTGGTAAGGCGGTAGAGGTTGTCGTAGGAGTACGTGACCGTGCGGCCGGAAAGCTCAGTGGCAGACAGGCGATGTCCCGAACCATCCAGGATATAAGCATAACCGGCGAGTTGAGATGCGCCGGCAACGGCGAGATTCGTAAGGCGGTTTCTCTTGTCGTAAGTGAAGCTGTGAGCCACTCCATTTGGATAGGTGGCCATCAACAGATCGCCGGCGTTGTCGTAGGTGTAGTTCGTTGCGCCACCACAGTTGGGGGTTCCCGTGCAGGCGGCGTTGTTGTCGGTCACTGAGGCAAGCCGATTCAGCGCGTCGTAGGAATAAGCGAGATTCGAGCCGTTAAGGTTTGAGGACTGAATGGACTTCACATTGGAAGCGGCATCGTAGGCATAGGTGATGGAGCCCTGCGGAGCTGTCTTGGAAACGAGGCGGTTGCGATTGTCGTAGGTGTAAGTCGTCTGTCCGGCGGCATCCGTCATCGTAGCGCGCTGGCCCATCGAGTTATACGTGACCGTAACGGAAGCTGCGCCGAAATGGTTGGTGACAAAGAAGTGGTCCGCTGACTTTGAGAGAAGCCGGTTGAGAGAGTCGTAGGTGAAGGTGGTAGTGCGAGAATTAAAGTCGGTTTTCGCGGACATGTTGCCGTTGGCGTCGTAGGCGTAAGATTCGGCCTGTCCGAGCGGAAGAATGCGCTGGATCCGACGGCCGCGTTGATCGTAGGCGTAAGTAGTGGTGTGGGTGTTGGCGTCAGTTTGGGAGACGCGATCGCCCACCTCATCGTAAGCGTAACTGGTGATCTGGTTTAAGGCATCGGTAACGGTGATAAGCCGCCCCAGCGGATCGTAGCCGAACTGGGTGGTAATCCCATTGGCATCCGAGCGGGAGGTGACATGGTTTATTGGGTCATACCCGGTAGTTTCGAACTTGCCGTCCGGGTGGACGACTTTCGTGCGCCGGTTGAAAGCGTCAAAAACGAATTGGGTAGCGTTGCCGTTCGCATCCGTGACACTGACTTGGTTGCCGACGGAGTCATAGGCAAAACTAGTAGTATGCGAAAGAGGATCCGTGGCCGAGAGAAGGCGGCCGGCATCGTCGTAAGCGTATTGAGTTGTATTGCCGTTCGCATCCTTCAAGCTGAGCACTTGCCCAATCGCATCGTAGCTCTTCGAAGTCGTAGAATTGTCAGCAAAGGTGGTGGTTGTCAAACGATTCAGAGCGTCATACTGGAAAGAAGTTGTGTTCCCTGCCCGGTCCGTGGCCGTGAGCTGATTGCCGTTCTTGTCGTAGGCAATCGATTCCGTCGTGTGGTCTGGATAGGTCGTGGTGATGAGCCGACCATCGCTGTCGTAGGCATAATTGGTTGTGTTATTCAGAGCGTCAATAATGGCGGTTTGCTGCCCAAGAGAATTGAATTGCGTCTGGGTGACGCTGCCGTCGGGATAGGTGGTCCTAATTAAGCGGTTGAGGGCATCGTATTTATACTGCGTGGTTAGCGTTTCGTGAGTGCCATCGCTCTTCGTACGGGTGACGGCCTGAGACAAGAGATTCCCGTTTGCGTCATAGGTGTAGGTCTTAAGGTCGCCGAGTGGGTCGGTCTGGGTCAGCAAATTGCCTGCGGCGTCGTAGGTAAGAGCCGTAGTGTGGTTGAGCGCATCCGTAGTGGTTGCCACTTTCCCTTGCGGCGTATACGTATTCGTGATGGCGGCGTTGGCTGGATTCGTGGTCGTGAGCAAGTTACCGTTCGAATCGTATGTATTCGTGGTGACATTTCCGTTTGAGTCCGTGACGGTCAGAGGCTGCTTGAATCCGTTGAAAGTGTTGCTGGTGGTGTGACCGAGGGGATCCGTGAAACTGGTCTGGTTTCCGAGACCGTCGTAGGTAAAGGTTTTGGTTTTGCCAAGCGCATTCGTCGTGCTCAACAGATTGTCATTTGAATCGTAAGTCGAGAACGTAATGTTGCCGAGCGCGTCGGTCACCTGTGTCACGTTACCGTCGCCATCGTATTGATAGATGGTCGCGTTGCCATTGCGATCGATGATGGTCTGGCGCTGGTTCGGGATGTCGGGCTGGTATTGGACCTGATTGCCTAGCAAGTCCTTGCTGCCGATGAGATGGCCAGCTCCATCGAATTGGAAGGTGTAAGGAGTGGACTGACCTGGCAGGTAGATGACAGCAAGCCAATTACCGAAATATTGGTAGCTGGTCGAGTTGCCGACGGCATCGGTAAACTGAGAGAGATTGCCAGCGCCATCGTAGCTATAAAGCAAGCGATTTCCATTGGGATCGTCGATTTCGGTGATGCGGTTGGAGGAATCGCGTGTGAACTTGATGCTCTTCCCGGTGGAACTGGTCATTCCGTTGGCGGAGACCGTGAGCGTGTTGCCGTAGCGATCGACAAGCTGAGTGAGACCGAGGAGCTCGTCGATGGTATAGGAAGTGCCGTCGGCTGTAGTCAGGACGAAGAGCGTGGGATTGTAAGTGTTGCCGCTGAAATCCAGCAGGTCGCCCGTGCCAGGAGCACTTCCGCCGAAGTTGACTTGCCCGCCGTCGGCAGGCACAAGCGTGGCTCCGGCAGTCCCGCTGGTGCCGGGTTGTTCCTGGAAGACCAGCGTTGGGGAAGAAATAGGAGCGAAGGACTGGCATTCCGGACCGCTCCCGGCCACGAAGACATAGGTCTTGCCATCCGGGAAAGTGACCGTGACGGACTTGTTGTTGTTGGGATCAAGGCAGTACTGCGGGAAGTATCCGCTGGTCTGCACGGTTTCGTTCCAGTTCTTGCCGATAATGCCGTTCTTCTGCAGATGAATGTTTGCTACCGACAGATTCCAACCGTGCCCGAATTCACCGACGGTATTGCTGTTCAACGTGTTGTAGCTGCGGATGATCTGCATCGGAACGCCAGCGACCGGAACCGTGAGGTCATTGAAGGCGAGTTGCAGAACCCCGACTTTCATGGCGTCAGTGACGTTGAGCGTGATGCTGCTGGCGGTCGATTGGGAATACTGGTTGGTGGCAGTCAACCGAATCGTGTAGGAGCCGTTCGGAAGCAACGTAGGATCGAACGTGCCGAGGTTTGCAGTGTTGACGGCATCGACCCCGGCCGCTCCGTTGCGCTGAATCTGGGTCCACACGCCGGAGGGACCGTCATTGGTGTTGGGGCTGTATTCGAGCACCCAGTTCACGGGGGAGACGTTGCCGGTAATAAGCGTTGGCTTCGTAATGATGGCCCCGTCGTTGGGGGTTAGGATTTGCGCGATAGGCGGCGCGGAAGCGGGATTCACCGTGACGCTGACACTGATGGAGGCGGTAAACGTGCCATCGGTAGCGGTCAACTGGAATGAGTAACTGCCAGAGAAATCTCCGACGCCACTAAAGGTCACCAGTGTCGTCAGTTGATTTGGCGTACTGATGATTGCTGGTGCAGGGCCGTAAAGCTCCGTCCATACGGTTGTGAGTGGCAAGCCCGTGGGACTAGTCGCTGTGCCTGTCAAAATGACTGTATTCGTGGGCAATTGGATCGTCTGGCTCGGCCCTGCGGAGACAAGCGGCGGCTGATTCGACGCGTTGATGAACACATTGACTTGGTTGCTCCCCGTAAGTTGTCCGTCACTCGCCGTCAACTGGAAGCTGTAGCTTCCAACGGCCGGGCATGTCACTTGTGTGGTCGTTTGCGTTGGTGTGGCAAACGTACATGGCGCCGGGCCGGAAAGTTGCGTCCACAGAGTCGCGAGCGTTCCTCCGGGCGGCAGGCTGTTGTCCACCACCGTCGCGGAAATCGTCGCCGTCGTCGCCGGGAAGGTCAGCGTCTGGTTCGGTCCAGCATAGACGATCGGCGGCTGGATGATCGCCGGAAGCACCGTTATGGTGACCGTCGAGGAGCTCATGAGCTGAGTGTCGGAGGCGGTCAACTGGAGGACATAAACACCAGGCAAAGTGAAATAGACGTAACATTGAGGAGACGTGCCGTTCCCGGTGAAGGTCACCGGCGCCGGGCCACTGACTTCCGTCCAGAGGGAGCTGAGATGGCCGCCGACGGGCAATCCGTCGTCGGTGACGGTGCCGTTCAAGAAAGCGTTCACCTGAGGAAGCGTAATCGTCTGATTCAGACCGGCGAAAACAACCGGCGGCTGATTCTGTGGAGGTGTCACAGTGATGATGACATCGGAAGTCGAGGTGTATTGCGTGTCGTTTGCGGAGAGGCGCAGGTCATAAGTACCCGCAGCGGTGAAGCTCGCCTGGGAAATGGGCTGAGTGGGTGCGCTGAAGACAACGGGGCCGGATCCGCTGACGACAGACCATGCAATCGTGAGAGTGCTGCCTATGGGAAGTCCGTCGTCGGTGGCCGACCCGGCCAGAGTCACGACAGCACTTCCGTTTGCAAGCGAGACTGACTGGTTTGGTCCCGCACTTACAACGGGAGGCTTGTTCTGTGGATTTACCTGTACCGAGGTGTACGTCGTCGCTGAAACCGGTCCATTCGTGGCGGTGAACGAAAAAACATACGTGCCATTCGTCGTAAAGCTAGCGGACGTCGACAGCTGTGTTGGCGTCGCAATCGTCGCCGGCGCCGGCCCCTGCGTCTGCGCCCACAAATACGTCAGCGTGCCGGATGGTCCATTTGGCGTCGCGGTTCCAGTTAAAGTCGACGTACTGGTGGGTAACGTAATTGTCCCGGGCGAAGCCGAGGCGCCAACAAACGGCGCCTGCGCGGCGGGGTTCACGGTGATCTGCGCGGTGCCGTAACTCGTGTAAATGCCATTGCTGGCCGAAAGTTGAACTCCATATATACCCGCTTGCGGGAAGGTGATTTGTGTGGTCACCGAAGTTGGCGAGCTGAATGTGACAGTTGCGGGTCCATATTGCTGTGACCAGAGCTCTGTAAGCTGGATGCTAGAGGGCAGGTTCGCATCGGTCACCGAAGCCGTCGCAGTGACGGTGTTAGCTGGGAGCGTCAACGGATTGGGAGTGACTGAGAAACTGGTAACGAGCGGCGGTGCGATTGCGGGAATGACTGTGACAGTCATCTGCGAACTGGACGTTAGTTGCGTGTCGTCTCCCACGAGCTGGAATGTCCAGACCCCGCCCGAGGACTGCAGCGGCGGGAAGTACACCTGGGTCACCGCACTGGTAGGACTGAGGATCATCAAGCCGGGCGAGAAACAGGTGCCCGTGCAACCGACCATAGTCCAACTCGCCATGGGCAAAGTTCCAGTGGGCAATCCGTCGTCTGTGACAGAACCATTCAGCGAAACGAGGCCATCGGTTTGTTTAGTCAGATCAAGCGTCATATTAGGACCGGCATTGACGACGGGCGCCTGATTCTGAGGGGGAGTGTTTACCGTGATGGTCACTTGCGAAGTCGCGGTGAATTGCGAGTCACTGGCGCTTAGCTGGAGCTGATAAGTTCCCGCGGCATTGAACGTCGCTTGCGTTTCCGCGGTCGTTGGAGAGGTGAAGGTGACCGTGCCCGGGCCGCTCAACATGCTCCATTGCACAGTCAGGGTCCCGATGGGCAATCCATCGTCCGTGGCGATTCCGGCAAGTGTGAGAGTCTGGGGCAGCAAGATGGTCTGCGCCTGCCCGGCGTTCACGTAGGGAGCTTGATTCCCGATGCCAGCGCTCCAAGTGACGGTGGCAGAGGCGGAGCTGCTTCCCGCGGAAACCGTGACTGTGTCGCTTCCGTTTTGCGCTCCGGAGTAGCAGAACTGTGCAATGCCTGCGAAATCGGTAAGCTGCGATCCTTGGGCGAAGTTCGCACCAGTTGCGGCGAAGCCCAGCCGAATGCCTCCGAGAGCGTTTCCGTTGGCGTCCACGATTTGGCCGACCGCGCAGTGCTGCGTGCCGGTCTGCTGCGTTTGCGTCGGTGGAAAGATGGAAACCGTGGAATTCGGAACGGAATCGACTGAAATCCCATTGGGGTAACTATAAGCATCAAAATAAGCAAACCCATAAACGGTCGAGCCAAAAGGCGCGCTGGCCGTCAATACATTGGGTCCGCTCGTAAGGGGCAACGATCCAGCCGAAAACACCGTGCCTGGCACGGGACTGAAACTTGAGGTATCGGCAGAGACACCATCGAGTTGCAGCGAAGAGATCGCCGATTGCGGAATCACGATGTTCGCGTAGTTTTCCTGGAATGTGTACGTCGGCGATCCATTGAGAGTATCCGGCGGCGCAACCGGCCGGTACGAACTCATATAGCCGGTGATCGGTTGGAGTAGAACCATGGTGGGGTCGCCGTTCGTGCTTGTGGGGCTGTCCACCTGTGCGGATTCGGCGTACTGAGCTACGAGAACCGGCTGGTCCGAGGTGATATTGGAAATCTGCGAGAAAGTTCCTTCATAGATTCCGCCGTGATTTAGTGTCGAAACCGCCTGGCCATTGACAGAGATATTGGTGTTGTCCTGGGAAGCCACAACATGGATCGTGTAGCCGCTGCTTCTGGTCGCAAACGGTCCGGCAACGAAATTGTTCCCCCATTGATCGGCGGGCGGTAGCTGCTCGACGAGCATATTGCAAGCCCCGGCATTGCCGACGTTGGCGCACCAATGTCCGCCGAAAACCGCAACCGGTTTATCCGCGTGCACGATCGTGCCGGACAAGTCTGCGCCGAGATCAGATGTATTGAGGATTTCGTACGTGTGACCTTGATTGAGAATGACGTTGTAGGGCACGCCTTTCTTGCGTCCCTGAGCGTCGGTCGAAAGAGTAATCGTCACGGTGGTGCCGTCATAGGGAGCGACGACTGCGAAATCGGAACCGTATTGCGTCGGAATTCCGTCAATGAAAACATTTTTGTATCCGAGCGTTACATAGTCCGTCCCCAGCATGGGCAGCGGCAACGCCAAGTATCCATCCGTGGAGTAAGGAGCGAGATTGATTCCGTAAACCGAGACAGGATTTTGCGAGGTGACGTGAATCCCCTTGTTTTGCACCAGATCGTCACCGTAGAGTCCGGTGTTAAAGGGATCGAGATTGAGCAACAACACATTGGCAGGCAACGACACGGTCGTGGTTGCGCCCGCGGCAATCGTAAAGCTCTGAGAGAAGTTCAATCCCGGGACGCTTACAACACCAGACGTACTCACGTCTGAGGAAATGTATAAATTGGGAATCGGTAACGGATAGTTGTAGTCGGTGGGGAAGACCAGCCAGAAATCCGTGCCTTTGTTTGTGCGCGCACCACTCAGCGTGAGTACATGCGCATGCATGATGGAGTTCGAAGCTAGCTGGGTATCGGAGGCTGCAAGTTGCAGCACGTATTCGCCCGCGGAGCTAAACGTTGCCGTGGTGCTCGCCGACTGCGGATTGGCGAAGGTGACCTTCCCGGGTCCGCTCAGCACCGTCCAGCCCACGATCAACGTGCCATTGGGCAGGCCGTCATCCAGCGCAATACCGTTAAGTAGCAAACCATTGGGCAACACCACCGTCTGATCAGGGCCGGCGTTCACATAAGGCGCCTGATTCTTGGTGGAAGCAGGGTAAACAATCACCGTCACGCTTGCCGAAGAGATCAATTGCGTATCGGATGCGGTGAGTTGGAAAACGTAGGTTCCGGCAGCGACAAAGCTAACCTGCGTCGAGAGGTTGCTGGGAGATGCGATCGGAGCCGTGACCGGTCCGCCGATCTGAGTCCAGGTGGTTATGAGTTGGCCGCTTGGCAACCCGTCGTCGGCTGCTTCACCTTTCAAGGTGACTGAGTTTGTTGGCAACGTGATGGCTTGATCCGCTCCGGCATTCACAGTTGGGGGTTGGTTTGCGCCATTGGCAGCCTGAACGATAATCGATACGTCTGCGCTTGAGGAAAGCTGCGTATCGTTTGCCGTTAAGCGCAGCAGATAGACGCCGGCGGCTGGGAACGTCGCGGTCGTAGTAGTAGTGTTTGGCGTGCCGAACGATACGACTCCCGGTCCCGCGACCTCCGTCCAGGAAATGAGCAAGATTCCGCTTGGCAAGCCGTCATCCGTCGCCGTGCCCTGTAACGTGACAGTGTTCGTCGGAAGCGTGATCGTTTGACTCGGCCCCGCATTTACTACAGGCGGCTGATTCACCGGCGCCCCGTTCACCGTAATCGTGACGTCAGAGGTGCTGGTGTATTGGCTGTCATTTGCGCTGAGCTGCAGAACGTACGTCCCCGCCGCACTGAACGTCGCATTGGTAATCGCCGTCGTCGGGCTGCTGAACGTCACAGTTCCGGGGCCGCTGACCTTGCTCCACTGGATGATGAGCGTGCCGTTCGGGAGGCCGTCGTCGGTCGCCGTGCCGTTCAGCGTGACGGAATTCACCGGAAGAGTTATGGTCTGGTTCGGCCCGGCATTTACCACCGGCGGCTGGTTCACCGAGACGGCTGTGATCGTCACCGTGACGGGCGCGCTGTTGGCAACACCGTCGTTCACGATCAGTTGAACGACGTACGTTCCCGGCACGTTTGGCACAAACGTGGGCTTTAGTGTTGTGGCGCTGGAAAGTGCAGCTGTACCTCCCGTTGGCTGCGAAAGAATCGCCCATAGGTAGGTAAGCGAGTAGTTTTCAGGATCCGTCGAGCCGCTCCCATCGAGAGTGACGGTGGTCCCAGCGTTCATAGTCTGGGCTAGACCCGCGTTCGCCACCGGCGGAGCATAGATTGTCGAAATCATTACCGTCACGGGCTGGCTGCTCAGAAAGCCATCATTGACGATCAGCTGCGCTACGTACGTTCCCGAGAGGTCCGCCGTGAAGAATGGATGAGGCGAAGTGGCTTGCGAAAGCGTTGCTGTGCTGCCCGCAGGCTTACTCAGAAGTGCCCACTGATAGGTCAACGCTTTGCCGGTCGCGCTAGCCGAACCCGTGCCATCAAGCGTCACCACGGCGCCAATGACCACGTTTTGGGCCGGTCCCGCGTTAGCGACCGGAGCGGTATCGCCCGTCGTGATAGTGACCTGCGACGGCGTGCTGTTCAGAAATCCATCATTCACCACCAACTGCACCACATAGCTGCCGAGCACGTCCGCGAAGAAAGTGGGCTTTACTGCGGTGGTGTTGGACAGCGCTGCATTGCTTCCATTCGGGACGCTGACAAAGGACCAGAGGTAGGTGAGTGGCTGACTGTCCACATCCGTCGAGCCGCTGCCGTCGAGCTGCACGGTCGTGCCGACGATGATCGACTGATTCGGTCCCGCGTTGGCCACAGGCGCCGTGTCTGCGGTGCTGATGGTCACGGTCGACGGCTGGCTGTTCAGAAAGCCATCGTTGACGACCAACTGTACGCTGTAATTTCCCACCAGATCCGCGACGAACGTCGGCGTCACGCTCGTCGCATTTGACAAGGCAGCCTTGCTGCCCGTGGGAGTGCTGCTTATGGTCCACAGGTACGTCAGAGGATGACCGTCGACATCCGTCGAGCCGCTGCCATTCAATTGCACGGTCGCGCCGACCGAAACCGTCTGGTTCGGTCCGGCGTTGGCAGTCGGAGCTACGTCTCCGGCGGTAAGCGTCAGAAGCGCAGGCGCGCTATTCTCAAAACCATTGTTGACCGTCAGCTGAATGGAATAGGTACCCACAAGGTCGGGAACAAAGGTGGGCTTCGACGTTGTGGCACCAGTCAGTGTTGCCGTGCTACCCGAGGGCACAGAGACAGACGACCATAGATAAGTCAGTGGAAGATGACTGGGATCTGAAGATCCGGAACCATCAAGCTGCACCGGATTGCCGATGATGATTGGCTGGTTCGGTGGATTCAGAACTGGGAGTGCGATCGGCGGCGGTGGCAGGCTCACAACAATCGTAACGTTTGACGTGCTGGTGTATTGCGAATCGTTTGCAGAGAGCGTCAAAAGATACGTTCCGACGCCCGGGAAAGTAGCTATGGTGACTGGTTTATTCGCTGGATTGAAGGTCACACCCGCCGGCCCGGTCCAGGAAATAATCAACGTACCGTTCGGAAGCCCATCATCCGTGGCGGTCCCGTTCAACGTGACAGAATTCGCCGGGAGCACGATGGTCTGATTCGGACCCGCATTGACCACCGGCGGCTGGTTCACCGGAGGATTCACTGTGACGGTTGCGGTGGAAGTCGTGGTGTACTGTGTGTCGTTCGCGCTGAGCTGAAGCACGTAAGTTCCGGCCAGGCTGAAAGTAGCCAGCGTAACAGCAGTGTGCGGACTGCTGAAACTAACCGAAGCCGGGCCGCTCACCAAGCTCCATTGGATAATTAGAGTGTTGTTCGGCAAACCGTCGTCAGTAGCAGTGCCATTCAGGGTGACAGCGTTGGTTGGCAACGTAATGGTTTGGTTGGGTCCTGCACTCACGACTGGCGGTTGATTCACTGCATTCACAGTGACCGTGGTTGTCACAGGCTGGCTATTGAGGTAGCCGTCGTTGACGATGAGTTGCACGACGTACAGCCCGGCAACATTCGGAACGAACGTGGGCTTCGCCGCGGTCGTGCTCGAGAGTGCGGCAGTGCCACCGGAGGGCTGGGAAAGAATCGCCCATGTGAAAGTCAACGGCTTGGCATCGGAATCCGTCGAGCCCGTGCCGTCGAGTTGCACCGTCGCGCCCACGTTGACTGTCTGAGGGGGACCTGGATTGGCAATAGGAGGTACGTCGTTCGTCGAGATCGTTACCGTGGCCGGCGCGCTGTTCAGGAATCCGTCATTCACAATCAGTTGAATCACATAATTGCCGGGCAAATCCGCGAAAAAGCTGGGCTTCGCTGCGGTCGGCGAGACGAGCGCTGCAGTGCTCCCCGTTGGCTTTGACGTCATCGTCCAGCTATACGTCAACGGTTGGCCGTCAGAGTCCGTTGAAGCACTGCCGTCCAAGGTTACGAGCGTGCTGACGTTCACGCTTTGCGCCTGCCCTGGATTTGCCACGGGGGGAACATCGCTCGTGGAAATAGTCACGGTTGATGGCTGGCTCGATGCCGTGCCGTCATTAACAATCAACTGAATAACATAAGTACCGAGCAGATCGGCCTTAAACGTTGGCTGCACGGCCTGTGCATTCGATAGTGTGGCCGTGCTCCCGGCCGGATTTGTCAGGATGGACCAGCTGTAGGTCAGCGAGTAGCCCTGTAAATCTGTGGAGTGGCTGCCATCGAGTTGAACTATCGATTCAACTTCAACCGATTGATTCGGCCCGGCATTGGCCGTAGGAGGCGTATACACATCACTGATCGTTACTTGCGACGGCGTGCTGTTGTAGGTTCCATTGTTGACGACAAGCTGGACGACGTAATTCCCCACCTTGTCCGTGACGAAGGTCGGTTTCACATTCGTTGGACTCGAAAGTGTGGCCGCGCTTCCGCTCGGCACGCTCACAAAAGACCAGAGGTAGGTAAGCGGCAGGCCGTTTGCATCGGTGGACTTGCTGCCATCAAGCTGTACGGTAGTCCCACTAGGAACGGTTTGATTGGGTCCGGCATTGGCCACCGGCGGCACAAGCTGCGTGCTGATCAGAACGGTGCTGGGGGTACTCGACGAGTATTTGTCGGTGACGATGAGTTCCACCGTGTAACTGCCGGACTTGTCGGCCACGAAGGTCGGCTTCACCGCACTGCTACTGCTGAGCGTCGCCGTGCTTCCCGAAGGCTTCGAGACAAAAGACCATGCATACGTGAGGGCGAGACCTGCCGGATCCGTTGATCCGGAGCCATCGAGCTGCACCGTGGCGCCTAGAGAGACAGTCTGGCTCGATCCAGCGTTCGCAACCGGGGGCATAATCTGCGAGGCTATGGTCACAGTGCTGGGCGCGCTGGTTGAGTATCCGTCGCAAACGGTCAGCTGGACCTTATATGTTCCTGTCTTGTCCGCCACAAACGTGGGTTTCGCTGTACTGCCGCTGCTGAGTGTGGCGGTGCTTCCGGAGGGTTTTGAAAGAAACGACCATTGATAGGACAAAGTGAGCCCTGCGGGGTCAGTGGAAGCGGTCCCGTCTAGGTGCACAATCGACCCGGTGGCGACCGTCTGGTTGGGCCCCGCGTTCGCGGTCGGAACCTCTATTTGTGAGGTGATGGTGACAGTGCTGGGAGCGCTCGAAGCATGCGTGTCGCTAACGATAAGTTGGGCCTTGTACGTACCAGCCTTATCCGCCACAAGAGTCGGTTTTGCTGCCGAGGTGCTGCTCAGCTTGGCCGAACTCCCGCTGGGAACCGAAGAGAGGCACCACTGGTAAGTCAGGGCAAGGCCGCCTGGATCCGTCGAAGCCGTCCCATCGAGTTGGACTTTCGATCCGGTCGCGACGTTTTGGTTTGGACCGGCGTTGGCTGTGGGAGGGGGAAAGGACGTGCAAGCAGTCGAGCTGCTGGAAGCTGTAACCGTCCGGCCTGTATTGTCGGGCCCTTTCAAATACCACGACAGGGTACTGCCATTGAATAGAACATTGAACGTGTAGTTCTGTTTTCCGGGCTGAAATGTAGTTGTCTGCCCACGATTGGCCGGAGTGGGAGTAAATGTATTGTTCGTTCCTACAGGAATTGTGACAGCCGCAGAGTTGTTGTTCTGGTATCCGAATCGCGCAATGTAGTTCCCGTTTCCATAGTTGGCGATGCAATTGAGCACCGGAACGACAGAAGCGTTCGTGACGGTTTGCGACGTGGCCGTCTGCTGGGTCGACGCAGCGAGATCTTGGTTAGATGCAGGAGCCGTCGTCGCTGTAGGCCCCACGGCAGGAGACGCGAAGGGATTCGCTCCCGAAATGAATGGAAGAGGAGTGCGCAGGGACGTCGCCGACGAGCTGGCCGCGAGGCTTTCTGTCATGCCCGCGGTTCCAAGGCACCATGCCAGTGTCCAACAGAGGAGAATGCGCGCTGCCTCTCCGATGATCACTGTTGTATAACGAAATCTAATGCGGCTGGGAAGCTTGAGCATGAGGGACGCCCCTGTCGAAACGTGTCGCCTGCGGTTCTGAAACGTTTTGTCCTGATAGGAAATACTGTTGCCGACCGCCAGTAAGTGCCGCCTAATATACCAATCAAATGCACAATTGCAAGGGATCGTTTGTTAGGGGCGCATAATTATTGTTGTGGCTGGCAGTGATCGGCACCCCATTTTCTGACGCATGTTGAGAGTGAGTTTCCGGCAGCGCGTTGCGCGCGCCGTCAACTCCTGGTTAGTCGACTGTCGGATCGCCGGGCGCGCAGACGCGCGTAGACGTACTTTTCTGACCGTCCAACTTTCTCGGCCAACGTCTCGACCGTGTAGGTGTCCGGGTGCATGTGCATGAGTGCGGCGTAGCCGCGCGCCTCGTCGAGTTCGTGCACGTCGGCGCCTTGCAGGTTCTCGATGAGCTGCAGTTCGAGACATTCGGTGTCGGTGAGTTCGCGGACGCTCGCGGGAATGGTCTCCCGCTTGGCAAGTTGTGAAGCGCGGTAGCGCCGCGCTCCGGCGACGAGTTCGTAGAGTCCCGCTTCGCCGTCCGGCAACGGACGGACAAGGACGGGTTGCAGAACGCCATGCAACTTGATGTTGGCGGCAAGTTCCGCGAGTTTCGTTTCATCGAAGGTGCGCCTCGGGTTGGTTTTCGACTCCCGAATGCGTTCGAGCGGAATGTCCAGCACGGAAGAAGTCAGATTTCCCGGATTCATTGCGATTGCACTATTCATTTTCGATTTCTCCTTTTTCTCTTTTTTGGATTTGAATCAATACTCGTCGGGCAAGAGAACAGTGGTTACGGAGCGGGCGGCTTACGAGAGTTGTCGCAGAGTGATCAACCGCGAGAAGTTCCTGCGCGTCGAGGGGTTCTGCAGAATAAGGACAACGTAATTTCGATCAAAGCGAGCCGTGTGATGCCCATTTCCATCAGCGCTATGGAAACCGAGTCACACGATTTTCATTAAGACTCGTCTCTGTGACTAGGAGCGCGCAAAGTCGCGGAGGAGCTTCACGTCGTTTTCATTTGTATCGAGCGCGCGCAACGCGGCGAGATACCGTGCGCGCGCGCCGCCTTCCGCAACGAGGTTCGCTCCTGCTCCCCAGGTGAACTCTGGTTGGCCGTACTTTACGGCGAGTACGTCGGTCATCATGCGGGCGTGGCGTCCGTTTCCGTTGGGAAAGGGATTAATTTTTGAGACGAGCTGGTGGTGAAATCGGATCAGGCATTCGTCTAGGGGAAAGATTTTGTTCTCAAGCCAATATTTCGTATTCCCGAGCATTTGTGGTATCCGCTGGGCGATCTCGCAAGGGTCGCAGCCGATGTTCAGTTCGTGTTTGCGATACGTTCCCGCCCACTTCCAGACCTGGTCGAACATTTTTGCGTGGAGCGTGCGGACGTAAGATTCGTCCAGTGGGTTTGTTGCGTTCATCGTGCGATTGCTGAACGCCCACCTTTCCGCGTCGAGAATGTTCAGCGCTTCGTATTCGTTGAGTTCTTTGATGGTGCTGATTTTCGGAATCAGCTGTTCGGCTTCTTCCGGGCGGATCGGGGTGTTCCCATCGGAGTATTGGTGATTGAGGATAGAGTTCATTTTGTTCTACCGCGGTCCAAGCGCCGCTGAGCCTCATCCTCAATCAGTTGACTGCTGTTTTCTGGTTTCTGGTCCTCGAGCGCCATGGTGTGGACGACGCGTTGCACATCGCGAGCGGCGCTTTCGCGCGCCGGGCGTTCTGCGAGTTCCTCGAACGAGCCGGACTTCGGGACGAAGCCATAAATAAGGTTGCAGCCCATGGCTTCGGCGACCTTACGCAGTGTCGCCAACGTAATGCGGTCGGTGGCTTCCGCGCGCTCGAACATTTGAACGTTTTGCCTCGGCACGCGCAGACGCAGACCGATGTCGGCCAGACTGAGACCGAGGGCTTCGCGAACCGCGGCGATCCAACCGCCGGAGGGGCGCGGGGGAAGGCTTTTGGCTGCCGCAAAACTGCGGTCGAGCTGGGATCGTCGTAAGCTTCGGAATTGTCTGTTCATAGATGCTCCGTCATAGTATAGTATGACGTTTTTGCTATTTATGTCAATCTATAAGGTGACATTCTGAGTCTAGAAGACATCTTATACAGTGACGACAAACAATTGATTGTCATATTATAGAGTGACACATTCACATTTTCACTCAAACAATCCGGGCTGGGCGGAGAGGTCCTGTAGTTCGAAGAAATTACTAAGGCCGACTCCGACGAGTCGAAATCGCTGTCGCGGTTCGAGCGTGACGCGGGCGCGCAGAGAGAGGGCAATCGCTATAAGCTCTTCGCAGAAGGAAGCGCCACGCAAATAAGGAGCGCTGTCCGTGCGGCAGCGGTAGCCGGTTGGGCCGATGTCACCATAGTTTGGCAAACAGACTTCGTGGTCGCTTAGGTAGATATTGGTTTCGCGTCTTAGAGCAGCAATTGGCTAGCAGCTTGCCTTCGGGAAAGTCGCCCGGCGTTCGTGAGCGGCTGACAGAATGGGCAGAGGAACGCGTCTCCCGGAGTATATCGGGAGAGATTCCATCAAGGACCCTATCTATTTCGCCTCTTCCTTTGCAGCTCGCAGAAGCAAACAGGTGAATCGTCGGGACGAATTCTGTGCGCTGCCCCGTTAAGACACTTCGTATAACGCAGCTTATTGCCGATTGGCGGCGGTTTGGAAAACCGCCGCACCTTCCATCGTGTGTTTCTGGCAAAGAACAAAGTCGTTTTGGAAAAGTTGAGAGCAACCTCACCAACTGCAAACGCTGATTCTAGTGGATAAACATAAGGCCAGGGCAAATGGAGGTATCGGACTAGGAAACCGTTGGTCCGGCTGCCGCGCTCCTCAGGCAAGGTCCGTAAATGTCAGTTTGAAAGCCTTGCCGTGGCGTCCAAAATGCATGTATCGCCATGCCAGAAAGATACATCCAACCGGGAGAGTCTGAACCGCACCTGGGCGTCCGGCGTATCCTTTACGCCTCGGCGTGGAGCGGAGAATGAAAGTCGAACTCTTTCAACCTGAATCTGTCACAGAGCCGCGCCACTGGGTGCGGCATGATCAGGCTTTCGCAATGATGTTGCGGCCAGGCTCCATCGAGTGGGGCTCGAAGCGTTGTGCGTTGGAAAAGTTCGACTACGCGGCCGGCGACTTAGCACTGTGCGACCGTCATATCGGAGAGTGGGTTGGGCTGATGAACGTAGCGCATCTGCAGCTCAGTATTTCCGATGCGGCGCTGATGGCCAGCTCTGACGGAGCTTACGGCGAGGTAGAACTGCGGCCTTCACGCAAGTTTGCGAACTCGCGCCTGAGTGCGCTGGTTGCGGCCGCTCATGCAGAGATGCTTGCCGGCTTTCCGAGCGGGCGGCTGTTTCTGGATTCTGTCGAACAGGCGATGGCAGTAGCGCTGGTAAAGGATCGTGCAGTAAGGCACCGTCTTGTGCAGATGTACCGAGGCGGACTAGGTTCAGCGCGCTTGCGAAAGATCAAAGAGTTGGTCCAGGCAAAGATGGAGGACGACTTAGGTCTCGACGAGATGGCGCAATCGGTAGGATTGAGCACGGCTCATTTCGCGAGGATGTTTCGCAAGTCCACGGGCCAGACCCCACATCAATTTGTTCTGCGTCAAAGGATTGCGCGTGCTAAAGCGATGTTGCGTGCTCCTGACGCCCGAGTACTAGACGTGGCCGTGGGCTGTGGCTTCAAGACCCAGCAGCACTTTGCGCAAGTCTTTCGTGATGTCTGTGGAGTTAGCCCAACAGAGTATCGCGAGGATTCTATCGGCTCCGAAGATACGTCACTTTCACTGGCTGCCTTTTGATTCGTTGTTAACGTCCAGCCGTGTCTGGAATTTTAGCTCATCGGTCCTTGCATCCGCCTCAGCATTATCGCCTCAATCAATAATTCTGAGTAGCCTAGCGCAGCTGATTCGACTCTCGCCGTCGTGGCTCATTCAACACAAACCACAGACTCTGGAGTAAGTCGTTGGAGTCCTGCCTCTCGGCGCATGAATTCAGCAAGATTCCGACCATTCGAGCAGAAACCCGCACAACTCCGTATGCGATGTGCAGTTTACTCATCGTTGTGAGCAGCGCTACGGCGCCAATAAACAGGAGGGTCACTCCATGGAATCAATTGGATTGTTAGTGAAGCTCGAAGCACGCCCAGGCAAGGAGGCTGAGGCCGAGGCGTTTCTAAAGTCAGCTCAGCCGCTCGCGCTGAATGAAAAAGCGACTTTGAAATGGTACGCGATCAAGCTCGGGCCGGGGAAGTTCGGCATCTTCGACACCTTTGCAAATGAAGCGGGCCGCAATGCCCACTTGACCGGCGACATTGCGAAGGCGTTGACGGCGCGGGCCAGCGAATTATTTGCCGTTCCTCCGCAGGTGGAAAAAGTGGAGGTCCTTGCAAACACACCCTTAAAAGGCTGAGTGCGAAGTTCTACGAACTCCATTAGCCGCAAAGGCTCGCAACACTAAATCAAAAGGAGAATCACATGAGTCAAATAGCCAGCAGTGTTAAGCGGCAGAAGTATGACGCCGCTGTAGCAAAAGTCGACATGAAGCTCGAGGTCGCGCTCATCCCCGTCTCGGACGTGGACCGTGCAAAGGAGTTCTACACCAAGCTCGGGTGGCGGATCGACGACGATATCATTATGGGAGACGACTTTCGCGTCGTCCAACTCACGCCCCCGGGTTCAGCGTCCTCGATTTCATTCGGCAAAGGAATTACACCGGCCAAGCCTGGCTCGTTCCGGGGTGGGCTGATCGTCTCCGACATCGAAGCTGCCCACAAGGATCTCGTCGCCAGGGGCATCAACGCGAGTGAAGTGTTCCACGGCTCGCCGTTCTTCCCGGCAGGACGCATCAGCGGCCCGGACCCCGAGCGCCAGAGCTACCGCTCATACGTTGCTTTCGAAGATCCCGATGGCAACGCGTGGGTCGTCCAGGAGGTCACGCGCCGGGCGCCCGGCCGCATCGATCTCGCGGCGACGACCTTCGCGTCAGCAAACGATCTGGCAATCGCGATGCAGCGCGCGGCAGCCGCCCACGGCGAGCACGAGAAGCGCAACGGGCAGCGCGACGCGAACTGGCCGGGCTGGTACGCAGCGTACATGGCGGCCGAGCAGGCAGGGACCGAACTGCCAAAGTGAACGACTATCTGCTTTTAGCTAGTAACGACGCTCGCGCCGGGAATCAACCCGGCGTGAGTGCAGTTCGCTGGCACACCTGCATCTTAGGCGACAGCCAAGGAGGCTGATATGGCAAGCAAACCGAAAACGCTCATTGTAACGGGAGCTTCGCAAGGCATCGGAGCCGGCGTAGTCCAGTCGTTCCTTGATCGCGGATACAATGTTGTCGCAAATGCGCGCGACATGAGGAAGTCACGTACCTTCATCGAATCTGATCATTTGGCTCTCGTAGATGGCGACATCGGCGAGAGTGCTGTCGCTTCGAAGATCGTCGAGACAACCGTCCAGAAATTTGGATCCATCAACGCGCTGGTCAACAATGCTGGCATCTTCTTCACGAAGCCCTTTGTTGACTACACGCATGAAGAATTCAAGGCATTATCTTCGACCAACCTCGAAGGGTTCATCTATCTCACGCAGGGAGTGGTCAAGCACATGCTTGCGCAGAAGTCTGGCGGAAGCGTCGTTACCATCACGGCCTCGCTGGCAGACAACCCGATTGCAGGTATTACGGCCTCGATCCCGATGATCACCAAGGGTGGACTTGAAACCATCACGCAGAGCCTGGCCATTGAGTATGCGAAGGAGAAGATTCGCTTCAACGCGGTCGCGCCTGGCGTCGTGGACACACCGCTGCACAAGGACAACCCGAAGGATTTTCTGAAGACGCTGTCGCCGATGGGTACAATCTCTGACGTGAAGGACATCGTGGAAGCCGTAATTTATCTTACAGAGGCTCGTCAGGTGACGGGGGAGGTGCTGCACGTGGACGGCGGTGCGCACTCGGGCAAATGGTAAGCGCCAACAGTTCGCACCCGGCCAACGCGGAGCGCCGCCTGCAGGAGCTCGGCATCGAACTTCCGCCTCCACCCACTCCCTTCGGCGCTTATGCCGAGGCCGTACAGGCCGGCAATCTGCTCTTCCTTAGCGGGATGCTTCCTGCCATCGGACACGAGCCGAAGTTCCTCGGCCGTCTCGGGAAAGTACTGGATGCGAACGCAGGGCGAGAGGCGGTGCGCATTGCCGCTCTGAATGTTTTGTCAGCGGCTAGGCAGAAGCTAGCCTCGCTCGATAAAGTAACCCATGTTGTTCGACTATGCGTTTATCTTGCGACTTATGGAGACTTCTTCGATCAACCAAAAGTTGCCGACGCTGCCTCCGAGCTATTCCTCGAAGTTTTTGGAGAAGAAAAAAAATCAGTCCGCATGGTGTTAGGCGTGGCAAGTCTTCCTCTGGGCATGCCCGTAGCCGTTGAAGTCATCCTGCAAGTCGAGGCATGAGGGAGCGGGGAAACCCGCCTCTGCGTTTTGACTATGGCGAAACGAAACTCAGCGTGGAACAGGACGCGCGTATCAAACAAACTCGGCATTGAGTACCCGATCATCCAAGGTCCGCTTGGAGGCTTTTCCTCACAGCGCCTTACCGCCGCTGTATCAAGCTTCGGGGGTCTGGGTTCTTTCGGCGCGCATGGATTGGCTCCGTCGGCGATTCAAGAGGTCGTGGCCGAGATCCGTTCTTTGACCAATAAACCTTTCGCCATGAACCTCTGGGTTTCGATGGAGGACGAGGGTGCAGCAACGTCCGATGCCGAAGCCTTCGAACGCGCGCTCTCTCATCTTGCTCCGCATCTTGAGGCGGTCGGCGCGAGCAAGCCGCAGTTCTCACCATACAAGCCGCTTCGCTTCGAAGATCAGGTGCGCGTTCTGCTCGATGCGAAAGTGCCTGCTTTCTCGTTCATCTACGGCATTCCGCCAAAGGAGATCCTCGGAGAGTGCCATAGCCAGGGCATCCTCACGATCGGCACCGCGACGACACGGGACGAGGCCATCGCCCTGGAGCAAGCCGGTGTCGATGTAGTTGTGGCATCCGGATTCGAGGCTGGCGGACATCGCGGATCGTTCCTGCGCTCCTCGGAAGATTCCCTCACAGGCACATTCTCTCTGGTACCGCAGGTCGTGGATGCCGTGAGAGTACCCGTCGTAGCGGCTGGAGGAATCGCGGATGCCCGCGGCATCACTGCAGCCTTCGCACTCGGTGCCGAAGGTGTGCAGATGGGGACGGTCTTTCTTGCCTGCGAAGAATCTGGAGCAACCCCATTGCACCGGGAGGCCATCCTGAGCGGAAAGGCGAGCCGAACTTCGCTTACACGTGGGTTCACCGGACGCTTGGCACGTGGCATCCACAATCAACTTCTGGAAGAGATGAACCGGCCCGGCACCCCCGTTCTCCCGTACCCGCTGCAGCGAGCCCTCATGCGCAGCCTCGCCGTCCCAGCGCAGCACGCCGGACACGGCGAACTCCTAGCCTTATGGGCCGGTCAAAGCGCTGGGCTTGCCCAATGTCCCGACGTAGCAACGCTTCTCCAATCGCTCGTCAATGGAGTATCAGAGAAACTTGCTTAACGCTCGGATGGTCAACATCCACCGGGCTATAGATAGTGAGCTCCTGCAAGCGCGCGAACCTCCTGCACAATCGACAAGTATTGAGAAGTCAGTTTGTGTTTCGTAATGGATTTTGCAGAATACCCTTGGGTCAAAGGAGATCCAGAAGTAATCCACTTGGCTGAAAAACGAGCCTTTCTTAGAAGTAGCGTCGAACAAGCTGGTCGGAAAAGAATTCGTTAAGGTGGTCACTTTCTGGGTGTTTAACGTGAAACAGGAGTTGCACAATAGTTGCACTGATGGTCCCAAACAGGGCGATTTTGCACAAACATAGGGCATCTCACCCGAACATAAGTTGCTGATTCCAATCACCAGGGTGTGAAACGGGGAAATTTGCTAAACCGTTGTAGGAACAAGTGCTTGAAGGCAGACAATGCCGTGGGGTATTCGCTGGCACCTGAGGGCGATTTGATGTTCGAAGTTCGAGGGAAATTCTCTGCGCGTGTAAGACCGCGGCCGATCCTGACGAGCAGTCCCCGACTTGCGGCTTTGCTCAGGTCGTGGGGATGGACACCGAACGGATACAACTCACTCGCACGCACGATAGCCCGTTTCTCGACAATCGAAACGAGCCGCTTCATGGACAATCGTGTTGTTGCCAAAGTGGAGGCCCCAAAAACAAGATGCTGTTACCGAGGCCGCGATTGTTCCACAAATCTTGATTCGAGGAAAGGTCGGCACATTAAAATCGGGTCCAAAATTTGGGGAACAGTTTGGGGAACAACTGTGCCCGAACACCAGTTTTTTGACCCGAAAATGGGGTTAATGGGCCGAGCTAAGTTCTTTATTCCGAGCAACAGGCGCTGGGACTTTATACGTTGCTAAACCGTTGTAGGGGCCAAAACTCCTACCGGGGGTTCGAATTCCCCCCTCTCCGCCAGTATATATCAATATGTACAGCCATGAATCGGGCCAAAGGCTTCTTTGCTATTGCAAGATCATTGCTTGCCTGTCTGGCTGGGTGCCCGAGGCCGAACTGCATGACCTAAAGAACTAGCACCTCCGAGGCTCGTGAACGAAGCGCTCGGTCAAAAGTGACGAGCTTCAAACCCGCCACGGTTGCGAATGCCAGAAGATAGGAATCCGCCCACACTTTCGGCGAAGAAGTACCGAGTCTAGACTGTCGGCGGAATTCAGGCTCGATTGCCTCAGGTTCGGAGAGGTATGCGACCCTGTCGTCCGCGCAAACCTTGTCCCATAGTTCCCAGGCCTCAGGCATTTTTCTCACGTCGTTTCCCATCACAGCTGCCGATGTGAGAAGTCGAAGTACTGTCAACTGCGCGAATCGGCAGAAAAAGAACTTCTCTTCTGGAGACCTCTCAAGCCACTCCCGCGCCCTTTCGGAATGAATATGTCGACCCCACAGCAGTGCCAGCCAAACATTGGCGTCAAGGAAATTCAATGTGTTCATAGATCTGTTCGTTGGTCAAATCGACTTTCGGCCCATCTGACGCGATGAGCGGAAACTTGACCCTTTTGGAACGAGGACGCTTGCCCTCGATGAGAGTGACCCGCACGCCCAAAAGGATCAATTCGCGGATCGACCGTCCTTGCGCGGCAGCTTGCTCCTTAAGCTTGCGGTAAAGAGAAGCGGGGATATCGACGGTCGTCCGAATGGCCTGCTCTTTCATTGACCGATTCTCCCACGAATGCCATAAATATGGAACACTACTTTTCAGCGGTCTTTCGCGGATCTCGCCAGCGCAAGAAAAACTGCTTGACAAAGTGTCTATGACACACTTATAGTAGTGTCTGTACGACACTACTGGAGGCATCCAAATGCTTACTATCCGATTCATGAAAGCCCCTCCCACGACGTACGTCTTGCAGTTCAAAAACGGCCAGGTGCGCCGGGAAGGGCCGGGGCTCTCCTTCTTTTACTACGCTCCCACATCAACGATCGTCACCGTACCTTTGGAGAGCGCCGATGTTCCATTTGCTTTCCAAGAGAGCACGGCTGATTTTCAGTCTGTCTCCATACAAGGGCAACTGACCTACCGCGTGTCGGACCCCAAGAAGCTCTCCTCGCTTCTGGATTTGAGCATCAGCCCGTCGGGCGTGTTTCGCTCCGAGGATTATCGCAAGCTTCCAGATCGACTGGTTCACACGACGCAAACGCTCATGCGCGGAGAGACGCAAAAACTCTCGCTAGGAGAGGCATTGACGAAAAGCGGATCGTTGAGCGCTTCGGTTCTAGCTGGTCTGAAATCGTCTGAAGGCGTGGTTCAGCTTGGTGTAGAAATATTAAACCTTTCCTTACTTTCGATTCGTCCGACGCCGGAAATGGCGAAGGCCTTAGAAGCTGAAGCTCGCGAGGCGCTACAACGCCGTTCTGATGAAGCCATCTATGCTCGGCGAAACAACGCTGTCGAGCAGGAGCGACGAATCAAGGAGAGTGAACTCAACACGGAAATTGCTGTCGAGGAGAAACGGCGACAGATTCGCGAAACGCAGATGGCCGCGGACATAGCCATTGAACAGCAACGTGCCGCTCTGACGGAAAAGCGTATCGAAAACGATCGCAAAGAGGCGGACAGCCGTGCATACGCGCTGGAGGCGACACTCAAGCCCGTGCGCGACATTGACTGGAGAACCTTGATGACGCTTTCCCCGCACGGAGGTGATCCCAAGATGATGATCGCCCTGGCTTTCCAGGAAATGGCGTCAAACGCGCAAAAGATCGGTGAGCTGAATGTCTCGCCGGACCTGCTGCAGAGCCTGCTTGCATCTACTACCACGAACACAGCCATTCCAACGCAGCAAAAAGGGAAGTAGTCATGCGTGAATTCGTGCACGGTGCAAAACGGCGGGCTGGGTTTGAGAAGGTCGTCCTGGTGACTCGCAAGACCCGGCTCGCCGAATTGATCGAACGATTCAACACTTTGGCACAAGCCAAATTCTACATCGAACATGCAGGCGGGGATTTCAAGGAATACCAGCTGGAGGATGAAGCGTACAGACAATCCGCTGATGTTGTCCGGCGGTCGATTGAGCTTGGGTTGAAAGTGCAGGAAATCGATCGAGGACTGGTGCCAACGTTTACGTTTCTGCCGGAAGATCTCGTAGTCACGTTAGGACAGGATGGACTTGTCGCCAACACCGCGAAATATGTCGGTAAGCAGCCCCTTGTCGCTGTAAATCCAGACCCAGAAAGATTCGATGGCATCCTCCTTCCCTTCCTCCCCGGTCAAACAGGACGCGCGCTTGAGGAAGTGATCTCTGGAGAGTGCCGCATTCGATCCGTTACCTTGGCGGAAGCGCGCCTAAATGATGGCCAGCGGTTGTTGGCGTTCAACGATCTCTTCCTTGGGGCGCAAACTCACGTTTCTGCTCGATACCGCATTCGGTGGGCCAAATCCGAGGAACCCCAATCATCCAGCGGCGTTCTCGTCTCAACCGGTGCGGGCAGCACAGGCTGGGTTTCGTCGGTATTCAATATGGCATCGGGGGTTGCAGCCTTGGCTGGTGGCCATACCGTGAAGCCGATGCGACTGGATTGGGAGGACCGGCGTCTGCTATTTGTCGTTCGCGAGCCCTTCGTCAGTCGTCATTCCAAGGCAGGTATCGTTGCCGGGATTGTCGAACCCCAACAAGCCTTGGAGCTAGACTCGCTGATGCCATCAGGTGGCGTCATCTTCAGCGATGGCGTTGAAGCGGACTTCCTGCAATTCAATTCGGGCTCCAGCGTAATCGTGAGAGCGGCAGCGGAGACCGCCCAACTTGTCGTGGGGTGAAACGTGGAAAGTTCGCGTGTGACCGTAGACATCGTGATCTTCACTCTGAGAGAGGGTTCGCTTCAGGTGCTCTTGGTCAAACGTGGGGTTCCTCCGTTTGAAGGTCAATATGCCATCCCGGGAGGCTTTATCCGCGAAGATGAATCACTCGAAGAGGCAGCGCTTCGCGAACTCCACGAGGAGACAGGTGTGAGAAATGTGTTTCTCGAACAACTGTACACATTCGGCGACCCCAAGCGAGACCCAAGGGGTCGAGTAATTACAGTCGCTTATTACGCACTGATCGCCTCGGATAAATTGTCGCTGGTTGCAGGCGCGGACGCGGCTGAAGCGCAATGGTTTCCGGCCAGCAGTGTTCCGCCTCTTGCCTTTGACCATAAATCCATTCTGGACTACGCTCTTGAACGCCTTCGCAACAAATTGGAATACACGACCGTTGGGTTTCAGCTTCTCGCGGAAAAGTTCACACTGGGTGAGCTACAGGCGGTCTACGAAGCGATCCTTGGCAGGCCGCTAGATAAGCGCAACTTCCGCCGCAAGCTCGCGCTATTGGGCATCTTGAAGCCTCTACGAGAGTGGCAGCGGACCGGCGGGAAGCCAGCACGACTGTTTCGGTTTGCTGCCGCACGCTTCGAAAAACTGAAGGATAAGGGAATTCTGTTCCCGTTCTAAAGGTCCTCACATCGTCATGAGTCTCAAGGATTCCCGCCCCCTCAAGTCTCCGCAATTAGGGCCCATTCGACGCCAAAACGGCCGCAGTCTTTTGCCTCTACTTTGCTACTACTTTGAGGTTATTTGGCGTGATTGGAAGGCCGCACAAAGACTGGCGAATAGCCCAAATCAGAAACGGGTGTTGAAAACAAGAGACATACCAACGCTCACCGACCCGTCACCTTCCTCTCCACCAACGGAGGCTACAATCCCCCCTCTCCGCCACAGCTCATTTCGCCAATGAAAATGCCACGATCTGTGCCGTGCCATTCCTTTCACTCAACTATTATTTATTTAAGCTCACCCTCTCGGTTATGTTCGGTGGCTACCCAAAATTTGGGCGCGCTGAACTCCGCCGGATGCCTTAGAGGATGGACGACAATCCAGCAAAAAGGAAGAGAAGCGCGTTTGTCGGTACTAACCCGCCGGGTGAGCTGATAAGTTCCGCATCGCGCAATCCGTCCGACCGCGCAAATCACAAATCAATTAATGGGAGCTTACTTCGCCTTTTGTAATGGCTACGATCCTACCCTTGACGGCACGAATGTAGTCTTCGGGAGCCAGCAAGATTTGCAGCCCCCTCATCCCTGCAGATACCGAGATTACATCGCAGATTTCCGCAAGCTCATCGATGTATACCGGATAATCTTTCTTGCAGGCCAGGGCGGTAACTCCGCCACGAATGTAACCGGTCGCGGCCTGCACTTCCTTCAAAGGAACCATGTCGACCTTCCGATCCCCTGTCTGGTGTGCGAGCGCCTTGAAGTCCAGCTCTTCGGTCGCGGGAATTAAAGCTAAATAGATTCCGTTGCGGTCCCCCTTCACCGCGAGAGTCTTGAAGAGCTGCTCTGCCGGTATGCCGATCTTTGCCGCCACCGTTTGCGCGGACAAATCGTCAGGATCCACCTCATACTCGCGCAACTCGTACCTGATCCCGAGTCTATCCAGAACTCGCGCTGCATTCGTCTTGACCACTCAATCCCCCCTCATCTCAGGCTCAGTCATGCCAGTCAGTTCGATGCACTTCTTGTCCCGAAGAATACAAGAGCTCTTCTGTTCCGCACGGTGGGGCGATGCGCCAAACGAAAGACGAGTTCTTGGCGAGTGGTCGGCTAACCGGAAGCGATCCGGTTTCCGCGACGGGATTCGGTCTGTGAAGTTGGCTTGTAGGAACTGTCGATCTACAGAACGACAGAGGCTTCCTCAAAATTCAGCCGAGGATTGCGTGGGGAGAGCACGCTTGGGTCTCCGTAGCCCAGGTTGCATAGAAGATTGACCTTCCATTTGCCGTCGGAGAAGAATTCCGCATTCACTTTGTGGGCGTCGAAACCAGACATCGGTCCGCAGTCTAACCCCAAAGCGCGGGCGGCCAGGATGAAATATGCAGCCTGCAACGAACTGTTCCGGAAGGCGGTCTCGTCAATTAGGGCTTGGTTCCCGACAAAGAAGGAGCGCATATCAGCTTGTGGAAAGAGCTTGGGGAGATTTTCGTGGAATTCCGTGTCCCAAGCGACGATCACCGTGGCGGGAGCGGCCATGGTTTTGCCGACATTGCCGGGGGCAAGCGCTGGCTTAAGTCGCGCCTTTGCCTCAGGAGTGATTAGAAAAACGAATCTCCCAGGTGAGGCATTAGCACTCGTCGGCCCAAGACGCGCCAATTCAAAAACCTTGCGTAGGAGCTCTACTGGCACGGGTTCAGAAAGCCACTTGGAATGTGTTCGAGCATCGCAAAATAGCTGATCGAGGGCTTCCTGCGAGATCGGGGTTTTGATAGTAACAAGACTCGATGGTTCAGATTGATTGCGCATTTTGGCCCTCTCCTTTTACCAGTCCAGCCGCTAAGATTCCTGAGAAGGCAGATCGAACCGAATACGCCACCGCGAACCAGAGGACGCTGACAACCACGGCCAAGGGCAAGCCAGCAGGGGCCATGAATGCGTGAATGCAGACGATATTGAAGATAATCGGACCTAGTATCGTGAGCGCCAGAGGAACGTAGCGGTTGGCCAGCAGCAGCAGGGCCGGCACGATCTGAAGAATGAAGATGACTACATAGAAGTGCGAAACAAAGATTGCGCCAAAGAATTGAGCCGCGACACCTGTAGGCCCAGGCATGTGAAGAAAGTTGAGGAACCCATTGAGCCCAAATATCAAAAAGATCAATCCCAGCAAGTAGCGAGCGATTTGTGAAGCGATTTTCATTTTGCCCTCCTTCGCAGACGCAGCGTGTGCTGAAGCCCCAGAACGGTATATCTGTGACCCAGCTATCCTGGCGCCATATCTATCGATGCCAAGTCTATTGGTATAGATACATTCTACTGGACATCGGTTATATAAAAGGGCAAAATAGTTTCGTCATGGACAAGAACGCGCGCGACCCGGTTCACTGTTGGCTGGTATTGGGGAAGGCGTTTCGGGCGGCCGCGAAATATCTTTATGCGGGACTTGAGGAGACGGGAATCGACGATACCGACTTCCGGATACTGGAAGCACTCCTTAACAAGGGGCCTTTGCCGGTGAATACGATCGGGCCAAAGGTGTACCTTACGCCTGGCTCGATCAGTACGGCCGTTGACCGCCTCGTCGAAAGGGGCCTGGTAAGCCGGGTCGAGAGTCCCGAGGATCGGCGCGTCCGCGTCGTGTCGCTCACGGCAAAAGGCAAAGAATTGATCGCGCCGATTTTTCGCAAACACGCCGCCGAAATCAGGAAAGTCTTTGCCGATGCAGGCCCGAAAGAGTTGCGAGCTCTTGAAACCACATTGAAAAAGATTGGGAAGCGCGCCGAGAGTCTGGGGACCGGAGTCGATCCAAAGTGTTTAAGCCAACAATGACAGAGCGGCGTAGTGCGCCGATCAATCGAAATGAAAGTTATCCTGGAGAAGTGATGTAAATGCAGATTGGAATCGACAGTTTCGCAGCAGCTATTTCCGACCCGGCCACAGGTCTCACGCTCAGCCCGGGGGAGCGCATGCACCATCTACTCGAAGAGATTGAGCTTGCCGATAAGGTCGGGCTCGACGTCTTCGGCATTGGCGAACATCACCGGGCGGAGTTCCTCGACTCAGCTCCCGTTGTAATCCTCTCCGCTGCCGCCACGCGCACGGAAAATATCCGTCTCACCAGCGCAGTCACGGTTCTCAGTGCCTCCGACCCCGTCCGTGTTTTTCAGGAGTTCGCGACTCTCGACTTGATCTCGCGAGGTCGCGCCGAAATTGTCGCTGGTCGCGGTTCGTTCGTTGAGTCGTATCCCCTCTTCGGGCTGCGTCTTGAAGATTACGATTCGCTCTTTGCGGAAAAACTCGAGCTTCTCCTGAAAATCCGGGAAAGCACCAAAGTGCACTGGTCCGGAAAACACCGCGCGGCCCTTACCGGCCAGGCAATCTACCCGCGCCCGCTGCAGGATCCGCTCCCCATATGGGTCGGCGTCGGGGGCACGCCCGAATCTTTCGTTCGCGCAGGAATGCTCGGACTTCCTCTCATGGTTGCCATCATCGGCGGTGAGCCCAGACGCTTCAGGCCTCTTATAGACTCCTATCGCCAGGCTGGGCGTCGCGCCGGTCATTCTCCCGAGCAACTCACCGTGGGCCTTCATTCCGTCGGCTTTCTCGCGGACACCACGGAAGAAGCTGCGGACATATTTTTTCCAGGCTATGCGCACACGTTTACGGAAATCGGCAAGGAACGCGGCTGGCCACCCGCCACACGCGCTCAGTTTGACGCCCTGCGCGGACCTACCGGCGCGCTGTTAATCGGCGACGCCAAAACGGTCGCGAAAAAGATCCTTTACGTGAATGAAGTTCTCGGCGGCATCTCCCGCGTCACATTCCAAATGGGTGTCTCGACGCTGCCACACGAAAAAATGCTGCACGCCATAGAAATCCTCGGCACTCAAGTGGCGCCTATCGTCCGGAGCGAGCTGATTGCCGCTCCTGTACGCGCGTGAGGCATTTCCTGGCGACAGTTCGTGGACTGAAAGGAGATGATGATCCCGAAAGCCGAGTTCGAGGTTTTTGAAGCTCTTAATCCTTTCTTCGAAGTCGTCATGGAAGGCCTGCGCGGACTCGTTGATGGCGACCATTATTTCGACACGATTGCCGAAGACGCATTCTTCGAGTTCCAATATCGTTTCCCGGGGTGGCCGCTGACGATTCGAGGACGAGCCAATCTGATGGCTAGCTTCGCGGGATACGGCAAGACGATCAAGCTTCACTCCGGCGATGCGCTTGTTGTGCATCGTTCTCAGGATAATCGCGTCGTGATCCTCGAATACGAAGTGCACGGCAAAATTCTCTCGAGCGGTGGGCCCTACGACAACAGGCTCATTTCGGTCATCACGATTGAGAACAGAAAAATCGTTCATTGGAGAGACTATATGGACTCTTTAGCGGCATGGAGCGCGCTGAATAGTCGCTAGTGAATCCTAAATCCCGTCTTGGTCCTTTGTTTTAGGGCTGATGAACCGGTGAGCGCGTGATGCAATGTTAGAGTCTCTCGACAACCCGATCTGGTCCGCGCTCACAACGGAACACCGGCTCCTTGCCCGCTCGTGCGGCCTTGCGCGACGATATCCGTCGGATGTTTCACCGCTGGCGGCTTTGCTTCAACCCACGAATGACGCATTCGCCGATTTACAACGTCTGGTCAGTCCCGGCGAGCACGTGGCGCTGTTTACCGCCAGTCCCTTCGATGTGCCCGGCAGCTGGCAAGTCGACCGCGCTCGGTGGATCGACCAGATGATTTGTGAGGCCTTACTGGCTCCCCCGCCTGTCGCGCCCCTACCACTAGGGACGACGGACGTTCCCGAAATGCTGGAGCTCACCGCTGCCACCGAGCCCGGCCCCTTCTCGCCGCAAACAATCCAGATGGGAAGCTATTTCGGGATTCGCGCGAGCGATGGGCGGTTGGTCGCAATGGCGGGCGAGCGATTAAAATCCACTGCGTTTGCGGAAATCAGCGCGGTGTGCACTCTTCCAGAATCTCGCGGCCGCGGATATGCGCGAGCCCTCGTGACGTTCCTCGCAGCTCAGATTCTGGCAGCGGGAAAGACTCCTTTTCTTCATGTCAAGACTGAGAATGAAGCAAAAGTGGTTTATCAAAAAATTGGATTCCGTCTACGTGCGGAAATATGGCTAACCGTGATTTCCCCCCGCTAAAGGCGTCGTCAGTTGCGAAACGTATCCTCCCGCGCTCCAACCCGCTACACGAGAAGTGAAGACAGCCATTGCCGCAGGCTTGAACGTCAAAAAAGGTGTAGCGGCTTTAGCATTTTCGAATCAAAGATATGGGCTAGGGTAGAATCGCCCTTGCGCGCCGAGCTTTGCTCGGTCGTCGCGGACGATTGCACCTTCTCTAGGAACCCGAGCGGAGCTTGGCTATGCCTTCTACTGAAAAACTGGACACTCACCACAAAGCGCTTACTTTGAATCTTGATCCATCTAAGTTTGGTTCCTTTGCGGAAATCGGCGCTGGGCAGGAAGTCGCGCGATGGT
>Ga0210394_10001766_pt1 | contig 32645 bp, 28 predicted proteins | sample IncBWC12MmetaG_FD_160121 | JGI IMG/M metagenome (GOLD analysis project Ga0210394, IMG submission 160121) | Forest soil microbial communities from Barre Woods Harvard Forest LTER site, Petersham, Massachusetts, United States - Inc-BW-C-12-M | ecosystem: Environmental > Terrestrial > Soil >... | reverse complement strand
CCGCGGTCGGCAGGAAATAGTCCATGAACGAGGCCGTGGTCACGTTACCGTCGTCGTCGTAGTGGATTTCCTGGCCCATGGCGATGCCGAAGGCTTCGGTGAGCCCGCCATGGATCTGGCCTTCGATGATCATCGGGTTGATGCGGGTGCCGCAATCGTCGAGTGCATAGAAGCGCCGCACTTTGGTAGTGCCGGTATCGACGTCGATGTCGAGGACGCAGACATAGGCGCCATATGGGAAGGTGAAATTCGGCGGATCGTAATAGTTGATCGCCTCGAGCCCGGGCTCCATGCCGGGCGGCACTTCGTGATAGGCCGCCCAGGCGAGCTCGGTCATGGTCTTGAAGCGCTCGGGATTGCCCTTCACCTGGAAGCGATCGACATCCCACTCCAGATCGTCGTCGTGCACTTCGAGCGCGTAGGCGGCGATCATCTGCGCCTTGGCTTTGATCTTGCGGCAGGCCATCGCCGTCGCCGCGCCGGAGACGGGCGTCGAACGCGAGCCATAGGTGCCGAGCCCATAGGGGGCGGTATCGGTGTTGCCTTCCTCGACGGCGATATTGTCGGCGGGAAGCCCCAGCTCGGTCGCGATGATCTGGGCATAGGTCGTCTCATGGCCCTGACCCTGCGACTTGGTGCCGAGCCGGCAGATGCCAGTCCCGGTCGGATGGATGCGGATTTCCGCCGAGTCGAACATCGCGATGCCGAGAATATCGCAGGCGCGCGAGGGACCCGCGCCGACGATTTCGGTGAAGAAGGCGACGCCGATGCCCATCACCTCGCGCGTCTCGCCGCGCTTGAACGCCTCGCGCTTGGCTTTCTGCTCCGCGCGCAGCTTCTTGTAGTCGACGGCCTGCAGCGCCTTGTTCATGGCGGTGTGGTAGTCGCCGGAATCGTACTGCCAGCCGAACGCCGAGGTATAGGGGAACTGCTCGCGGCGAATCAAGTTCTTGATGCGGAATTCCGCCGGATCCATGCCGAGCTTCTGCGCCATGATGTCCATGGCGCGCTCGATGCAATAGGCCGCTTCAGTGACGCGGAACGAGCAGCGATAGGCGACGCCGCCCGGCGCCTTGTTGGTGTAGACGCCGTCGACCAGTACGTGCGCGGTCGGGAAGTCGTATGAACCGCTGATGATGCTGAACAGGCCGGCCGGCCATTTGGTGGCGTTGGCGCAGGCGTCGAACGCGCCGTGGTCGGCGACGGTGTAGCAGCGCATCGCCGTCACCTTGCCGTCCTTGGTCGCGGCGATTTCCATGTCCATGTGGAAGTCGCGGGCGAACGCGGTGGTGGAGAGGTTCTCGATGCGGTCTTCGACCCATTTCACCGGCCGGCCGGTCACGATCGAGGCGACGATGGCGCAGATGTAGCCGGAATAGGCGCCGACCTTGTTGCCGAAACCGCCGCCGATGTCGGGGGCGATGACGTGGATCTTGTGCTCTGGGATTTTCGAAATGAGCGAGCCGACGGTGCGGATGACGTGCGGCGCCTGGAACGTGCCCCAGAGCGTGAGCTCGCCCTTGATCTTGTCGAAGGAGGCGACGCACTGACACGTCTCGAGCGGGCACGGATGGCAGCGTGGATAGACGATCAGCTCCTTGATGGTGACGTCGGCTTTGGCAAACGCCGCGTCGGTCGCCGCTTTGTCGCCCGCCTGCCAGGAGAAGATGTGATTGTAGTGCTTGCGCTTGCCGTGCGCGCCTTCGGTTTTGTCCTTGACGTCCTCGCGGATCACCGGCGCGTTCGGCGCCATCGCCTTGAGCGGATCGACGTTGACCGGGAGCGGCTCGTACTCGACCTCGACCAGTTCGACGCCGTCGGCCGCAGCTTCGCGGCTTTCCGCGATCACGAACGCGACTTCCTGGTTCTGGAAAAGCACCTTGCCGTCGGCGAGCACCATCTGCACGTCGCCGGCGAGCGTCGGCATCCAGGCGAGGTTCACGGTCTTGAGCGTTTCCGCCGTGATCACCGCGACCACGCCGGGCACCGCCGCGGCCTTGGTGGTGTCGATCTTCGTGACGCGGGCGTGGCCGTGCGGCGAGCGCACCAGATCGCCATAGAGCATGCCCGGCAGCTTCAAATCGTCGACATAATTGCCCTTGCCTTGGACGAAGCGGACGTCCTCGACGCGCTTCCTTTTGCAGCCCATGCCTTCGAGCTTGGCGGCGCGTTCGGCGGAGGTTGGGGTCTGGGCGTTCATTCTGCGGCCTCCTGGAACGGCACGCCGTTGAGCTTGGCGGCGGCGAATTGAATGGCCTTGATGATGTTCTGATACCCGGTGCAGCGGCACAGATTGCCGGAGATGCCGTAGCGGATCTCTTCCTCGGACGGGTTTTTGTTCTCCTGCAGCAGCCGATAGGCGCGCAGGATCATTCCCGGCGTGCAGAAGCCGCATTGCAGCCCGTGCATCTCGCGGAAGCCTTCCTGCAGCGCGTGCAGCGTGCCGTCGGCGTTGGCCATGCCTTCGATGGTGCGGATCTCGGCGTTATTCGCCTGCACCGCGAACACGGTGCAGGATTTGACCGATTTGCCGTCGAGGTCGACGGTGCAGGCGCCGCAATGGGTGGTCTCGCAGCCGATATGCGGACCGGTCAGGCTGAGTTGCTCGCGCAGGAAATGGATAAGCAAGGTGCGCGGCTCGACCAGCGCCTCGACCGGCTTGCCGTTCACCTTCATCGCGATCTGGGATTTGGCCATGGCGTCTCCTCCTCCCTCAGCCGCGGGCGCGCGATTTGGCGCGGGCAAGCGCGCGCGTGAGCATCACGCCGGCCATTTTGCTGCGGTAATGCGCGGGTCCGCGGGCGTCGGCGGCCGGCGCGGTGATGGCTTCCGCGGCGGCCACGGCTTTCTTGACCGTCGCCGCATCGAGCGCCGAGCCGGCGAGGATTTTCCCCGCCTCCTGCGCCCATAGCGGCGTCTCGGCGACATTGGTGAGGCCGATCGAGCAACTCGCCACTTTGCCCCCGCTCATGGTCAGGACGACGGCGGCGGCCGCGGTGGCGTAGTCGCCGATCTTGCGCTTGAGCTTTTCGTAGGCGTAGCCGTGGCCCGCGGGCGGAATGGGAATGCGGATTGCGGTGAGCACATCGCCGGGTTCGAGAGCGGTGAAATAGGCGCCCTGGTAGAAGTCGCGCGCCGCGACGCGACGCTCGCCGCCTTTACCCATGATCTGGTAGGTGGCGTTAAGGCACAGCATCACCGCCGGCATGTCGTTGCCGGGGTCGCCATTGGCGACGTTGCCGCCGAGCGTGCCGACATAGCGCACCTGCGGATCGGCGATCTGCAGCGAGGTTTCGCGCAGCAGCGGAATCTTTCCGGCGACGAGGTCCGAGCCGGCGAGCTCGTGCTGGGTCACCATGGCGCCGATGACGATATCGTTGCCGTCGGTCCGGGTGCCTTTGAGCTCGGCAATGCCGGCGAGATCGACGAGATGCGCGGGGCTGGCGAGGCGCAGCTTCATCATCGGGATGAGGCTGTGCCCTCCGGCAAGCGCGCGGCCTTCGTCGCCCCATTGCGCGAGCAATCCGACCGCTTCCTTGATCGATGTCGGGCGATGATATTCGAAAGAGGCAGGTATCACGGGCATCCTCCCTGGCGCCGCCAGCGTGGCCAGGGTCATCACCGAGGCCCGTCCGACTTGCGCGCAATACCGTCAGCTTTCTGACGCAGAAATCCTGCGCACAAATCTTGGCGAATTGTGCTCTGCGGCAGCAAGCGCTGGTGCACCAGTGCGCGCTGGATGCACGAACGACCGGAAAAGCGCACGAATGACGGCGCGGCTGCACGAATTGCGTCAGGTCTATTGACGCATCGGCCGGCAGGCCGAAATGAGCATCCCGCTACTGCGACGCCAAACGGTGTCGGCGCCGCAAAGCTAGCGCCGGGCCGGTGCCGGTGAGCGCGGCCACCCGCATTTTCAGCGGACCGATCCGGCTGCGGCTGACCGGCACCACATAATGCTGCACGCCGGCCATCTCGACCAACTCATTGTCGCCGGAGCGCTTATAGCCGACGACCCGATCGATATTGACGATATGGCTGCGGTGCACGCGCACGAAACGATTGTTGTCGAGCCGGGATTCGACATTGCCGATCGCCAGCGGACAGAACAGCTTGTCGCTGCCATCGAAGATGTAGGTGTAATGCGCGTTGGCATGGATCGCGACCACGTCGTCCACGGCGAGGAAGTGCGTGCCGCCCTCGCGCTCGATCGGCAGATGACGGGCGAAGCGGCGCGGCGGCGCGCCGGCACCGCCGAGCGGGGCGTAGGTGCCGCGCCCGAACTGCGGATCATCGCCATTCCCGCCCGTAGCGGCCGGGACCGTCGCCGGCGACGCCGCCATTTCCACGGCGGGCGCCGCCGCCAAATCACCGCGCTGCAGTTCGATCGGCCCCGCCGCGCGCGACTGGTCGGGCAGGAGCAGCAGCAGAAAGATCCCGGAGATGCAGAACGCTACCACCGCGACGACAATGGCGAGAAGGTCGGTCGACAGCGCCGGCGCCCCGGTGGCGGCCGGCGCATAGGGATAAAGCGTGACGCCGCCCATCGCCGTGTAGTGCATGCCGGAGATGGCGATGCCGAAAGCGATCGCCGAAAGAAGAAGCGGCGGACGTCGGCCGCGCCCGGCCGCGAGCCAAAGCGCCAGCCCCGAGGCGGCGATGGCGATCGCCATGCTTGCGGCGACAAAAATCCGGTCGTGAATCATGTAGGTCGAGGCGTCGAGCGCGCTCATGCCGAGATAGTGCATGGAGAAAATGCCGCCGCCCATCAGGCACGCCGACAATGTCAGACGCAGAAGCGTGAGCGGCCCGGAACTGGTGGCGAAGACCGCGGCGCCGACCACGATGGCGCAGACCAGGAAGGAGAGAAGCGTCGGGAAGACCAGATAGTCGACCGGGAAATTGAGCCGCACCGACAGCATGCCGACGAAATGCATGGTCCAGATGGCTAGCGCCAGCGATACGGTCGCGCCGGCGAGAAGCAGACGCCGCCTGGTGCCGGTCGCATCGGCGATCTGCACCGCGAGACGCAAGCCGACATAGGCACCCTGGATCGCCATCACAATGGACAGCAAAACGAGCCACGACTCGTAGGTCACCGGCATGCCGTCATCCCCTCACTGGCACGGGACGGCTACTTCACCCCATCGGGCATGGAACGATTATAAACGAAGTTTTCGCGCTCGCCGAGAGCTCAGTTGACCCGTCGCGCATAGCCTTGCCAATAAGGCTCGCGCAGCGTGCGCTTGAGGAGCTTGCCGCTGGCGTTGCGCGGCAGCGTATCGATGAAATCGACCGAGCGCGGCCGCTTGAAGCCGGCGAGCTTGTCGCGGGTCCATTCGAGCAGCGCCGCCTCGGTCAGCGTAGCGTTAGCGCGCCTGACCACCACCGCCTTTACCGTCTCGCCCCATTTCGGATCGGGTACGCCGATGACGGCGCACTCCAGGATCTCCGGGTGGCCCATCAGGATGCCTTCGACTTCCGCCGGATAGACGTTCTCGCCGCCGGACACGATCATGTCCCTGATCCGGTCCTTGAGGAAGATGAAGCCGTCAGCGTCGAGGTAGCCGGCGTCGCCGGTGTGAAACCAGCCGCCGCGCATCGCTTCCGCGGTCGCCTCCTCGCGCGCCCAATAGCCGGTCATCAGGTTCTCGCCCTGATACAAAATCTCGCCGACCTGGTGCGGCGGAAGGTCGTTGTCTTCCGCATCGACGACGCGTACGCGCCCGCCGAACATCGGCCGGCCGCAGGACCAGAGCCGCTCGCCGGAATGGTATTCGTGGCCGAGGGAGGTGAAGGGGCCGGTCGTCTCGGTGAGCCCGTAGAGCTGCGAGAAACGGCATTTGAATGTCTCGAGCGAGCGGCGCAAGAGATCGGGCGAGATCGGTGCCGTGCCGTAGATGATGTGCTTGAGCGCGGAAAAATCGGCGCCGCGCGCCTGCGGCAGTTCGGTGAGGAACAGCATCAGCGTCGGCGCGAGGAGCGCGGTCTCGACTTTCTGCTCCACCATGGTCTTGAGCAGCAAGTCCGGCACGGTTTCGCGCACGATGATCGCGGCCGAGCCCTGCTGCATTGCCCAGATCGCCCAGCCGGCGCCGCCGATGTGGAACATGGGTAGACAAACAAGGTGGCGGCCACCTTCGCGGATCTCCGGGATTTCGATCGCGATGCAGAGCCCGACATTGAGCACGTTCCAGCCGGTGAGCATCGCACCTTTGGGAAGGCCGGTGGTGCCCGAGGTGCAGAACTGGCAACACACCGCGCCGTCGCGGTCGCGCATCGGGTCTTCGCCGCCGCGCGGAAGCTCGGCGAATGTCATCGCCGGCACGTCGATCCCGGCGACATGCACCTTGAATTCCGGCCCGGTGATGATCAGCCGCGGCTTGATGTCGTCGATGATCTGTTTGACTTCATGCGGCGTGAGCCGCCAGTTGAGCGGCGCCGCGACCAAACCGGCCTTGTCGAGCGCAAAGAACAGCTCGAGATAGGCGGCGCTGTTCTTGTCCAGTATGGCGACCCGATCGCCGGGCGCGAGGCCGAGTTTTGCCACGAAACCGGCCGCAAGCTGCGAGCTCGACGCATCAAGCTCGCCGTAGCCCTGCGATTTTCCTTCGAACCAGACCGCCGGCAGCGACGGATGGCGCCGGGCGCGCCAACGCAGCATCTCCGCGATCGTCCGCATGCGACTTCGCTCCCCGCGGCGACGCCTACCGGCTCAGCCCAGCGCACTCATGATTTTTTGCAACGAGACGGCGGCGCGCTCGTGTTCGACTGTCGCCACGGTCCGGCCGCCATCGTCGATGCGGACGGTGAAATTGAAGCGATTGCGGTCGCGTTTCACCAGCGCGGTCTCGAGCATTAATTCGGCGCCGACCTTGCTCGGACCGAGATGGTCGATGAGGACCCTCCTGCCGACCGTAATCTGGCCCGGCTCCAGCAGATCCTTGACCAATTGGCTGCAGGCCATCTCGGCAATGCCCACGAGGTAGGGCGTCGCCGCCACGTAGGGCATACCCGGCACCATCGCGCCGACGGTGTTTTTCTCCTCGACGATCACCCGCGTAGTCGAGGTGAGTTCCGGAATCGAACCGGCGGCGGTTTCGGAAGCGCTCATCGTAAATCCTCTTTGACCGAGCGGCGCGTCACATATGCCGGCGGCCGGGTTGCCAATTGCGCTCGAGATTGTCGATGAGACGCGGGTCGTAGAGACAGAGGGCCTGCTGCCGCGCATAGGTCGCCATGTAGCGGCGATAAGTCGACAACGGCTCCTGCGCGACGCGCAGAGCCTTGCGGTTGGCGACGGTGCTGGTCATTCCCGCCTGCACGAGCTGCAGCGCGTCCCGCTCGATCGCCGCGTCCATCTCCCCGGCGGGGACGATCGCGTCGCAGATCATCTGCCCTTCCGGCGATTGCGCGTGGAAGACACGCTCGAAGAAGATGCCCTCGCGCGCGAGCTTGATGCCGACGAGCCGCGGCAGGCGCAGATTGGCGGCGCCGGGAATGAAGCCCTCCTTGCTGGCCGGCAGGTTGAAATAAGAGCCGGGCTCGGCGAGCACGCGATCCATTACGCAGAGGAGCTGACAGCCGCCGCCGATGGCGAAGGTTTCGACCGAGGCAAGCCACGGCTTCTCGACATAGTCCTCGAATTGCTCGTCGTAGGATTCAGAGCGCCAATGGCCGCGCAGGATCTTGTGCATCAGCCCCATCTCGCGCTCGATCAAAAACTCGACGAACGAGATCTGCCCGTAATAGAGATGCGTGAGATTGATGCCGGAATCGAACACGCGGCGGCCGGCGTATTTCGGGTGCTGCACCACGCCGCCGCGCAGCACGCCCACTTCGATGGCGTCGTCGAGCAGGACGAGATCGATGGCGATTTCCGTGGCGACCGTGGTGACATCGCTTTCGGCATTGAGGAATTGGGGATTGGTCACGGTGACGTGGCCGATCTTGCCTTTGCGCTCGACCTTCGCCTCGCCAAGATCGGCAAAGCCGGTGCGGCGGAATTCGCCAAGCCGGTCCAGCGCCTCGCGCTTCGGCTTGAGCATCGCGTGGATCAAATGCATGCCGCAGCGCTCGTCGGCGAGGACATGAGCGAGGAACAGGCCTTGATCGACCTCGTAGCCCTCCTTGGCGCTCTGCTGCATCAGCGCACGCTCTTCCTTGAGCCGCTCGGGCGTCGGCAGCAGCGCCGGATAGCGGGCGGCTGCCGCCACCACCAGCTCGGAAACGCGCAAGCTGCGCGCGCCGCGGCCGGTGAGCTCGTCGTAGATCGCAACCGCATGGCGGCGGAAGAAGCGCTCCTTGACCGCGCGCGCGGTGGCCTTGAGCGCCTCCGACTCGGTCCGCCTCTCGCCCACGCGCTCCGCTTTCGGGCCCATGGCGCGGAGCGCCGCTTCGATCTCGGCCGCGTAGGCGCCGGCGGCCTCGGCATCACGCGCGAGCGAGGTGCCCAGCGTCGGCTCGGCGAGCGAAGGACGGACGGCAAGTTTCTGCACTGGAACCTCCCTGGATCTCGCCAGCATAGCGCCAGCGGGCGCTCTGCTAAAGGCGCTCGCGGGCACTGCGCTTGACGCGCGAGCCGCCGCGCCCGCGACAAAACGATTTCGACGAGGACGCGCCCATCATTTCAGCAAGCTGCGGCCGAATCGCCCGACCTGATGCCGCGCACAAGCCGACCACCGCGATGGGCCGTATCCCATGACCACGCCTCTCTACACCAAAAATTAGGCGCGGCGGTTGTTGCACTGCGAAGGATACTGCCCACCAAAATTCCTGTTTATGCCGAGGCCTTTTGTAATTACTATAAAATGCATATTTATCCGCATGATAAGCGGACCGGCGCACAAGTGACCCAAGGCGCCCGCAGGTGTGCTGAATGCAGCAAAGCCGTAGCCATCGAGATCGCGCGCCCTGGGACAGGGACGTGGCGCTTCGCCTCGTTCGCGAGCACCTCGATCGCGAAGGCCCGCTGCTGCCTATTCTTCATGCTCTGCAAGAGGAGTTCGGCTACATCGACACCGCCGCCGAGCCGCTGATCGCCGAGGCGCTCAATATCACCCGCGCCGAGGTGCACGGCGTCATCACCTTTTATCACGATTTCCGCCGCGAACCGGCCGGCCGGCACGTGCTCAAACTCTGCCGCGCCGAGGCCTGCCAGTCCGCCGGCGGCGATCCCTTGGCGGCGCGTGCCGAAGCGCGGCTGGGGCTGAAGATGGGAGCGACCGCGCCCGATGGCAGCGTCACGCTCGAGCCGGTCTATTGCCTCGGACTGTGCGCGACTGCGCCATCGGCCATGCTCGACGGGCGCGTCGTCGGGCGGCTCGACGTAAGCAGCCTCGATGCTTTACTGGCGGAGACGCAGCGATGACGCTGCGGCTGTTCATACCGGCCGATGCCGGGGCTTTGGCGGTGGGCGCCGAGGAGGTGGCGACCGCACTGCGCGCCGCCGGCGCGCGGCGGAACGTCGCGGTCGATATCGTCCGCACCGGCTCGCGTGGGCTCTACTGGCTCGAGCCGATGGTCGAGGCGGAAACGCCGGTGGGCCGGATGGCGTATGGGCCGGTCGCGCCGGGCGACGCCGAAAGCCTGCTCGGGTCGCTGGTCGCCGACGGCCAGCACAGGCTTGGTCACGGGCTGACCGAGGAAATCCCCTGGCTCAAGCGGCAGACGCGGCTCACCTTCGCGCGTTGCGGCGTGGTGGACCCGCGCTCGCTCGAAGACTACCGCGCGCATGGCGGCGGCAAGGGGGTTGAACGCGCGCTCGCGCTCGGTGCGGAGGCGACCATAGAGGAGGTCGTCCAGTCCGGGCTGCGCGGCCGCGGCGGCGCCGGCTTCCCGACCGGGATCAAATGGCGCACCGTGGCGCAAACCCAGGCGCCGCAGAAATACATCGTCTGCAACGCCGACGAGGGTGACAGCGGCACGTTCGCCGACCGCATGATCATGGAAGGCGATCCCTTCGTATTGATCGAAGGCATGGCGATTGCCGGCATCGCGGTCGGAGCGACCAAAGGCTACATCTACATCCGCTCGGAATACCCGCACGCGGCGGCAACGATGGAAGCGGCGATCTCCGCGGCGCGGCGCGGCGGCTTCATCGGCAAGCGCGTCGCCGGCTCGTCCTTCGCCTTCGACCTGGAAGTGCGGCTCGGCGCCGGCGCCTATGTGTGCGGCGAGGAGACCTCCCTCCTCGACAGCCTCGAAGGCAAACGCGGCCTCGTCCGCGCCAAGCCGCCGCTTCCTGCCCACAAGGGCCTGTTCGGCCGGCCGACGGTGATCAACAACGTCCTCTCGTTCGCCTCCGTGCCGATCATCATGGACAAGGGCGCGGCGTTTTACCGCGATTTCGGCATGGGCAAGTCGCGCGGCACCATGCCGATCCAGCTCGCCGGCAACATCAAATATGGCGGGCTGTTCGAGACGGCCTTCGGGATCACGCTCGGCGAACTCGTCGACGACGTCGGCGGCGGCACCCGCAGCGGCCGGCCGGTGCGGGCGGTGCAGGTCGGCGGTCCGCTCGGCGCCTATTTTCCGCGCGCGCTGTTCGATACGCCGTTCGACTACGAGGCCTTTGCCGCGCGCGAGGGCCTGATAGGCCATGGCGGTATCGTAGTGTTCGATGATACCGTGGACATGGCCAAACAGGCGCATTTCGCCATGGAATTCTGCGCCGTCGAGTCCTGCGGCAAATGCACGCCGTGCCGGGTCGGCTCGACCCGCGGCATGGAGGTGATCGACCACATCATCCGCGGCGAGAACCGCGCTGCGAACATGACGCTGCTGCAAGACCTTTGTCATACCCTGAAATTCGGGTCGCTGTGTGCGCTCGGCGGCTTCACGCCCTATCCGGTGATGAGCGCGCTCACCCACTTCCCCGAAGATTTCGGCGCGCCCCCGCGCCTGCAAGCTGCTGAATAGGAAACGCGCCATGGCGCTCCAGGAAACACTCCCCCACTCGCTGATACACGAGATCGATTTCGGCACGCCGCGCTCGAAATCGGAGAAGACGGTGACGCTCTCGGTCGACGGCAAGCAGGTCTCGGTGCCCGAAGGCACCTCGATCATGCGTGCGGCGATGGAGACCGGCATCGAGATTCCGAAGCTTTGCGCGACCGACATGCTCGAGGCATTCGGCTCCTGCCGGCTCTGCCTGGTCGAGATCGAGGGCCGCGCCGGCACGCCGGCGTCGTGCACGACGCCGGTTGCCGAAGGCATGGTGGTGCGCACCGCGAGCGAACGCCTCGACCGGCTGCGCAAGGGCGTGATGGAGCTTTACGTCTCCGATCATCCGGTGGATTCGCTCGACCGCAGCAAACATAGCGACGTCGACCTCTTGGAGACCGCGGAGGCGGTCGGTCTTGCCGAGGTGCGTTACGGGTTCGACGGCGCCCGCCACCGCAATCCCGGCATCGACGATTCCAATCCCTATTTCTCCTTCGATCCGGCCAAATGCATCGTCTGCTCGCGCTGCGTGCGCGCCTGCGAGGAGGTACAAGGCACCTTCGCGCTGACCGTCTCCGGCCGCGGCTTCGATTCGATCATCGCCGCCGGGATGGACGAGAAGTTCATCGAATCCGAATGCGTCTCCTGCGGCGCCTGCGTGCAGGCCTGCCCGACCGGCTCGCTGCTGGAGAAGAAAGTCATCGAGGTGGGCAAGCCGGAATGGTCGGCGATCACCACCTGCGCCTATTGCGGCGTCGGCTGCACGTTCAAGGCGGAGATGCGCGGCGAGGAAGTCGTGCGCATGGTGCCGTACAAGGACGGCAAGGCAAACCGTGGCCATTCCTGCGTGAAGGGGCGCTTCGCCTGGGGTTACGCCAATCACCAGGAACGCATCCTAAAGCCGATGCTGCGCGAGAAGATCAGCGAGCCGTGGCGCGAGGTATCATGGCCAGAAGCGATCGACCGCGTCGCCTCCGAGTTCAAGCGCATCCAGGCGAAATACGGCCGCGGCGCGATCGGCGGCATCACCTCCTCGCGCTGCACCGACGAAGAGACCTTCCTGGTGCAAAAACTGGTGCGCGCCGCGTTCGGCAACAACAATGTCGACACTTGCGCCCGCGTCTGCCATTCGCCGACCGGCTACGGCCTGCGCACGACCTTCGGCACCTCGGCCGGAACGCAGGATTTCGATTCGGTCGAAGCGACCGACGTCGCCATCATCATCGGCGCCAATCCGACCGACGCTCATCCGGTCTTCGCCTCACGTCTGAAAAAGCGCTTGCGGCAGGGCGCCAAGCTCATTGTCATCGATCCGCGGCGGATCGATCTCGTGCGCATGCCGCACGTGGAAGCGGCCTATCACCTGCCGATCCTGCCCGGCACCAACGTCGCCATCCTCACGGCGCTCGCGCATGTCGTGGTCACCGAGGGGCTCGTCGACGAGAAGTTCGTCCGCGAGCGCTGCGAATGGGACGCCTTCCAGGACTGGGCGGCTTTCGTCGCCCAGGAGCACAACAGCCCGGAAGCGGTCGGCAGGCTGGCCGGCGTCCCGGCGGAAACGATCCGCGCCGCGGCGCGGCTTTACGCCACCGGCGGCAACGGCGCGATCTATTACGGTCTCGGCATCACCGAGCACAGCCAGGGCTCGACCGCGGTGATGGCGATCGCCAATCTCGCCATGGCCACCGGAAATATCGGCCGGCCGGGCGTCGGCGTTAATCCGCTGCGCGGCCAGAACAACGTCCAGGGCTCGTGCGACATGGGTTCGTTCCCGCATGAGCTCTCCGGCTATCGGCACATCGCCGACGATGCGACCCGCGCGATGTTCGAAGCGTTGTGGCACAAGCCGCTCGACAGCGAGCCTGGGCTGCGCATCCCCAACATGCTCGACGCCTCGGTCGATGGCAGCTTCAAGGGCATCTACATCCAGGGCGAGGACATTCTCCAGTCCGATCCCGACACGCATCACGTCGCCGCCGGCCTCGCCGCGATGGAGTGCGTCGTCGTCCAGGATCTGTTCCTGAACGAGACCGCGAACTACGCGCATGTGTTCTTGCCCGGCTCCACCTTCCTGGAAAAGAACGGGACCTTCATCAACGCCGAGCGGCGGATCCAGCTGGTGCGCAGGGTCATGGCGCCGAAGAACGGCTACGAAGACTGGGAGATCACCGGCCTGATCAGCGACGCCATGGGATACCCCATGCACTACGACCATCCTTCCGAGATCATGGATGAGATCGCGCAGCTGACACCGACCTTCGCCGGCGTGTCGTTCAAGCGGCTCGAGGAGCTCGGGTCGATCCAGTGGCCGTGCAACGAAAAGGCGCCCGAGGGCACGCCGGTGATGCACATGAATGGCTTCGTGCGCGGCAAGGGCAAGTTCGTCGTTACCGAATACATCCCGACCGACGAAAAGAGCGGCCCGCGCTTCCCGCTCCTGCTCACCACCGGCCGCATCCTCAGCCAGTATAATGTCGGCGCGCAGACCCGCCGCACCGCCAACATCATGTGGCACGAGGAAGACCGGCTGGAAATCCATCCGCACGACGCCGAGCAGCGCGGCGTCAACGATGGCGATTGGGTCAAGCTCGCGAGCCGCGCCGGCGAGACCACGCTGCGCGCGCTGATTACGGAGCGCGTGGCACCGGGCGTCGTCTATACGACGTTCCACCACCCGGACACCCAGGTCAACGTCGTCACCACCGAGTATTCCGACTGGGCCACCAACTGCCCGGAATACAAGGTGACGGCGGTCCAGGTCTCGCCCTCGAACGGCCCGACCGAGTGGCAGGAGCAGTACAACGAGCTCGCACGCAAGAGCCGCCGCATATCCGCAACGATCGAGGCGGCGGAGTAGCGGCATGCGCGCGCCGACGGTCGCCGTCGCCTCATCGGTTTGGCGCCAGCACAGCACGGCCGACGGCGAGCGCATCATCCCCGAGGAAACCGCCGTCGCCTTCACCTATGACGGCGGCTCCTATGCGGTGATGATGGCGACGCCGCACGATCTCGAGGACTTTGCGCTCGGCTTCAGCTTCACCGAAGGCCTGGTTTCTTCGCCCGCCGATATCCGTCAGCTCGACATCGTCGAGCATGATGCCGGCGTCGAATTGCGAATGTGGCTCGCCGAGCCGCGCGCGGCCGCCTTGAGCGAACGGCGGCGGTATCTCGCCGGCCCGACCGGCTGCGGGCTGTGCGGCATCGACAGCCTCGACCAGGCGGTGCGGCCGGTGCCGCGGGTGCGGGACGGGGCGAGCTTCTCCGCAGCCGAGATCGTGCGGGCGCTCGATACGCTGCCGCCGCGCCAGGAGCTCAACCGGCAGACCCGCGCGGTTCATGCCGCGGCCTTCTGGCGCCCGGGGTCCGGCCTTGTCGCAGTGAGGGAAGATGTCGGGCGGCACAATGCGCTTGACAAGCTCGCCGGCGCGCTCACCCGCGACCATGTGCTTGGCCACAGCGGCATGGTGCTGCTGACCAGCCGGGTATCCGTGGAAATGGTGCAGAAGACGGCGGCCATCGGCGCGCCGCTGCTGGTGGCGGTGTCGGCGCCGACCGCGCTTGCCGTGCGCACGGCGGAGGCTGCCGGGATCACGCTCGTTGCCGTGGCCCGCAGCGACGGCTTCGAGGTGTTCACGCATCCGCAACGGATCGTGAAGGAGACCGCGAAAGAGACTGCCGCCCATGTCGCCTGACAAGCTCGTCTACATGGCCAATCAGATCGGCAAGTTCTTCGTCACCCAGGGACCGCAACAGGCGGCGGCCGGCACGGCCGATCACATCAGGAAATACTGGGACCCGCGGATGCGGGCTGCGATCTTCGCCCATCTTAAGGACGGCGGCGGCGGGCTCGATCCGGTGGCGCGCGAGGCGATCGAAAGCCTCGCGGCAAAGGAGCAACACGGCGCAACCAAACAATAAAATGCTATAACCACGGCTAAGAAGAGAGCCAAGGGAGGAGAGGGTGACGACAATCGAGCAAGCGGGAAGCCTCATCGGCCCCGCGGGGCGACTTCTCGATCGCGAGCGCACTATAGCCAAAGCTGGATTTAATCGCTGGCTGGTTCCGCCGGCGGCGCTCTGCATCCATTTGTGCATCGGCATGGCGTACGGTTTTTCCGTATTCTGGCTGCCGTTGTCGCGCGCACTCGGGATCACGCAGCCCAGGGCGTGTCCCGACATGACGTTTTTGCAGGAGATTTTCACGACCACCTGCGACTGGCGCATCGCCAGCATGGGTTGGATGTTCACACTTTTCTTTGTTCTGCTCGGCGTCTCCGCGGCGATTTGGGGCGGCTGGCTCGAGCGCGTCGGCCCACGCAAGGCCGGTGCGGTCGCGGCATGCTGCTGGGCGGGCGGCCTCTTCCTCGGCGCCATCGGCGTCTACATCCATCAATTGTGGCTGATGTGGCTTGGTGCCGGCGTGATCGGCGGCGTCGGCCTCGGTCTCGGCTACATCTCACCCGTGTCCACGCTGATCAAGTGGTTTCCCGACCACCGGGGTATGGCGACCGGTTTCGCTATTGCCGGCTTCGGCGGCGGCGCGATGATCGGCGCGCCGCTCGCCAACATCCTGATGAACTATTTCAAGACGCCAACTTCGGTCGGAGCGTGGCAGACCTTTCTTGTCATGGGCGCGATCTACTTCTTCTTCATGATGGTCGGCGCGTTCCGCTACCGTCTGCCGCCCGCCGGATGGCGGCCTGACGGGTGGACCCCGCCCAGCGAAGCCAAGACGATGATCACCCAGCACGACGTGCATCTCAAGGATGCGCACAAGACGCCGCAGTTCTGGCTGATCTGGGCGGTGCTGTGTCTCAACGTCTCCGCCGGCATCGGCGTCATCGGCATGGCTTCGCCGATGCTGCAGGAAATCTTCGGCGGCAAGCTGATCGGGCATCCGGAGCTCGGCTTCAGCGCGCTGAGCGCCGATCAGAAGGTTGCGATTGCGGCGATCGCCGCCGGCTTCGCCGGCTTGCTCTCGCTGTTCAATATCGGCGGCCGGGTATTTTGGGCCTCGCTCTCCGATTTTATCGGCCGCAAGAACACCTACTACACGTTCTTCCTGCTCGGCATCGCGCTCTATGCCTCGGCGCCGTTCTTCGCGCAGATCGGCAGCAAAGCCCTGTTCGTACTCGCCTTCGGCATCATCCTGTCGATGTATGGCGGCGGCTTTGCCACGGTGCCGGCCTATCTCGCCGACATGTTCGGCACGCAGTTCGTCGGCGCGATTCATGGACGACTGATGACCGCCTGGTCGACGGCGGGCATCATCGGTCCCGTGGTGGTCAACTATATCCGCGAGGCGCAGCTCGCCGCCGGCGTGCCGCGCGATCACCTCTACGACTTCACCATGTACATCCTGTGCGCGATGCTGATCGTCGGCCTGATCTGCAACTTCCTGGTCAAGCCGGTTAACCCCAAGTGGTACATGAGCCAGGAGGAAGTCGCCAAGCTGCAAGCCGCAGGCACGGCCGGCGTGGTCCCTTCCGGGTCGTTCGGGATCGGCAAAGGCGGGCTCGACTGGCAGGCGGTCGTGTTCTGGGCGTTCGTCGGCGTTCCGCTGGCCTGGGGGACCTGGATCACGCTGCAGACGGCCGCAAAGCTGTTCCAGTAAACCCTTCAATGCTGGACGTGAACGGCGCGGCCGCGAAGCCGCGCCGTTTTCATTGCATGTCCAAAGCGACGGCTGGCTCGCCCCCGAGCATTCAGGGAGCCCGGGCGGCGACCGACATTTCCATGACCTCAACATCTCAAATCATAAAGCCGCCCTCGCCAAAGGCGCTCAAACTTCCTGACAAGCAGGCGCATCAGCAGTCCGGCTACCGCACTTTTTTATCATTCCCGCTTGCCGCTTGCGCTTCCGGACGACGATCGCGCAAAACATCTCCCTTGACGAATGGCCGCCATCGGCGTGATTTCTCCCGGCGCCCTGCTCGGGATGAGGCATTATGGCCAACACACATCTCTCCATCCGCATCGATCTGGCGTCCGGCGGCCGGATCGGTCCGGGAAAGATCGCGCTTTTGGAAGCAATCCGGTCGACCGGGTCGATCTCGGCGGCGGCACGCTCGATCGGCATGTCCTACCGCCGGGCCTGGCTTTTGGTCGAAGAGATCAACCATACGCTGCGTGAACCGGCGGTGACGGCCGAAACCGGCGGCGCCGGCGGCGGCGGCGCCATGGTTACGCCGGTCGGCGAGCGCGTCGTCGGCCTTTACCGCACGATCGAATCGCAGGCGCGCGCCGCCGCGGGAGGCGAGTTTCGGGCGATCGGCAAGCTGATCCGCCACGACCAGAAGCCCGGATAAGCGGCAGCCGCGGCCGCGGGGGAAGGACGAGGACATGACCGACAACATCTTGGTGACGGACGATGGCGCCATCCGGACGATCCGGATGAACCGTCCCGAGAAGAAGAACGCGCTGACCCGCGCCATGTATGACGGGATCACCCGGGCGTTACACGATGCCGACGGCAACGACGCCATCCGCTGCGTCCTGCTCGCCGGCGCGCCCGGGGTGTTCTGCGCCGGCAACGACATCAGCGACTTTCTCAATGCGTCGGAGGGCGGCCTCGACCCGCGTGGCCATAGTTTTCTCAAGACGCTGGCCGGCTGCCAAAAACCTCTGGTCGCCGCGGTCAGCGGGCTTGCCGTCGGGGTGGGCGTGACCATGCTGCTGCATTGCGATCACGTCGTCGCCGCCGCCCAGGCAACGTTCACGACGCCGTTCGTAAAGCTCGGGCTCATTCCCGAGGCGGCCTCCACCCTGCTGGCGCCGATGCGCATGGGCCATGCGCGGGCGTTCTCGCTGCTGATCATGGGCCGCCCGCTCTCCGCCGCGGATGCCAAGGACGCGGGAATGGTCAACACGGTGGTTGACGCCGCGGCCGTTGACGGCGTCGCGCTCAAGGCCGCGCAAGAGATCGCAGCGCTTCCCCGCGGCGGCGTTGCGGTGGCGCGCCGGCTGATGCGCGGCGATCTCGAGGCGGTCAACCAGCAGATCGACGCCGAATCATCGCACTTCAAGGATCTCTTGCGCTCCGAGGAGGCGCGCACCGCCTTCCAGGCGTTCCTCGCCCGCAGGAAGTGAGGCCGAAACATGTCGCTTGCTGGCAAAACCCTGTTCATCACCGGCGCTTCGCGCGGCATTGGGCTCGCGATCGGGCTGCGCGCCGCGCGCGACGGCGCCAATGTCGCGATCGCGGCCAAGACCGCCGAGCCGCATCCGAAGCTCGCCGGCACCATCTACACCGCGGCCGAGGAGATCGAACGCGCCGGCGGCAAGGCGCTGCCGCTGATCGTCGACGTCCGCGACGAGGCGATGGTGAAGGACGCGCTCGACCAGACCGCGGCCCGCTTCGGCGGCGTCGATATCGTGGTCAACAATGCGAGCGCGATCCAGCTAACGCCGGCGGTCGATACCGACATGCGGCGCTTCGACCTCATGCATCAGATCAACACCCGCGGCACCTTCGTCGTCTCGAAATGGGCGATCCGGCACCTGGAGAAGGCCGCGAACCCGCACATTCTCATGATCTCGCCGCCGCTCGACATGCAAGAGAAATGGTTCGCGCGGCACACCGCCTACACCATGGCGAAGTTCGGCATGAGCCTCGTCGTGCTTGGGCTCGCCGGCGAGCTGCGGCCGCAGGGGATTGCTGTCAATGCGCTGTGGCCGCGCACGGTCATCGCCACCGCCGCGGTGCGCAATCTGCTCGGCGGCGATGCGATGATGCGGGCTTCGCGCAAGCCCGAGATCATGGCCGACGCGGCGTACGCGATATTCCACAAGCCCGCGCGCGAATTCAGCGGACGCTTCCTGATCGACGATACCTTTTTGGCGGAGACCGGCGTGAAGGATTTCGACCAGTACCGGGTCGATCCGACGCAAAAGCTGGCGCCCGATTTCTTCGTGCCGGACGATTCTTTGCCGCCGAAGGGTGTGAGCTTCGAAGCTACGGCGCGCTGAGGCGCAAATCATCGCCCCACAGCCAATGGCTGAGCGTCACTGCCGCCAGCATACCGGCAAGTTGCGCGCCGACGAAGGCGGCGACGCCGGCTGGCGCGATGCCGGCGAAAGTATCGGAGAGCGAACGGGCGATCGTCACGGCTGGATTGGCGAATGACGTGGACGCCGTGAACCAGTAAGCCGCGGTAATGTAGAGGCCAACGGCATAAGGCACGGCCGCCGGCGCCCGCGCGCCGCATCCGATGATGGTCAGCAGCAAGCCGAAGGTGGCGACAGCTTCGGCAAGCCATTGCCCCTGCCCGGTTCTGGCCGTTGTCGAAACTTGCCAAAGCGGCAGCTCGAACATCAGGTGGGCGGCCCATACGCCGAGAATCCCGCCCAGCACTTGCGCGCCGATATAGGCGGCCGCCACCGAAGCCGGCATCTCGCTGCGTAGTGTCGCAGCGATACTGACCGCCGGATTGAAGTGCGCGCCGGAAACCGGAGCGAAGGTCAGGATCAACACGGTCAGCATCGCGCCGGTCGGCAGGGTGTTGCAAAGGAGCGCGAGCGCGCCGTTGCCGCCGGCGAGCCTCGCGGCCATGATGCCGGAGCCGACCACGGCGGCGAGCAGAAACGCCGTACCCAAACCCTCGGCGACGATGCGCCGCGCCAGCGTCGGCTTCACGTCGGCTCCGCCGCCTTGGCCGTCGCGTTTTGCATGCGGCCGATCTCTTTCAGCTTGTGTTGCAGCGTCAGTCGATCGAGCGCGCGCAGCGGCAGCGCGGTGAAAATCCCAATGCGCTGATGCAGCATGCGGTACGCGTCTTTGAACGCCAGCGCGATCTCGGCCGGCGTGCCGCTCGCCGCGGCAGGGTCGGGAATGCCCCAATGCGCGGTCATCGGCTGGCCGGGCCACAATGGGCACGCTTCCGCCGCCGCGTTGTCGCAGACGGTGAACACGAAATCGAACTCCGGCGCGCCGGGCGCGGCGAACTCATCCCACGATTTTGAACGAAAACCTGACGTGTCGTAACCGAGGCTCCGCATCAGCCGAAGGGTTTCCGGATGCACCTGACCTTTCGGCCGGCTGCCGGCGCTGTAGGCGCGGAATTTTCCCGCGCCCAGCCTGTTCAGGATCGCTTCCGCCATGATCGAGCGAGCGGAGTTTCCGGTGCAAAGAAACAGCACCGTGTACGGACGATCCGCCACGGCACGCGCCTACGCAGTTTGGCCGCTGCGAGCCGCCGCAGCCTTTGGCGCACAACAGGCCTGGCTGTGGGCAACGCGCGCCTCGCGTTCGCCGCTGCCGTCGCCGTAGTCGGTGCTTTCGCCCGTCGTCAGGAACGTCTCCCAGGAAATCCCGGCTGGATCGTCGATCCAGGATTTTTCTGATTTGGCGTAGCAGCAGCTTGTTTGCCCTTGTTCGATGACGGTGCCGCCCGACTGGTGCAGCCGGCCATAGATCTCTTCGAGCTCGTCCTTGTTCTCGGCCTGAATGCCGAGATGGTTGAGGCCCGGCTGCCGGCCGCGCGTCGAGATCGCGAAATTGACGCGCGGGTCGTCCAGCATCCATTTGGCGTAATCCGGCTTGGTGACGGATGGCCGGGCCGCGAACAGCGCGGAATAGAAGGCGATGGATTGCTGCAGGTCGGCGACGGAGACGTGCACGTGCATGCGCTTCATGACGAAAGCTCCTAGATTGCAGGCAAGGGCTGATAGCCGATGCGGTCCATCATGGTTTCAAAGTAGTCGCGGACTTTGCGCGGAAAGCGAAGTCCCTTCACGACGGCTACAGAGCGCAGGAGAGGCAACACGCGAACGTCGTCCAGCGAAACGTCGCCATTTACCGCTGTAGGGCTTTCGATCAGATCACCGAGCGCCTCGAGGTCAGGCATGAGAGCGTCAACATACTCGCGCGTCTTGGCCCGCAGCTCGACCAGATCGCCGAGTGCTTTCCGCTTACGCACCAAGTAGTGATCGTGCGCGGCGATCGTTGCGAACTCCGGCAGGCCAAGGAGCGGGTAGCGGGGCCAGGTTAGTGGTGCGGTCTTATCGGTGACGGCGCTGGCCCATGTCGCGATGCTGTTGCGCTGCGGGCCGGTTAGTACGCGCTCGCCAATCCCGTCCATATACGCGACCATGTCCATGCTTTCGAGCATGGGCTGTCCGTCATTCTTCACGAGGATTGGGATGACGCGCTTGCCGACAAGGCCAACCATCGTTTGGGTGTCGTCGTCGGAAACCACCGTCTCTTGCAAGTGCAAGCGCTTCAGCGCGGCGGTCATCCGCACGCGAAAGCACAGCGAGCAGTGCTCGAACATGTACAGCCTCACGACACGCGCTCCTTTTTTCGTGGCGAGTGAGCGGGCTTGTATTCCGTGGGAGCGCAGGAAGCGGTCGCGCCTTGGCAACAGTTCTCGGTGAGGTAGGCGATCAGCGCGTTCATCGCGTCGTATTGCGCCGAATAGATCATCGAGCGGCCCTCGCGGCGCACGGCCACGAGGCCCGCCCCGCGCAGGCGATCGAAATGGAAAGTCAGCGTGTTCGGCGCGAGCTTGAGCGCCTGGGCGACCTCTCCCGCCGGCATGCCCTGCGGCCCCGCCTCGACCAAGAGGCGGAACACGTCGAGCCGATTATCCTGGGCGAGAGCGGCCAAAGCCGCCAAAGCGTGAGGCTTGTTCATATTTCAATATTTATTGAAATATCAAGCCGCCGTCAAGGGATATTTCGATGATTATGGAAATAAAATTTTTGGCCGCCGCCGCGGGCCGGGCGCCCGAGGCCGGACGGCACCGCCGTCACCAGGATAACCCTTACGCCAGCCAGCGCTTGCGCCGCTTGTAGTGCTTGGCCTCGCGGAAGGATTTGCGCTTGCCCTCGGCGATGCCGAGGTAGAACTCCTTGACGTCGTCGTTCTGGCGCAGCGCTTCCGCCGTTCCGTCGAGCACCAGGCGGCCGTTTTCCAGGATATAGCCGTAGCCGGCGTATTTGAGCGCTAGGTTGGTGTTCTGCTCGGCGAGCAGGAAGGAGACGCCCTCGCTGTCGTTGAGGTTCTTCATGATCGCGAAGATCTCCTCCACGATCTGCGGCGCCAGTCCGAGCGAAGGCTCGTCGAGCAGGATCATCTTCGGGCGCGACATCAGCGCGCGGCCGATCGCGCACATCTGCTGCTCGCCGCCGGAGGTGTAGCCCGCGAGCGCAGTGCGCCGTTCGGCGAGCCGCGGGAAATAGCCGTACACCTTGTCGAGATCGGCGCGGATCGCGCCCGACCCATCCCGGCGGGTGAAGGCCCCGGTCAGGAGGTTCTCTTCGATGCTGAGATGGCCGAAGCAGTAACGGCCCTGCATCACCTGGATGCAGCCGCGCCGCACCACCTCGTTGGGCGAGAGCGCCTGGACCTCGGCGCCGGCGAAGATGATCGACCCCTTGGTCACCTCGCCGCGCTCGGAATGCAGGAGATTGGAGATCGCCTTCAGCGTGGTGGTCTTGCCGGCGCCGTTGGCGCCAAGAAGCGCCACGATTCCCCCGTTCGGCACCGTGAGCGAAACGCCTTTGAGCACGAGGATAACGCGGTCGTAGACCACCTCGATATTGTTGAGCGTGAGAATCGCCGCCGAGCCTTCCGTCGCCACCGGCGCGGATTTGATCGACTCGACGGCGGTCATCACGACTTTTCCTTTCCATCATTCCGGGGCCGAGCCAACGGGTCCGGCCCGAAGTCGGGCACCCCATCGCGCCAGCGCGATGGGGACCCCGGGCCGGCCCGATGACAAGCTCCGCGAGGAACCCGGAATCCATCACCCCAGACCGGGAGTATGGATTGCGGACTCGACGCTTCGCATCGATCCGGAATGACGAGACTCACGACGACTTGTCGCAAGGCTCGGTGCGCTTCGGCCAGCCGGCATTGGCCTTCACATAGTCCTCGGCGGCGCTGTTGATCAGCGGCAGGACCTTGTCCTTGATCGGCTCGACCGAACTGGACACCGTATTCCACTTGGTGCCGTCCCATTGGACGAGCGAGATACCGCCATGGCCGTTGTGGTCGGCGCAGCTCAGCTTCACCGGCGAGGCAAAGCCTTCGAGCCCCAGCTCCTTCATCCGCGCCGTGGTGATGTTGAGCCCTTCGAAGCCGCGCCGCACATCTTCGCCGTTGACCAGTTTCTTGCCGGTCAATTGCTGCGCAGTGCGGATCGCCTCGGCAATGAGCACCGAATTCCAGACCGCACGGTTGTAGAAGTTTTCGCCGACCTTGTCCTTGGAGGTCAGTTGGCTCTTGCCCTTGTCCACGACGTATTTGAGGATGTCGCGAATGACCGGGAAATTCGAGCCGACGGCGTTGAGGTCGAGCGAAGAGTAACCCTTCGCCTCTTCGCCGGCGGGACGCGCGTCGTCATCGTTGCCCGACCACCACACGCCGACCAGCCGGTTCATCGGGAAGCCGATCTTGGCCGCCTCCTTGATCGCGGTCGGGTTCATGGCGCCCCAGCCCTGCAGATAGATCCAGTCCGGCTTGTCGCGCCGCACGTCGAGCCAGAGCGAGCTCTGGTTCTGCATCTGCGCCGCCGGGACCGGATAGAGCTTGAGGTTGAAGCCATAGTCCTGAGCCAGCGCTTGAAGGAGCGGAATCGGCTCCTTGCCGTAGGGCGCATCGAGATGGATGAGGCCGATGGTCTTGCCCTTGAGCTTGTCGAAGCCGCCCTCGACGTCGGCGACGTGGCGCACGAATGCCGAGGCGCCGTCCCAATAAGTGGCCGGCGGATTGAAGATCCAGGGGAACAGATTGCCGTCGGCGGACGCCGAAAGGCCATAGGCCATCGACAGGATCGGGATCTTGTCGACCGCGGCCTTGGGGATCAGTTGCAGCGTGATGCCGGTCGAATACGGATTGATGACCGCCGGGTTCTTGCCCTTGACGGTGTCGTAGCACTCGACGCCCTTCTTGGTGTCATAGCCGGTTTCGCATTCCTCGATGATGAGCTTGGCGCCGCCGATTCCGCCGTCGCGCTCGTTCAGCATATTCAGATAATCCGCCATGCCGTTAGCGATCGGTATCCCAGAGCCGGCGAACGGTCCGGTCCGATAGGTGAAGAGCGGAACGTAGATGCCGTCTTCCGCCTGCGCCGCCGTGGCCGCGGCACCCGCCGCCGTCACGACCGCGAGGCCGAGAGCAAGATGTTTCAGACGCATTGGTAGTTTCTCCTCCTTGAGTTGCGCCGGCACTCAGCCGGCGCGTCGATATGAGCCCCTCGATCCGGTCAACGAGAACGAGAGCACCCGGCCGGCGGTCGGCCGGCGCGGGGATCGGGTCAAATGTGCACCATCAGGACGCGGGCCACCTCATGACGACTTGTCGCAAGCCTCGGTGCGCTTCGGCCAGCCGGCATTGGCGTTAACGTAACTCGCGGCGGCGCTCTCGATCAGCGGCAGGACCTTGTCCTTAATCGGCTCGATCCAGCCGGACGCCTTCGTCCACTTGGTCCCGTCCCATTGCGTGAGCGAGATGCCGTTGTGGCCGTTGTGGTCGGCGCAGCTCAAATGGATCGGCGCGGCGAAGCCTTCGAGACCGAGCTCCTTCCAGCGCGCCTCGGTGATGTTGAGCGTCTCCAGGCCGCGGCGCACGTCTTCGCCGGTTACTTGTTTCTTGCCGCTGAGCTGCTGGGCCGCGCGGATCGCCTCGGCGATGAGGACGCCGTTCATCATGCCGCGGTTGTAGAGCGCCTCGCCGACCTTGTCCTTCGACGGGGCCTGGCTCTTGCCCTTGTCGACCACGTATTTGAGGATGTCCTGGACCGCCGGATAGTTCTGGCCGACGGCGCTGATGCTGAGCGCCAGGTAGCCCTTGGCGTCGGCGCCGGCAGGACGCACATCGTCCTCGCCGCCCGCCCACCAGACGCCGACGAAGTGGTCCATTGGATAGCCGATCTTGGCCGCTTCCTTGAGCGCGGTCGGGTTCATCGCGCCCCAGCCTTGCATGTAGATCCAATCGGGCCGGTCGCGGCGGATGTCGAGCCAGAGCGAGGTCTGGTTCTGCATCTGCTGCGGCGGCACCGGATAGAGCTTGAGGGCGAAGCCATAGTCCTTGGCGAGCGCCTCGAGGAGCGGGATGGGCTCCTTGCCATAAGGCGCATCGAGATGGACGAGGCCGATGGTCTTGCCTTTGAGCTTGTCGAAGCCGCCTTCGACGTCGGCGACGTGGCGCACGAACGCCGACGCGCCGTCCCAATAAGTCGCGGGCGGATTGAACACCCAAGGGAAGTCATTGCCGTCGGCCGAGGCTGAGAGGCCATAGGCCATGGACAGCACTGGGATCCTGTCGACCGCGGCCTTCGGAATGAGCTGGAGCGTGATCCCGGTCGAATAGGGGTTCACGATCACCGGGCTCTTGCCCTTGGTGGCGTCGTAACATTCGACACCCTTTTTGGTGTCGTAGCCGGTCTCGCACTCCTCGATGATCAGGCGGGCGCCGCCGACGCCGCCGTCCCGCTCGTTAAGCATAGTCAGATAATCCTGCATGCCATTGAAGATGGCCGCGCCGGCTCCGGAGTAAGGACCGGTTCGATAGCTGAACAGCGGAACATAGATGCCGTCCTCCGCCTGTGCGGTCGCCACCGCCGCGGAAGCTATCGTCGCTACTGCCAGGCCGAGAGCAAGATGCTTCAGACGCATGGCGTTTCTCCCTTGTTACGCCGACGCGCGGCCGGCGCATTCACAGGTCCTCGATCTCTCAGCGGGACCGAGGCTCTCTCCCGACCGGCCAACCGGCCGGGGCGGAATTTGGATACAGTGTGTACCATCAGTACGGAAAGGGCCACACCCTCAATTTCTGTTTACCGATCTGCCACAGGCGCGCGAGGCCGTTCGGCTCCACTACCAGAAAGACGATGATCAACATGCCGACAATGACGAAGGTCAGTTGCTCGGCCGTCGCCGGGCGGATCGGCAGGCCGAAGGCGCCCGGGATCGCGCGCAACGCGATCGGCAGGATGTAGATGAGACCAGCGCCGAAAAACGAACCGATCAGCGTCCCAAGGCCGCCGATGATGACCATGAACAGCACCAGAAAGCTCTGATCGATGGCGAAGACTTCGGCCTCGGCGCCGCCGTACCAGAGGAACACCATCATCGCGCCGGCCACGCCGCAATAGAACGAGGAGACGGCGAAGGCGAGGAGCTTGGTGCGGAACAGCCTGATGCCGACGAGCTCGGCGGCGAGGTCCATGTCGCGCACCGCCATCCACATGCGGCCGATGCGGCCGTGAACGAGGTTCGACGCGATCCAGGTCATCGCCACGACGATGGCGAGCACGACGAGATAACGCGTCAGCGAGGTCGCCGTCGGCCCGGTGACCGGAACACCGAAGGCCGTGCGCAAAGGCACCTCGATCGCCCCCGAGACGCTGTAATTGTAGAGCCAGGGGACGCGGATGAAGCACCATTCGAGGAAGAATTGCGCCGCCAGCGTCGCCACCGCGAGATAGAAGCCCTTGATGCGCAGCGACGGCAGACCGAACAGCACGCCGACGGCGGCGGAGAAAAATCCCGAGGCGAGAATCCAGATGATGATGTTCACGTGCGGGAAGATCGTCGTCAGCTTCAGGCAGGCATAGGCGCCGACCCCCATGAAGGCGCCGGTGCCGAGTGAGAGCAGTCCGGTGTAGCCGATGAGCAGGTTGAGCCCGATCGCCGCCAGCGCGAAAATCAGAAACGGGATCAGCACCGCGTTGAGCAGGAAATCGCTGCCGGTGAGCGGAATGACGATGAAAGCGACGAACAGGATCACCACCATGGCGATCCGGTCCTGCAGAATCGGGAAGATCGCCATGTCGGCGGCGTAACTCGTCTTGTACTGGCCGACTTCGCGATAAAGCATCGTCAGATCCGCTCGATGAGCCGTTCGCCGAACAGGCCCTGCGGTCGGAAGATCAGGAATCCGAGCGCGATCACGTAGGCGAGCCAGCTTTCGATTCCGCCGCCAAGGAGCGGACCCCAGTAGAACTCGCCGAGCTTCTCGCCGATGCCGATGATCAGGCCGCCGACGATCGCGCCCGGGATCGAGGTGAAGCCGCCGAGGATCAGCACCGGCAGCGCCTTGAGCGCGATGATCTGCAGCGAGAACGAGACTTCCGAGCGGGCGCCCCACATGATGCCGGTGGTCAGCGCCACGATGCCGGCGGCAAACCACACGATCACCCAGATCTGCTCGAGCGAGATGCCGACCGACAGCGCCGCCTGGTGGCTGTCGGCGACCGCGCGCAGCGCCCGTCCGATCCGGGTGCGCTGGAAGAAGACCGCGAGACCCGCCACCATGATCGAAGCGATGATCACGGCGGCGACGTCGATCTTCTGCACCGACACGAAGCCGCCGAATCTCTTGAATTCGATGGCGCCGCTCGGCAGGTAGAGATCGCGCGCGATCATCACTTTCGGATCGCCGCCGAACACGAGCTGGCCCAGCCCGATGAGGAAATAGGTGAGCCCGAAGGTCGCCATGAACAGGATGATCTCCGACTGGTTGACCAGCGGCCGCAGCACCAGGCGCTCGACGCCGAATGCCAAGACGAACATGACCACCACGGTGAGACCGAGGGCGAGAAAAGCCGGTACGCCGTGCTCGTGCAGGCCGACAAGCGTCAGCGCCGCGAACACGACCATGATCCCCTGCGCGAAATTGAACACGCCGGAGGCTTTGAAGATGAGGACGAAGCCGAGCGCGATCAGCGCGTAGAGGACGCCGGCGACGAGGCCGTCCCACAGCGTCTGCACCAGAAGGTCCGGCGCGGTGCCCATCTGCACGAACGGATCGACGAAGATCTGGTAGAGGATATGCATGCGCGGGCTACCTCGTCCCGCCGCGCCAGCGTGTCGCCGATGCGGGACGCGAGGTCATACGCTCACCCCATGCGGCTCGCCGAGATAGGCGCGGATCACGTTCTTGTCGCGCTTGACTTCGTTGGGCGTAGCGTCGGCGATCTTGCGGCCGTATTCGAGCACGACGACGCGGTCGGAAAGGTCCATGACCACGCCCATGTCGTGCTCGATCAACGCGATCGTCGTGCCGTATTGCTGGTTCACGTCGAGGATGAAGCGCGACATATCTTCTTTCTCCTCGAGGTTCATGCCGGCCATCGGCTCGTCGAGCAACAAAAGGTCCGGCTCCATGGCAAGCGCCCGGCCCAGCTCCACCCGTTTCTGCAGGCCGTAGGGCAGACGCCCGACCGGAATCTTGCGCAGCGCCGCGATTTCGAGAAAGTCGATGATCTCCTCGACCCGGTGCCGGTGCTCGACTTCCTCCTTGAGCGCCGGGCCGTGGCGGATGAGCTGCCAGAAGAAGTTGCTGTGCATCTTCAGCGCCCGGCCGGCCATGATGTTGTCGAGCGTGGTCATGCCGCGAAACAGCGCAAGATTCTGGAAGGTGCGCGCGATGCCGCCGCGCGCCGCGGCAAACGGCCGCATCGCCCGCCGTTCCTCGCCCTTGAAGGTGATGCGCCCGGCCTGCGGCCGGTAGAAGCCGTTGATGACGTTGAGCATCGAGGTCTTGCCGGCGCCGTTCGGGCCGATGATGGCGCGGATCTCACCCTTGCGGATGTCGAAGGAGACCCCGGTGAGCGCGCGCACGCCGCCGAAGGTGAGCGAGACCTCCTCGACCGCAAGCAAAGGCTCGCCGAGTTTCACCTCGTGCGAAGACGGCGCCCTCATGCCGCGCGCTCCATCTTCGCCGCGCGCGCTGCGTAGGGGCGCATGTCGCTGATGGCGACGCGCGCGGAAATGGTGCCCTGATGGCCATCCTCGAAGGTGACAAGCGTTGAAATCTGCGCGGCATTGACGCCGCCATAGAGCGCCTCGACCAGCGGCGCGTAGCGCTCGCCGATGAATCCGCGGCGGATCTTCTGCGTGCGGGTGAGCTCGCCATCGTCCGGATCGAGCTCCTTGTGCAGCACCAGGAAGCGGCGGATCTGCGCGCCGGCCATGACCTCCTCGTCGGCGAGCGACCGGTTAACCTCGTCGACGTGCTTGGCGATCATGTCATAGACCAGCGGATGGCCGGCGAGCTCCTGATAGGAGCCATAGACGACGTTGTTGCGCTCGGCCCAGCTGCCGACCGCGGTCATGTCGATATTGAGCATGACGCAGACGAAATCGCGGCCGGCGCCGATCGCCACCGCCTCGCGGATGTTCGGATAGAATTTCAGCTTGTTCTCGATATATTTCGGCGCGAACAGCGTGCCGTCATTGAGACGTCCGACATCCTTGGCGCGATCGATGATCTTCAGATGCCCGGTCTTCGGATCGAAGAAGCCGGCATCGCCGGTGTGCACCCAGCCGTCCGCCGTGCGCACCTCGGCGGTCTTTTCCGGATCCTTGTAGTAGCCGGCGAACACGCCGGGTGAGCGGAACAGAACCTCGCCGCTGTCGGCGATCTTGATCTCGACGTCGGGCGAGGCTTTGCCGACGGTTTCGGCGTCGATCTCGCCGTCCGGCTGGGCGGTGACGTAGACCGAAGCCTCGGTCTGCCCGTAGAGCTGCTTCAGGTTGATGCCGAGCGCGCGATAGAAGCGGAAAATTTCCGGTCCGATCGCCTCGCCGGCGGTATAGGCGACGCGAATGCGCGAGAGCCCGAATCGGTTCTTGAGCGGCCCGTATACCAGGACATCGCCCAGGCGATAGACGAGGCGCGCGGCCAGCGGCACCTTCTCGCCATTGAGAATCTTCTCGCCCCAGCGCCGCGCAAAGGCGATGAAGAAATCGAACATCCGGCGCTTGAGCGCACTGGCGTCCGCCATCTGCACCATGGTGAGCGTCAGCAGGTTTTCGTAGACCCGCGGCGGCGCGAAGGCGTAGGTGGTGCCGATCTCGCGCCGGTCTTCGAGCACGGTTTCCGGGGTCTCCGGACAGCTGACGCAATAGCCGGCTGCATAGGACTGCACGTAAGAGAAAATGTGGTCGCCGATCCACGCCATCGGCAGATAGGCGATCACCTCTTCATTGGCGCCGAGCCGGTCGAAGGCGTTGGCATTGCGCGCGGAGACGATCGCGTTCTCGTAGGTGAGCATCACGCCTTTGGAGCGCCCGGTGGTGCCCGACGTATAAAGAATGATGCCGATATCGCTGCCCTTGCCGGCGGCGACTTCGGCTTCCCATTGCCGCAGGCGCGCGGGATCATCGGCGAGCTTCTTGCGGCCGAGGCGCTGCACGTCCTCAAACGCGATCAGGCGGGTGTGGTCGTAGTCTTTGAGCCCGCGCGGCTCGTCATAGATGACGCGGGCAAGCTGCGGCAGCCGCTCGGAGAGCGCGACGATCTTGTCGACCTGCTCCTGGTCCTCGACGACGGCGAGCTTCACCTCCGCATGCGCCAGCACATAAGCCATTTCCTCGGCGACGGCGTCGGAATAGATCGGCACCGGCACGGCGCCGAGCGCCTGGCCGGCGCAGATCGCCCAATAGAGTCGCGGCCGGTTGCTGCCGATGATGGCGAAATGATCGCCGCGCTTGAGGCCGATTTCGGCCATGCCGACCGAGAAGGCGCAAATCTCCTCGAGCATCTCCTCCCAGGTCCAGGTTTGCCAGATGCCGAGATTCTTGTGGCGGATGGCGGGCCGGCCGCCGATGGTCGCGGCATTGTGGATCAAAAGCTTGGGGAGGGTGTCGAGGCCGAGATCGCTTGACGGCACGGGGTCAGTCCTCCGCTATCCCTGGGCGCCGGCGATGAAGCGGCACATCCCTCGCCGCGGGCGGGGACAGATCGTGGACCGGTGTTTTGGAAAGCATACCGGCGGCGCGATCGCCATGGATACCTTTGTCGCTCTCACCCGGCGCGGTTGCGGCGCAAGGGCCTTTCCACGCGGTGACGTCTCTCCCGGGGCACTCTTTAGTAGGAGCCTTATACGCGAGTTTGCCGTTCTGCAAAACGGTGACCTTTCGCCGATCAAGCTGCCCCAAAAGCCCGGCCCCCCGGCCTTGCCGCTGCCTCAAAATGTGCGACCATGCCGCGCCTGGGCTCGCGGGGGTTTCCAAATACCCGAGCCAGCAGCCGGCCAGCCGGGACTAACACTTTATGCTTAATCCGACCGTGGGCGCGCCACCCCAGTTTTCGCTTGGCGAAGACCAGATTGCGCTGCGCGATATGGCGCGCGCCTTTGCCGACGACGTTTTCGCGCCGAACGCGCTCGCCTGGGACGAAGCCAGGCATTTTCCGGTCGCAGAGATGCGCAAGGCTGCGGAGCTCGGCATGGGCGGGGTCTACATCTCCGAGGATGTGGGCGGGTCGGGGCTCTCGCGGCTCGACGCGGCCTTGATCTTCGAGGCGCTGGCGACCGGCTGCCCGACGGTCGCGGCCTATATGTCGATCCACAACATGGCGGCATGGATGATCGACGCCTACGGCTCGGACCAGCAGCGCAAAACTTGGCTGCCCAGGTTGTGCAGCATGGAGCTTCTCGCCAGCTACTGCCTGACCGAGCCGGGCGCCGGCTCGGATGCGGCGGCGTTGACCACACGCGCCCGGCGTGACGGCGACGATTACCTGCTCAACGGGCAGAAACAGTTCATTTCCGGAGCTGGCGCCGGCGACCTTTATGTGGTGATGGCGCGGACCGGCGGTGAAGGCCCGTCCGGGATTTCCACGCTCATCGTGCCCGGCGATACCGCCGGCATCTCGCTCGGCGCCAACGAGCGCAAAATGGGCTGGAGCGCGCAGCCGACCCGCGCGGTCGTGTTCGAGAACGCGCGCGTGCCTGTTGCCAACCGGCTCGGCGAGGAAGGCATTGGCTTCAAGATCGCCATGGCGGGGCTGGACGGCGGCCGGCTCAACATCGCCGCTTGCTCGCTCGGTGGCGCGCTGATCGCGCTCGAGAAGACGCTCGCCTACATGAAGGAGCGCAAGGCCTTCGGCAAACGGCTCGACGAATTCCAGGCGTTGCAATTTCGCCTCGCCGACATGGCGACCGCGCTCGAAGCGTCGCGCACGTTTCTGTGGCGCGCGGCGGCGGCGCTCGACCGTAAGGACGCCGACGCCACCACGCTCTGCGCCATGGCCAAGCGCTTCGTCACCGACAGCTGCTTCGAGATCGCCAACCAGGCGCTGCAGCTGCACGGCGGCTATGGCTATCTGTCGGAGTACGGCATTGAGAAGCTGGTGCGCGATCTGCGCGTGCACCAGATCCTCGAAGGCACCAACGAGATCATGCGCCTCATCGTGGCGAGAAGCCTTGTCGGACGATGAGCGGAGAAGTTCTTCAGGACGGCGACGTCATCGTTCGCCGCGAGCGCTCGCTGCGGCGGATCACGCTCAACCGGCCGAAGGCGTTGAATGCGCTGACGCTGGACATGGGGGTCACCATCGCCCGGCTGTTGCGCGCGTGGGCCTCCGATCCGCAGGTCGACGCGGTCATGCTCGACGGCGCCGGCGAACGCGCATTTTGCGCCGGCGGCGACATCCGCGCGCTCTACGATGCGGCGAAAGCCGGGGACCCCCTTCCCGCGCGTTTCTGGTCGGACGAATATCATCTGGACGTGCTGGTCGCGCGCTATCCAAAACCGGTGGTTGCGGTGATGGATGGGCTGGTGATGGGCGGCGGGGTTGGGCTTTCGGCACACGCGGCGCACCGCGTCGTGACCGAGCGCTCGGCGGTCGCCATGCCGGAGGTCGGGATTGGGTTTTTCCCCGACGTCGGCGTCGCCTTTCGGCTGGCGCGCTCGCCCGGCTATGCCGGCACCTATCTGATGCTGACCGGGGAGCGCATGGGGGCGGC
>Ga0210394_10001765_pt1 | contig 32650 bp, 28 predicted proteins | sample IncBWC12MmetaG_FD_160121 | JGI IMG/M metagenome (GOLD analysis project Ga0210394, IMG submission 160121) | Forest soil microbial communities from Barre Woods Harvard Forest LTER site, Petersham, Massachusetts, United States - Inc-BW-C-12-M | ecosystem: Environmental > Terrestrial > Soil >... | reverse complement strand
ACGGCGACAGCGTCGATCGTTTCCTGCCGCAATTCATCGGCCACCTGGCGCAACTGGCCGGGGTCGAGCTTCCTGAGATCGCTTGGCGTTTTGACGCGGTCGAGCAACGGGGACTTTGACGGAACGGTCACGCGAATGCTCCTACGTTACTAGCCCTGTTGGCCGTTGGGGCCTAAATGGCGTGTATCTTGAAGGTCGCGCGCGCCCGTCCACTGGCACACACGCACAAAACCCTTGACCCTTACACCATTCCCGGCCGGAAAGGCAATTTCGGCAAATTGTCGGTCGTGCGTCAGTTTGAATTTTTGCCTTGTGGTCCAGTGGCTTCCGTTGAGGCATACTCCGAACCTAGGGGAAGTCCTATGCCTTCGCGAAGGCGGCATATAACGCCATGTTCCAAGCAACGCCACCCCCTCAAATGACGGTTTCTTGACGAGTGTTGCTTTCGCGCACTGAGTTCCACAAATTAGGAGGAAATCAGAGAGTTTTCGGATAGCCGCGCCGTTATTGCAGCGAAAACGCCCGCACTCGGATGAGTTAACGCGTCTTGGCCCTCGAAACCTACCGGAAAAAGCGCCAATTCGACGTGACACCGGAACCGCGTGGCCGCCGCGGGGCGCCGGGCGGCCATCGCTACGTCATTCAGAAGCATGCGGCGCGGCGGCTGCACTACGATTTGCGGCTCGAGCTCGACGGCGTGATGAAGAGCTGGGCGGTGACGCGCGGCCCGAGCCTCGATCCGAACGAAAAGCGTCTTGCCGTCCACGTCGAAGATCATCCGATCGAATACAACACCTTCGAGGGCACGATCCCGGATGGCGAGTATGGCGGCGGCACCGTCATGATCTGGGATCGGGGGCGCTGGGTCCCCGACGGCGATCCGCACAAGGCCTACGCCAAGGGTCACCTCGTCTTCGATCTCGAGGGCGAGAAACTCCGCGGCCGCTGGCATCTCGTGCGTATGCGCACGCGGGAGCGCGAGCGGCACGAGAACTGGCTTCTGATCAAGGGCAAGGACGAGGAAGCGCGCGGGCCGCGCGCGCCGGATGTGCTTGAAGAGAAGCCGCGCTCGGTCGCGACCGGGCGCTCGATCGAGGAGATCGCCGCCGGCAAGGGCGGCAAGAAACGCGTCTGGCACAGCAATCGTACCGCCAAGTTGCCGGACCAGGCGCAGTTCAAGCAGAAAATAAGGAAGCTCGCGGCGAGACCGGCGAGGGGACCGCGAACGAAGGCGAAACCGGGCGCATCCGGCGCCGCGAGCAAGCGCGGAGAAAAAACACGGCGTGGCGAAACGGCAAAATCCGGCAAGCCGCTTCCCGACTTCGTTCCGCTCAGTCTGGCGATGCTCTATGACAAGGCGCCGAGCGGGCCGGAGTGGATTCACGAGATCAAGTTCGACGGCTATCGCCTGGAGGCGCGCCTCGACCACGGCAAGGTGCGGCTCCTCACGCGCAAGCAGCAGGATTGGACGCACCGTTTCAAATCCATCGCCAAGGCGGTCGCCGCGCTGCCGGCGGCAACCGCGCTCCTTGACGGTGAGGTGGTGGTGGAAGACGAGCGCGGCATCAGCGATTTCTCGCTGCTGCAAACCGACCTGAAAGAGGGACGCGATCGCTTTGTCTACTACGTCTTCGATCTTCTCTATCTCGACGGCCGCGATCTTACGTCTGCGCCGTTGCTCGAACGCAAAGCCGCACTGGCGCAATTCCTGCGCTCCACCGACAAGACCGGCCCGATCCGCCATACCGATTATTTCGAGGAGGGCGGCCCGCTGATCCTCAAAAAAGCCTGCGAGATGGGGCTCGAAGGCCTCATCTCCAAGCGCCGCAACGCGCCGTATCGCACGGGCCGCACGGATAATTTCGTCAAGATCAAATGCCGCGGCCGCCAGGAATTCGTCGTCGCCGGCTACACACCGGCGGCCTCTTTGCCCAAGGCGATCGGCGCGCTGACCGTCGCTGCGTATGAGGACGGCGAGCTTCGCTATGCCGGAAGGGTCGGGACCGGCTATACGGAAAAGCTGGCGCGCGACTTGTTCAAGCGGCTCGAACCGCTGCGCACCGACCGCCGGCCGGTCGAATTGCCGGCCGACGAACGGCGCAAGGACGTCATCTGGGTGCGGCCCGAGCTCGTTGTCGAGGCGGACTTTGCCGGCATCACGCATGGCGGCGTGCTGCGGCAGGCATCGTTCAAGGGGATTCGCGACGACAAGACGGCGAAAGAGGTCGTGCGCGAGGTGCCGGCAGGCCATGCGGCAAGCGCCGCCGCAGGACATTCGACGGAGGCGGCGATGGCTGCGAAAAAATCCGCGACGAAAATGCCATCAGACGATCGCAAGACCACGCCGGCCACGAGCCAAGACAACAAGAGCAAAGAGGGGGATAGCGACGGCAAAGTCGCCGGCATTCGTCTGACCCACCCGGATCGGGTCTACTGGCCGGACGCCGGCATCAGCAAAAGGGATCTGGCGGAGTACTACGTCGCGGTTTGGGACTGGATCAGGCCGCACATCCTCGGCCGGGCGTTGTCGCTGGTGCGCTCGCCCGAGGGGATCGGCGGCGAGACTTTCTTTCAGAAGCATATCGCCGCCAACGTGAAATCCTCGCCGTTGCGCCATGTCGTCGTCGGCAAGGATCACGATGTGATCGCGGTGGAGACGCTCGAGGACCTCGTGGCGCTGGTGCAGACCGCCGCGTTGGAGATTCACGTGCGCGGCTCGCGCCTCGACAGCCTGGAGAGCTGCGACCGCATCGTGTTCGACCTCGACCCCGGCGAGGGAGTGGCCTGGCCGCAGATGATCGCCGCCGCGCGCGAGACGCGTGAGCGGCTCAAGGCGGAAAAACTCGAAAGCTTCGTCAAGCTTTCCGGCGGCAAGGGGGTGCATGTCGCGGTGCCGATCGCCGACACCGGCTGGGACACGGCGAAACTCTTCGCCCAGCGCATCGCCGCGGCGATGTCCGCCGACAGCCCGAAGCTCTACCTCGCCAAGATGACCAAAGCGCTGCGCGAGGGCCGTATCTTCATCGATTATTTCCGCAACTCGCGCGAGGCGACCTCGGTCGCGCCCTATTCGACGCGCGCGCGCCCGGGCGCGCCGGTCTCCGCGCCGGTCGGCTGGGAGCGGCTCTCGCGCACCACCGGCGGCGGCGATTTCACCCTGCTCGATGTCGCCAAGCGCCTCAAGGACGACGCCTGGGCCGACATCGGCAAGCTGCGCCAGAAACTGCCGGCCAAATCCACCCCCCGCCGCGGCGCTTCCTGAGAAATCGCCTCCGGACTGAACCAAAGTTCCCGCTCCTCGTTGAGGTGATACCCACAGAGGAGAACATCATGGACGAGCATCGAGTAACGGGAACTGCCAGGCAGGTCGGCGGAAAAATCGAGGAAGGCTTCGGCCGCGTGGCGGGCGATCCCAAACGGGAAGTGCAAGGGATTTTGGACCAGGCGCAAGGAAGCGCCGAGCGGCTCTACGGCCAGGCCAAGGACGCGGCGGGCGAAGCGGCCGAAGGCGTCCGCGCGGCTGCCGTATCCGTCGAAGACATCCTGCGCAACACGATCGAGACCCGGCCCTACACCGCCGCCGCCATCGCTCTCGGCATCGGCTGGCTGCTCGGCCGGACGCATCGCCCGCTCTAGGATCCCGGCGCAAAAGCGCCCGGAACAAATAATTCGCCGCAGCGTTCGTCCTAACGAAAGATCGCACGGCGCAGGTGAATGGACGGCCTTCTTGCGGTCCGTTTAAGCCCGGCGCACCGGGCTTTTCTTTTGCCACAACCACTCCAAAGGAGAATGCGAATGTTGAAATTGGCTTATGCGACGGCGATCGTCGCCGTGTTGAGTGTCCCCGCCGTCGCCGACACCATGAATGCGCGAATGCTGCGGGAAATGCCCACCGATTCGGTGACGGTGACCGATTGGTACAAACAAAGCGTCTATGATCCGAGCGACAAGAAAATCGGCGAGGTCAAGGACGTGCTCGTTGACAAGTCGGGGAAAGTGACCTCGCTGATCATCGGCGTCGGCGGGTTCCTCGGCGCCGGAGAAAAAGACGTCGCCGTTCCCTTCGACTCCGTCCGCGTGACCAGCAAGAACAACAACAAATGGTACCTGGTGATGAACACGACCAAGGACGAACTCAAAGGCGCCCCCGGCTTCAAATACGACAGCGATACCACGAGCTGGGTCCCGGACCGGAAGTAGGAAAGGATCGGCGGTCAGTTGCGTGCGCGCCGACGGCGTCCTTTCGGCGAGAGCCGACGCTTGTTGGCGCGCACGCGCTTTCTCAAGACGCGCAGTACTTTGCCGGCGACGGCATTGCCGGAGCGCCCGGTCATGACGGCCGAGGCGGCCGCCGTTTGAGCTTCTCCGGCCGCGGCAATTTTTTCCGCGATCATGCGGTTTGCTTCGCTCCGCCCGCTCGCGCCGCCCGCCGCCAGGCGCATCAGGCGAAGGGCGATGACGCTTTGCATTTCCATTCCGAGCTGGACCGTCTGCCAGCCCAATGCGATCCACGGGTTGAGCACGGAGCACCGTTGGTTTGGAGAAATAGCTTCGGCTTCGACGACGCCATTCCGATAGATTGCCAACGCGGTCCGGGCGAAACTCGTTCCCGCAGTCGAACGGACGGCCGATTGTCCGCGCCTGCGCGATCGGCGTTCGGGGGAGACATATGCGCGGGACGACGATCGGCGCGCCGCGCCGCGCTCACCCCGCAAGCCGCAATCGCTCCGCCTTCGGCTCGAAGCGCGAGCGGAAAATCTCCGCGTCGAGCGGGTCCTCGAAGCAATAGCGCACGAACGCGGCGTAGTCGTCTTCGACATACATGTCGAACTTGCCGACATATCTGATGAGGAAGTTCATGATCTCGCTGTCGTCAGCGAGCTGCTGCCGCGGCAGCACCACCTGATGCGGGCATTCGGCGTCGAGTTTGCGCAGCCAGGCGCTGCGTTTGTCCGGGTCCATGGCCGTCTCCACCGTGACTCAGACGGCGGATTGTTCTCTTTTTGTTCGCACCCGTCAAGAGCCCGTTTGAAAGAGCCCTAACCAAGTGTTGACGCTGCGGAACGGCCTTCGAAACCAGTGGCTTGGCGTATTCCCTGGGGCCGCCTGGGCTGCCGGGGGTCGGCATTTCATTGCTCAAGCCGGAACGCGGCCTTTCACGGCGTTGGCGAACGCTTCGTAGGTAATCCGTCCGTCGGCGTCGGCGGGCAATTGGGCGCGCAGCCGCGCGCGCAGCTCCTCGCGCATGCCCGCCGGCAATTTGCTGATCGCGTTGCCGGCGAGACCGACCGGGGCGCTGTTCGATTCCCAGAAATCGTCGAAGCCGGAATAGGCAACCGTAATGCGGATCACCCGTGTGGCGACCGCTTGCAACCCGGCTTGCTCCCACAGGGCTTGCAAATTGTCCGCCCGCGAAGCCGCGGTCGCGAGCTGAGACGGAAGCGCAAGCTCGAGCGATCTCATCGCGGCATAGATCGGCCGCAGCGGCATTCCGCCTCCTTCGATATCCCACATGTAAGTCGCGACCGAGCCTCCGGGCCGGACCACGCGCACCATTTCCGCGACCGCCTTGGCCGGATCGGGGACGAAGACAATCACCAGCCCCATGGCGGCGACATCGAAGCTGCCGTCGGCGAAGGGCAACGCCTGCGCGTCGCCGATGCGGAATTGCGCCATCTTCGCGCCGGGCCGCTCCCGCGCAAAAGCGAGCTGGCCTTCCGAGGGATCGACCGCGGTGACCGCGGCCGGGGCGCAGCGCGCGATCAGCGCCTCGGTGAAGGCGCCATTACCGCAACCGACGTCGAGCCAGCGAAGAGCTTTTGCCGGGTCGAGCCAGTCGAGGAAGGAATCCCCGGCGAGACGGCTCCAGCGGCCCATGATCCGCTCATAGGCTTTTCCGTCGGTAAAAAGCTGCGCGGCTTCGCTCACCAAGCACTCCGCTTCTCAATGTGAGCGGAGGCGGGTCGGCGGACCCGCCTCCGGATTAGCGCCGCGATGCGGGCTCGGATCGGCTCAGTAGAACGCGCCGTAGACCACATCCACGATCTCGCCGGTGCTGACATTCACCAGCACCAGATCGGGTCCGTAGCGCACCCACTGGAAGCCGGGCTCCGGCGCGGCCACGCCCAGCGCCGCCCAATCGGCGTAATAGAAGGCCGGCGCGAGGAAGAGCGGCGGCAGAATTGCGCCGGCGGCCCAGCGCCGATAGGCCCAGCCGGGCGGATAAGCAAAGGGCGTCGCATGGATCCGATTGATCATGTGGCCGCGGTAGCTGAACTGGGCGCCGACGGGACCTCCGCCATGCGGTCCGGCCATGGGGCCGACATGCGCCGCGCCGGGGCCGGGCCGGACGAACGCCTTGTTGCCGCCGCCTGGGGGCGGCCCGCCGCCGCCCGACCGCATGGCGGGCTTGCCGGGCGGATGATGCGGAGGCGGCTGCTGAGCGACGGCCAAGCTGGGCAGCGCCAGCGCGAGCATCGCGGCTATGGCGATCATGCGTAACATGAAGACTCCTTTGTGGTTCGAGACGCCCTGTGGGGCGCAGACTAGCAAAGCGCTGGCGCGCTGTAAGTGCCGTGCCCGGTAACATTTTTTCAGCGGCAGCTTCGGTTCGCCCGGCTGAGAACGACACCGGCTAGAGCCGCTTCGCCACCTCCTCGAGCATGACCTCGGTCGCGCCGCCGCCGATGTTCTGCGCCCGCGCGTCGCGCGCCATGCGCTCGATCGTGCTCTCGCGCATGAAGCCCATGCCACCGTGGAACTGGAGACAGGCGTAGGTCACTTCGTTGACCAGCTCGCCGCAATAGGCCTTGACCATGGAGACTTCCTTGGTGGCGTCGATGCCTTGGGTGTCGAGCCAGGCCGCGTGGTAGACCAGCTGGCGGCCGGCTTCGACCTTGCTCGCCAGCATCGCCAGGCGCTGACGGATCGCATCTTTCTCCCAGAGCGGGGCGCCGAAGGCCTTGCGCGTGCGCACATAGTCGAGCGTGAGCTCGATCGCGGCCTGCGCCTCGCCCATGGTCACGGCGCCGATCACGGTGCGCTCGTTCTGGAAATTCCGCATGATGGCGCGGAAGCCGCTGCCTTCTTCGCCGAGCCGGTTTTCGGCCGGGATGCGGCAGTTCTCGAAATGCAGCTCCGCGGTGTCGGATGAGCGCCAGCCGTGCTTGTCGAGGGCGCGGGCGACGTTAAAACCCGGTGTGCCCTTCTCGACCAGGAACATCGTCACCGACCGGCTCGGCGGGCCGGATCGGTCGGTCTTCGCCGCCACGCAATAAAGATCGCCATAGACGCCGTTGGTGATGAAGATCTTGGCGCCGTCGAGAACGTAGCTGTCGCCATCGCGCCGCGCGAAGCTGCGGATGCCTTTCACGTCGGAGCCGGCATCCGGCTCGGTCACCGCGACGGCGGTGATGACCTCGCCGGAAATGATGCGCGGCATCCATTTGTCCTTCTGCGCTTCGCTGCCGGCATTGAAGAGATGGACCGAGGCCATGTCGGTGTGATCGAGGACCGTGTAGGAGACGCCGGTGAAGGTCGAGCGCCCCAGCTCTTCGGCCAGCACCACGCTGCCCAGCGCGTCCATCTCCGATCCGCCATAGCGGGCCGGATAGCGGATGCCGAAAAATCCGAGGCTGCCCATGCGGCGCAGCACCTCGCGCGGCACGTAACCCTGCTCCTCCCAGGCGAGCGCCTTCGGCTTGATCTCGGTCTCGACAAAGCGGCGCACCTGGGCGCGCAGCATCTCGTGCTGCTCGGAAAAATACGGCGATCGAAGATTGGGTAATTGCGGCCCGACGGCATCGGACCTGACATCAGCCGTTCTACTCATGACGCTCACCACCTCCCTGGCGCTGTGTTCTTCTTACATTGGCTCGGCCGCCAGTATAATCGAGTTTGCGGCAAGGCGCCGCCCTAGGGTGCCGGCGCGACGGTCATCAGCTTGTGCGTACGCTTGACCGCGGTTTGACCCCGGAAGCTCGCGGTTGCGGCATCGTCCTGGCGGATGCTGCGGGTCATGCCGTCCTCGACCTCGATGTCGGTGCGGCTGTCGAGCGTGATGGCGAACTGGCCGAGGAGGTCGTCGAGCTTTTGCGACCCGTCGCCGCCGCCGAGCCGCTGCGCCAAATTGCTGAGGAAATCGCGGATCGCCTCGGGGTCGAATGCAGCCGTGCGCACGAAGTGAACCTTGCCGGTTGCCGGGTCGGCGCTTTCGATGGCGAAGGCAATGTTCGATTTGATCGGCGTTCCGCCGAACGGGCTGGGCGCTTCAGCGATCTCGTGCCGCGTCTCGCCGGGATGCAGCCCGGTATTTTGCCCGAGCGCCAGCGATTCCAGGCTCGACAAGTAGACTTTCGGCGCCTGCTTTTCGTCGGCGACCATCTGGTTCGCCAACTGCCGCAGCGCGTCCGCCGCGGGCTTGCTCGGCAAAGCCGCGGCCAAACGATCGATCGCCGCGTGGACGGCTGTTCCCAGCTCGTCGAGATTGTCGACGTGCAGCGGTGCGCCGTTGGCGCTGGTGGTCCCGCGCACGACGAGATTCTCGAACAGCTTGTTCAGCGGCTCGACCAGCGCCGCCGTGCGCTGATCGCCTTGATAGTCGGCTTTACGCACCACGAAGGTGACGCGAAATCCGTTGGCGAGTTTCTCGTCGATGGTCAATTCGGATGTCATCGTCCGCGCGGTCTTCTGCGCGCGCCCGTCCCGCGCTTCCTCGGTCGAGGTGTCGAGCTGGATGAGCCAATGGCTGCCGACCGGCGGATCGTAGGGGCGCTCGATCCATTCGGCGGCGGGCGCTGCCGCGGCGCCGGCGAATGCCGCGGCGCAGATCAGCGCCAACATCGCGGCCGCCTGCGACGGCGTGGTGCGTGGCACGGCCGCGCCTTTACTCGACATCGAGCGGCTCGGTGCCGGTCGGCCTGCCGGATGCGTCGAGCGTGATCTTTTCTACCCGCGCTTCCGCCTGCCGCAGCAAATCCTCGCAACGGCGCTTGAGCGCTTCGCCGCGCTCATAGATGGCGACCGATTCCTCGAGCGGCACCTTGCCCTCTTCGAGCCGTCTGACAATCGTCTCCAATTCCTCGATCGCGCGCTCGAACGACAATTGTCCGACCTCGGTCACCTTCTGATTATTTTGCGTGTTTTGCTGCGCCATCGCCGGCTCTCCGAATCGTAGCCCGGATTTCGCTCCGCTCGATCCGGGCTACATCTACCACATTACCCGTGCATCAGCGCGGTGACGTGCGCGGCGACCGAGTTCGCCAGGCCCTGCAGATCGTAGCCGCCTTCGAGCAGCGACACGACGCGGCCGCCGGCGCTGCGATCGGCGATGTCCATGATCTTGCGCGTCGCCCAGGCAAAGTCGTCCTCGACCAGATTGAGATTGGCCAAAGGATCGCGCATGTGGGCGTCGAAGCCGGCGGAGATGATGATGAGCTCCGGCCGGAAATCGGCAAGCCGCGGCAGCACGCGGCTCTCGAAGGCGGCGCGGAACGCCTCGCCGCCATCGCCGGGCCGCAACGGTGCGTTGACGATGGTGTTGTGCTCGCCGGATTCGCCGACCGCACCGGTGCCGGGAAAGAGCGGCATCTGATGGGTCGAGCAATACATCACCGTCTTGTCCGCCCAGAAAATGTCCTGCGAGCCATTGCCGTGATGCACGTCGAAATCGACGATCGCCGCGCGGGCAATGCCGTGACGATCCTGCGCATGGCGCGCCGCGATCGCGGCGTTGCCAAACAGGCAAAAGCCCATCGGCCGCGCGATCTCGGCATGGTGGCCGGGCGGTCGGGCGGCGACGAAGGCATTCGCCGCCTTTTTCGCAAAAACCTCGTCGACCGCATAGACCGCGCCGCCGACGGCGCGCAACGCCGCTTCGAAGCTCCCGGGCGACATCGAGGTGTCGGCGTCGATCCGCACCAGGCCTTCCTTCGGCGTCGCGTCGCGGATCTGCTCGACATAATCCATGGGATGGCACAGCGCGATCGTCTCCAAGGACGCGAGCGGCGCCTCGCCGCGCGCCAGCGATTGGAACTTCTCGGCTTCGAGCGCGCGGACGATGGCGCGCAGCCGATCCGGCCGCTCAGGATGGCCGGCAGGAGTCAAGTGTTCAAGGCAGGCAGGGTGGGTGATGAAGAGCGTCGACATCGAATGTTTGACTTTGGACCTGGTCCACACTTAAGCCAGCGCGGCCGCCCAGGGAAGGTGGCGGGCTCCAGATTTGAGCCACGCCGCTCCGGACAACGGCAACGAACGGTCGAGGACAGCGATGCAATTCAGCGGCCTGCACCATCTCACGGCGATTTCCGCCGACATCAAGGCCAATCGCGCCTTCTATACCGGCGTGCTTGGATTGCGGCTGGTCAAGAAGTCGATCAACCAGGACGACGTGAAGGCCTATCATCTCTACTACGCCGATGGGCGAGGGAGCCCAGGCAGCGACGTGACCTTCTTCGACTGGCAACGCGAGCCGGAACAGCGCGGAACTGGCAGCATTAGCCGCACCGGCTTGCGGGTGGCCGACGCCGCCAGCCTGTCATGGTGGCGCGCGCATCTTTCCCGCGCCGGTGTGTCGGTCGGCGAGATCGCGGAGCGTGACGGCCGGCAGACCTTCGATTTTGAGGATCCCGAGGGCCAGCGGCTCGCTCTCCTCGTCGATGCCGCGGCGGGACCGGGGCACGCCTGGGACAAGAGCCCGATTCCGCGGCAGCACCAGATCCGCGGCATCGGTCCGGTCACGTTGAGCGTGGCCGATCTCGCGCCGACCGATCGGTTCCTTTGCGAAGTGCTGAACATGCGCCGCGTGCGCGACTATCCGAACCCGGGCAACGAGAAGAACAGCGTCCACGTCTATTCGATGGGCGCGGGAGGGGCGGCTGCGGAACTGCATGTCGCGGTCGAGCCCGATCTGCCGCGGGCGAAGGAGGGTGCGGGCGGCGTGCATCACGTCGCGCTGCGCACGCCGGACGATGAGCAATATGGCGCCTGGGCGGAGCGGCTCGACGCCGCGAAAGTGCGCAACAGCGGCAAGATCGACCGCTATTATTTTCACAGCCTTTATTTCCGCGAACCGAACGGGATTCTGTTCGAGATCGCGACCGACGGGCCGGGCTTCGCCGTCGACGAGCCGGCGGAGTCGCTCGGCGAGCGGCTCTCCGTTCCGCCCTTTCTCGAAGCGCGTCGTGCCGAGATCGAGGCCGGGTTGAAGCCGATCTAGGAGGCCAGCACCGCATCGGCGCCGAGAACGCCGGGGGCGCCTTCGACGATGACGCGCTCGATCGCTCCCGCCTGAACGGAATAATTCTCGGCGAAGAAGCGCGCCAGCGCGATGCGGGGAGCGGCCTCCGGGCCGAGCCGCAGCGCCGCGAGCGCCTGCTGCGCCAAGAGGCAGCCGCCGCTGGCGAGACCAAAGAGGCGCAGATACGGGCTGGCGCCGGCGAGCGCCTGGTCGGCTTCCTTGTCGAGGCGCGCGAGCAACCAGCGCGTCGCGCGCGTCAGGCACTCAACCGCTTCCTCCAGCCGCACTCCGGTCCAGCCCAAAGCCGGGTCGTTGGTAGCGTTTACTGCCTCGACGATGCCGCGCAGCTCGCCGAGATAGGCTTCCACCACCGCGCCGCCGCCGAGCGGCAGCTTGCGGGTGACGAGATCGATCGCCTGAATCCCGTTGGTGCCTTCGTAGATCGGCCCGATGCGCGCGTCGCGCAGGAGCTGCGCCGCGCCCGTCTCCTCGATGAAGCCCATGCCGCCATGCACCTGCACGCCGAGCGAGGCGACCTCGATGCCGATTTCGGTCGAGAACGCTTTGGCGACCGGGGTGAGCAGCGACGCGCGATGATGCGCCGCCTGCCGCACCGCCTGATCGTCGCCGCGCTCGGCGTGATCGAGCGCGAGCGCGGTCGCGTAGCAGATGGTGCGCGCGGCCTGGGTCAGCGCGCGCATGCTCAGCAGCATGCGCTTGACGTCGGGGTGGGCGATGATCGGTGCTGCTTCCGTTGCCGGCATTCCGGCGACGCGGCCTTGCCGCCGCTCGCGCGCATAAGCGAGCGCCTGCTGGGTGGCGCGCTCGGCGATGCCGACGCCCTGCAGGCCGACGGCAAGCCGGGCGCGGTTCATCATCGTGAACATGCAGGCCATGCCGCTGTTCTCTTCGCCGATGATGAAGCCGGTCGCGCCGCCTTGGTCGCCGAAGATCATGGTGCAGGTCGGCGAGCCGTGGATGCCGAGCTTGTGCTCGACCGAATGGGCGCGCACGTCGTTGCGCGTGCCGGGCGAGCCGTCGGCGTTGAGCAGGAATTTCGGCACCAGGAACAACGAAATGCCGCGCGTGCCCGGCGGCGCGTCGGGGAGCCGCGCCAGCACGAAATGGATGATGTTGTCGGTGAGGTCGTGCTCGCCATAGGTGATGAATATTTTCTGGCCTTTGATGCGGTAGGTGCCGTCTCCCGCGCGTTCGGCGCGGGTGCGCAGCGCGCCGACGTCGGAGCCGGCGTGCGGCTCGGTGAGCTGCATCGTGGCGATCCATTCGCCGCTGATGAGCTTTTCCAGATAAGCGCGCTTGAGCGGCTCGCTGCCATGGGCGCTGAACGCGTCGATTGCCGACATGCTTACCAGCGGGCCGACGCCGAACGCCATCGAAGCCGCATTCCACATTTCGACGCAGGCGGCGTTGAGCACTTGCGGCAGGCCTTGGCCGCCCCATTGGCTCGGCGCCGCTAGCCCGTTCCAGCCGCCCTTTCGCCAGGCGTCATAGGCTTCCTTCCAGCCGGGCGCGGTGGTGACGGCGCCGTCCTCGAAGACCACGCCCTTTTGGTCGCCGATCCGGTTGAGCGGAGCGATGATGTCGCCAGCCATGCGGCCGGCTTCGGCCAGCACCGCCTCGACATCATCCATGGCGAGGTCGCCGAAAAAGCCGTCGGCCAGCGCCGGTACGAGCGCGGTCCCGTATTTGAGGGCAAAGCCCATGTCGGCGAGTGGGGCATTGTAGGTCACGGCGAGCCTCCCCGGCATTGCATCGGCTCGCGCGGCGAGCCGGTGACTTCATCACATCATTATCGTGCGCGCGTTGCGTTGCCTATGGCAGATCGGCGCAAGGCGGGAACGCGCGGGAAGGGGGCGGGCGGCGAGCAAGCGTCGATCGAAGGCACAATGGCCGCGGCTGCGCGCACCTTTACAATGAGTAAGTGCTCGCATATCCGAGCGCGGATGGCCTTGCGCATCCGGCAAATCCTCATCTCCGACAAGGCCTTTGCGTCGCTTCGTGACAATCCCGATGCGACGGCATTAGCGATCATCGGCGCCTTTCTCGCCTGCCGGCTTGGCATCGCCGCGGTGCTCGGCTTTACCGTCGACGAAAGCTACACCGTCGCCAATGCGAGCGATCTCGATCTCTCGTATTTCGATCATCCGCCGCTGCACTACTGGATCGCGCACGCGTTCATGCCGCTGCTCGGCGACGGTCATGCGCTCAGATTGCCGTTCATAGTCTTGTTCGCCGGCTCGACCTGGCTTCTCTATCGGCTCACCTGCCGGCTGTTCGGCGCTTGGGCCGGCGTCTGGGCGGCGCTGGCGCTCAACCTCTCGTTTTTCTTCACCATTTCCGCCGGCGGCTGGATCGTCCCCGACGGCCCGCTCATCTTCTGTCTTCTCGCCGCGGCGCTGACGCTCGCGGACGCGTTCTTTCCCGCCGCCGCGGCTCCGTCGCCGTGGCGGACATGGATCCTCGCGGGAATTTGGCTGGGGCTTGCCGGGCTCTGCAAATATCACGCCGTACTGTTTGCTTTCAGCGTGCTGCTCTATCTCCTGAGCGTGCCGGAGCGCCGGCGTTTACTGCTGCATCCGGCTCCCTGGACCGCGGCATTCATCGCGCTTGCGATGTTCACACCGGTCTTGATCTGGAACGAGCGGCACGGCTGGGTCTCGTTCATCTATCAGAGCCGCCACGGTTTCGTTTCTCGGGGTACGGATGTCGCGCTCCATGTCGGCAATGTGCTGGTCAACGCCGCCGGCCAAGCGGTCTGGATCTCTCCTTGGATCGTCGTGCCCATGGTGCTTGCCGCCTGGCAGGCGCTGCGGGCGGGACGCGAGCACGAGCAATCCTGGTATTGCCTCTGTCTTGGCCTGCCGACGATGTTGTTTTTCACCATCGTTCCGCTGTGGGGGCATAGAGGGTTGCCGCATTGGCCGATGCCCGGCTGGCTGATGCTTTATCCGCTCCTCGGCGACTATCTCGAGCGCGCCGCGAGCCGCCAATGGCCGCGCCGCTGGGCGATCGCTTCTGCCGCGCTGTTTGCGGCATTGGCGCTGATCGTCGTCGGTCACGCGGCGACCGGCTTCGGCAAGCTCGTCGTCCCCGAAGCTTTCCGGCACGGCGACCCGACGCTTGAGGCGCTCGAATGGACGCCGCTGCGCCGCGAGCTCGCGGCCCGAAATTATCTCGGGCGCAAGGATCTGTTCGTCGTCGCGCCCTATTGGCTTGCCGCCGGCAGGATCGACCAGGCGCTGGGCGGTGCGTTGCCGGTGGTCGCGTTCGGCGATGCGAACGAACCGAAGAATTTCGATTTGCGCTACGATCAACGTTCGTTCGTCGGGTGGGACGCGTTGATCATCGGCGTCAAGATCGAGCCGCATATCGAGAAGCGGCTGCGGCCGTTCTTCGCTTCGCTCGAAGAACTGCCGTCGTTTTCGTTCGGCCGCGCCGGAATGCCGGAAATCAAGCTGCGGATATTCCTGGCCAAGAAGCTGCTGATGCCGTTTCCGTCGTTCTATGCGCCTGACGCGGCCGCGCGGAACGGGCGTGGTTGATCCACACCGGCTGCGTCGCTATGGTCCGGCCGCGTCGCCTCGCGGCGCGCCGGCGCGTTGGGGCGTAGCCAAGTGGTAAGGCAGCGGATTTTGATTCCGCCATTCCCAGGTTCGAATCCTGGCGCCCCAGCCAATACAATCAATGACTTAACGTCGCGTGGAATTCTGTTAGCCGCAGCATAGCCTCAGCCAAGCGCCCAGTCGGCTGACAAAAATTGAATCATCTCATCGCAACCGGATCGCAGATCGCGAATCGTTTGATTTTGGTCGGCCGGCAACCTCGCGACCGGAGGTTCGGCTTGCTGCCTGCTCGGATTGCAGCAATTCGCGAGAGCGTCTGGTCAGGTGTTCAATTTGCCGGACGAAAACGGTCCGAGTCTCATCGGAAAATTCTGCCAGCAGCCGCTCGTTGGTGGCTTCGCCGGCGGCCAGGATGACGCGGTGATGACGCCGGCCTTCACGGGTCAGCGAGATCGAGACCTCGCGATTGTTCTGTGGGTTGATTTTCTTGGAGACGAGCCCGCGTTTGACCAGGGTCGAAACTGTGCGGCTAAGCTGCGCCTTCTCCAGTCCCATGCCGTTGGCGATCTGGTTGAGCGTCTGCGGCCCTCCCGCGCCAACATGGGCGATTAGTCCCCACTCAACGCCGGCAAGGCGAAGGAGCCGGCGGTATCGCAACGCCGCGGCTCGTCGAAGGAGATTGGCGAGGATGAGAATTCCGCGCGAGACCAGCCGATCGCGACCGCCCGCACCCGGCCGGTCAGTTCGCGCGGCCGATCGGACCCGGCGTTTTTGCATACGGCAAAAGAGCAAATCTGCACCTTTCGTGCAACAGTTGACTTCGTCAACAGTGCAGGATTTACTTCCAGGCAGACCATGCCGCTTGCCAGGTCTATCGACGGGAGGAGTTCGCCATGCTCACGCCGCTGCCGCGGGACGAGGGGACCGGCTATGAAATGCGAATGCCGGCGTTCAAGACCGACCTTGTTCAGGTCGGGCGTGGAACTCCGATGGGCGAGCTGCTGCGCCGCTACTGGCACCCGGTTGGAGTTTGCAAGGATGCGACTGCGGTTCCACGACGGGTTCGAATTCTCGGCGAAGATCTGATTCTGTTCCGTGACGGCCAGGGCCGCGCGGGGCTGCTGCATGCGCGCTGCTGCCATCGCGGGACGACGCTTTATTACGGCAAGGTCGAGCAGAACGGTATTCGCTGCTGCTATCACGGCTGGTTGTTCGACCCGCAGGGGCGCTGTCTCGAACAGCCCTGCGAACCGCAGAGTGGCTTGTTCAAAGATAAAGTGCGGCAGCCCTGGTATCCGGTTGAGGAACGCTACGGTTTGATCTTCGTCTATATGGGCCCGCCCGAACGAAAACCGGTGCTGCCTTCCTACGAGTGCCTCGAGGTCATGGGCGAAGGCGAATTCGTCGAAGCCGACGATTCCTCGATCGGCGGCGGAGGCCCCGCCATCATCCCGTGCAACTGGCTCCAGCATTACGAAAATGTCGTCGATCCGTTTCACGTACCAGTACTGCATGGATCGTTCAGCGGGCCGCAATTCACGCTGGCGATGGCCTCGATGCCCAATGTTACCTTCGAAGCTTCTCCGCGCGGCGTTCTGGCCCGCTCGACGCGCAAGACGGACGACGGCAAGACGTTCTATCGCGTCACCGAGGCGGCGCTGCCGACCCTGCGCGTGGTGCCGAATCCGCGCGTCGCTCAATTCGCCCGGGTCGAGTCGATCGGCTGGGTGTTGCCGATCGATGATACGTCGTTTCGCATCTATGTTGCCGGCCGCGTCAAAAACACCGGCGACATCGCCCGCATGCGCTCAAAATTCAACGGCAAGGATTGGTGGGACATGAGCGAGGAGGAGCACCAACGCTACCCGGGAGACTATGAAGCTCAGGTCGGGCAGGGACCGATCACGATACATTCCGAGGAGCATTTTGCGCAGTCGGATCGCGGCGTCTTGATTATGCGACGAATGCTTGAGGAACAGCTCGCTCATCTCGCCGCGGGGCGCGACCCGATCGGTGTGAGCTTCGACCCGGCTGCGCAGCCAATCGTCTTTGAAGCGGGCAATTATATCCGCGACGAATAGGGCACGGATCATACGCGGCCAGCGCGCGGCCGCGGGTAACGAACGAGGAAAATTGAGGGAAGTCCATGCGCCGAAGTGTAGCGACCTGCGTCCCGATGATGGCGGTCATTATGCTTGCGTCGGCAGCCGCCGCCGCCGAGAAGAAATACGATCGCGGCGTTACCGACGCGGAAATCACGCTGGGGCAGACCGCTCCCTACAGCGGGCCTGTCTCCGGATACGGCACATTCGGCAAAGCATCGCTCGCGTATTTCGCGATGGTCAACGATCAGGGTGGCGTCAATGGCCGTAAGATCAAGTTGATCAGCGTGGACGATGCCTTCAATCCTTCCAAAACAGTCGAACGTACACGCCAGCTGGTCGAATCCGAAGGCATCTTCTTCGATTATGCCCCGGTGGGAACCGCGCCGAATCTTGCCGTCAAGCAGTATCTGAACGACAACAAGATCCCGCAATTGTTGCTGCAAAGCGGTGTTCCGAGCTGGAACGATCCGGCGCATTTTCCCTGGTCGATGTCCGGATTGCCGAACTACGCGACCGAGGTGCAAATATTCGCCAAATACGTTTTGGATGCAAAGCCTAATGCGCGAATTGCGCTCCTCTACCAGGACGACGATTTCGGTAAGGAGTACTTGCGTGGAATGCGAGCCCGGCTCGGGTCGCTAGCGGACAAAATGCTGGTCGATGCCCAGTCGTTTGAGTTAAGCGACCCGACCGTCGACTCGCAGATGGTCACGCTCGCCGCGAGCGGCGCGGACGTGCTGCTGATCGCCGCGACGCAGAAGCAAACGGTGCAGGCGCTCCGCAAGGCTTACCAGCTCGATTGGCATCCGTTGAAATTCATCGCTTTTCCCGCGGTATCCGTCACACGGACCTACCTGCCGGCGGGCGTCGAGGCGTCCAGGGGCGCGATCTCGTCATCGGTTTTTGTCGATCCATCGGATCCGACTCAACAGAGCGATGCCAATATTCAGGCCTATCTCGCCTGGATGGAGAAATACTATCCGGCCGGGGATAAGCTCGATATTTTGAATGCCGCCGCCTATGTCGAAGGGCAGATCGTGGTCGAGGTGCTCAAGCGATGCGGCGATCTGCTAACCCGCGAAAACGTCATGAAGCAAGCAGCAGGCTTTCATCAGTTCCGCGCGGCCATGTTGCACCCGGGCATCACGGTGGATACCGGTCCCGATGACTACAACATGTTCAAGAGATTGCAGCTGATGACCTTTGACGGGCAGTACCTTACTTCGGTCGGAGCCCCGATCGGCGATTGAGCGGCACCGGACACGCGCCACCTTTTCGCTTGGTGAAAATCCGAAGGCTTATGACGCATCACGGCTTTCCCGTCGACGCGACTCCTCGAGCAGAATCCCGGATTCGGCGCGCCAGGAAATGATCTCGCGTTCGCCGATCTTGTAGACGCGGTCCTGCGCGTGCCGATGCTGCTCGACATGCACGTAGTGCCCGGGTGCTACCTCGAACACGTCGGTCTCCAGCGAGCCGAGGAATTCGCTGGCGATGTACTTGGCCTCGATGCGATTGCCCATGTCCGGGTTCTCGCCGGTACTCATCAGGTCGGCACGCACTGAAAACCAGACGTCCTTGCCGATCGGCACGTGCCGCACGCCGGGCGGAACCCGGACGTAAAGCAGCTGACCGAGCGATTCCACGAACGCGATCGAGCCGCTGCGCGAGCGGATCCGGCCCTGGAACAAATTGTTGTTGCCGATAAATTCGGCCACGAACTTCGTCCGCGGGTTTTCATGTACTTCGCGCGAGGTGCCGATCTGCTGGATCACGGCGTCGCTCATGACGATGACTTTGTCCGCCAGCGACAACGCCTCCTGTTGCGAATGGGTGACCATGACGAAGGTGATGTTCAATTCCTGCTGCACTTTTTTCAGCTCGATCATCATCGCTTGGCGCAGATTGAAATCGAGCGATCCCAGCGGCTCGTCGAGCAGGAGCACTGTCGGCCGGCTGATCAAGGCCCGTGCCAAAGCGACGCGCTGCTGCTGGCCGCCGGACAGATCGCGAGGCCGGCGGGTGGCGAAGCTCGTAAGCCCGACCATCTCCAGCATTTCCCAAACGCGGCGGTCGCGCAGGCTCCTCTCCATGCCTTTCATCTTCAGGCTGAATTCGACGTTCTGGAATACCGTGCGGTGGGGAAACAGCGCGAAGCTTTGGAACATCATCGAGGTGTCGCGCAGCGCCGGCGGCAGATCGGTCACATCCCGGCCGGCGATAAAGATTTTTCCTTCGGTCGCCTCTTCGAGACCGCCGATCATGCGCAGCGTCGTCGTCTTGCCGCAGCCGGAAGGACCCAGCATCGCGACAAATTCGCCGTGCTTGAGTTCGGCGCTGAAATCGATGACCGCCCGGGCTCCGCCGGGATAGGTCTTCGAGACATGCTCAAGGACGACGTCGAAATCGGTCATGGCCCGGCTGGGTCACTCGGCCGATTTCGCGACCGCATTGATCATGCTCCATACCGAATCGAACGGAACATTGTTGAGCGCGCCCTCGTGATTGAAGTCCGCGAGCATCTTCAGCGCCTCGCGCAGCGACTCGTTTTCGCCGGCGTGCTCGCCCAGCCGCGCCAGCGCCTCCGGGAATGGCGCCTCGCGCGACTTCTTCGTCCGCATGTGCTCCTGCACCAGCGCGTTGAGCTGGTCATAGGTCTGCTTCAACGAGCCGCCATTATACGGACGACCGAGCAGGCCACGGATGCCGTTGGCGCTCAGGCGCTGGCGCAGACCCTCGGGCAGCGACTGCGCCAAGCCTTCAAGCACCTCGCCGATGCCGAAGCCTTGGGTAAACAGCCCGCGGATGGTGTCCATCGTGCCGTCGCCATTACCGTACATGCGAATCTGCGCTCCCGAGAGCGCCGAGCCCATCGCCTTGGCTTGGTCGATGTGGACATCGCGCTCGGCTTCGATCCGCAGCCGGGCGAGTTCCAGGAAGGTCGCGGCCTCGTTGTACTTTTTGAGCGCCTCGGCTTTGGCCTCGAGGCCCGTGGCTTCCGCTTCGAGCTGGCGTTGCGTGTTGGCGATTCGCAATTGCTCGACTTCCATTTCCGCGCGTCCGCGGGCGCCCGCTTCCCGTTCGATACCTTCGGCCCCGATCTTCTGCGCCTCGGTGGTGGCGCGGGCGCGGGTCAATGTCGCCTGTGCCTCCAGATCGGAGGCGAGCTTGCGCGCCTCGGACTGCGTGATCATGTGCATGCGCATCACCGCGGCCTTGCTTTCCTCGTCGATGCGGCGCGCGTCGGCCATCTTGCCGGCGTCGATGACCTCGACCTGGCGTGCGCGCTCGGCGTCGGCGACCACGCGCACTGACTCGACGTTGTGCTCGGCTCTTTCGCGCTCGGCGACGCTGGCGAGCCGCTTCGTTTCGGCGATCTCCAATTCGCGGGTCTTGGCCGCGAGCGCGATCTCGCGATCGCGCTCCGCCGCCTCGCGGGCGAGGAAGCGTTCAATGTCGGTGCGCTCGCGCTCGCCCTCCTTCTGGATGAGAGCGATGTCGCGGCTCATTTCCTCCAAGCGGGTGGAGAGCGCGCTGCGGACGTCAGCGGCTTCACGCTGCGACGCCTCCTCGATGATGACGATCTCCTTCTGAATTTGCGCCGTCTCCAGCGCCTGCTGCTTGCGGATTTCCTCCTGCTCGACTTCCCAGCGCCGCTCCAGGACGAAACGCTGTTGCTCGCTCAAGATCCGCGCCCGCTCGTCGGAGATTTCCTTCTCTTGATTGGCCGCGGCGACGGCTTCGTCGCGATCGACCTGCAGGATGCCGAGGCGGGTCTCAAGGCTGCGTTTGCGAACCGACAGCGCGGTCTCCTCGCTGGCCTGGTGACGCGCATCCCGCGCCCGTTCTTCTGCGGTCGCGACCGCCGTAGCGCGGGCGATGTCGGCTTCCTGCCGTTCGCGCTCTTTGGCGGCGAGCTCAATGGCCTTGTCGCGCTCGGCGCGCTCGCGCGCAAGATTGCGGGAGATTTCGGCAATCTCGGCTTCCCGGGCCTTGTCGATCAGGGCGATCTCCCGGTCGCGGCGTTCCTGCTCGAGCGCCAGCTCCTTCTGCACCTGGGCGATCTCGCGGCGCTTCGCCTCGGCGGTGAACGCGATGTCGCGCTCGGTCCGCAGCTGCTCCAGCGCCTTCTCGTTCTCCAGCTCGCGCTGCTCCACCGCCAATCGCTGATCGAGCACGAAGGTCTGCTTTTCGCGCAGCTGCTGGGCTTGCTCGTTTGAAATCTCCTTGTCCTGGCTTGCGCGCGCGACCGCCTCCTGGCGCTCGATTTCCAGCAATTCGAGTTGCGTGGTAAGGTCCTTGTTGCGGATCGCAACGGTCGTCTGCTTCTCGGTCGTGTGCACCTTGCGGCGCGCTTCCGAGGTGATTTCAGTGATCACCTTGAGGCCTTCCGCATCGAAGACGTTGTCGGCGCGGAAATACTCCTTGGTCGATTGTTCGAGCGCGACGATCGTTACCTCTTCCAGCATCAGGCCGTTGGCGGCGAAGCTCTCGCTGACGTTCTCCTTGATCTCGCGCGCGAAGCCGTCGCGGTTTTCGTGCAATTGCTTGAGAGTTTTCTTGGCGGCAAAGCTGCGCAGCGCGCCGACAACCTTGGCTTCAAGCAGATTGCGCACCTTGTCCGCGTCGAATGTCTTCTCGCCGAGGGTGCGGCTCGCGGTCAGCACCGCCTCCTCAGTATGGCCGACATGGGCATAGAGCTCGGTATTCACATCGATACGGATATTGTCGGCAGTCAGTACCGCTTGCTCCCGTGCCCGGCTGACCGCGAACTTGATGGTCTCGAGCGAGACCCAGCTTATCTCGTGAAAGACCGGGAGCACGAGCGCGCCCTTGCCGAGGCAGACCTTGGTGCCCAGGAAGCCGGTGCGTATGAAGCCCATATTCGATGGGGCGCGCTTATAGATCCAGATCGAGATGATATAGAGGATCGCGATCACGATGATCGCGACGATGAGGAGACTGATTACGATCTCAAACATCGCGCACTCGCCCCGTTTCTTGAAGTACTTCCCTGGTCATCGCCGAAGCCCTTCATCCCCCGCGCACGACGGGGGCCGTTGAATTGCTCGTTTTGCGTTCTCCGAAATCGAACAGTTTCGGAGTTTTCCGATTGCGCCGCATGCTCTCGCGCCGTTCGTCGGTAGCCCGGCGATCGAGATCGAGACCGACGCCGGTGAGGACCACGCCGTATTCTTCTCGCGCTTTTGCCTCGCTCATCAGCCTGCGGGCAACGTCGTTGCGGGTCCGGCCGGGATCGCGCTCGAGCGGATCGCCCCACCCGCCGCCGCCGGCGGTACGAAAGATCACGCGGTCGCCGGAGTAAACCCGGACATTGTCGATCTTGGCCGGCAGCGGTTCGCGCGTGCCATCCTTGCGCAGCAGCCATTTCTCCGAGCACGCACCGGGCCGTCCGCCGAGAATGCCCCAGGGCTGGGTGCGGTGGCGGTCGTCATGGATCGAGATGTCGCCCTCTTCGAGCAGGAGATAGACCTTCTCCACGCCATTGCCGCCACGGTGCTTGCCGGCACCTCCGGTATCGGTGACGGTCGTGTAGCCCTCGATCAGCATCGGATAGTAGGTCTCCAAATATTCGCTCGGAATATTCTGGAACAGCGGCCACCATGAATGACCGTCCATGCCGTCGCCGAGCGGACGGCCGGGAATGCCGCCGTAGAGAATTTCCATAAGTTGGAACGGCCGGCCGAGCTTGTCTACTCCAGAATAGAGAAAGTGAGGGCTCGAGCCATAGCCCGCCGCCGTCGCCATCTCCGGCGCATTGTAGCTCAGCGCCCCCCCAAGGACGTCGAATTGCCGCGACAGCGTGTGGGTGCGGCAGCCGAGAGCGGCCGGGAAATTCGGATGGACAAGCGAACCCTTGGGCATGGTCACATGAATGAGATCGTAGAAGCCGTCGTTGAACAAGATCTGGGGGTCGAAGACCATGATCATGTAGACCCCGATGAACATCTTGAACATGCCTTCGTGCAAATAGAAGTTGATTGGTCCCGGGGCCTGCGGCGAAGTGCCGGTCCAATCGAAATAGGCATGGTCGCCTTCGCGCCAGACGGTGAGCTTCATCTTGAACGGGCCGTTGCCGCGCCCATCGTCGTCGACATAGTCCTCGAACGATTTCGGTTCCTCGGGCAGATTCTTCACGATCAAGCCGCGCATCGCGCGGTTGGTCCGTTCGAGCAGCGCATCGCAGGCCTGCCGATAGGTGTTACGGCCGAAACGCTGGCATATTTCGATTACGCGCTTTTCGCCGGCGCGGCAGCCGGCAATGATGGCCATGAGATCGCTGTAGTTCATCTCCGGCGTACGCGTGTTGTTCATAATGACGCTGAGCGCGGCCTTGTTGAGTTCGCCGCGCTCGTAAAGCTTGATCGGCGGAATACGGATGCCCTCGCCGAAGATCGACGCCGCGTTCGTCGGCATGCTGCCCGGCACCGCGCCGCCGACATCCATCATGTGCCCGAACATCGACGTGAAGCCGACCAGCTCGCCCTCATGAAACACCGGCACCAGCACCATAAAGTCATTGAGATGGCTGATCGCCCCGGCGCAGGCATAGGGATCGTTCTGCAGGACGATGTCGCCGGGCTCGAGCTCGAAATTACTTTCCTTGAGCATGTTGGCGACATAGGAGCCGAATTGGCCGACGATCATCCGCCCCTTGGCGTCGCAGATCATCGGGAATTCGTCGTGCTGCTCGCGGATCACCGGCGACATTGCCGAACGGAACAGCACGGCATCCATCTCGTGGCGGGCATTGCGCAGCGCATTCTCGATCAGGTCGAGTGAAACCGTGTCGAGCCGCGGGCTTTCCCGCCCGCGCGGCATCGGCTCGGCTGAAACCTCCCGGCCGGAAGCGCCGCCGGTGGTACGTTCCGGAAGCGAGCGCTTCCCTGCCGGCAGTTCGCTCTGTCGCGTTGCCGGAGCGGTGTCAGCGAACATCTCGGCGCATCCGCGCAACGCCGCTTCCATTGCCCGGCGCAGCGCGGCGCCTTCATCGCCATTGGCGCGCGCCGAGCCGAACTGCATCTTTGAGCTTCCCTCGACCGTTAGCTTGCCGAGGACAGTCACCGCGCCGCGCTCGACCTTGTGTTCGACGACTTCCGACGACCAGCGCGAACCGAAGCGCCGGTTGAGCATCGCATAGACGTCGGAGTCCTCCGCCGGCATCTCGGATGCCAAGCTGGCCGATGCTAGATCCGCCGAAGTCGGCGGCCGATGACTCGTCGCCAGCAGTCCCAATTCTTTGCTCTGCGAGGCGAAGACGCGGTCGAACTGCTGCTTGTTGGTCTTCAGCAGGTCGTCAAACGTCACCGTATTGCTCAGCGGACTCAAATTCGTCATCGACCGGCTCCGCGCCCCTAGGACGCCTTGTTCGGCATGATCAGAATACTAAGATATTCGTCGACTTCACCGGTGTGGTTGGGGTGAACGACCGTGGTAGCGTCCATTTGCACGATGATCGCCGGGCCCGGGATGCGATGGCCGGCACGCAGCCTGGTGCGGTCATAGACGTTGACCGAAGCGAAGCTTCCGTCGAAATAGGCGCGGTGCTGCTCGATCACCGCGGCCGCTGCATCCGGGCCCTCCTTGTCGAACTTCGGCAGATTGATCTTCTGCACCGTCCCGACCCCGACCGCTCGAAGGTTTACCAGCTCCACCGGTTGCTCGAGCTTGAAGCCGTAGATGCGCTCGTGCGCCAGTCCGAAACGGGCCGCGAGATCGTTGAGCGCACCGCTGCCAAGGCGATCCGGGTCGATCTCCAGTGAAAATTCGTAGCCTTGCCGCAAATACCGGACGTCCGCTTCGTAGTTCAGTCGCTGTCCCGCCTCCTCGATGCCTTCTTCGCGCAGCCACGCCCGCGCCTCGCGGCCGAGCTTGGTCAGAATGCCTCCGACCTGGGCGGGGTCGGCATCTTCGATGGTCCGCACGAAAGTCTGGCCGAATTCGTTTTTGACGTCGGAATGGAGGAATCCCAAGGCCGACAGCACGCCTGGGGTAGGGGGAACGATCGCCGGGTAGCAGCCTGCGAGTATGGCCATCGCATTGCCGTGCAGAGGACCGGCGCCGCCGAAGGCGACGAGGGCAAAATCCCGCGGATCAAACCCCTTCTGCACAGTCACCAGGCGTAGCGCGCCGAACATATTCTCGTTGACGATGTCGAGGATGCCCTGCGCCGCCTGATGCAGATCGAGGCTCAGCGCCCGCGCGATCTTCGCGACCGCTTCCTCCGCGGCCTTGACATCGAGCGTCATCTTGCCGCCCAGGAGTCGCGGCGGCAACCGGCCCAATACCAGATTGGCGTCGGTGACCGTGGGCCGATCGCCGCCCTTGCCGTAACAGGCCGGGCCCGGCACCGCGCCAGCGCTCTCCGGTCCGACGCGCAAGGCGCCGGTCATCGGCACGTGCGCAATCGAGCCGCCGCCGGCGCCGACGCTGTGCACGTCGACCGAGGGCACCTTGATCGGATAATAGCCGACCGTGGTCTGCCGCGAGATCGTCGGCTTGCCGTCCTCGATCAGCGAAACGTCGGTCGAGGTGCCGCCCATGTCGAAGCCGAGCGCCCGCGGAAAGCCGGCGAGCGTCGCCACGAAAGCGGCTCCCGATACGCCGCCGGCAGGACCCGACAGCATCGTGTGCACCGGCGATTGGCTGGCGCGCTCGACGCTCATCAGGCCGCCATCGGAGCGCACGATATTGACGCTGGGTTGAAACTGCACCCGGTGGATCTTTTCCTCGAACGCGCTCAGATAGCGGCGCATGCTCGGGCGAACATACGCATTCATGACCGTGACCAGCGTCCGCTCGTATTCGCGGAATTCCGGGAGGATTTCCGAAGACAATGACACCGGCATCTCCGGTGCGGTCTCCTCGATGATCGCCTTGATCCGCTGCTCGTGGTGCGGGTTGGCGTAGGAATGCAGCAGCGACACGGTGATGGATTCGGCGCCAAGCTCGATCAGCTCGCGCACCGCGTGGCGGGCCGATGCCTCATCCAGCGGCTTGACCACTTCGCCGCGGGCGTTGACCCGCTCGCGGATGCCGCGCGTGAGCTCCAGGTCGGCCAGCGGATCGGGCTTTTGCATGATGATCCAGCCAGCGAGCGGTCCCGGCGTCTGCGAGCGGGCGAGATGCAGTACCTGTTCGAAATTCTCGGTGACGAGGAGGCCGACCCGGGCTCCTTTTTCCTCCAACACGATGTTGGTCGATACCGTCGTGCCATGCAGCAGCGCGGCGACATCGGCGGCGACGATGCCGGTCTCCTCGATCAGTTGCTGAATCCCGGCGAGAATCCCGACCGATTGGTCGCTCGGCGTCGACGGCGTCTTCAACAAGCGCATCGCGCCCGAGCGCTCGTCGAACAGAAGCAGGTCGGTAAAAGTCCCGCCGACATCAATGCCGAGCCGGCTACTCATATCTTCCCCTGCGTTGGCCGCTCCGAACGACGCCGAAGCCGGTACCAATCCCTCTCGGCGTCACTCCCGGAAGGTCCGCGTCGTCCCGGCACGTGCAGAGGCGCAATCGAAAACGCCCTACGACAATAGTCCTGGAGCGACATCTTGTTGTCAACCGACCTCAAGGCGAGTGCCGGCGCCGCCAAAGCCCGCTTGCTGAGCGGGTTTTGACATCATCGGGGGATGATTTACCATTCAGACGGAACCTTAACCGAGATGGCGGACATGGCGGACGAAACCACCGGGCAGCAGCATTTCTGGATCGCCATCGTTGCGATCATCATCCTGCTTATCTTCCTCTATTTCTATCGACCGTTCGAGACCTACCTCGTCGCGCACATTCCGCTGATCCATTTCAGCAATGTCGTGTTCTGGTTTGCGTCGCTGGTCGGCCTTATCGCCTATGCGTTCGCCCACTGGCAGTCCTTTCGTAGCGAGATCTTTCGCAATGTCGGCGAATTGAATGTCGACGCGCTGGTGTTCGACACGCTGCAGGCCGCTATTCTTGCCGCCGTTATTTTCTGCGCCGGCGCGACGCTGCAGGCGATCGAGGTGCTGAGCGAATACTTCGTCAATCGTGGCCCGATCTTCGATGCTGCATTTGGCGGGCAGCTCCTGGCCATAGTCCTCTTGGTGATTTTCGCCGTGCTCTTCTACTTGCTGCACTACGTCGTGCGCGCCTTGCGCACCGGCTGGCGCCCGCAAAACGCGCCACCGGGGGTTCGTGGCCGCGCCGGAGCGCTCCCCACTGGTTGAATCAATTTCTCTCTCATTCCCGGGAAAGCGGAATTGCAGAATGGCCGCCCAGGGGGCGCAGCGAATTCGTCGAGCTTTTCTCTTCGCCAGAGCGCATCGACGATGGCGGCGGGTCGACCAGCCGGTTGAAGACGGCGAGCGAACGTTCAATGCGCGCGCGTTGCAGATCGCGGACGATGAATATCAGCCGTGAGCGCCGGTCCGCGTCGGGCCATTCCGGCAGGTGACTGGGTGGATGGACGATGTGCTGGACGCCGTTGATCAACACCGGCGTCGGCACCCCGGCAACGTGCAGAATACCCTTGAGACGCAGCACGTTTGCGCCGTGGCGATGCAAAAGCATGCTCGCCCACACGCCAAAAGCGGTCCAATCCAGCGGCCGGTCGAACAACACGACAAACGATTGAATGCCGGTGGCGTGTTCATGCGAACTGTGTTGCTCGGCTTCCTCCGCGCTCCAGAGACCCGCCTCGCGAAATCTTCCGGCCGGGTCGTAAATGTCGTCGGTGAGCAGACGGTGCGGATCGGCGCCGATCTCGGTTGAGCCGACAATCTGCGCCGAAAGATTGAGCGCGCGCAGTTGCGACCGGAGTTCGGCCAGCGCGGAAGGGTCGACGAGGTCGAGCTTGGTGATGATCAAGCGGTCGGCCATCGACACCTGTTTGATCGCCTCGGGGAAGTCGCGCAGCCGGGCGACGTTCACCGCATCCACCGTGGTGACGATCCCCGACAGGCGGAAATGGTGGCGCAGCACCGGCTCCGACAGCAGCGTGTAGGCGATCGGCGCCGGATCGGCGAGGCCGGACGTCTCGATGACGACACGGCGGAAATGCGGAGCCTCGCCCCGCGTTCGCCGCGAAAGAAGGTCGCGCAACGCCTTCTGCAGATCGCCGCGCACCGCGCAGCACAGACAGCCGTTTTCCAGGAGCAGCGCGCACTCGGCCACGCCCTGCAGCAAATGGTGATCGAGCCCGACCTCGCCGAACTCGTTGACCAGCACGGCGGCGTCGGACAGTTCCGGCGAGCGCAGCAGTCGCTGCAACAAGGTCGTCTTGCCGCTGCCGAGAAAGCCGGTGATGATGTTGACCGGGGTGAGCGCGCCGTAATTGGTCATGCGCGCTCGTTCAATTCTGGCGGTTATCGAGGCTGGCGAGATATTTCTCGTCGAGCGGATCGAAATTTTTGCCGCCGATCCGTTCGGCGGCGGTCCACAGCTCGGCCAACGTCTCGACGATCACCGTGCGGCCGGTCGCTCCGGCCAGCAAATACGACGCGCCGGACCAGTCCTTCACGGTAAGGCCGTGATGTTTGACCACGGCGTTGAGGATGCGCACCCGGGCTTGGCGCTCGCGCCCGCGCGTTTGCGGCTCGCTCCGCCCGGCGAATGCTTGCGGTGCGCCGGCGCTGTCGCTCCAATGCCCCTTGCCGCCAAGGACGCCGCATAATGCGCACATCAACGCGACCGCTCAGCGCGCCCGCGCCGCCTCGACGGGAGCGCTCTCCCGCGGGTAGCGGCGGCGGAAATCGTCGGCAATCGCGTCGAAGGTGCAGAACCGCACGCCGGCGTGCTTGGAGAGATAATCGTACACCCGCTCCAGCATCAGCAAGACTTGCGGGCGGCCGGCGACGTCGGGATGGATGGTGATGGCGAATACCGCATAGTCGTATTCGCGGTAGACCCAGTCGAATTGGTCGCACCAGAGCTCTTCGATGTCGCGCGGCTTGATGAAGCCGTGGCTGTTCGGCGCGCTCTTGATGAACATCATCGGAGGGAGATCATCGAGGTACCAGCTGCCGGGTATGTCGATGAGATCGGTCTCTTCGCCCCGCACCAGCGGCCGCATCCATTCGTCCGGATGCTTCGAGTAGTCGATCGGCGTCCAGCTGTCGCCCACCCTGACGTAGAACGGATGAAAATCGTCATTCATCAGGCTGTGGTCGTATTTGATGCCCTTCTTCAGCAACAGCTCGTTGGTGACGGTCGAGAATTCCCACCATGGCGCGACATAGCCGGTGGGACGGCGGGCGCAGAGGCGCTCGATCAATTCGATGCACCGATCCATCACCGCCTCTTCCTGCTCGGGCGTCATCGAGATCGGGTTCTCGTGCGAATAGCCATGCATGCCGATCTCGTGGCCGGCATCGACCACCATCTTGCATTGCGTCGGGAAGGTTTCGATCGAATGGCCGGGAATGAACCAGCTTGTCGGTATGCCGAGGCGATCGAACAGCTTGACGAGCCGGGGCACGCCGACCTCGCCGGCAAAGAGGCCGCGGGAGATGTCGCAAGGCGAATTCTCTCCGCCGTAGGAGCCGAGCCAGCCGGCTACCGCGTCGACATCGACGCCGATGGCGCAGAGTATGTCCTTCTTGCCGCTGCCGCTGCGCGCCGTCGAGCGCGCGCTCCGCGCGGAATCCGCGGTCCGCGACGTCACCAGCGAACGCGGCTGGTAGCGCGGTCCGGTCGCGGAGCCATAGCCGGCGCGGATTGCGCCGGATGCTGGACGGATACGATTTTCGTCGTTCATGGCGGGCTACTCACGCGAGGATATCGTTGAATGCTTCCTGCCGTTCGACCGGCAGCGAACGGATACACGCGAGGAACAGTCCCACGTTGTGCGCGCACCGGCAAGAGGCCGCGGATGCGCTGCCTCGCCGTCTGTTGCAGGTCGTTGACAATCACCGCTGGAAAACGCCATGCTTGTTAGATCGGAGGTCGGCGATGAGCGATTGGAAAAACGAAACGCGAGCTGACTACGAACGCAAGGGCTTCGCCGGGCGCTCCGGTTACGGCCGCAGCCCGGTTTTGCTCGTGGTCGATTTCATCAATGCCTTTACCGATCCGGCGACCCCGCTCGGCGGCGACTTCGCCTGGGAGATCAACGCCACCCGCCAGCTCCAGGAGGCGTTCCGCGGCGCCCGTTTGCCGATCGTCTACACCACGATCGCCTATGCCAAGGATCTGCGCGACGGCGGCTTGTTCGTGAGGAAAGTCCCCTCGCTCGGCATCCTGCAAAAAGGCTCGCCGCTGGTCGAAGTCGACCAAAGAATCCAGCCGGCATCGGGAGAGCGGGTCGTCGAGAAGAAATACGCCAGCGCCTTCTTCGGCACCAACCTCGATGTCGAGTTGCGCTCGCTCGGCGTCGACACGGTGGTCATGGCCGGTTGCACCACCAGCGGCTGTATCCGCGCCTCGGCGATCGATTCTCTGCAATACGGCTTCCACACCATCGTGGTGCGCGAGGCCGTCGGCGACCGCGCGGCTGGACCGCATGAAGCCAATTTGTTCGACATCGATGCGAAATACGCCGATGTCGTACCGCTTGCCGATGTCCTCGACTATCTTCGCCCGTTCGCCGGCACCGCTGATTTTGCGGCCAAGGCCGAGGACGATTTTGACCGGTGGTGGCCGCGCGCCCAACGCGCGGGCTGAGCGCGCATGGCAAACAGCACCCGAGCCGGACTCTCGTCGGTCTTCGACGAGATGGTGGCGAACAACAAGCGACGGCTCGACGACCTATACGCCGACGAGAAGCTGCGCTTCGGCACTCCCCCAGCCGGCCGATCGACCGCCGGCGGGGTTAGAGAGGTCGGGGCGCATCACGCAACCTTCCACCCGCTCCTCGATCCCGAAACCTCGCCCGCGGTGCGCCGCTTGAACGAGCGTTTCGGCAAAGATTGGCGCTACGAAGTCGCCGACCGGCAGCGCGATGGTGATGAGGTGATCGTGCTGTGCCGGCTCACCTTCGGCAAGGAAGAAAGCGTCAGGGCGCAATTCGGCCGGGCTCAATTGTCGCAAGGTAGTGTAGCGGGTATGAGCGACGGCGTGCAGTTTCGCTCCGGCGGGGCCGGCGCGAAAAGCGACGAGAACGATGCGTTCCGCCGCGCGACCGAGGCGGCGCTGATGAACTGCATCGATCTCATCTAGTCCGGTTGAGCGGGCTGAAATCGCGAACTCAAAGTCAATGCGCCGCCGTCGCGCTGCGCACGCTCCGCGTGGTGGCTTCGCTCTTGTCCGCATACTCGCCGCACCAGTCATTGCCGAAGGTAATCGGCCAGGCGCCGACGCCGTTGTCGCGTCGGGCAGGGGGGAAGCGTCGGCAATAGCCGACCGCCCGCTCCGAATCCGGTTCGGCGCCTTCGGTCGGATGATATTGCCACCATCTGCAACCGGAGCAGACGAATTGGGCGGTCACGGCCATCTTCGCTTCCTCTCTCATTCAAGATTGCATTCAACCACCGTCCGGTAGCTCTACTCAACCCTTTCCCTCATAACGATTGCTGCCGGCGATGGCTCCGCGGCCTCTGTCTGGCGCGGTCGGGGTTGCGTGGTCGCGGCAATGCTGACAATCTTTCCACGCCGGGGAAAGTTTCAGGCGATCATGGCGCGTGTAGGCGTCGATGTCGGCGGTACCAATACCGACCTCGTCCTCGAGGCCGATCACGGCATGTTTGTGCACAAGGTCGCCAGCACGCCCCACGACCAGTCCGAAGGCGTGCTCAAAGGGCTGCGGGAGCTGTGCGAGATCTCCAAAGTGCGTCCCGACGACGTTTCCTTGATCGTTCACGGGACCACGGTCGCCACCAACATCACCATAGAGCATAACGGCGCCGAAGTCGGCATGCTGACGACGCGCAACTTCCGCGACATCCTCCACATCGGCCGGCACAAACGACCGTACAATTTCTCGCTGCATTTCGAGGTTCCCTGGCAGCAGAGGCCGCTGGTCAAGCGGCGCAACCGTATCGCGGTGACCGAGCGTATCCTGCCGCCCGAGGGAACGATCGAAGTCCCTCTCAATGAGAAAGAGGTCGTCGAGGCGACGCGGCTGTTCAAGCGCCGCGGTATCAAATCCGTGGTCGTCGGCTTTCTCTTCTCGTTTCTCAATGATGCCCACGAACGGCGCGCGGCCGAGATCGTTCGTGCCGAAATGCCCGACGCCTACGTCTGCACCTCGTCCGAGGTCGCCAATGTGATCCGCGAATATGAACGCTTTTCGACCGCGGCGATGAACGCCTTTGTCGGGCCGAAGACATCGCTTTACCTCAACAACTTGCAGACCAAGCTCAGCGCCGGCGGCTTTCGCGCCAATCTCCGGGTCATTCAATCGAATGGCGGCGTCGCCACGGTCGAAACCTGTTCGCAGAAGGCGGTGGGCATCCTGATGTCGGGCCCCGCCGGCGGTGTCATCGGCGGCCGCGCCGAGGGCATGCTCTGCGGTCGCTCGAACCTGATCACGGTCGACATCGGCGGCACCTCGGCCGACATCAGCACCATTCCCGACGGACGCATCAAAATCATGAATGCGCGCGACTCTTACGTGAACGGGCATCCGATTTTGGTGCCGATGATCGATCTCGTCTCGATCGGCGCGGGCGGCGGATCGATCGCCTACATCGACGCCGCCGGCGGCTTTCATGTCGGGCCCCGGTCGGCCGGCGCCGAACCGGGGCCGGCGTGTTACGGCAAGGGCGGCAAGGAGGCGACCGTCACCGACG
>Ga0210394_10001763_pt1 | contig 32669 bp, 28 predicted proteins | sample IncBWC12MmetaG_FD_160121 | JGI IMG/M metagenome (GOLD analysis project Ga0210394, IMG submission 160121) | Forest soil microbial communities from Barre Woods Harvard Forest LTER site, Petersham, Massachusetts, United States - Inc-BW-C-12-M | ecosystem: Environmental > Terrestrial > Soil >... | reverse complement strand
ACTACCGCCCGATCACGGGACTGTTCGCGTTGACGATCCTGGGGCTCGTCGGCTTCCTCTATCTGCACACGGCAAAGGAGCTCGCGCCGGAAGAGGATCAAGGCATCGTCTTTGCCGTGACCAAAGCGCCGAAATACGCCAACATCGACTACATCGACTTCTATGGCGACAAGCTCGACAAGTTCTTCGCGACGTTTCCGGAAACCGATCTGCGCTTCGTCCTCAACGGTATCAATGGCCCGCAAGGCGGCATCGCCGGCATGCTCCTCAAGCCGTGGGACGAGCGTGAGCGTTCCTCGATCAAGCTGAAGCCGCTGGTGCAGGCGGAGTTGAGCAAGATCGAGGGCGTCAATGCCTTTGCGTTCAACCTGCCGCCGCTGCCGGGCGGGCCGGGCGGCCTGCCGGTTCAGATGGTGATCAGCTCAACCAACGGCTTCCAGTCGGTCTATGAGCAGATGCTCAAGCTGAAGGATGCCGCGCGCAAGAGCGGGTTGTTCATCGTCTCCGACAGCGATCTCGACTTCAATCAGCCGGTGGTGCGGATCAAGGTCGATCGCTCGAAAGCGAGCGATCTCGGCCTCACCATGCTGAACATCGGCAATACGCTTGCGACCATGCTCGGCGGAAACTACGTGAACCGCTTCAACCTCGAGGGACGCTCCTATCAGGTCATTCCGCAGGTGCCGCGCGAGAGCCGGCTCTCGCCCGAATCGCTCGGCAGCTATTACCTGTCGACCCCGACCGGCCAGCAGATCCCGTTGTCGACCGTGGTCTCGATCGAGACCGCGACCGATCCGAACGCGCTGACCCATTACAACCAGCTCAACTCCGCGACCTTCCAGGCGGTGCCGATGCCCGGCGTGACGGTAGGGCAGGCGGTGGATTTCCTGGAAGGCGAAGCGAAAAAATTGCCCACGGGATTCAGCCACGATTATCTCGCCGACTCCAGGCAATATGTTCAGGAGGGCAATCAGCTCGCAATCACCTTCGGCTTCGCGCTGATCATCATTTTCCTGGTGCTCGCTGCGCAATTCGAAAGCTTGCGCGATCCGCTGGTGATCATGATCAGCGTGCCGATGGCGATCGTCGGCGCTCTCATCCCGCTGTTCTTCGGCATGGCGACGATGAACATCTATACCCAGGTCGGTCTCCTGACGCTGGTCGGTCTCATCAGCAAGCACGGCATCCTGATGGTGGAGTTCGCCAACGAGCTTCAACTCAACGAAGGATTGGACCGCCGCTCGGCCATCGAAATGGCCGCGCGGGTAAGGCTCCGTCCGATTCTGATGACCACGGCTGCGATGGTCACCGGCCTGTTGCCGCTGCTGACCGCCTCGGGCGCAGGTGCGGCGAGCCGGTTCTCGATCGGTCTTGTGGTCGTCGCCGGCATGACCATCGGTACGTTGTTCACGCTGTTCGTGCTGCCGGCGGTTTATGTGGCCATTGCGACCGACCACCGCGCCGGGGCCGAATCCGAGCGCGCGAAGGAAATCGCGGAATTCGACCTCGGAACAAAGGCGCTGCGGCCGACCTGAGCGGTGACGCTGTTCGGAGGATAATCGGTGGGGGACGCCTGACATGACGCGCGATTTTGCCGCCGGCAATTATCGTTTCATCCCGGCTGTGTTTCAGTATTCGAGCGGGGCCTGCGCCTTCGAAGGCTTTGAGATCGAGCGCGTGCGCTTCGATCACCTCACGCCGTTGGCGGAAGGGTTTGCGCAAGCCGCGAACTACATGAGAGACGCCGGGCAACAGCTGACGTCGTTCTGCGCCTGCGAGTTGCGCTCGCCCGCTGCTTTCTCGGAAGCGGGCTTCCTTGCCTTCAACAAGCACTACGTCAAGACGCTTGCCGAATGGGGCATTTTCGACGGCACCTCCAATCCCGTCGCACGCAGCAACGTGTGTCCGGAGATCGACCCGCCGACCGAGCCGTCGTTCTACGCGTTCTCTTTCGTCCGTCCGATCCACGGTCAACGTCGTGCCGCCACGCCTGATTTCGTGATTGCCGGTGGGGCGGAACTACGCGGCGGCGCCGGCAGCTATCCCGAGCGGACCGTGTGTTATCGCGATCTCAGTCCGCATGGGCTGAAGGAAAAGGTCCAATTTACCGTTAGCGAAATGGAAAGCCGCCTTGCCGCATTCGGATTCGCGTGGGGCGACACGACGGCGGCGCAGGCCTACACCATCCACGATTTCCATCCTGTCATGGCCGAAGAACTCGTGCGCCGTGGCGCCGCGCGATCCGGCGTGACCTGGCACTTTGCCCGCCCGCCGGTGGTCGATCTCGAATTCGAGATGGATTGCCGAAGGGTGAGCCGGGAAGTGGTGGTTTAGGTAATGCGGACTCACGCTTTCGTCATTGCGAGCGAAGCGAAGCAATCCAGACTCAAGGACGTCAATCACTGGATTGCTTCGTCGCTTTGCTCCTCGCAATGACGCGGGCTATCGCGATTTCGGATCCAACGCGTCGCGCAGACCGTCGCCGACCAGATTGAACGACAGCACCACCAGGAAAATCGCCAGCCCCGGCCACAGCGCCATCCATGGCGCGTTGGTCAGGAAGCGTTGCGCCGCGTTGAGCATGCTGCCCCAGGAGGGGGATGGCGGCTGTTGGCCGAGCCCCAGGAACGACAGTGCGGCTTCCGCGATGATCGCGGCCGCGATCGACAGCGTCGCCTGGACTAGTAGCGCCGGCAGGATGTTCGGCAGGATGTGGAACAGCGCGATCCGCCAGCGCGGATTGCCGATGGCGCGCGCTGCCTCAATGTAGTCCTCGACCTTGACGCCGATGGTCTGACCGCGGGTCAGGCGAACGAAAACCGGCGTCGTCGTAATGCCGACGGCGATCATGGCGTTGCCGAGGCTCGGCCCGAGAAACGCGGCAAGTGCAATCGCCAGGATCAGGAACGGGCAGGCGAGCATCGCGTCCGTGATCCGGCTGATCAGCGCGTCGATAAATCCGCCGCGATAGCCGGCCAATAGCCCGAACGGCACGCCGATCGAAAGCGCGATCCCGACCGAGATCGCGCCGGCCAGCAGCGAAGCGCGGGTGCCGAAGATCACGCGGCTCAGGATATCGCGGCCGAGATCGTCGCTGCCAAACCAGTGCAGCGCAGACGGCGGCTTGCGCACAAGCGTCCAGCTTGTCGCCAGGGGGTCAAAGGGCACGATCAGGGGTGCAAATACCGCGAGCACGATGAAGGCCGCGATGACGACGAGACCTGCCACTGCGCCCTTGCGCGCGAACAGCCTGCGCAGCGCGCGTTGCGCCGGGCTTTCGAGTTCATCGGCAGCAGAAGCAATGGGGCTTGCGAGCACGGCGTCCGTCATCTCATCCCCTCAGCCGCGGGTTGACGAGGATGTAGGCGATGTCGGCAAGCAGGTTCAGCGCGATGTAGATCGTCGCCGTGACCAGCACGACGCCCTGGACCACGGCATAATCCCGATTGAACACGGCATCGACGATCAGCTTGCCAAAACCGGGAATCGAGAAGATCTGCTCGGTCAGAACCGCACCGGATAACAACGTGCCGAGTTCGAGCGCGCCCAGCGTGATGATCGGCGTCAGCGCGTTTCGCATGGCGTGCTTGAGGATGACGGTGCGTTCCGAAAGGCCCTTGGCGCGGGCGGTGCGGACATAATCGCTTTCGAGCACCTGAAGCATGGCGCTGCGCGTATGCCGCATCAGGATGGCAGCGATCGCGTTGCCAAGCACAAAGGCCGGCATGATGGTGGAAGCGAGGCTCGTGCGCCAGTCTTCGGAGAGGGGAACGTAGCCCGAAGCCGGCAGCCAGCCGAGTTCGATCGAGAACAGAAAGATCAGCATGATCCCGAGCCAGAAGTTCGGCGTCGAGATGCCCCATAGCGCAAACACATTCGCGCCGTAGTCCCACACCGTGCCTTTTTTCACCGCCGAGACGATGCCGGCGGGAATTCCGATCAGGAAGGCAATCAGGATTGCCATCGAGGCCAGTTGCATGGTCACCGGAAGCTTCTGGGTGATCAGCTGGCGCACCGGAACCTTGATGCGCAGGGATTCGCCAAAGTCGCCCGACAGGACACCTTTGACCCAGTAGAAATATTGCACCGGGATCGGTTGATCGAGCCGGTATTGCTGGCGGATCTGCGCGATCACCGCGGGGTCACGCTCCTCGCCGGCCATCACCAGCGCCGGATCGCCGGGCAACAGATGTTGCAGCAAAAAGATCAGCACCGACACGAAGAACAGCGTCGGTATCAGTTGCAGAATGCGTTTGCCGAGGAAGTTCAGCATGCGGCACGCAAAGCAGAGTTAGACGTGAACTGAGGCATTCGCCACGTCGTTCCCTCCCCCCTTGTGGGGGAGGGACAGGGAGGGGGGTAACAACCCAACGGGATTTTGTGTTCGTAGCACCCCCCACCCCAACCCTCCCCCACAAGGGGGGAGGGAGCGGAGAGAGTCTCCGCGGGCAACGAGATGACCGTCCGGCCTCTCACTTGAACTTCAACCCGACGACGCGAACCAGCCCATCCGGCATCTGCCGGTAGCCTTCGAGCCTGGTCGTATGCGCAATCAGCAGTTTGCGGTGATAGAGGTAGATGATCGGCTCGTCCTTCAGCACGGCGGCAGTGACTTTTTCATAGATCGCCTTGCGCTGTGCGGGATCGGTGACCAAACGCGCGTCCTCAAAACCCTTGTCGACTTCCGGGTTGGAATAGACGCCGTCGTTCTGCGGCGCCTTGGTGCGCAGGAAGATGTAGGAATTTCCATCGGGATCGATCCGGCCGCTCCAGCCGATCAGGAAGGCCTGGTATTCACCGGCTTGGACCTGCTTGAAGCCGGTGGCGAATTCGATCAGGCGTATTTTGAGATCGAAGCCGGTTTCCGCCGCCATCGACTGCATGACCTGCGCAACGGCTTCGTTCTCCGCACCCTTCGGCACCATGAGATCGACGCCGACGGGTAACGATACGCCGGCTTCCTTCAACAGCGCCTTGGCCTTGGCGATATCGCGCTTCGGGATCGGGAACGCCTTTTGGTAATAGGGATGTTCCGGGCTGACCCACTGATTGCCGGGCGTGAACTCGCCGTTGAAAACGACCTCGTTGACGGCTTCGCGGTCGATCGACAGGTCGAGCGCCTGGCGGACCTTTTCTGATTGACTTAGCGGGCCCTTGTTCTTGTCGTTGCCGACGTTGAGGGTGAGCCCCATATAGCCAAGCTCGAGCGCGGTCGACAGCTTGAGCCTTGAATCGGCGCGCACGTCCTTGATGTCGGTGGCAAGCACGCGCTCGATCAGATCGAGTCCGCCCGACTTTAAATTGGCGAGCCGTACCGTGGCATCGATGATCGGCTGGAACACCACGCGATCGATAAAGACGTTGTCCTTGTTCCAGTAGTCGGCGAATTTTTCGAACACGATGCGGTCCTGCTGCACGCGCTCGACGAACTTGTACGGCCCGGCACAGACCGGATGCAGGCTGAACTTGTCGCCCGCCTCTTTCGCGGCCTTGGGCGAAACCATCATGCCGGCGCGATCGGTGAGTTGCGCGATCAGCGGCGAGTAGGGGGTCTTGAGCACCAGCTTGACGGTCAGGGGATCGACGACGTCGACGTGATCGAGGGCTGCGAGTTCGGGCTTGCGGAACGAAGTCGGCAGCGTCAGATGGCGATCGAGCGAGAACTTGGCCGCTTCCGCATCGAACACCTCGCCGTCCTGGAACTTGACGCCGGGCCGCAACTTGATCGTGACTTCCTTGCCGTCGGCGGAGGTCTCATGGGACAGCGCGAGCTGCGGCACGATGTTGAGCTTCTCGTCGATATCGAACAGCTTGTCGCAAAGCGCCGCAAACACGATGCGGCCGACATAGGTGCGCCCAATCGACGGGTCCAGGACATCAGGATCTTCCGCAAGGCCGATGCGCAGCGTGCTCTGGGCGTAAGCGGCTGCCGCAAACCAGAGCAACATGACCGCCGCAATTGCCGCCAAACGCATCATCTTCATCGTAGCCGTCTCCATTGACATCGTTGCGCGGCGCAAGGTGTAGCGCCGACCATATTAGTCCCGAAACCTCGGTTCGCTTGCATCGGTGCGGCCGAACGCTGCGACCAATCGTTCCAGTTCAGGCGAAAAGGCGCCGTCGCTTGGGATGATGGCCTCCGCCCGCGGCAGTTCGTCGGCGCGGTGGCATGCGGTCAGATGTCCGGCGGTGCTCGGGAGCAGTCGCGGCACCTCGTTGCGGCAGCGGTCGATCGTATAGGGGCAGCGGGTATGAAACCGGCAACCCGCCGGCGGATCGATCGCGCTCGGCATCTCGCCCTCGAGCACCATGCGACCTCGTTTTGCCTGCGGTTTCGGCACCGGAATCGCGGACAACAGCGCCCGGCTATAGGGATGGCGCGGCGACGTGAATAGCGTTTCGGCGTCCGCGGTCTCCACGATATTGCCGAGGTTCATCACTGCGACCCGGTCGGCGATGTGCTTGACGACCGCAAGGTCGTGCGAGACAAAGATGTAGGCTAAGCCCAGCCGGCGTTGCAGATCGCCGAGCAGATTGAGGATTTGCGAGCGGATCGAGACATCCAGCGCCGAGACCGGCTCGTCGCAGATGATGAGTTTCGGTTCGACCGCGAGCGCGCGCGCAATCGCGATGCGCTGGCGCTGTCCGCCGGAGAATTCGTGCGCATAGCGGCGGGCAAAGCGCGGCTCCAACCCAACCAGCCGCAGAAGCTCCTCGACCCGCTCGCGTCGGCGCGTCGGCGGTACCAAGTCGTGCAACACAAGCGGCTCGGCAAGGATCTGGCCGACCGTCATTCGCGGATTGAGCGAAGCATAAGGGTCCTGGAAAATGATCTGCGCGTCGCGGCGGAACGCGCGCAATTCGTTGGCCTTCATCGCGAGGAGATCGCGGCCCTCGAAACGGATGTCACCTTGATCCGGCTCGATCAGCCGCAAGACCAGCCGGCTGACGGTGGATTTGCCGCATCCGGATTCGCCGACCAGCGCCAGCGTCTCGCCGGCATCGACGGTGAAGCTGACGCCGTCGACCGCCTTGACGAAAGCCGTCGGCCGCCCAAAAGCCGAGCGTGACACGACGAAATGCCTGACGAGATTCTTGACTTCAAGCAGGACCGTCATCACGACACCAGTTTTTGCAGTGGCGCGCGGATGCAGCGCGACCAATGGCCGGGGCTTACCTCGGCAAGCGGCGGAGGCGCCATGCTACAAACCGCCTCGGCGAACGGACATCGCGCCGCGAAACGGCAGCCTTCCGGTAGAGCGGCCATGTTGGGAACCATGCCCTCGATGGTCGCAAGATGCGAGCTGCGCCGATCGAGCCGCGGAATCGATCCCAACAGTCCGACCGTGTAGGGATGCTGCGGCGTTGCGAACAGCGCATCGACGCCCGCGCGCTCGACGACCTCGCCGGCATACATTACCGCGACCTCGTCGCAGACCTCGGCCACGACGCCGAGATCGTGGGTGATCAGGATGATCGCGGCGCCGCTTTCCGCCTTCAATTCACGCATCAGATCGAGGATCTGGGCTTGCAGGGTCACGTCGAGCGCGGTGGTGGGTTCGTCGGCGATCAAAAGACGCGGATCGCAGGCCAGCGCCATTGCGATCATCACGCGCTGACGCATGCCGCCGGAAAGCTTGTGCGGGTATTCATCGATGCGCCGTTCGGGTGAGGAAATATGCACCCGGCGCAACAGTTCGATCGCACGCTTGCGCGCGGTACCCTTGCTTCCGCCGCGATGGCGGAGAATGGATTCCATGATCTGGTCGCCGATGGTAAAGCTCGGATTGAGCGAGGTCATCGGCTCCTGGAAGATCATCGCGAGCCGGTTGCCGCGTAAGTCCCGCCGGACTTGATCGGATACGTTGAGAAGATCGAAGCCGTCGAAATGAATCGATCCCGTCACGGCGGCCGATTGTTTCGGCAACAGGCCCATGATGGCGAGTGAGGTGACGCTCTTGCCGCAGCCGGATTCGCCGACGAGGCCAAGCGTGGCGCCTTTGGCCACAGTAAGATCGACGGTGTCGACCGCATGTGTGGTTCGGCCGTTGTCGCCATGAAAGACGACGCGCAAATTCTGGATCTCGATCAGCGGTGTGCCGGTCATTGCTCGCTTCCGGCCGCCGCAGCAATCCCCGCATCGATAACCGCGCGATCGGTGGTCCCGGCGGGGTTTTTCCGGCTCGGCAGGTATTTTCGGAAATGCACCCAGCGCTCCCGGCTGACCGCTTCCAGCCGTTCCAGCTCGGACAGGGGGTCGATATGGTCGTCGACCCGAAGATCGAGATCGGACCATTCCTCTTCGCCGTAAATCAAAAGCGCGGCCGATTGCTTGCCGCGCTTGTCGCCGCCTGCTTCTTCGCCGGCGCGCATGGCCGCGATCATGCGCCGCGCGAACGGCATGCCGGCGTTGGCGAGGTAGGTCTTGGCGGTATCGTCCAGAACACGCTTTCCCGCCAACATGTTGCCCGCAAGCGAAAAGCCATCGCCTTCAAGGTGCCCGCACCAGTCGACGCAGTCCTGGCCGGTAAAGGCTGCGATCCGCCCCTTAGCGTCCATGATATGGAGTTGCCGGCTGGCATGTCCGGCATCGGCCGCGATCAAGGTTTCGATGATCTCGCGCGGTGCGCGACCCTGCCGAAGCAGCCTCACCCCGTCGATGCCGTAATAGGGATTGACCAGCGCCTGCGTGGCGATGGCGCCGATGGCGGGGGCGATGTGGGGGACGCGCGCGCCGACCGCGAAGAATTTTGTCGCGACCGCTATTCCGATCCGGCCGGTGACATTGTCTTTGGCAATGAGCGACCAGGTCATGGGTTTAGCGTCCGGCCGCGTAGCCCTGCATGCCGCGGGCGTTGGCGGCGGCACGGCGGCGGCGGCCGATTTTGGAGGCGGCGGTCAGGCGGCCCTCGGACCAGTCCGGACCGACCTCGACGATGTGGCCGCGGCTGCGTAAGGCGTCGATGGTCGGCTTGGGAACACGGTTCTCGACCACCATCACGCCGGGCCGCGAGGTGCGCGGCCAGAACGAGATCGGGAAATGCTCGGAATGCCACGCCGGCGCGTCGATCGCTTCCTGCAGATTCATTTTCGCGTGGACGTGCCGGAGGAAGAATTGCGTGATCCATTGATCCTGCTGGTCGCCGCCGGGCGAACCCCAGGCGAGATATGGCTCACCGTCGCGCAGCGCCATGGTTGGCGACAGCGTGGTGCGCGGGCGTTTGCCCGGCGCGAGCGAAGCGGGATGGTTTTCCTCAAGCCAGAAAATCTGCGCGCGGCTGCCTAGGCAAAAGCCGAGTTCGGGAATAACCGGCGAGGATTGCAGCCAGCCGCCGGAAGGCGTTGCCGAGATCATGTTGCCGGCCTGGTCGATGATGTCGAAGTGTACGGTGTCGCCTCTCACCTCGCCGAGGCGGCCGACGGTGGGTTCGCCCGCGCCCATCGCGCCAACCGCCTCGCGGCTTCCTTCCTGGCGGCGCAGCTTCACCACCCCGCCAAAGCCTTCGACCGAGCCGGGGGTGAATTCGAGCGAGGCCTTGTCCGAAATCAGTTTGCGCCGTTGGTCGTTATAGGCATCCGACAGCAGCGTGGCGATCGGGATCTCTGTGAACTTCGGATCGCCGTAGAACTTCTCGCGGTCGGCATAGGCCAGTTTGGCGCATTCGATCTGCGTATGGATGAATTCGGGCCCGGTTGGATCAAGCCCGTCGAGGTGAAAACCCTTCAGCAACGCAAGCTGCTGCAGCATCACCGGTCCCTGGCTCCAGACCCCGGCCTTGCACACGGTGTAACGGCCGTAATCATAGGTCAGCGGCGCTTCAATGGTCGGCTGCCAGCGCGCCATATCGTCGGCAGAGAGCACGCCGCGATGCGGCGATCCGCTGACATCCATTACTTCCTGCGTGCGGCAGAACCTGTCGATGGCTTCCGCGACAAAGCCTTTCGACCACGCTCGTCGTGCGCCCTCGATCTGGGCGATGCGGTCGCCGCCGGCGCTTTCCGCTTCTTTGAGGATGCGCGTATAGGTGTCGGCGAGTTTCGTGTTGGTGAAGATCGCACCGGGTTTCGGCACTTCATTATTCGGCAGATAGACCGCGGCCGAGGTCGCCCAGTATTTCCGGAACAGTTGCTCGACGGTCTTGATGGTGGCGCAGGCGCGTTCCACGATTGGATAGCCGTCGCGGGCATAAACGATCGCCGGTTCCAGCACCTCGCGCAGCCGTAGGGTGCCGTAGTCGCGCAGCAGTAGCATCCAGGATTCGAAGGTGCCGGGAACGCAGGCCGCGAGGAGGCCGGTGCCGGGCACCATCTCCAGCCCCTCACTCTTGTAATGCGCGATGGTGGCGCCTGCGGGCGCGGGACCCTGGCCGCAGATCACTTCGGTACGGGAGCGCTTGACGTCGTGCACGATGATCGGCACGTCGCCGCCGGGACCGTTCAGATGCGGTTCGACCACCTGCAACGTGAAGGCGGTGGCGACGGCCGCGTCGAAGGCGTTGCCGCCCTTCTCCAGGATGCTCATGCCGACCGCGGTGGCGATCCAATGCGTAGAAGTAACCACCCCGAACATGCCCTCGATCTCGGGGCGGGTGGTGAAGGGATCAGGATTAATATGGCCCATGGGTATCCGTTATTTTTGGCTTTTTCGGACTGACGGCGGCGCAATTGACCACAGCTGGGGCGCTCTGCCAACCAACTTCCGAAGTTGTGATCATGCGCTGATTGCCGCTTCGGCGGGATCGTTAACGGCGTGGCAGGCAACGCCGTCGATCAACTCGGGCGTCTTGCGCCGGCAGAGATCGAACGCCAGCGGACAGCGCGGATTGAAGGAACAGCCTGCGGGCGGGTTGATCGGATTCGGAATCTCCCCTTGCACCGGAATGCGCTGGCGGCCCGACATTGCGAGATCAGGCACCGCGCCAAGCAGCATCTTCGTATAGGGCATGCGCGGGTCCTCGAACAGCTGATGGGCTGCCGCGATCTCGACGATGCGGCCGAGATACATCACGCCGATGCGCCGCGCCATATGCCGCACCACGGCAAGGTTGTGGCTGATGAAAAGATAGGTGAGGCCGAACTTGTCCTGCAGATCGCGCATCAGATTGAGGATCTGCGCCTGCACGGAGACATCGAGCGCCGAGGTCGGCTCGTCGCACACAATAAACTCGGACTCGGAAGCAAGCGCCCGGGCAATCGCGATGCGCTGGCGCTGGCCGCCGGAGAATTCATGCGGATACTTCCAGCCGTCGTCGGCGTGAAGGCCGACCAAAGCGAGCAATTCACCGACGCGGGCGCGAATGTCGGCTTCGCCCTCGATCAGGTCGAAGGCACGGATCGGTTCGGCGATAATGGCATCGACCCGAAGCCGCGGATTGAGGCTCGCATAAGGGTCCTGGAAGATCATCTGAATGCGCCGGCGCAATTTCCGGCGCGCCTGTGCCTGCCGGGGATCGATCATCGAAACGCCGTCGATGAGGACGTCGCCCGAGGTCGGCGGCAACAAGCCGACCACCATCCGCGCCACAGTGGTTTTGCCCGAGCCGGATTCGCCGACAAGCGCAAAGGTCTCGCCTTTGGCGATATCGAAACTGATGTCGTTGACCGCTTTCAGGAACTCAAGGTGCCCGCCCTCGAGAACACGATTGAGCCATGGCCTGGAGACGTCGAAGACGCGGCGCAGGTTTTTCACCTCGACAAAGGGCCTTGGCATCATGCCGCGTTATCCCTTGTGGCGGCATCGTAGAGATGACAGGCGACCGCCTGCGTACCCTGCACGATGAGCTCGGGCCGCTCGGCGCGGCAACGGTCGAAGGCGAAATCACAGCGCGGGTTGAACGGGCACCCCGGCGGAATTGACGAAAGCCGCGGCATGGTGCCGGGGATCTGGACCAGGCGCGGCGCCTCGCTCGCCAACGTCGGGATCGCCCCCATCAGGCCCTTGGCGTAGGGGTGCAGAGGATTTTGCACGACGTCCCGCACCGGACCGATTTCGGCGATGCGGCCGGAATACATCACCGCGACGCGGTCGGAGGTTTCCGCGATCACGCCCATGTCGTGGGTCACGAGCATGACGGCGGTGCCGTGATCGCGCCCGAGCCGCTTGATCAACGAGATGATCTGGGCCTGCACCGACACATCGAGCGCGGTGGTCGGCTCATCGGCGATGATCAGTTCCGGCTCGGCACAAATCGCCAGCGCAATGACGACGCGCTGCCGCATGCCGCCGGAGAACTCGTGCGGATAGGCGTCGATGCGCTTGTCGGGTGCGGGAATGCCGACCTCGGCGAGCAGATCGATGGCGCGCCGCCGCGCTGCTGGTTCGGAGAGATTGGTATGGGTGCGGATGGTCTCGATCAGCTGGTCGCCGATCCGGTAGAGCGGGTTGAGGCTCGTAAGCGGGTCCTGGAAAATCATTCCGATCCGCTTGCCCCGGATCCTTCGCATCTCGTCCGGCGGCAGATTGTCGATCCGCAAGCCCGACAGATAGATTTCGCCGCCGGCGATGCGGCCGGGCGGATCGATCAGGCCGATCACCGCAAGGCCGGTCACCGACTTTCCGGCGCCGGATTCGCCGACCACACCCAGGACCTCGCCCTTGGCGATATCGAAAGAAACGCCGTCGATCGCGTGCAGCACCTCGTGGCGGGTGACGAAGTCGACCCGCAGGTTACGCACGGAAAGAACTGGTTCAGTCATCTTATCGAAGTTTCGGGTTGAGTGCGTCGCGCAGCCAGTCGCCGAGCAGGTTGATGGAGAGGATCAACGTTGCAAGACCGATACCGGGGAAGGCCACGATCCACCACTCGCCGGCGAACAGATAGTTGTTGCCGATCCGGATCAAGGTGCCGAGCGAAGGCATGGTGTCGGGCATGCCGGAACCCAAAAACGACAGGGTTGCTTCCGTGATGATCGCCAGCGCAAGATTGATCGTCGCAATCACCAGGATCGGACCCATTGCATTGGGCAGGACGTGCCGAAGCATGATGACAGGTGCGGGCAGCCCGATCAGCTGCGCCGCGGCAACGTAATCCTTGTTCTTTTCCACCATCACGGAGCCGCGCACGGTGCGGGCATATTGCACCCAGAAGCTCAGGCCGATCGCGAACACCAGCACCGCGAGCGTGCTCACTGCGTCCATCCGATTGCCGAACAGCGACTTGGCGACCCCGTTGACCAATAGTGCGATCAGGATGGCGGGGAAGGTGAGCTGAACGTCGGCGATGCGCATGATCAGACCGTCGATCGCGCCGCCGAAATAGCCGGCGATCAGCCCCAAGGCTATGCCAAGCGCTCCGGAAAACAGCACGCCGAGGATGCCGACAACAAGCGAAATGCGAAGGCCGTAGAGGATGGCGGAAAAGACGTCGCGGCCTTGCTCGTCGGTACCCAGCAGAAATGGGCTCTGGCCATCGGCCGTCCAGAGCGGCGCGATCCGCGAATTCATCAGCTGGAGCTGCGCCGGATCGAATGGATTTTGGACCGCTAGAAGCGGTGCGGCAATCGCAAGCAGAAAGAAAAGCAGGGTCACCGCGGCGGCCACCATGGTGAGCTTGGAGCGGCGAAACGAATAGAGGATGTCGCTTTCGATGGCGCGTTTGAGCCAGCCGACCGCATGCGCGCGGGTCAGCGCGGCATTCGAATTGGCCTTGCGGGTGAGGGCGGCGTCGGACATTGCAAACCTCGCAAGCTTCACGCCGGGCGATCGATGGTCGCGCGCAAGCGCGGGTCGACCACGGTATAGAGGATGTCCACCACGAGATTGATGGTGACGAAGATCAGCGAAACCATCAGCAAATAGGCCGCCATGATCGGGATATCAACATTTTGTACGGCCTGCACAAACAGAAGCCCCATGCCGGGCCACTGGAAGACGGTCTCGGTGATGATCGCAAATGCAATAACCGAGCCAAATTGCAGGCCCGCCACGGTGATGACGGGCACCAGTGTATTTTTGAGGGCATGGCCGAAATGGATGGCGCGGGTGGTCAATCCGCGCGCGCGGGCAAAACGGATATAGTCGGTGCGCAGGACCTCGAGCATCTCGGCCCGCACCAGCCGCATGATCAGCGTCATCTGGAACAGACCAAGCGTGATCGCGGGCATGATCAGCGCTTTGAGGCCCGAGACCGTGAGCAGACCGGTGGTCCACCAGCCCAATCGCACCACCTCGCCGCGGCCGAACGACGGTAGCCAGCCGAGCGTCACCGAGAACAGGTAGATCAGGAGAATGCCGATCAGAAACGTCGGCAACGAAATGCCGATCAGTGAAACCGCCTGGAAAATCCTGGCGAGCAGCGTGTCGCGTCGCAGCGCCGAATAAACTCCCATCAGGATGCCGAAGACCATCGCCAGAATGGTGGCGCAGGTCGCCAGTTCCAGCGTCGCCGGAAGCCGCTCCTTCAGGAGATCGGCGACCGGCAGGCGAAACTGATAGGAGACGCCGAACTTGAATCGCACGGCATCGGCGAAATAGCGGGCGAACTGCAGCGGGACGGGATCGTCGAGGCCGAGCGATTTTCTGATCTCGGCCCGCTCAGCCGCCGAGGTGTCGATGGAGACGATCTGGCTCACCGGATCGCCGGCAAATCGGAACATCGAGAACGCGATGATGCCGACAGCGATCATGACACCGATCGCCTGGATTGCCCGGCGAAGCGTGAATGCGAGCATCTTTTTACTTCGTTGTCATCGGCTACCCAAAGGGTGCGTATCGGATCACTACGCTTAAACGACAAGTCCCGGAAAGTTCCGGGACCGCATGCCAGCGTATAACGCTATTCCTGTTTGGTTGCCCAATAAAACAGGACCTGATTGTCCGCGCGCTGGGTCAACTTCACCTTTTTCGAGACACCCCATGCCAGCGCCTGCTGATGCACTGGGATGTAGCCGTAATCCTTGATCCCGATTTCGAAGGCCTGCTTGATCATCTGGTCGCGCTTGGCGATGTCGGCCTCGACCAGGATCTTGTCGGCCAACGCATCGAGTTCCTTGTTGCAATAGCCGCCGAGATTGGCCTCGCCGCGGGTCGGCTCCTTGGGATTGTGGCAACCCATGATATCGTACAGCACGTTGTGGGAATCCATCGATGCCGGCGTCCAGCCCAGCAGATAGAACGACGTCTGGTAGCCGCCGGGCTTCAGCACCTTGCCGAAATATTGCGCCTTGGGCTGCGCCAGCAGGTTCACCTTGACGGCGATCCGCGCGAGCATGCCCACCACCGCCTGGCAAATATCCGCGTCGTTGACGTAGCGGTCGTTGGGGCAATCCATCGTGACTTCGAAGCCGTCGGGATAGCCAGCCTCGACCATGAGCTTCTTGGCCGCGTCGGGATCGGCTTTCGGCCGGGTGAAGTCTTTCGCGAGAGGGAATAGTTGTGGTGCAACCATCAGCGCCGACGGTGTCGAAAGGCCGCGCATCACGCGGTTCTTGATCAAATCGACGTCGATCGCTTTATAGAAGGCTTCGCGAACGCGGATATCCTTGAACGGGTTCTTGCCCTTGATGTTGGAATACAGGAGTTCGTCGCGCTCCTGGTCCATGCCGAGGAAGAGGGTGCGGACCTCCGGTCCGGTCAGAACTGCGGCGTTGCCACCGGCATTGACGCGTTGGATATCCTGGGTCGGAACCGGCTCGATCACGTCGACGTCGCCTGATAATAGCGCGGCCACGCGGGTGGCGGCCGATCCGATCGACGTGAAGACGATCTCCTTGAGATTGTGTTCAGCCTTGCCCCACCAGTTCGGATTGACCTTGAACACGGTCTTCACGCCGGGCTGATGGGTCTCGATCATGAACGGGCCGGTGCCGTTTTCGTGCAACGCGGCATAACTCGGCGTCGTCGCGGAAGCCGGCGTCGGTGCGACCGAGTTATTTTCCTCGCACCATTTCTTGTCCATGATGAACCAGCCGTCCCATTGCGAAATCAGAATGGGATTGGGCGAGTCGAGTTTCACATCGACGGTGTGGTCGTCGACCTTGATGAATTTGGCGTCGGCGGGAACGTTGGTCAGGAAGTTCGAGCCCTTGGCGCGCACGCGATCGGCGGAAAACAGCACGTCGTCCGCGGTAAAGAGATCGCCGTTGTGGAACTTGACGCCTTTGCGCAGATGGAAACGCCAGTGCGTCGGCTCCAGAATTTCCCAGCTCTCGGCGAGTGCCGGAGCGATCTTCAGCTCCTTGTCGCGGGTGACCAGGCCCTCATAAACATGGGCATGATGCGCGATGGTCGTGGTTTCCTTCAGCGTATAGGGATCGAGCGATTTGAGCTCTCCCTGGTTGGCGTAGCGCAAGGTCTGGCTTGAGGCCGGCATCGCGGCAAAGGCGACAATCGAAGCGGTGGCCATTGCAAGCAAGATCTGACGTAACGGCATTGGTGAAAGCTCTCCGCGATGGTGTAGAGGAATAGCCAATCCATGTTGCCAGAGTTTGGCCGCCACGCAAAGGCGATTTCCTCCGGCTGCAATGGTTTGCGGGCATCGTGCCCTACCTAAGTTCAACGCGGGCGGCTTCGTGTATCGCGCCAAGCTGACGGGAGTGCTGGATGGTGCAACTGAAGGCGGACGTCCTTGTGCTGGGAGCGGGCATGGTCGGCGTCAGCGCGGCCCTGCACCTGCAAAAACTCGGGCGCGATGTCATCCTCGTCGACAGGCACGAGCGCGCCGGTGAAGAGACGAGCTACGGAAACGCGGGGCTGATCGAATGCGCCTCGGTATTTCCCTACATGTTTCCGCGCGACTTCAAGCAGATCCTTCAATATGCGCTGAACCGTTCGCCGCAAGTGCGCTACAGTATTTCCGATCTGCCCGACTTTCTGCCGTGGCTTGTGCGCTATTACTTCGCGTCTTCGCCGCAACGTGCGTTACACAGCGCGATGGCCGAGCTGCCGCTGATCCAGCAAAGCCTCGTCGAACACGAGGCGCTGATCGACGAAGCCGGTGTTCCGGAGCTGTTGCGCCGCACCGGTTGGCTCAAGCTGTTTCGTTCCGAGACGAGCCTTGCCAGGGCCGTGCGTGAGGCTGAACGCGCCGGGCAATATGGCGTCGCGAGCGAAATTCTCGATAGCAAGGCAATCGCCGCCCGCGAGCCCCATCTGACCGGAGATTTTGCGGGCGCAGTCCATTTGCCGGCACCCGGATTCATTGCCGATCCGGCCGCGCTGGCCAGGGCCTATGCGGCGCTGTTCGTCCGCAAGGGTGGACGCTTCGTCGTGGCGGACGCGCGATCGCTCACGCAGGAGGCCGGCGCATGGCGGGTCGATGGAGCGGCCGCGCGCGAGGCCGTGGTGGCGCTGGGGCCATGGTCCGATCTGGTGTATCGGCCGCTCGGATACGCGATCCCGCTTGGCTTCAAGCGCGGTTATCACTTGCATTTGAAGCCGGGCGGCAATGCCGTGCTCAACCACCCGGTTCTGGATTCGGATCTCGGTTTTCTGCTGGCGCCGATGAACCAGGGCATTCGTCTGACTACCGGCGTCGAATTCGCCCGCCGCGATGCGGCACCTTCGCCGATCCAGATCGATCGGGCATTGCCGCGGGCGCGAAGCTTGTTTCCGCTGGGGGAGGCGATCGAGGCGAAGCCCTGGATGGGCAGGCGGCCATGCTTGCCGGATATGCTGCCGGTCATAGGCCGGGCGCCTCGCCACCCCGGGCTCTGGTTCGATTTTGGCCACCAGCATCACGGTCTGACGCTCGGGCCTGTGACCGGCCGCCTGCTCGCGGAAATGATGACCGGCGTGACGCCCTTTGCCGACCCGCTGCCGTTTGCCGCCGATCGCTTCGGTTGATCGCGTTCCGCTTTCGCCCTTTGGACGGCTTGCGTCCAGCAGGCTGTAGCGGCGATACTAGTGGTCCGGTCAATGCACCCAGGAGCGCACATGAAGGTTAACGTTGAAATCGACTGCACGCCGCTGGAGGCGCGGCAGTTTTTCGGGCTTCCGGATGTGCAGCCGATGCAGACGGCCGTGATGGAAAAGCTCCAGAATCAGATGATGGAAAATATCCAGAAGGTCTCGCCTGAAGCGCTCATGCAAAGCTGGCTCTCGTTCGACCCGAAGTTTGCCGAGCGATTTAGCGACATGTTCGCGGCGATGACAGGGCTTGGTACCGGTCTTGGTGCCGGTCTTGGCGGTGCGCGCGCGCCTGACAAAAAATGACGCCGCCTGACGAGAGCGAAAAGCCGGCGAGACACCCGCTTCGCCCGCCAGGCCTCGGCCTGTTGCTCGCCGAGATGCGGGGCATCTTCGAATTCAACGCCAGCCTGATGATGTCGCCGCTGCTCTTGCGCGCGCCGAGAGGCGACGGCCACCCTGTGCTGGCATTGCCGGGATTCCTCGCCAGCGACCTTTCGATGTCGCCGATGCGCCGCTATCTGGCGGAACTCGGATACGATGCCCACGCCTGGCAGATGGGCCGCAATCTTGGCGGCCTTTCGCGCGTGCGCGCGGCGTTGCGGCAGCGCCTTGCCGAAATTCACGAAAGCACCGGCCGCAAGGTCAGTATCGTCGGCTGGAGTCTGGGCGGCGTCTATGCGCGCGATCTCGCGCTGCATGCGCCGCATATGGTGCGCTATGTGGTGACGCTCGGGAGTCCCTTTGCAAACGACGTGCGGGCGACGAATGCGACCCGGCTTTACGAAGCGCTGTCCGGCGAGACGATCGACAACGACCCCGAGCTTCTCGAGGCGCTCTCGGGCGATCTGCCGGTTCCCACAACGTCGATCTACTCGCGCGCCGACGGCGTCGTGAACTGGCGGACCTGCTTGCTGCGGCCTTCCGCTACGGCCGAGAACCTCGAAGTATACCTCGCCAGCCATGTCGGGCTTGGCGTCAATCCGGCGGCATTGTGGGCGGTCGCCGACCGTCTGGCCCAGCGGGAAGGTCAATTCATCCAATTTGACCGATCGGGGCCCTTTGCCATTGCATATGCGCCGCCAGAACGGGCACAATCCCCGAATAAAGGGACTGTCTGAACGCCAGAATTAAAATTGAAAAGCACCGCCAAAGGTGCAGCGTAACTGTTCGCGGGAGGAACCTATGAGCGACGCCAGGAAACTGTCCGCCATGGACGCGTCGTTTCTGTATCTGGAAACGCCGGAAATGCCGATGCATGTCGGGAGCATGGCGATCTTCCGTCTGCCTGAGAACTACAAGGGAGACTTCTTCGAAGACTTCAAGGCGATGATCGCCTCGCGGCTGCACGTTGCGCCGATCCTCAAAGCCCGCCTGGAAAAGGCGCCGCTCGACATCGACCATCCGTCCTGGGTCGAGGACGATCAATTCGATATCGACCGTCATATTTTCCGCGGCAGCCTTCCGGCGCCGCACGACCGCGCCACGCTCGAACGCCTCGTCGGCTGGATGCATGCCAAGCTTTTGAACCGCGCCCGTCCGCTCTGGGAGTTCTACGTCTTCGAGGGCATGAAGGACAACGAGATCGGGCTCTATTCCAAGATGCACCATGCCTGCATCGATGGCGGCGCGGGCGCAGCGCTGACCAACATGATCTATGATGTGACGCCGACCCCCAGGGAAATCGAGCCGCCCACGGCGCCTGCCAAGGTCGACCAGGAGCCGCGCGACATCGCCGCTACCCTTCTTGATTCCTATCAGCAACTTTGGCGCCAGCCGTTCGATGCTTCCGCCGCCGCCAAGGGCATCGAACTGCCGCGCTCCGGCAAGAGCGATCTCGGATCGATCCTGTTCGACAATGCGATGTTCCAGATCGAGAACGCGGTGAAGTTCGCCGGCAACGTCCCGGCCATGCTCAAGGGCGTCTCCGACGTGGTCGCAAAGATCGCCGATCCGAAATCGCGCGACAGCATTGCCGGCATGATGTCGCCGCCGACCATCCTCAACAAACAGATATCGTCCGAGCGCTCTTTTGCCGGCGTCTCGATTCCGTTGTCCCGCGCCAAGGCCGTTGCGAAGGCGGCTGGCGGCAAACTCAACGATGTCGTCTTGGCGGTCTCAAGCGGCGTGGTTCGCCGCTATCTGCTGGAGCGCGGCGCGCTGCCTTCGAAATCGATGACCGCGGGAGTGCCGATCTCGCTGCGCGAAGAAGGCAATACGGATGCCAACAATCAGGTGTTCGGGATGATCTGTTCGATCGCGACCAATGTCGAGGACCCGAAGACGCGGCTTGAGACGATCATTGCGCAATCGACCAAATCCAAGGAAATGTCGCACCCGCTGCGCGCGTTGATGCCGCAAATATCGAACGTCTCGATGCTGGGCGCGCCGATCCTGATCCAGATTCTTGCGCTGCTCTACAGCCGTTCAAGTCTTTCGGACGTATTGCCGCCCGCGGCCAATATCACGGTGTCGAACGTGCCGGGGCCGCGCCAAACTCTATATGCAGCCGGCGCCGAACTCCTGCACATTTTCCCGGTGTCGATCTCAACCCATGGGTTGGCGCTCAACATCACCGTGCAGAGCTACCGCGATCAGCTCGACTTCGGCTTCATCGCCGGCGCCAATATCATTCCGCATGTCGAGGTGCTGTGCGACCTGGTGCCTTCGGAATTCGCCGCGTTGGAGGCGGCCTTTGCGCCGCCGCAAACCGACGTGAAGGGTGCGGCCGAATAAGGGTTTTCGCCGATGATCGATATGCCGCCGCTGCAATTTGCGGAAGTCAACGGGATTCGGATGGGCTTTTACGAAGCGGGTCCGAGAACCGACGCGCCGCCGCTCATCCTCTGCCACGGCTGGCCGGAACTTGCGTTCTCCTGGCGTCACCAGATCAAGGCGCTGGGCGAAGCCGGCACCCGGGTGATCGCGCCGGACCAGCGCGGTTATGGCGCAACCGAGCGGCCCGAAGCGGTCGAGGCCTACGATTTGGAGCATTTGACCGGCGACCTCGTCGGGCTGCTCGATCATTTGAAGATCGACAAGGCGATCTTCGTCGGCCACGACTGGGGCGGCTTTGTTGTCTGGCGGATGGCGCTTGCGCATCGCGACCGTGTCGCGGGCGTCGTCGGTGTCAATACGCCGCACTTCGACCGCGCACCGGCCGACCCGATCGAACTGCTGCGCAAGCGGTTCGGCGACAGCATGTATATCGTGCAATTTCAGGACCCCGCGCGCGCGGCCGACAAGATCTTCGATAGCCGTGTGGGGCAGACCTTTGATTTCCTGATGCGCGAGCCGATGCCGCGCAAGGAGGCCTTGCCGGCGGAGCCCGCAACGGCGGGGGTCGGTGCGTCGTCAAAACTCAATCTGGCGTTTCCCCAAATGGTCGCCGGCTATGATGCCAAATACGATCCGCGCAAGCCGATCCTCTCGGGCGACGAAATGAAGGTCTTCGTCGGCACCTTTTCCAGAACCGGCTTCACCGGTGGCATCAACTGGTACCGCAACATGTCGCGCAACTGGCGGCGCGCGGTCGAGCTTGATCACACGGTCAAGGTCCCGGCGTTGATGATCATGGCGGAGAACGATGCGGTGCTGCCGCCCTCGGCCGCCGACGGCATGGAAAGACTTGTTCCCGATCTGGAAAAATATCTGGTTCGCGACAGCGGACACTGGACGCAGCAGGAAAAGCCCGAGGAAGTCAGCGCCAAGCTGATCGAATGGCGGCGGAGGCGGTTTGGGTGACGACGTCGTCATTGCGAGCGAAGCGACTTGAATTGTCATTCCGGGGCGATGCGTAGCATCGAGCCCGGAATCTCGTCATTCCGGATCTGGTCCTTCGGACCATCCCGGAATGACGAATTCTAAGAAGGCAGGGAATGTTACCGTTATGGCGTCGTCAAACCGACTAAGCCCGATCCCGCATCCGCCGACAAAGCCGGTGGTCGGCAACATGCTGTCGCTGGATTCGACCGCACCGGTGCAGAATCTGGCGCGGCTCGCCAGGGAACTGGGGCCGATCTTCTGGCTCGACATGATGGGCGCGCCGATCGTCATCGTCTCCGGCCACGATCTTGTCGATGAACTCAGCGACGAGAAGCGGTTCGACAAGGCGGTGCGCGGGCCGCTGCGGCGGGTGCGCGCGATCGCGGGCGACGGCCTGTTTACCGCCGATACGACCGAGCCGAACTGGGGCAAGGCCCACAACATCCTGCTGCAGCCGTTCGGCAACCGCGCCATGCAATCCTATCACCCGAGCATGGTCGACATCGCCGAGCAGCTTGTGAAGAAGTGGGAGCGGTTGAACGCCGATGACGAAATCGACGTCGTGCACGACATGACTGCGCTGACGCTGGATACCATCGGGCTGTGCGGGTTCGACTACCGCTTCAATTCGTTCTACCGGCGCGACTACCATCCCTTTGTCGAGTCGCTGGTGCGCTCGCTTGAGACCATCATGATGATCCGCGGCCTGCCGCTGGAAAATCTCTGGATGCAGAAGCGGCGGCGCGATCTTTCAAGCGACGTCGACTTCATGAACAAGATGGTCGACGAAATCGTCGCCGAGCGACGCAGGAATGCGGCCGCCGCCGACGACAAAAAGGACATGCTCGCCGCCATGATGACCGGCGTCGATCGCGTCACCGGCACGCAGCTCGACGACGTCAACATTCGCTACCAGATCAATACCTTCCTGATTGCCGGGCACGAAACCACCAGCGGACTACTGTCGTGCACGCTTTATGCGCTGCTCAAGCACCCCGAGGTGCTGAAGAAGGCCTATGAAGAGGTCGATCGCGTGCTTGGGCCCGATATCGACGCGAGGGCGACCTATCAGCAGGTGACGCAGCTCACTTACATTACCCAGGTCCTGAAAGAGGCCTTGCGAATGTGGCCGCCCGCGCCGGCCTATGGCATCTCGCCGCTGAACGACGAAGTGATCGGCGGTAAATACAAACTCAAGAAGAATACCTTCATCACGGTGCTTGCGCTGGCACTACACCGCGATCCCTCGGTGTGGGGACCCGATCCGGACGCCTTCAATCCGGAGAATTTTTCGCGCGAGGCCGAGGCGGCACGCCCGGTCAATGCGTGGAAGCCGTTCGGGAACGGGCAGCGGGCCTGCATCGGCCGCGGCTTTGCGATGCATGAAGCGGCGCTTGCGATCGGCATGATCTTGCAGCGTTTCAAGCTGATCGACGTGCATCGCTATCAGATGCATCTGAAGGAGACGCTGACGATCAAGCCCGATGGATTCAAGATCAAGGTGCGGCCGCGCGAAGACAGGGAACGCGCCGCCTTCGCTGGCAATGTCGTATCGGCGGCTGCGGTTGCGAAAAAGCCGGTGCCGCAGACGCGCCCGCTCCATAACACGCCGATGCTCGTGCTTTACGGCTCCAATCTTGGTACGGCCGAGGAACTCGCGACCCGAATGGCCGATCTTGCCGAGGTCAACGGCTTCAAGGCCAGGCTGGGGCCGCTCGATGATTATGTCGGCAAGCTGCCGAAAGAGGGCGGCGTTCTGATCATTTGCGCCTCCTACAACGGCGCCGCGCCCGACAACGCCACGCAATTCGTCAAATGGCTCGGCAGCGACGTGCCGAAGGATGCGTTCGCCAAGGTGCGTTATGCGGTGTTTGGTTGCGGCAATAGCGATTGGGCCGCGACCTATCAATCCATCCCGCGCTTTATCGACGAACAGCTGACGGCGCATGGTGCCCGCGCGGTCTATGAACGCGGCGAGGGCGATGCCCGTAGCGATCTCGACGGCCAGTTCCAGAAGTGGTTCCCGGCCGCCGCTCAAGTGGCGACCAAGGAGTTCGGGATCGACTGGAATTTCACCCGCACGGCCGAGGACGAGCCGCTTTATGCGATCGAGCCTGTGGCGCCGACGGCTGTCAACACCATGGTGGCACAGGGCGGCGCGATGCCGATGAAGGTGCTGGTAAACAGCGAATTGCAGAACAAGACTGGCGCTAGTCCCTCGGATCGATCGACCCGGCACATCGAAGTGCAATTGCCACCCGGCATCAGCTACCGTGTCGGCGACCATTTGAGCGTCGTTCCGCGCAACGATCCGACGCTGGTGGACGCAGTCGCGCGGCGTTTCGGCTTCCAGCCCGCCGATCAGGTCCGCCTGCAGGTCGCCGAAGGCCGCCGCGCGCAATTGCCGGTGGGAAATGCCGTATCGGTCGGCCGCCTGTTGACCGAATTTGTCGAATTGCAGCAGGTCGCAACCCGCAAGCAAATCCAGATCCTGTCCGAGCACACGCGCTGTCCGGTCACCAAGCCCAAGCTTGCCGCCTTCGCCAGCGACGACGAGGCGTCCGCCGAACGTTATCGAAGCGAAGTGCTCGACAAGCGCAAATCGGTGTTCGATTTGCTGGAGGAATACCCGGCGTGCGAACTGCCGTTTCACCTTTATCTCGAAATGCTCTCGCTGCTGGCGCCGCGCTATTATTCGATTTCGTCGTCGCCTTCGACCGAGCCTGCGCGTTGCAGCGTGACCGTCGGCGTGGTCGAAGCGCTGGCAAGTTCGGGCCGCGGCATCTACAAAGGCGTCTGCTCGAACTATCTGGCGCGCCGGCGCGCCGCCGACACCATCCATGCCACGGTGCGCGAAACCAAGGCGGGCTTCCATTTGCCGGCGGATTCCACCGTGCCGGTCATCATGATCGGTCCCGGCACGGGACTTGCGCCGTTTCGCGGCTTCATTCAGGAGCGCGCCGCGCAAAGGGCCAGCGGCGCCACGCTTGGCCCCGCGATTCTGTTCTTCGGCTGCCGCAACCCCGAGCAGGACTATCTTTATGCCGACGAGCTAAAAGCCCATGCGGCGAATGGCATCACTGAACTCTTCACCGCTTTCTCGCGCGGCGGGGGTGCGAAGACCTACGTGCAAGACCTCGTCGCAGCCGAGAAGGACCGTGTGTGGGCGCTGATCCAAGCGGGCGCGATCATTTATGTCTGCGGCGACGGCAGCAAGATGGAGCCCGACGTCAAGGCCGCTCTGGTTGCGATCTATCGTGAACGCAGCGGCGTTGACGCCGAGGCCGGCCAGCGGTGGATCGACGATCTGGGCGCGAAAAACCGCTACGTGCTCGACGTCTGGGCGGGCGGCTGATTTATCAACGTCGTCCCGGACAAGCGAGTGAAACGAGCGCAATCCGGGACCCATAACCACAGGGCTGCGTGGTTACGGAAAGCTGCGGCTAGAGCGTTCTCAACAATTGCGCTCCATGGTTATGGGTCCCGGCTCGGGGCCGGGACGACAGTTGTGCTTGTGGTTAGGGCGCTGGACCCGACGCGAGCTACCGCTGCGGCGGCAACTTTTCGAAGCTCGGCAATCCCTCGGGGATCGAGTGAAACGCCTGCCTGTCGCAGGTGTAGATCGCCGTTTGCGGCAGGCCATAAAGCGAGGGATCGTCCAGCGTGCCGGCTTTCACGATCACGGCCGGCAGTCCGGGCCGGTGCGTCGTCAGATGGGTGCCGCATTCGGCGCAGAATTCGCGTGTGACGGCGTTTTCGAGATCCTTGCGGCTAAATTGCTGTGGCTTGCCCTTAGCTGAAGCCTTTGACCGGCATCAGCATGAAGAAATTGGGACCACCGCCGGAGATATATTGGCATTCCCGGCAGTGGCATTGTCCCTTGAACATGGGATCGCCCTCGGCGACGTAGCGCACCTGGCCGCAATAGCATCCGCCTTCGAGCTTCATGATACGCCTCCCGCCTAATGTTTGGCTTGCGCGGATGCCGCGTGCGCGTGTTTGTCGATCGCATCGATGATCTGCGGCCACATTGGGATTGGCAGGGCGTGGCCCATCCGCTCGATCATGATCAGTTTCGCGCCGGGAATTGAAGCTGCGGTATCCTTGCCGCCGGCTGGATGAACCAGCGGATCGACGCTGCCATGGATCACAAGCGTCGGCGTCTTGACGGTGCCGAGCCGTTGCTTGCGGCTTCCTGAGGCGAGGATGGCGCGGAGCTGGCGTCCGGCGCCGGCCGGATTGAGGCCACGCGCGAAAGTGCGTTCGGCACGGCCGCGATCAAGCGCTTCGTCGTCCGGGAAAGAGCCTGCGCGCAGGACTTTCCAGGTCTTGGCGAAACGCTCGAGGAACTCCTCTCGTGACTTCGGCGGCGGCGCCATCAGGATCGCGGAGGCTTCGCGGGTTGGGCCGGGGATCTTCGGGTTGCCGGTAGTCGACATGATGGAGGTGAGCGAACGCACGCGGTGCGGAAACGAAATCGCGATTTCCTGGGCGATCATGCCGCCCATCGAGGCGCCGACCAGATGGGCCGATGCGATGCCGAGCGTGTCCATCAGCCCGACCGTATCCTCGGCCATATCGCTTAAGCGGTAGGGCGCCTTGACCGGAATTTTCAAAAGACGCATCTTGAGCAACTCGAATGCGGTCAAGGGCTTGCCGCCGGAAAGCTTGCTGGACTTTCCGATGTCGCGATTATCGAAGCGGATCACGCGAAACCCGCGTGCGGCGAGTTGCCGGCAGAAATCATCGTCCCACTGGATCATTTGAGCGCCCAGACCCATGATCAGGATCAATGGTTCCGCGGTTGGCTCGCCAAAGGTTTCGTAGCAAAGCTCGATACCGTTGGCGCGGGCCATCTGTGGCGGTTGGTGGACAGGCGCGTTCACGTTGGCGTTCCCTTCAAGCGAAAGACGTTTCTGTAATGCCATTTCTATGACACGGTTTTTCGCGCCGCAGAAGGCTTCTTCGCCAAATTCGAAAGTGTCGATTGACCGACCCGTCGTGAGGGTGTCGTATGACAGGGATCATTCCCGTTTCACGGAATTAACGGCTCGACTTTTCGACGTCGACGCCGCGATCACGCCGGAGGACGCCAATGACAGACAAGAGCAACGATCCGGTCGCGCTGTGGCAAAACATGATCGGCGAAATGGAGAAGGGATTTAATGCCTTCGCCAATCAGGCGATGGCTTCCCCGCAATTCAGCAAGGTCGTCAACCAGGTGGGTGGCGCGACGGCCGGCGCGCAAAAACAGCTCGGCGAACTCATGGAGAAATATCTTCTCACCATGAACCTGCCGAGCCGGGCCCAGATGGTCGGCATGGCGGAGCGGCTGCAATCGATCGAAGGCCAGCTCAACGAGATCAAGTCGATGCTGCATCAGATACAGGGCAACAACGCCAATACCGGCAGCGGAATCCGGCAACGCCGCGGCCGCCGCGCACCAAGCGTCCGCCGCCTGCGGGCGGAGAGCAAAAATGACGGCTCCCGCCGCTTCGGATCTGGCAGGTTTCGACCTTTCCTCGATCCCGGAGCGGATTCAATCCGAGGTCCAGCGTGCGATCGCGCGCAGCATCAAGGGCGTCGAATATATCTCGACATCTGGACCGTCGCTCGGCTCGACCCCCAAAGACGTCTTGAGCGCCCGCGGCACGATGAATCTCTATCACTATCGGCCGGTCGTGGACGAAATCTACCGCGTGCCGATCCTGATCGTGATGGCGACGACCAACCGCGGCTACATCCTCGACATGGTGCCGGGCCAGAGTTTTATCGAGTTTCTCCTAAAGCGCGGCTACGACGTCTACATGCTGGACTGGACCGCGCCGAAGCCCGAGGAGAAAAGCCTGCGGATGGAGGACTATGTCCTCGACTTCATCCCGGATTGCGTCCGCCGCGTTCAACAGGATTCCGGTGAGAACGATGTCACCGTGATCGGCTACTGCTTCGGCGGTGTGTTGTCGCTGCTCTACGGCTCGATCTTTGCCGACGGGCCGATGAAAAACCTGATCTGCTTCACCACGCCGGTCGATTTCCGCGAGATGAAGCTGTTCCAGAATTTTTCCGATCGCCGGTATTTCGACGTCGATCATCTCGTCGACAGCATCGGCAATGTGCCGCCCGAGATGATCCTTTCCTCCTTCGAGATGTTGCGTCCGGCCTCGCGCGCGGCCGGCCAGGTGCAATTGTGGGAAAATATCTGGAACGACGAATTCGTGAAGTCCTACCGGATGTTCGATCGCTGGGCGACCGATACGCTGCCGCTGGCCGGCGAATATTTCCGCACCATCACCAAGGATCTCATGTGGGACAACAAACTCTTTAATGACACCATGTCGGTCGGCGGGCGGAAGGCCGACATCGCCAATATCAAGGTGCCGATGCTGCATGCGGTGGCCGAACATGACCACATCGTTCCCTACGAGGCTGCCAAACCGCTGATTGCGAAAATCGGTTCGGCCGACAAGGAGGAAGTGATCCTCAAGGGCGGCCATGTCAGCCTGGTCGCCGGCCCCAACGCCGTGCGGCGGCTGTGGCCCAAACTCGATTCATGGCTATGCGAGAGATCGACATGAGTGAAACACGTTCTTATCCGCGCCGCGTCGCTACAGACGCCGGCGAAATCGAGTTCCACCTGATGACCCGCGCCGATGAGGCGGCCGTGCTCGACTTTGCGCGAAAGCTGCCGACCCACGATCTGCTGTTCCTGCCGCGCAACATCAGCCAGCCGAAAGTGCTGTCGGCCTGGATCAACGAGATCGAGCGGGGCGATATCGTAAGCCTGCTGGCGGTCAGAGAGAGTGTCGTGGTCGGTTGCGGCACGCTGGTGAGGGATTCGCATTCCTGGTCGCCCCATGTCGGCGAAATCCGGACGGTGGTGTCCCTGGACGTTCGCGGGCAGGGGGTCGGCCGGGCGCTGTCGCAGGAGACCTTTGCGCTTGCGCTTGGCTCGGGCCTGGAAAAGCTGACGGTGCAAATGACCGTCGACCAGCAGGCCGCGATCGCGCTGTTCGAAGGCCTCGGATTCAAGGCCGAGGCGTTGTTGCGCGACCACGTCCGGGACGCAGCCGGCCAAAAACACGACATTGTCGTCCTTGGGCACAACGTGGCGCAGGTTCGGGCACAAATGGAGGCCTATGGGCTTCCGGGGGCGGTTATGCCGTCCTGAGGGCCTCCATCGGCCGGTTCCCTGAGCAAATTGCTGAATTATTCCTCTGATCACGGATTTGTGATATCGCGATGCAACATCAATGTTGCGTCGCACCATTAACTATGCCATATAGAGGTTGCCCCGGGCCAATCGGACGGGGTGAGCCCATAGCTCAAACCGAGGATGGAGAGACCCCCATGACCACCGATACCAATTCCGTGCTGAATTCCGTCAAGGAAGCTTTCGCGCCCGTCACCGAGGCGTTCGCCAAGTTCCAGAACATGGAAGTTCCCGAGGCCGCCCGCGAATTCGTGAAGAAGCAGACCGAGACTGCCAAGGAGCGCGCCGCCGACTTCTACGCAGGTTCGGAGAAGGCCACCGAGGTGATTGAGTCCGCCGTTGCGGGTTCGGTCAGCGAAGCAGCCAAGATCAGCCGCAATATCCAGCAGGCGATTTACCAGGATGCCGAGGCGTTCTTCGCCGGCGTCGACAAGCTGGCTTCTGCGAAGTCGATCAACGAAGCCGTCCAGATCCAGTCGGATTTGCTGCGTGCACGTGGCGAAGTGTTCGTGTCGCGCGCCAAGGCGTCGACCGAATATCTCGGCAAGCTCGTCGCTGACGGTGCGAAGACCGCGCAGGACAACTTCGCCAAGGTCTACACCAAGACCGCCTGATTGCGTCTCTTGTAAGTAGCGTCCCCTTTGAAGGCCCGCTTTCGGCGGGCCTTTTTTTGCGCTCCGGTCATCGCGACGAGCTTGCGAAACAATATTCCGGCTGCGCCGGCTGTGATTTTCGCGGCCTTTACCGCCGCAAAGCTATTGTTCTGCCCGTCGGCTGCGGCTTGAATGGCCGAATCAGCGTCATAGCTACAGCTAAGCCTCGAAGAGGAGATACGATGTCAGCGACCGCCCAAACGCTGCGCCCGCCGTCGAAGACACTGATGTTCCTGGAGGGTCGGGCCGTTCATGAGTTTGGCGCGTTCATCGGCGCGTTGCCGCTGTTGAGCCTGGCGCCGCGTGGCGACGGGCATCCGGTGCTGGTGTTGCCGGGACTTGTGGCTTCGGACGTTTCGACCCGGCCGCTGCGCAGTTTTCTGAAGAACCGCGGTTATGCGGTGAGCGGCTGGCTGCAGGGCCGCAATCTCGGCCTGCGCCACGGTGTGCAACGGGGAATGGTCGATCTCGTACACGAGCTCAACGACACGCATGGACGCAAGATCAGTCTGGTCGGCTGGAGCCTCGGCGGTCTTTATGCGCGCCAGCTTGCCAAGATGATGCCCACCCGCGTGCGCTCGGTGATCACGCTTGGCAGTCCGTTCGCGGGTCATCCGAAGGCCACCAACGCCTGGCGCGTCTATGAGATGGCGAGCGGCCGCCGTGCCGACGAAGAGGACCATCGCTTCGGCGGCGCGCTGTCGGCAACACCGCCGGCGCCGACCACTGCGATCTTCAGCCGCACCGACGGCATCTGCGCCTGGCAGGGCTGCATGGAAAAATCCTCCGCGACCTCCGAAAGCATCGAGGTCGAAAGCAGCCATTGCGGCATGGGCCATCATCCGGCCGTGGTCTATGCGGTGGCCGATCGCCTCGCACAAGCCGAAGGCCAATGGAAGCCGTTCGACCGCTCGGGCTGGCGCAGCCTGGTCTATCCCGACCCAAATCGGTAGCGCCGATTCTTAGAAGAGTCGTCATGCCCGGCCTCGTGCCGGGCATCCACGTCTTGAACACGTTGCCACGAAGAGAGACGTGGATGGCCGGGCATAGGCGAGCGGAAGCGACGCCGTCCTTCAGACGGCTATGCCCGGCCATGACGAATGGCGATCGACGTTGTCGTGAGCCGAAAAAACGCGCTATGCGTGGGCAATGAAGCAGCCGCTTGCCCGCATCGTCGACCTCTTCAAGCGCGAGCCCTCGCGCACCGGCTCCATCGTCATCACCGTGTTTGGCGACGCGATCGTGCCCCGCGGTGGTTCGGTGTGGCTTGGCACGCTGCTCGAATTCTTCAAGGCATTGGACATCGACAGCGGCGTGGTGCGCACGGCCATGTCGCGCCTTGCGGCCGACGGCTGGCTTGAGCGCGAGAAAGTCGGCCGCAACAGCTTTTATCGCCTGGTGAAGCAGGGCCGGCAGACCTTCGATGCCGCGACGAAACATATTTACGATCCGCAACCGTCCGACTGGACCGGGCGTTTCGAACTGCTCCTGATCGGCAAGACGGAAGACCGCGACGCCGCGCGCGATGCGCTGAAGAACGCCGGCTTCGGCAGCCCGTTGCCGGGCGTATGGGTCGCGCCTTCGGGCGTGCCCGTCCCGGAAGAAGCGGCTTGCGCGATCCGGCTCGAAGTCTCGGCCGAGGACGATAGCGGCAGGCGCCTGCTCAGCGAGAGCTGGCCGCTTCAGCGCACCGCGGACGCCTATCTGAAATTCATGAAGACGTTCGAACCCCTGCGTAGCTGGATCGGCACACGTCCGCGGTTGACGGATACCGATGCCTTCACCGCGCGTATCCTGCTGATCCATCATTACCGCCGGGTGGTGCTGCGCGATCCCCTGCTGCCACCTTTGTTGCTGCCGCAGGATTGGCCGGGCAGGGCGGCCCGGGCGATGTGCGGAGAAATCTATCGCGGCCTGTTGGCGGCCTCCGAGAGCTGGCTCGACCGTAACGGCCTCAATGAAAATGGTCCGCTGCCCACCGCCGGCGCCGAACTGGCGCGACGGTTCGGGGATTAATATGTTACATAATTTGATTGCATATTGATTTTTTTGTTATATATTCGACCCCAATCATCCGGGAGATCGGCGCATGTACACCCAGGCGCTCAATACGTCGGAAGCCGAGGATCGGGGGCTAGAGGACGTCGCGCAGGCGGCGCAGTTCCAGGCGCGCATCGACGCCGAGGAGCGCATCGAGCCCAACGACTGGATGCCCGCGGCCTATCGCAAGACGCTGACGCGGCAGATTTCCCAGCACGCGCATTCCGAGATCGTCGGCATGCTCCCGGAAGGCAACTGGATCACCCGCGCGCCAACGCTGCGCCGCAAGGCAGCGCTATTGGCCAAAGTTCAGGACGAATGCGGCCACGGGCTTTATCTCTATGCGGCGGCCGAAACGCTCGGTTCCTCGCGCGAGGAACTGGTCGACCTGATGCTCTCTGGCAAAGCGAAATATTCCTCGATCTTCAATTACCCGACGCTGACCTGGGCGGATATCGGCGTGATCGGGTGGCTGGTCGATGGTGCTGCGATCATGAACCAGATTCCGCTGTGCCGTTGTTCCTACGGTCCCTACGCGCGCGCGATGATCCGCGTCTGCAAGGAGGAATCCTTCCATCAGCGGCAGGGCTACGAGATCATGCTGACGCTGTCGCGCGGTTCGAAGGAGCAGAAGGCGATGGCACAGGATGCGCTGAACCGCTGGTGGTGGCCGGTGCTGATGATGTTCGGCCCGCCCGACAGCGCAAGCCAGCACAGCGACACCTCCACCAAATGGAAGATCAAGCGCTTCTCCAACGACGAGCTGCGGCAGAAATTCGTCGATGCGACGGTGCCGCAGGCTCAATATCTGGGACTTGCGATCCCCGATCCGGGCATGAAGCAGAACGAGGCGACCGGGCATTGGGAATACAGCGCGATCGACTGGGACGAATTCAAGCAGGTGTTGGCCGGCAACGGGCCCTGCAACCGCGACCGCCTCGCGGCGCGGCGCAAGGCGCATGAAGAGGGGGCCTGGGTGCGTGAGGCCGCAGCCGCCTATGCCGAAAAGCGCAAGCTTCGTCAGGCCGCCCAGGCCGCCGAATAAAAATCAGGGAGGTCATCGATGGCGACGCCGAACACCCCGCTGTGGGAAGTCTTTATCCGCAGCCGTAATGGGCTGGCGCACAAGCATTGTGGTTCGCTGCATGCCACTGAT